>Ga0079224_100005431_pt1 | contig 16733 bp, 15 predicted proteins | sample Stecom2015_FD_80414 | JGI IMG/M metagenome (GOLD analysis project Ga0079224, IMG submission 80414) | Agricultural soil microbial communities from Utah to study Nitrogen management - Steer compost 2015 | ecosystem: Environmental > Terrestrial > Soil > Agricultural land | place: USA: Utah... | reverse complement strand
GAAAAACCAAAAATAAGTTTACCCATATCATGCAAGTGATTGATATTAACCCAATGCATATACCCTGCCTTCTTCAACAAAATAATTGTCAACGTTATTGCGCATAAACCACTTACCCAAAGGGCAGCAAGGTTATACCAACCGAACATTGTAGAAAACCAATGGGCTTCTAGAGACATGATCGTATCAAAAATCCAAATTGGTGATGTAAAACCGAAGATCACCAAGAATATCGCCGAATATTTGAAGCTCCTTTTATAGGAACTCAGTCCACCCGCAAGATCCTCGTTATAAGAGAACTTTGTCAAAGCAACAGCAAAAAAGCTATAAGCGGCTAGGAAAATAACTTCTCGTAAAAGGAAGGCCGGTGCATTTAGATAAACTTCCTTTTTTGCAATCAAAGGGTCAAAATGCGAACTATTCGGATCGGTTAAGCCCTCACCAAACCAGTGGTGATAGAGGTTATGCGAAAATAAACCAATAGCACATACTGCCAATAATATAAGTGAAGCTATTGGCAATAAACTAGAGAACGCTTGTGGTACTCTGATCATACCAGCAGACCATCCTGACTGAGTTACATACTGTATCGCAAGAAAACAAGTTCCAGCTGCGCAGATACATGTTAAGTAATAGCTCATTAACAACAGATTGGCAAAAGTTCTTTCTGCGCCATTGAATACAAACCCGTAAACGATAGCAATTACTCCAATCAAAATAGCAATCAGACTCCAGGTCTTAGGCTTACCTGAGAAATCAAACTGTTCATTAAAATTATACGAATGTTGATGAGTTTCCATTTGTTAGATATCTATTTATACTATCGGTTTTGTAATTCATGAACATGCATAACAATCTTCCAGCGGTCTTCCGGAGAAATCTGGCTAGCATGAGATCCCATTAAGTTCAGTCCATAATAAATGGTATGATAAATCTTACCATCAGATAAATCCTTCATTGATCCGCCTCGCGAGGAGTTACCCGTACTATATGAAGGCGGAGGCGGAAATTTTTCTAATTTAACTATGCTACCGTCACCGTTACCCGATTCGCCATGGCATGGCTGACAGAAACGAAGATACAATACTTCTCCCTCTTTTAAATTCTCTTCCGTTTTCTCAAGTGGGTTGTGAAAATTCATCCCCGCGGCCTCATATCCCTCAAGTGTGTTCTCATACTGAAGTCCAAAATTTTCAAAGCCAATAGGAACGGTACCTGCTGGTGGTGTCTGAGCGGTAATTTTATTGGCGAAATTATTATTTACCTGATCAGCATTATATCCGATCGGATCATACATATTTCGAGAAAATTCCATGCCAGTACTTCGGGTTGTGCCATCCCCACAAGCAGAGACAACGGCGGCTAAAGCTACAGCAATACATGCAGATCCTATTATATTAATCTTATTCATAGCTAACATATTTTCTCTCGTTGTGCAACACATCGATTGCACCAGCTTCTTTTAATAAAGTTTCAATTTGATTGTGGTCAGTATTCTCTTTCGCATCAATAGCAATCACAAAACGATCGTCTGTTGCTCTAAAATCCATTACTCTTGGCGCCCGTCCGGGGAAAAGGTGATTTCTATAGAAAAAGATAGCAACCATTCCTAAAGCTGTACATAATATGGTCACCTCAAACGTCACCGGTACAAAGTTAGGTATTGCGAATGCAGGCTTTCCTCCGATGTTCATAGGCCAATCATATACCATGGTATAATAGAGTAGCGAAAAGCCCAAAATAAAACCTAATAACCCGCATAAAAACGCTACGATGGGTAATCTAGAGGGGGGAACACCTAGCTTAGCTTCAATTCCGTGAATTGGCATCGGTGTATAAACATCATATATTTTAATGTTATTCTCCTGTAATTTATCGATGCCGTGCATCATTTCATCAGGATCCCCAAAACTTCCTAATATATATTTTGTCGTGCTCATTCTTTTATTTTACTAGTTCTTTAACTTCACGCTCTGTTATTGAGTCATATTTATCCAATGAATTTGTATAAAACTCTCCGTATTCTCTCTCTTCATTACCATCCAGGATTATCTGCTTCTTAACCGCATGACTCTGGGTTTTCAACAATAGTTTCACTTCTGCTATCGCTACCGGTGGTAACACACGAAGGAATAATAAGAATAATGTAAAGAACACGCCGATCGATCCGACGAAAATACCTACATCCGCCCATGTTGGATAGAACATAACCCAGCTAGAAGGAATATAGTCACGGTGAAGCGAAGTAACAATAATTACGAAACGCTCGAACCACATACCAATGTTTACTACAATAGACAATATCCATGATAGTGCGATACTTGTTCTAATCTTTTTAAACCAGAATAATTGTGGCGAGATTACGTTACAAGTCATCATTGACCAATAGGCCCACCAGTATGGCCCGGCGATACGATTTTGAAATGCATATAGCTCATACTCCGAACCAGAATACCATGCGATAAACAACTCAGTTAAATATGCAATACCCACGATAGAACCCGTAACCAAAATAATTTTGTTCATCGATTCAATATGGAACATCGTTATATAATGTTCAAGGTTCAGCACCTTTCTCATCACCAAAAGAAGTGTCTGTACCATCGCAAATCCAGAAAATATCGCACCTGCGACAAAATACGGAGGGAAAATCGTTGTATGCCAACCTGGGATAACGGATGTTGCAAAGTCCATTGATACGATGGTGTGGACTGAAAGTACAAGGGGAGTTGCAATACCAGCAAGAATCAAACAAACAATCTCAAATCTCTGCCAAGTTTTCACCGATCCATTCCACCCGAATGACAATACAGAGTATATTCTTCTTCTTAACCCAATAGCCCGATCACGAATCGTAGCGATATCAGGCAACAGACCTACATACCAGAACACCAACGATACGGTAAAATAGGTCGAAATCGCAAAAGCATCCCAAACGAGAGGAGAGTTAAAGTTTACCCATAAAGAACCAAACTGATTTGGAAGGGGGAAGATCCAATATGCTAACCATGGCCGGCCCATGTGAGCAACAACATAAGTCGCAGCACAAATAACCGCAAAAATTGTCATGGCCTCTGCAGATCGGTTAATTGAATTACGCCAGTTTTGCCGGAATAACAGAAGCACGGCTGATATCAGTGTTCCAGCGTGACCGATACCTACCCACCAAACGAAGGTTGTAATATCCCAAGCCCAGCCTACCGTTTTATTCAATCCCCAAGCACCAATCCCTGTCCAAAATGTATAACCGACACTCACAACCCACAGCAATGCTCCTAACACTGCAACGATGAAACCAATCCACCATGCCTTATTCGGTTTATTTTCTACAGAAACGAGAATGTCGTCTGTAACCTTTGCGTAGGTAATATTTTCCCCGGTTACAAGGGGCTCTCTAATAATAGATTCGTTGTGCGATGACATATTCTTTTTATTTCAGATATATTAATATTGATTACGCGTCAAATGTATTTCTCACTTTCGTCATGTAACCAACACCCGGTTGAACGTTTAATTCTTCTAACACGTAATAAACGCGTTCGTTTCTCAAAGCTTTGGAAACTGCGGACTCAGGATCATTCCTATCTCCAAAGATGATTGCGTTTGATGGACAAGCAGCAGCACATGCAACTTGTATATCTCCGTCTTTAATTGGACGCTTTTCAGCTTTCGCTTGTAATTTACCTGCCTGAATACGCTGAATACACATCGAGCATTTTTCCATTACCCCACGAGACCTTGAAGTCACATCTGGATTCAATACTAATTGGGTGAACTCATTGTTCAGGTAATTGTCGAATCTTGAATCATTCCAATAGTTGAACCAGTTGAAACGGCGTACCTTATATGGACAGTTGTTCGCGCAATATCTTGTACCGAAGCATCTATTATACGCCATGTGGTTAAGACCTTCCGACGAGTGAACAGTTGCTAAAACAGGACATACAGTCTCACAAGGCGCATGATCACAGTGTTGACATAGCATGGGCTGATGTACCACTGAAACATTCCCTAGATCTTCCAGATCTGCAATATCACCTTCCCGAGTTATATTTTCATTATTGCCATTATCAAAAGAATAATAGCGGTCGATCCGGATCCAATGCATCTCTCTACGACGGCGAACTTCATCACGTCCCACAACAGGAACGTTATTCTCGATGTTACAGGCCACTACACATGAACCACAACCGGTACAAGCATTTAAGTCGATTGCCATTACCCAACTGTGCCCTGGCTGCTCATACCTATTCCATAGATCATAAGTTTTATGCTTGTGTCCAGAATTACCACTATTGTGAGTAGGATCATTCTGATAGTTTGCGAATGTTGTTTCGCGAATTACATTCCTTCCTTCAATTGTGTGGTGTGTTTGTGTCTGCGCTAGTTCGTACGAGCCGGAAACTTTCGAAATTTTAACTGAATTATTAAACTGGAGCGTACCATTCACTAAGCGAGCGAAAGGAAATGCATTTTTTCCTACACCATTTCCTGCACGACCCGCTTTGGTTCTTCCATAACCAACTGCTATTGAAACAGTCCCTTGAGCTTGACCTGGTTGCAATAGAACCGGAAGAGTTATCGAGTAACCATTCTCAGCTGTTACTTCCACCATGTCTTTTTCTCCAAGTCCCAAGGACTCAGCATATTTCGGCTCAATAGCTACATAGTTATCCCAAGTTACTTTCGATACAGCATCAGGTAACTCCAAAAGATATGCATTGTTTGCTTGCTTCCCGTCACCCACGGCGCTCTGATACAGTTCTAATTCAACATCCTTAGCGATGGCTTTGCTTTGACTAGCGATTTGAGCGATAATATCCGAGACAGCTCCATTAAACACTTTCACAGAACCGCCTTGACTACCATTAAATATGAAGCCTTCTTGCAGGCTGTCGATCCATGTTTTACCCGAAGCAGCTAAAATATTAGTTTCCCAATACGATTTAACATAATCATGATAAGGAGTTGTATTACCAGCCCAAATCAAGAAACTTTCTTCAAACTGACGGGAGTCAAAAACAGGATTAATCGTCGGTTGAACGATCGTGAAATAGCCGGTATAAAGTTCCGCATCACCCCATGATTCTAAGTAATTACGCCCTGGAGCGATGATGGTTGCTTCTGAAGCAGTTTCATCATCACGATCTGCAAATGAAAGTTTAAATTTAATTTTACCAAGTGCTTCCTCGACCGACTTATTATCAAAATAGTCGTAAAGTGGATTGCTGTTAACGAAGAATGCTACGTCCACATTTCCGCTTTTAGCATCAGTCAAAAACTGGTCGAAAGCCTCGTCATCTCCTCTAAAGTGGTTTGTCGAATTGTCAAGATCAATCGTTGTTCCGTAACTTCCGAGATGTACATTGATTGCATTGACCAAAGATTGTATATTGATATCATTTGAGCCAGAAACAAGAAGTGACCTTCCATTGGCTTGACTTAATTCCTTTGCTACGATCTTAATAGCCGTCGCTGCCCTCTCATTGCTTTGAAGTCCGTTCGGCAAAGACGAACCGGTTAATTCATTATATAAAGAGATAAGCAGCGCACCTTCTTCCGACGGTTTGATCGTAACGCGGACGTCAGCGTTTGTTCCTGTTACACTTAAACCACTTTCGAACTGAATATGGCGAGACATCTTACCATTTTTCAGAGAATTGTGGTCCCTGTTAGACATATACTGCTTTGTGAACTCAACTTCGTCAATCCACGTATTCAAGAAATCCGCACCGACACTCACAATCACATCTGCTCTATCAAAACGATATCGCGGAAGTGCAGCCTTACCAAATGTGCGCTCGTTTGCTTTGATAATACCTGAATAAGATACAGCGTCAACTTCAATAAGTCTGGCAGTCGGATACGCTACAATAAACTCATCAATAGCAGCCCTGGCAGAAGGACTATTTAGGGTACTTGTCACAATTGCAATCTGCTTCCCTGCATTCGATGCTGAGTTCAATGCCGCTAAAACCTGCTTATCAACTTCTTCCCATGAAATATCCTCAGAACCAGCACGCGGGCCTTTGAGTTTGGACATGTCATAAAGGTCAAGAATAGATGCTTGTGTAGATGCGCTTACCCCGTTCCCGGCAAATACCGCTTTAGGATTTGCTTCGATAAAGATCGGACGACCTTCCCGGGTCTTAACTATTAAGCTTTGCCCTTTATAACTCGACGCATAATAGTTTGGCACGCCTGGTGTCACCTCTTCAGGCTTAATAATGTAAGGTACAGACTTATGAACCGGTGTGCGCTGACAAGCAGCTAATGTAACGGCTCCAACTCCAAAACCTAAAGCTTTCAAGAAATCCCTACGCGGAGTTTTTGTACTTAAACCAGCTTCATTTAACACGTTTTCAATAGGAATATTTTCAGAAAACTCAGCACTTTTGTTTTCAACAAAAGCAGGAGTCTGTTGTAATTCCTCTAAACCTTTCCAGTATTTTTTGTTGCTATCCATTTAAGCTATTATATAATCGTATTGCTACGTTTGTTTTATACTTGATTAATAATGACATTTACCACATTCCAAGCCGCCTAGAACTGCAGCGGTGATTTTTTCGCCACTCTTCAATTTCTCATGTGCAGCTATTAACTGGTCATAGTATGCATTACCTTTTGCATTCACTTCCGTATCTTGGTGACACTCGATACACCATTTCATGGTTAGTGGAGAGTACTGATATACTTCTTCCATGGTTTCAATTGGTCCATGACATTTCTGGCATTCAATGCCAGCAACCGTTACGTGCTGAGAGTGGTTAAAATAAGCCAAATCAGGAAGAGTATGAACACGAATCCATTCGATTGGTTTAGGATTGTCGCCATAAGTACGGGTTTCTGGATCCCAATCAATCGCATTATAGATTTTCTGTATTTCCGGAGAAATTTCACCTCCGTAGTTCTCCGATGCAGTAACATAGTTATGGCAGTTCATACAAACATTCGGAGAAGGAATTGAAGCGTTCTGAGAAGTTGCAGCCCCTGAGTGACAATATTGACAGTCAATTTGATTGATTCCCGCATGCAGTTGATGAGAGAATTTAATCGGCTGAACCGGCTGATAGCCTTCGTGTACACCTGTATTCCACATTACATTCCATCCTGCAGTACTCAAAATAGCAACAAGACCTAATATAACAAAGAATACCAATTTTTTATTTTTCGAGAATTTCTTAAGTTTTGCAACCAAGATCTGACCTTGAGACTCCTCTTCTTCCTGTACCTGTTCAACAATACTATCTTTATTCTTTATGATAATTCTGTCTAACGTACGGATTACTCGGTTCAGCACCAGGATAACGAGGAAGGCAATAATCAACACAAGGATCAAGCCCCCGAACATAAAATTGCTCACATCACCGCTTTGACCGGAACCCCCTGCTGCACCTGCCGCTCCTCCAGCACCTCCTTCAGCTTCTGGCTTAGCAACCGAAGCATCCGCTATGTAAGCAATAATATTATTAACATCATCATCTGACAGCGTTGGAAACGCGGGCATCATTGACGGATGCAACTCTGAAACCTCCACCGCTTGTGGGTCTCCCGAAGCTATAAGCGCCGGCGAATTCTTAATCCATGAAACAAGCCAATCATGCTCAAAGTTATCTGTTACGCCTTTTAGGGCTGGACCAATAACCGCATTATCGATACCATGACAGGCCGTACAATTTGCTTTAAAAAGCGACTCTCCCGCTTTGATATCCTGCGCCTGCGCAAATAAAGTTGCCATACTTAGTATCACGACTAAGATCAAGGACTTTGCAACACGTCTAAAAATTAAAGAGATGTTTCTCATTTTGAGAGTTTTATACGATATAATGTTTGACAAATTGAACAAGTTAACCACCCAACGCGAATCGGGTAATAAACTCAAAAGACAAAAGTATAACTTATTAGTGTATCGGTGACAATTTCATGACCTAATTTACTAATTTATAATTATTCTAAACAACCAGATTATATGCTCTATCTAGCTGTAAGGCCATTTTTAAATCAAGTGTAAAAAAACCGAAATTTTGTATTTTCGAAAAATAAGTATATATTATTGTTTCAGAACCCACGCAAAAATTAACGGTGCGACAATCGTCGCATCGGATTCCACGATAAACTTCGGCGTATTAATATCTAACTTACCCCAGGTAATCTTTTCATTCGGAACTGCCCCGGAATAGGATCCATACGACGTGGTTGAATCGGAGATCTGACAGAAATAACTCCAAAAAGGAATATTTTCCATCTCTAGATCCTGATATAACATCGGCACAACACAAATAGGGAAGTCCCCAGCGATCCCTCCTCCTATTTGGAAAAATCCAACACCTCGACCTTCAGAATTTTTAATGTACCAGTCAGCTAAATAGCCCATGTATTCGATCCCACTCTTTGTAGTGGAAGCCTTCAGGTCCCCTTTGATAACATAAGAAGCGAAAATATTGCCCATAGTCGAGTCTTCCCAACCAGGGACAATAATCGGCAAGTTTTTTTCAGCTGCAGCCAGCATCCAGGAGTTTTTCGGGTCAATCTCGTAATACTGTTCTAAAACGCCACTATTTAACATTTTGAACATGTACTCGTGTGGAAAGTAGCGCTCTCCCGATTCTTCAGCATCTTTCCATATTTTATAGATATGCTTTTGTAGTCTTCTAAAAGCCTCTTCTTCAGGAATACAGGTATCGGTGACACGATTATAATGGTTCTCTAATAAATCCCACTCTTCCTGTGGACTTAAATCGCGATAATTTGGCACGCGCTTATAATGCGAATGCGCAACCAGGTTCATAATATCTTCTTCTAAATTCGCTCCCGTACAGGTAATAATGGAAACTTTATCTTGTCGAATCATCTCTGCCAACGAAATCCCTAGCTCGGCTGTACTCATGGCCCCAGCTAGGGTAATCATCATTTTGCCACCTTCATCAAGATGGGTTTCATAACCTTTTGCCGCATCCATTAACGCAGCAGAATTGAAATGTAGATAGTTCTTTTCAATAAATTGGGAGACTGGACCTCTTTCCATAATAAAAATATAAGATTTAAGTGACTGGCCAAAGTTAAAGATAAATAAGCTAATCTTATAATCCACATTCCGTACCTTTGTGCGCAATGAAAACAGGTCTTAACTCTTTATCGCTCATTATACTCTTACTTTTAGGTTCGTCATCTCTATATGCTCAAAAGAAACTCTGGGATCACCCCATCATTAAAAAACTCACCTCCTCAACGCCCGATACATCTCGTAAACCTACATTATTAGTTCTTCCTACCTTGAGTTACTCTCAAGAAACCGGTTTGGAGTACGGACTGAGTGGTATTTACAACTTTTATGTCGATCGGACAGACACAACGATTTATACTTCAAGTCTTATTGGGCTCGCTTCACTGACAACCGAGAAACAGGTTAATCTAAAATTGGAAAGTGATATCTGGACCCGGAATAATGACTATCACTACATGACGACCCTACGTTATAAAAAATATCCCTTTAACTATTACGGATTAGGAGATCAGACTCAGGAAAATGACAAAACGGTTCTCACTCAGAACCTTATTCAGGTCAGTCTTGAAGCTGAAAAAAAAATCATGAAGAATTACTATGCTGGCTTGAATGCGATGTTTGAAAGTTTTGATTTTAGCGATTATAGCGACGAAGGGATATTCGACCCCAATCTTTTATACGGGGCGAGAGGTGGCAAATACCTCGCTTTAGGAATTTCTCAGTTTTACGATACTCGAAATTCAAATACGGAGACAACGACAGGCCTGTATGGACGACTGAAATATGCTTATGCTCCTAACTTTTGGGGACAAGAGAACTATCATGGAAGCATCCTCTCTGTAGACTTGCGGGGCTTTTTCGACTTGAAAAAGAATTTTGTATTGGCGTTACAAGGATATTATGAATCCGTAATGGCCAATGACATACCGTTTTACATGACAAGGCAACTAGGGAATGACTCCATGATGCGTGGCTATTATCAAGGACGCTATCGTGACAACAATTACATTGCCTCTCAAGCAGAATTACGGTACCGCATACATCCTCGCTTTGGCATGGTCGCTTTTTTTAGCGCTGGTTCCGTATATGACAGTAAAATCGACCTTTCGCGCTTGAAACTATCAGGTGGTGGCGGAATTCGTTACTTTTTTGATCTGCAACATGGCTCGAGTATCCGATTAGACTATGCTATGGGCGAAAAACGAGCTGGTGAAAAACGACAGGGAGGTTTCTACCTCGCGCTGGGACAAGCATTTTAACCGTTCTAAAGAAAGCGAATCTTGAAATCCTCCTTGGCTTGATCTTTTTTGAAGAATACAAGTCCGATATAAAAGAGGTCCACCGTTACAGTTACCGACGGATGCTTTTTTATTTCCGCCCAAGCCTCTTTCATTCCTTCGCTCCAATAGATATCATCAAAAATAAGCAAAGAGCCCTCATGTATCTTTGGTAAACACTGATAGAAATAATCGAGCGTAGCTGATTTTCGATGGTTACCATCGACAAACAGAAAATCAATTTCCGGCATATCAGCTAAAATCTGGGGGAAAAGAAAGTCAAAGTCACCTACCTTTATTTCGATGTTATGAACACCCAATTTTTCAAAGTTCTCTCGGGCCACAGTAGCGGTCTCAGGACACCCTTCTACCGTAATAATTGACGACGAAGGGTTTGCCTTAGACAAATAGAGTGTAGTTATTCCCAGACAAGTGCCTAATTCGATGATTGTTCTCGGTTTAAAATCATGAGCCAAACGCGCAATCAGCTTCGCAATCCGAGGCGGTTTCAGAGCATTAGCAGCTAGCGTACTAACCTTTTTTTCACTACTTTTATTCAGCATCGAGCCAGCACCAAGATCCGTTATGGTCAAGGTCCGTCGATCTTCCATCAGATCATCTCTCAATTGCTCAATCGACGCATAATATTCTCTTTTGTGAAAATCATATATGACTTCATCCACCAACCGGTACACGAAGGGAGAATGCGTTCCATGTCTTGTTTTCGACTGGATGCAATGCAGTATAAAATCTTTGAAAAAGCGGATATTCGCCATTGCACAAAGATAAGCGTTCCTCGCCAAGAGCCAAGTATTATTCGTAAATTCGCCAGTAAAGAATTTAATGATTTCCCGAAGAGTGAGGATATAAATATGATTAGAAAAGAAGAGATCGACTCTTTAATCAAGCTTTTAGATGATCCGGACAGAATGATCTTTGACCACGTCCAAACGAAACTTCTTTCACTGGGTGAACAAGCGATAGAACCTCTTGAGACTGCTTGGGAACAATCTTTTGATGCCCTTCAACAACAAAGAATAGAGGATATCGTTCATAAGATCCAATTTAACCAAAATCTCAAATCCCTTGAGCTATGGGCAGTAAGTGGCTTTTTCGACCTGTTGGAAGGACTCATTATCATCCATAAGTATCAGTATCCTGATTGCGACGAACAGAAGATAATCAATCAAATCGAAGCTATTAAAAGGGAAGTCTGGCTTCAGATGCATTACAGCATGACACCAGTTGAGAAGATTCGGCTCTTCAACAACGTGTTTTACAATAATGAGGGCTTCTCCGGAAATATCAGAAACTACAACGATCCTCAAAACTCCTATATAGGACAAGTGCTTGATACAAGAAGAGGCAACCCTGTTCTACTGTCGTGCATTTACAGTATCGTCGCGCAGAAATTAGATATACCTATTTACGGCGTCAATCTCCCAAAACACTTTATCTTGGCATACACAGATAACTACCAAACCAATTATGAAGAGAATGAGATTCTTTTTTACATCAATGCGTTTAATAGAGGGCAGGTTTTGGGAGCGCATGATGTCTTGTCATTTTTACAACAGCTTAAACTGCCGAAGAAAAAGGAATATTATCGGCCGTGCAGCAATCTCCATATCATCGAAAGGGTGTTAACCAATCTTCTCGCATACTATTCGGAAAACTCAAGCCCGAAAGCTGTTGAGATTCAAAAGATGAAGGATATTATTAGCGAGCATCTAAATAAATAGAAACGGGCGTCAGACTAAAAGTATGTGCGGCATCCGGCCCGATATTCCCTTCTGCCCCAATTGGATAACGCAGTAGCCGTTTATTATTCCGGCTGACCACATAAAGCAAGTTTCTTTCTTCCCTGTCGTCAATAGCAACGTCAATAGGGCCATCGAGCAAGGTTTCCGCCCCTTCTATTACTCGTGTAGCGCTGATTGCTCCTTGGGAATTAAATGCTTCCCTTGCATTTTCAATAATATATACTCTATTACTTGAAAAATCGGTTAGTACCAATAGATTCAACTTGCTTGAGAATGCGATTCCTCGTAAGTCCCCAGCATCCGTAATCGAGATCTTCTTCGATGCACTTACGTTCCCGGAATCAAGCTGATGCGGCCTGTCCAACAACCACACTTCTTTTAATTGCCCCGCCATGGTCACAAATAAACTATCCCCAGCTAAGGTATCGCCTTGAAAATAAACTCCCCAGGGAGAACCACCCAACGCAAATATCTTGTTAGGGGGCACCTCTCCGTTATTGGTTAATGCTTGTGCATATCCGTAAATACTGCCTGCGAGATTATCAGACACATATAAATATTTTGAAGAATAATCGTATGCAAGATCTCGTTGAGAAAGCAGAGTTGAATCCCTGAAGCTCACACCTGTACCGATTGATCCTTGTGCGTTGACAGAAAAGGTTTTGATGGTCTGGTTACGCAGACTCCCTTGAAAAATGCGTCCTGAAAACGGATCGAAGAAGATTCCGGCTCCCTCCTGAACTTCCGAGTCATATTTTACAGATGTGGGAATTGGGTCCTCATGAGCAGGATCAAAAACTTCAATACTACGAATAGGCTCATCCAAGTCACTTGCAGGCACATCAGAAAAAGAAACATATAAACGAGAAATCGGTGTCTGTGGAAGTATAGGTTCGTCATCATTACGTTCGCACGAAGCAAGGACTCCAAGCACCAAGGCAATAAGTAAAAACAATTTATAATCTCTCATTCTAATCGAAGCTGAATATGACAAAAGTAGCAAAAAAAACAAGAACTGAATCCAAGTCATTTTCTTATATTTATCGGTTAAGAAGAATACGAAATGACGCTGATTCAGTTAGAATACATAATAGCCGTAGATACCTATAAAAGCTTTGTGCTTGCTGCAGAAAAAAGCTTTGTTACGCAGCCCACACTCAGCATGCAAATTCAAAAGCTCGAAAAATCCCTGGGTGCTCGAATTTTTGATCGCAGCAAGCAACCCGTTGTAGCCACAGATATCGGAGCGGTAATTATTAATCAAGCAAGGAATGTCCTAAAGGAAAGAGATAAGATTAAGGAACTGATTTCCGAAACACAGGATGAATTAGGCGGAGAGATCAGAATAGGGGTCATCCCTACCCTGGCACCTTATCTGTTACCTAAGATTTTAGGGACTTTTATGGAAAAGTATCCTAAAATGAAGCTACATATCTGGGAATCTACGACTACCAAAGTCATCAATGAGCTCAAGCTCGGCTTGCTCGATTGCGGTATTCTCTCCACTCCACTAGATGATAGTGAGCTAATTGAAAGCCCTCTCTTTTACGAAAGTTTTGTGGCCTATATTTCCGCGGATAGCACTTTGAGCAAAAGCAAGACAGTCGATGCCGCAGATCTCCTAAACGAGAGACTTTGGCTATTAAATGAAGGTCATTGTATGAGGAATCAAGTTCTTAATATCTGCCAGAAAAGGCGTATGTTGAACCCCGAACAAACACTCGAGTATAACACCGGCAGTGTAGAAACACTCAAAAGGATGGTTGATATGAACTCCGGTGTAACCATTCTGCCAGAATTGAGTATTATGGACTTTAATGAAGATGATCTCGAAAATGTGCGCTATTTTAAATCTCCAGAACCCGTACGTGAAATATCGCTTGTTACCACGCAAAATTTCCTGAAGAAGAAAGCGATCTCCTTCCTGACTAAAGAAATTTTAGCCGTAGTTCCCGATAAGTTTAAAAGTAGTAAGCGAAAAGAATTAATGATGATTGATTAAACTATTTTTTCTTTAGTTTATGTGCAAATACCTTTTTAAACTTTTCCAACTTGGGCTGAATAACTCGTTGACAATAAGGATTTGACGGATTCAGCGCATAGTAGTTTTTATGATAATCCTCTGCTTCATAAAATATAGTAGAAGGACTAACTTCGGTTACGATTGGCTTTGAGTAAATCTTCTCTTTATTTAATTCATTGATATAATATTCGATCAATTTCTTCTGCTCCAGATTATGATAAAAAATAGCGGAACGATATTGTGTTCCTACGTCATTCCCTTGCCGATTCAATTGGGTGGGATCGTGAGCAACAAAAAATGCTTCCAATAACTCATCGAAAGAAACCTTATCCGACTCATAAATCACATTGATCGCTTCAGCATGTCCGGTTTTTCCGGTTAGGACTTCCTTATAGGTAGGGTTCTCTGTCCGCCCACCTGTATAACCAGGGTTCACCTCATTCACACCGGCTAGCTCAAGGAACTGTGCCTCTATACACCAAAAACATCCGGCTGCAAATGTGGCTGTGTCAATGCCACCATCTCCTTTCTCACGCAACTCCGCTAAAAGATTTGGCTCAATTACCTCTTGCTCTACACTTTGAACAGCTAAACTCTGATTGCCTTCCATTGCCCGCTCGGTGCCGTTTGACGAATTGCAAGAAGGAAAAATCATCATCAATGCTGCTAGCATAGCGACAAACCGTATATTCTTTAAATACTCCATTCTTTCATTTTTATTTAAATAAAATAGCGATGCCGGCCAATACCCGCATCGCTATTACAAAGCATCCTATCTATATGCTATTTTGCTTTCGCGTAACGGTCTGCTACAGCTTCCCAGTTAACGGTATTGAAAATAGCTTCTAAATATGCTGGGCGTTTATTTTGATATTTAAGGTAATATGCGTGCTCCCATACATCGATGCCGAAAATCGGGGTACCTTGAACCTCAGCAACATCCATTAAAGGATTGTCTTGATTTGGAGTAGAAGTTACCTGCAATTTCCCAGAACCATCTACAATAAGCCAGGCCCAACCTGAACCAAAACGTTTTGCACCTGCATCTTGCAGCTTCTTTTTCAGCTCATCAAATGAACCGAAAGCTTCATTAATCGCAGTTGCTAGCTCGCCCGTTGGCTCGCCTCCGCCGTCTGGGGATAATACAGTCCAGAACAGGGAATGGTTAAAATGACCACCACCGTTATTCCGAACAGCAGCATCATATTTAGAAATACTTTTTATGATATCTTCAATAGAAGAGCTCGTATCTTTACCTTCCAGAGCTTTGTTCAGGTTGTCAACATAAGCTTGGTGATGTTTCCCATGGTGGATTTCCATGGTCTCTCTATCAATATGTGGTTCTAAAGCGTCTGAGGCGTATGGTAACGCCGGTAATTCGAATGCCATAATAGTTTGGTTTTTAAATTAATGAATAATACAAATATAACCAGAATGTATGACAAATGTTTGAAATAATCGTCAGCTAAATATCATTAATCAATTTCTCTTCTTTTGAAAAAACCTTTTGATGAAACTTGCGCACCGCTCTTCTAAGATACCAGCCAAAACTGTTGTTTTGGGGTGAATGATCGACCTATCAAACTTAGAATATCCACGCTTCTCATCTTTTGCTCCGTAAACAATCCTCCCCACCTGAGTCCAGAACGCCGCACCTGCACACATCACGCAAGGTTCTAAGGTAACGTATAAGGTACATTGCTGCAGATACTTTCCACCGATATGATTGGTTGCCGAAGTAAAGGCCTGCATCTCCGCATGAGCAGTAGTATCGTTCAAGGTCTCGCTTAAGTTGTGCCCCCTCGCGATAATCCGGTTCTTATACACAATTACAGCCCCAATCGGAACCTCATCTAGTTCAAACGCTTTTTGTGCCTCCTTAAGCGCCTCATTCATATAATATTCATCGGTCACTAAGCCACTACCCTCATCGAAACTGATATAGGTCATTACAATAATTTAACTCTATTTATATGGATAAAATACAAAGTTCGCTCCTTCAGGAACAACAACGAATAGGCACATGTGTTCTGTTGGATCTTTAAATTTCTGAATGAATTTATCTTTCTTATCTTCTTTCACAATCCCAACCTCCAAAAACTCTTCCAAACTGGAAGCCTGAACAGTCCATTCCGTACCCAGCTCCATCCGGTCTAATATGATTTCACCGACGCTCACTTCGTGCTGATGAGCCACAAAAATCGGGAACTGAGTATATTTTTCAGAAATAAGTTCGTTCGATACCTCTTTAATGGAATCTTTATAAAAATCCAAATCAACCTTAAGGCTTTTCAATGGACTGACCTTTTTCTTGTCCTGATTTTCATTCTCACGTCCGGGCTTCAACAAATCCTCTAAATCCATACTCTAATTCTTTAATGTCAATAGTGCTACATTCTCTACATGCTGCGTTTGCGGAAACATATCGACAGCCTTACTCCGTTTTACATCATATTTCTCTCCCAGCATCGACAAATCCCTCGCTTGCGTCGCTGCATTACAGCTTACATAAACAATTTTATCAGCTTCAATTTCTAACAGTTTCTTCACCACATCAGCGTGCATCCCCGCTCGCGGCGGATCCGTAATAATCACATCAGGTTTCCCATGAAAAGCAATAAATTCATCATTTAAAACATCTTTCATGTCACCGGCAAAGAAATCCG
>Ga0079224_100005430_pt1 | contig 16733 bp, 10 predicted proteins | sample Stecom2015_FD_80414 | JGI IMG/M metagenome (GOLD analysis project Ga0079224, IMG submission 80414) | Agricultural soil microbial communities from Utah to study Nitrogen management - Steer compost 2015 | ecosystem: Environmental > Terrestrial > Soil > Agricultural land | place: USA: Utah... | reverse complement strand
GGGTTCATCTCGCCGAGACCCTTGTAGCGCTGGATCGTCTGGCCCTGCTTCGCTTGCGCCATCATCCAGTCGACGGCCTCCGGGAAAGTCGCGACCTCTTTTCTCTCCTTACCGCGCAGCACATAGGCACCGGGCGACAGCAGATCCTTGAAGCTCGCACCAATCGTCGCGATACGCTGATATTCCGGCGATCGGAAGAATCCCGGTTGCAAGTTCTTCGTCATCGTGACGCCGTGATGTTCCCGGGATACGTATATCACCGGATCCGAGGCCGTCCCGCCGGGCTGATAATGCACTCGATAGCGCGGCCCGGCGCCGTTCAGCGCCTTGAGCCGCTCCTCGAGCCGGCTTGCCCAGCCGCGCATGTGCTCGGCGTCGTCGAGCTGCTCGGCGGTCACGGCCGGCAGCCACATCATCGCCCGCAGCACGTTCGCGTCGTAACGCTTGCCCCAGCGCTCGATGATCGCCTTCGCCTCCATGTACTGCCGCGCGAGCTGCTCGAGCGTCTCGCCCTGGATCGCGGGCCCGTCGGGCCCCGTATGCAGCGTCGCGTCCTCGATCGCGTTGCGCAGCAGCAGCGCGTTGAGCTCCGCGTCGTCCTTGACGTAGACCTCGCTCTTGCCGCGCTTGACCTTATAAAGGGGCGGCTGCGCGATGTAGACGTGCCCGCGCTCGATCAGCTCCGGCATCTGCCGATAGAAGAATGTCAGCAGCAGCGTTCGGATATGCGAGCCGTCGACGTCCGCGTCCGTCATGATGATGATGCGGTGATAGCGCAGGTTGTCCGGATCGAATTCCTCTCGGCCGACGCCACAGCCGAGCGCGGTGATCAGCGTGCCGATCTCCTGCGACTGTAACATCTTGTCAAATCTAGCTTTTTCGACGTTCAGGATCTTGCCCTTCAGCGGCAGGACCGCCTGCGTGCGCCGATCCCGGCCCTGCTTCGCGGAGCCGCCGGCCGAGTCGCCCTCGACGAGGAAGAGCTCGGACAGTGCCGGATCCTTCTCCTGACAGTCCGCGAGCTTGCCGGGGAGGCCGGCGACGTCGAGCGCACTCTTCCTGCGCGTCATCTCACGGGCCTTGCGCGCCGCCTCACGAGCACGCGCCGCTTCGATGATCTTGCCGACGATGATCTTCGCCTCGGGCGGGTGCTCGAGCAGGAACGCCGCGAGCTGGTCCGCGACGATCGATTCGGTCACCGCCTTGACCTCGGACGAGACGAGCTTGTCCTTCGTCTGGGACGAGAATTTCGGATCCGGCAGCTTCACGGACAGCACCGCCGTGAGGCCCTCGCGGGCGTCGTCGCCGGTCGGGCTCACCTTCTCGCGCTTACCGATCCCCTCGCTCTCGATGTAGTGGTTCAGCGTGCGGGTCATCGCCGCCCGGAACCCGGCGAGGTGCGTGCCGCCGTCCCGCTGCGGGATGTTGTTCGTGTAGCAGAACATCGACTCCTGATAGCCGTCGTTCCACTGCAGCGCCGCCTCGATCTGGATCGGACCGCGCTTGTCCTGGAAGTAGATGACGGTCGGATGCAGCGGCGTCTTGTTGCGGTTCAGATGCTCTACGAACGCCTTGATGCCGCCGACGTACTCGAACACGTCGCTGCGCTCGTCGCGCTCGTCCGTCAGCGTGATGCGGACGCCGGAATTCAGGAACGACAGCTCCCGGAGCCGCTTCGCGAGCGTATCGTAGTCGAACTCGAGGTTCGAGAAGACCTTCGGGCTCGGCTGGAAGCTGATCGTCGTGCCGGTGCGGTCCGTCGTGCCGATCTCGGCGAGCGGCGCCACCGGCTCTCCGTTCGAGTACTTCTGCTGGTAGACCTTGCCGGCGCGATAGATCGTCAGGACCAGCGATTCCGACAGCGCGTTCACGACGGACACGCCGACCCCGTGCAGCCCGCCGGAGACCTTGTAGGAGTTGTCGTCGAACTTACCGCCGGCGTGCAGCACGGTCATGATGACCTCGGCGGCCGAGCGGCCTTCATCCGGGTGGATATCGACCGGAATGCCGCGACCATTGTCCGAGACGGTCACGGACTCGTCCGGATGGATCGTGACGTTGACTTCGGAGCAATATCCGGCCAGAGCCTCGTCGATCGAGTTATCGACGACCTCGAAGACCATGTGGTGGAGACCCGTGCCGTCATCGGTATCACCGATGTACATCCCGGGGCGCTTCCGGACCGCTTCGAGGCCCTTCAAGACCTTGATATTCTTGGAAGTGTACTCGCTCTGGCTCATCTGTTTGCAAATCTTGGGCTAAATCGACTCATTATAACACCGCCGCACCCTTCCCTGTTCCACGTGGAACACCGGAAAACGTCCATCGACGGGCAGCAGCTCCTCTGCGAGCCCGGTCAGGATCAGTTGCGCCGGCAACCCTTCGACCTCGCCGAGCAAGCGCTCCAGCGACCGGCGGTCGAGCTCCGCCGCCGGATCGTCGATCAGCAGCACCGAATCCCGCCGAGCGGATTCCGCAGCCGCGCGGACCTGTGCGATCACGAGCGCCGCTGCACACAGCTTCTGCTGACCGCGGGAGGCTTCGGCGGCGGCGTCCGCGCCGTCGAGCCTCAAGACCAGATCGGCCCGATGCGGCCCGGGCGTCGTGTGACCGAGGGCTCGATCTCGCTCCAGGCTCTCGTCCAAGGCCTCGGCCAGCTCTATTCCGGCTCTCCAGCCGGCCCGGTAGCGCACTTCGAGCTTTCGCCCGAGCAACCGCTCCGCAACGCCTTCCGCAACCGGCGCGAAGCGTTCGACATACGCCGTGCGTGCCCGGGTCACGTCCGCACCCGTGCTCGCCAGTGCGCGGTCCCACGGCTCGAGGGCCGGCCGCGGCGCACCGGCCTTCAGCGCGGCGTTCCGCTGTCCGAGAACCCGTCGGTACCGCTTCCACGCGGCGAGGTAATCGTGTTCCACGTGGAACACGCCCCAGTCGATAAACCTCCGGCGCTCGCTCGGGCCGCCCTCGATCAGCCGGTGCACGCCCGGGTCGATGACATCCACGGCGAAGCAGCGCGCAACGTCCGTGACGGACGCGGCCGGTTGCCGGTCGATTCTGAACACTATGCCCGTATCGTCGAACTGCACGCCGATCCGGCGAACCGATCCGCCTTCCCGCTGCTCGACGTGGACCGCCAGGGCCTCTCGACCGTGCTGGATCAGCCTTCGGGTCTGCCGAGTGCGGAAAGACCGCCCCCGGCCGATCAAAAAGACAGCCTCCAGCAAGCTCGTCTTGCCGGCGCCGTTCGGCCCGAAGAAGTAGTTGCGCTGCGGATCCAGCTCGCAGTCGACACCGCTCAGGATCCGCACGCCGTCGACTCGGATTCGTTCCAGCGGCACGCGCCACTCCCGGCCGCAGCTACGGCAGCTCCCACGGGTTCACGGCGGATCCGGACTCGAATGCGTGAGCCGGCTTCTTGCTCGGCCGGCTTTGGACGGGCGCTCTCGTCCTACAGCCTCATCGGCATGACGACGAACTTGCTCGTTTCGTCGTCGCCGGTGATTAGACAACTGGAGTTCGCGTCCGTTACCCCGATCCTGACCCGCTCGCTGTCGACCGCCGCGAGCGCATCGAGCAGGTAGTTCACGTTGAAGCCGATCTCCATCGGCGTGCCGGTGTAGTCGACCTCGATCGTCTCGACGGCCTCTTCCTGCTCCGGATTGTTCGCTTCGACGACGACGCTGTTCTCGTCGAGCGTCAGCCTCACCCCGCGGTATTTCTCATTCGACAGGATCGCCGCGCGCTGCAGCGCCTGCCGGAGCAGCTGCCGATCCGCGCTCAGCACGTTCGGCGGGCTCGCCGGGATCACGCGCGTGTAGTCCGGAAAACGGCCGTCGATCAGCTTGGACGTCATCCGAAGCCCGTCGAGGCTCATCCGCACGTGGCTTTTGCCGAGCGTCAGATGGACCCGGCCCTCGTCGCCGAGCAGCCGATTCAGCTCGAGAACCCCTTTACGCGGCACGATCTGCTGCTCGTTCTGCAGCGCGGGCGACTCGAGCGCGATCTCGGACAGCGCCAGCCGGTGGCCGTCCGTCGCGACCCCGCGCAAGCGCGGTCCATCCGTTTCGAGCAAAAGCCCATTCAGGTAGTAGCGCACGTCCTGCTGCGCCATCGAGAAATGGGTTTTCTCGAGCAGATGCTTCAGCGCCTTCGCGTCGAGCTCGAGCGTCTGCTGGCCGGCCACGTCGTCGACCGTCGGAAAATCGGCCGCCCGAAGGGTCGACAGCGTGAACCGGCTGCGCCCCGCCTTGACCGTCATTCGATCGCCGCTCAACGTCGCATCGACCCGCGCGCCGTCCGGCAATGCGCGGAAGATATCGTGGAGCTTGCGGCCCGGCACGGTGATCTCGCCGTCCACCGCGTCGTCGACACTGGCCTCCGCGACGAGCTCGACCTCGAGATCGGTGGCCGTGACGCTGAGCACGCCATCGCGCACCACGAGCAGCACGTTGCTCAGGATCGGCATCGTCTGCTTTCTCTCCACGACGCCGATCACCGACTGGAGCGGCCTCAAGACGATCTCTCGCGGTGCGCTGAACTTCATCTTCGTATCTACCTGTTTATATTTATTCGGCTGTTGCGATTAAGGCTCGCGGCTTATCTGTAAAACGAAGAAAACCGCTACAATTTCAAATACTTAATACCTAGACAAGCACGTGCACAAGTTCATGCCGTCCTGTGCGGGACCTGTGGATGAATTTGGCCTGGAAAGTTATCCACGGGTTGTGCACGTCATGTCGTCAACGTTCTCAATAGGTTGTTGTAGTCCTCCGCGACCCGGGTCTCGGTCTCGCGTAAGGCCTTGATTCTTCGGCACGCATGGAGCACCGTCGTGTGATCCCGGCCGCCGAACGCATCGCCGATCTCCGGCAGGCTGTGCGTCGTCAGCTCTTTCGCAAGGGCCATCGCAATCTGCCGCGGCCGCGCGATCGATCGGCTGCGCCGCTTCGAAAGCAGGTCCGACACGCGGATCTTGAAATAGGCGGCGACGGCCTTCTGGATATTCTCCACCGTGACGAGCTTGTCCTGAAGCGCCAAAAGGTCGCGCAGCGCATCCTTTGCGAACTCGAGCGTGATCGGCTGACCGGTGAAGCGGGCGTTCGCGATCACGCGTCTCAGCGCGCCTTCGAGCTCGCGTACGTTCGAGCGAATCCGCTGCGCGATGAAGAACGCGACCTCCTCCGGCAGACACTCCTGCTCCGCCGCGGCCTTGCTCATCAGAATCGCGACGCTCGTCTCGAGCTCCGGCGGCTCGATCGCGACCGTCAGGCCCCAGCCGAAGCGCGATTTGAGCCGCTCCTCGAGGCCCGAAACTTCCTTCGGGTAGCGATCGCACGTCAGCACGATCTGCCGATGGCCTTCGAGCAGCGCATTGAACGTGTGAAAAAACTCCTCCTGCGATCGCTCCTTGCCCGCGAAGAACTGGATGTCGTCGATGAGCAGGGTGTCGAGCGAGCGGTAGGTGCGCTTGAAGTCCGCGATCGTGTTGTGCTGCAGCCCGCGGACCATGTCGCCGACGAAACGCTCCGAATGGATATACGCGACTTTCGCGTTGCCGTCGCGCTGCAGGATCGCGTTGCCGATCGCGTGCATCAGGTGCGTCTTGCCGAGACCGACGCCTCCGTAGATGAACAACGGGTTGTACGCGGTGCCCGGGTTCTGCCCGACCTGCACCGCGGCGGCGCGGGCGAGCTGGTTGCTCTTGCCCTCGACGAAGCTGTCGAACGTAAAGGTTGCATTGAGTCGGCTGCCGAGCACACGCGGCGCAGAGCGCGTATCGGGGTCCGGCGCGGCCGAGACTGTCGCCGGAGCGGCGGCCCGGCGCCGGCTGCCGACCTCGAGCAGCACGTTGCGCGCACCGGCGTGCTCCGCCCACCACGAGCGAATCTCGACGAGACAGTGCGCTTGCACCCAATCGACGACGAAGCGGTTCGGCGCGAGCAGCTTGACGACCCCGTCGCCGTCCTCGACGGGTTGCAGCGGCCTGATCCATGTATTGAGCTGCTGCTCCGATAGAGCGGATTCCAACGCTCCGACGCACTGTTTCCACAGAGACGAGAGCGCCGGCGATTGATCTGCCACGATTGAGCTTCTTGCTGAAACGCCAGAGAAGGGAGGGCGGGTGCCGCCCGCGGAACAGCGAGTCTAATACGCCCGTCCCCGGTTATCCACAGCGCGTCGGGGCCTCCCCGGTATTGACAGCCACCCGCGCCGCGCGTAAAGTCTCGCGTTCTCTAGCTGGTCTCTATCCCTTTGTTTGGCTTAGTATTTCGCCCCGCGTCCCGGGGCACGGAACCGTCATGAAGAGAACCTTTCAACCGAGCAAGCTGCGCCGCAAGCGCACGCACGGGTTCCGCGCCCGGATGGCGACGCGGGCGGGCCGTGAGGTGCTGAAGCGCCGGCGTGCGAAGGGCCGCGCGCGCCTGACGCCTGTCTGAGGGCGGCCTTTCCCCGTTGGTCGACTCGGGCTCGGGCTTCTCGCCGCAACGACGCCTGCGCACCTCGAAGGACTTCGGCCGAGTCTTCGCTGATCCGGTACGATCGTCCGATCGTTTCTTCACGATCCTTGCGAGACCCAACGACGCCGGCGTGGCGCGACTCGGCCTCGCGATCTCACGTAAAGCCGCAAAGCGGGCAGTGGACAGGAACAGACTAAAACGGATCGCGCGCGAGTCCTTCCGGCGGAAAGCGCTGCCCGCCTGGGATTTCGTCGTCATGGCGCGGCCCGGTGCGGCGGACGAGCTGTCGAGCGCGCTGCGTGCCAGCCTCGACGCTTCGTTCGACAGACTCGCTCGCAAGGCCGGGCGTGTGCGTCATGGATAACACGCGCCTCTTCCTTTGGCTCGCGCTCCTCGCGATGCTCTGGCTGAACTACGACGCGTGGATGCGCGATCGCGCGCCGGCGCAAGAGTCGCGCATCCCGCCGGCGGGCGAGGTCACGGTCACGGACGACAACGTTCCCGAGATCGGTGCGCCGACCGTCGATACGCCGACGACCGAGCCGCCCGCGGCCGATGCGCGTGCGCCGGCCATGCCGGTCCACGTGCTGACGGACGTGCTCGACGTCGTGATCGACACCGAGGGCGGCGATCTCGTCCGCGCGGACCTGCTCGACTTCCCGGTCCACAAGGACCAGCCCGACGTGCTCATGCGTCTCCTCGATTTCACGCCGAGCAACCTGTGGGTGTTTCAATCCGGCCTCAGCACGGCAGGCCGACGTGACGGGCCGACGCACCAGGGCGTCTGGCGGGCGGAGAGCTCGAGCTACGAGCTCGCGCCAGGCGAGGACGAGCTCGTCGTCACGCTGACATGGGACGGCGACGGAGGGCTCGGCGCGCGTAAGGTGTACACCTTCCGGCGCGGCAGCTACGCGGTCGACCTCGACATCGTGCTCGAGAATCACGGCGAGGCGCCGTGGAGCGGCGCGCCTTACGTGCGGATGCAGCGGCTGCATCAGCCGGTCGACCGCTCGTTCACGTCGGTCGACAGCTACTCGTTCACGGGCCCTGTCCTCTACAACGGCGAGAAGTCCGAGAAGATCGACGTCGACGATCTGCGCGAGAGCCCGATGACGTTCACCGCGACCGGAGGATGGCTCGCGGGCATCCAGCACCATTTCCTCGCCGCGGCGGTGCCTCCGGCCGACGCGCCGTTTCAGTTCGAGGCGACCGTCGCCGACAGCCGGTATCTGCTGACCGCGCTCGGCCAGGCGCAGCAGGTCGGCGCCGGCATGCAGCAGGTCTTCGCGTTCACGCTGTTCGTCGGACCGAAGCTGCAGGATCAGCTTCGCGAGACGGCCGACGGCCTCGTGCTGACGGTCGACTACGGCGTTCTGACGATCCTCGCGCAGCCGCTGTTCTGGGTGCTGTCGAAGATCCACGACTTCGTCGGCAACTGGGGCTGGGCCATCGTCATCGTGACGCTGCTGATCAAGCTCACGTTCTACAAGCTGACGGAGACGAGCGGGCGGTCGATGGCGAAGATGCGCAAGATCGCGCCGCGCATGAAAGCGCTGCAAGAGCGCTACAAGGACGATCGCCAGGCGCTCAGCCGCGCGATGATGGAGCTCTACAAGACGGAGAAGATCAATCCGGCCGCCGGCTGCCTGCCGATTCTCGTGCAGATGCCGTTCTTCTTCGCGTTCTACTGGGTGCTGATCGAGAGCGTCGAGATGCGGCAGGCGCCGTTCATGCTGTGGATCGACGACCTGAGCTCGCGCGATCCGTACTTCGTGCTGCCGCTGCTGATGGGCGCCGCGATGTTCCTGCAGACGCGCCTGAACCCGGCACCGCCGGATCCAGTGCAGGCGCGCGTGATGCAGATCATGCCGATCGTGTTCACCGTGTTCTTCGCGCTGTTTCCGTCGGGCCTCGTGCTCTACTGGCTGACGAACACGCTGGTGTCGATCGCGCAGCAGTGGCGCATCAACAAGATCGTCGCGCGTCAGGGCTGAGCCTGCGACGCCTGTCTTCGAGCGAACATCGCTGTCCGCTGCGGGAGGCGACGGGCTTCTGAAGCCTCTCGGTGACGGCGGCCGGACCGTATCCCGCGCATCGATCGCCTTCTGACGCAAGCGGCCGTTCAGGACGGAAAGTGCAGAAACGCTCCGACACGATCGCGGCGCTGTCGACCGCGCCGGGGGTCGCGGCGATCTCCGTCGTGAGACTTACCGGGCCCGACGCGCTGTCGATCGCGAAGCGCTTGACCGGCGTCGACCTCCCGCCGCGGCGGGCCGTGCTCGCCGCGTTCCGCGCCGACGACGGCGCGACGATCGACCGAGGCCTCGCGCTCTACTTCCCGGCACCGCGCTCGTATACCGGCGAGGACGTCGTCGAGCTGCACGGTCACGGCGGTGCGATCGTCACGGACTGGCTGCTAGAGACACTCTACAAGCACGGCGCGCGGCCGGCGGAGCCCGGCGAGTTCACGCTGCGCGCGTTCCTCAACGACAAGCTCGATCTTGCGCAGGCCGAGGCGGTCGCGGACCTGATCGACAGCGGCTCGCGCGCGGCGGCGAAAGCTGCGCTGCGCTCGCTCGACGGTACGTTCTCGGCGCGCGTCGAGGACGTGCGTGCGGCGCTGACGACGCTTCGCGTGCACGTCGAGGCGTGGCTCGACTTTCCGGACGAGGAGCTCGATCGCGAAGCCGCCGCGGCGCTCGAGGCGCGCCTCGACGGCGTGCGCGCGAAGCTCGGCGCGCTGCTCGCCGAGGCCGGCGCGGGGCGCGTGCTGCGCGACGGGCTCACCGTGGTGATCGCGGGCCCGCCGAACGCCGGGAAGTCGAGCCTGCTGAACCGGCTTGCGGGCTACGACGCGGCGATCGTCACGCAGATCCCCGGCACGACGCGCGACCCGCTGCGCGAGCAGCTGTCGCTCGACGGCCTGCCGGTGACCCTGATCGACACGGCGGGCCTCCGCGAATCGGACGATCCGATCGAGTCCGAGGGCGTGAAGCGGGCGCATCGCGAGCTCGCGCGCGCGGACCTCGTGCTGTGGCTGATGGATGCGCACGAAGGCGGGGCTCGCGCGGCCGCGGCCGTCCGTGCGGAGCTCGGCGACGCCTTCGAGCCGACGCTCGTGCTGAACAAGATCGATCTGACCGGCGACGAGCCCGGCACCTTCGAGCACGACGGCTTGACCGGCTTCAGGGTCTCGGTGCTGACCGGGGCAGGGATCGGGCTGCTGACGGAGCACATGAAGGCGTGCGCCGGCTGGCGCGGCGACGCGGGCGGGACGTTCAGCGCTCGGCGGCGTCATCTCGACGCGCTCGAGCGCGGGGCCCGGCACCTCGACGCCGCGCGCGGACAGCTCGAAGCCGCGCTCGAGCTCGGCGCCGAGGAGCTGCGCGGCGCGCAGGCCGCGCTCGGCGAGATCACGGGCGAGCTCACGAGCGACGATCTGCTCGGCGAGATCTTTTCGAGCTTCTGCATCGGCAAGTAAAAAAAATTGGTGTCAGACACCATTTTTCCGATGGAGCAAACAGCAGCATTACGCTGCCTACGCCGGAAAAATGGTGTCTGACACCAATTTTTTTTCTTCTAGCCGAGGACCCGCTCCCGCTCGTACAGACGCATCGCGACGAAGCCGAGCACGGCGGCCGCGGCGAGCGTGGCCGTCGCCGATTGCGCGACGTACGCGAACGGTATCGGGTCCTGACGGACGAGCGCGGTCACGAGCAGGTGCTGGCGCAGGCTCGGGATCCACATCAACGCGCCGGTCGGCTTCACGTTCAGCATCGTGGCGAACACGAGCGGCAGCGTCGGCACGAGCAGCACGAGCGTCAGGTACGTCTGCGCCTCCTTGTAGCTCTTCGTGAACGACGCGACGAGCGTCATCAGCGCGGCGCCGAGCGGTGCGAACGGCACGAGGACCGCGAACGCCGCGAGCGCCGCGCCCGGACCGAAGCCCGAGCTCATGCCGAGCGGCTCGAGCGAGACATAGCCGAGCGTGACGACGAAGCCGACGAGCGTCAGCGCGAGCGCGAGCAGCATGTAGATCGTCGTCGCCGCCATCTTGCCGAGCAGCAGGCTCGAGCGCTCGACCGGGGTCGTCAGCAGCGGCTCGAGCGAGCGCCGCTCGCGCTCGCCGGCCGTGCTGTCGATCGCGAGATAGAACCCGCCGACGAGCGTCGCGAGCAGCAGGAAGTACGTGAGCATGCCGAGCAGCACGACCGAGCGGCCCGCCGCCGTCGAGACGTCGAGCTCGTCGAGCATGACCGTCGACAGCACGTCCGGATCGACGCCGCGCGCGATCAGCTTCAGCGTGCCGAGCTGCTGCGCATAGCTCGACACGGCCCCGCGAATCCTCTGCACTCGGCTTCCGGCGCGCGTGTTCGAGCGGTCGTAGACGAGCGTGACGCGGGCGGTCTCGCCGGCCGAGAAGCGCTCCGCGTAGTCCGGATCGATCAGCAGGACCGCGTCGTGCCGACCATTCTGCACGGCGTCGGCTGCATCGGCGAACTTCTCGAGGCCGTGGTCAGGCGCGACCTCGATCCCGCGCGCCTCGAGATGCTCGACGAGATTCGGCGCGAGCTCGCTGCCGACGATCGGCACCTCGATCGGCGACTCGGCGGTCGACACCGTCTGCGCGACCATCACGTTGATGAGCACCGCGAACAGCACGGGACCGAGCAGCGGCCCGAACACGAACGCGGAGAAGAGCGTGCGCCGGTCCCGCGCGTTGTCGAGCAGCTCCTTCCGGCAAACGGTCCAGGCCGCGCTCATCGTCCACGATCCCCCGCAGCGCCCGCCGCACCGCAGTAAGCCGAGCCGATCGCGCCGCGCGCCTCCGCGCTCATCGCGCCGCCGCCTCCACCGCGCTGACGAAGATGTCCTCGAGGCTCCGCTCCGGATAGCGCACGGCGAGCTCGGCCGGCGTGCCGGACGCGGCGATCCGGCCGCCGGCAATGATCACGAGATCGTCGACGAGCGCCTCGACCTCTTGCATGACGTGGCTCGACAGCAGCACGCAGCAGCCGTCGTCGCGAAGCGACCTGAGCCATTCGCGCAGCTCGCGCGCGGCCATCACGTCGAGCCCGCTCGTCGGCTCGTCGAGCAAGAGATGCCGCGGCTCGTGCACGAGGGCCCGCGCGAGCGCGACCTTCGTGCGCTCGCCCTGCGAGAAGCCCTTCGCCTTGCGGTCGGCGATCGCGCCGAGGTTCAGCCGCGCGAGGAGCGCGTCGACCCGTGTGGCGAGCGCGCGCTCCCGAAGGCCGTGCAGCCGGCCGTAATACTCGATGTTCTCGCGCGCGGTGAGGTGCGGGTAGAGGCCCGAGCCGTGCGGCAGCACGCCCATGAGCCGCCGCGCCCGCAAAGGCTCTGCAACGACGTCGACGCCGCCGATCCGTGCGCTGCCTCGGTCCGGCCGCAGCACCGTCGACAGGATCCTGAGGCACGTCGATTTCCCGGCGCCGTTCGGGCCGAGAAGGCCCGTGATTCGCCCGTCCGCGGCCGTGAACGAAACGCCGTCGAGCGCACGCACGTCGCCGAAGCGCTTTGCAACGGAGAAGACCTCGATCATTGCCGGCGCGTCAGGGTGCGGGGCCGGTCGCGGACAGGAAAAACGGCACGGGCGGCTCCGCGAGCAGGCAGCGCGGGTCGACGGCGTCGACGTCCGCCGTCTCGAGGAAGCGCGCGATCAGCCGCGGCGCGCAGCCGACCCCGGCCATGCCGTGGCCCTGCCCGTCGACGACGACGTGCTTCGCGTTGCCGAGACCGGCCGCGACGACGTCAGCCGCATAGCGGGGCGGAGTGACCGGATCGAGCCCGCCCGACAGCAGCAGGACGGGACCGTCGAACTCGAGCGGGCGCTTGACCTCGGCCGGCGCGGGCGTCGCGGGCCAGATCCCGCAGATCGTCTCGAGCGCGTCGACGATGCTCGTGCCGAGATACGCGTCTTCGTGCACGCCGACGTCCGGATAGAACGGCACGTCCTCGGTGCAGACGACGGAGTTGTGCATCGGCATGCTGATCGCGGCCGCGAGATCGGACGTGAGGATATCGACCTGCGCCGCGAGCAAGGTGTAATCGCCGTGATAAGCGTCGTCGATCGCGAGCGGCAGCAGCGAAGCCGTCGGCGACGAGTAGCTCATCAGCCGGACGACGCCGGCGAGATCGCTGCTCGAGAAGAGGCGCGTCTCGATCTTGCCGGTCCTCGGGTTCGCGACGTCGATCGAGACCGGGCCCGCCGCGAGGCGCAGGCGCAGTCCGTCGAAGAGCTCCGGCAGATCGGGATACCGTTCGGCGCACGCCGGCTCCCCGGCGCAGCGGGCGAAGATGCCGTCGAGCGCGGCTTGCGCGTCGGCGGCGATCGCGGGCCCGAGCGGCATCGACACCGGCACGACGCCGTCGAGGATCATCGCGCGTACCCGCTCCGGGAAGCGGGCCGCATAGCGTTGCGCGACGCGCGTGCCGTACGAGATGCCGTAAAGGTTCCATTGCTCGGCGCCGAGCGCGTCCCGAAGCGCGTCGAGGTCGGCGACCGCGGGCTCGGTCGAGAAAAAGCGCGGGTCGCGCTCGAGCTCGGCGAGGCAGCCGTCGATCGCGTAGTAAAGCTCCGCGACGGCGGTCGTATCGAACGCCGTCCCCTCGGTCAGCTCGCAGCGGAAGCCGTCCGCCGAGCGCCCGGTGCCGCGCTGGTCGAGCAGCACGATGTCGCGCTCGATTCTGACGGGCTCGAACGCCCGCCTCATCTGCAGATAAAGATCGACGGCGGACTGTCCCGGACCGCCGGCGATCAGGACGAGCGGGTCCGGCTTCGGCACGGCGGCGAGGGCCGGCACCCGCGCGACGAACAGCGAAAGCTCCGGCCCGTCGGCTCTCGTCCGGTCCTCCGGGACGACGAGCTCGGTGCAGAACGCGAGAACGGCCGGCAGGCGCGGCGCCTCGAGGCGGCAGCGAGTCTCGGCAAGCGCACTCTCCGGCTCCGCCATGATCGGCGCATGCGCGGCGGCGGCAAGGCTCGCGGCCGCGACGGCCGCGGCTGCCGCCGCGCGTCCGCCGCGGGGAGCGAAAGCGTGAAGCGAGGGCATCGGCGCATTGTTGACCGGAACACGCGTGACTTGCCAGCGTCGACGTCGCAGTGATTTCGGCTCGATCCGCACCGCCCCTTCCGCAACCCCCGCGCCGCTGCACACGAGCCGCCAAGGACCGCACCCGGCCGATGCGGTTTCGGGGCGCGGAATGGGCCGAAACCGCCGAAGTCGAGGTGCGCGCTGCTGCTAGAATCGCCAGGATGTCGCTCGCGAACGAAATCGATTATCCGGACCGCTTCGACTGCATCGTCGTCGGCGGCGGTCACGCCGGCACCGAAGCCGCGCTCGCGGCCGCACGCACCGGTGTCGACACGCTGCTCGTCACGCAGAACATCGAGACGCTCGGGCAGATGAGCTGCAACCCGTCGATCGGCGGCATCGGCAAGGCGCATCTCGCGAAGGAGATCGACGCCCTCGGCGGCGCGATCGCGCGGGCGGCGGATCTCGCCGGCATCCACTTCAAGGTGCTGAATGCGAGCAAGGGTCCCGCCGTGCGCGCGACCCGCGCGCAGGCGGACCGCGTGCTCTACAGGCAGGCGATTCGCGGCATGCTCGAGCGCCAGCCGCACCTGAAGCTGCTGCAGCAGGGCATCGACGACCTGGTCATCGAGCACGGACGTGTCGGCGGCGTCGTCACGCAACTCGGCCTCGTGATCCGGGCGCGGACGGTCGTGCTCACGGTCGGCACGTTCCTCGCCGGCAAGATTCACGTCGGCCAGGCGACGCATTCCGGCGGCCGCGCCGGCGATCCGGCCGCCGCGCGCCTCGCGAGCCGGCTCCGCGACCTCGGGCTCGCGGTCGGGCGCCTGAAGACCGGCACGCCGCCGCGGATCGACGGCCGCACGATCGACTATTCGAACCTCGTCGAGCAGCCCGGCGACACGCCGACCCCGGTCTTCTCGTACCGCGGCCGGCGCGCGGACCACCCGCGGCAGGTGCCGTGCCATATCACGCACACGACCGAGCGCACGCACGAGATCATCCGCGGCGGGCTCGACCGCTCGCCGCTCTACAGCGGCGCGATCGAAGGCATCGGCCCGCGCTACTGCCCGTCGATCGAGGACAAGATCGTCCGCTTTCCGGACCGGGCGAAGCATCAGATTTTCATCGAGCCGGAGGGGCTCGACACGAGCGAGATCTATCCGAACGGCATCTCGACGTCGCTGCCGTTCGATGTGCAGTACGCGCTCGTGCGCTCGATTCCGGGCTTCGAGCGGGCGCACATTACGCGGCCGGGCTACGCGATCGAGTACGACTTCTTCGACCCGCGCGACTTGAAGCCGACGCTCGAGACGAAGGCGATCGAGGGCCTTTTTTTTGCCGGCCAGATCAACGGCACGACAGGCTACGAGGAGGCGGCCGCGCAGGGCATCGTCGCCGGCATCAACGCCGCGCTCGCGGTCCGCGACCGGGAGCCGTGGCGGCCGCGCCGCGACGAGGCCTACATCGGCGTGCTGATCGACGACCTGATCACGCGTGGCGCGCCGGAGCCTTACCGAATGTTCACGAGCCGCGCCGAGTATCGGCTGACTCTCCGCGAAGACAACGCGGATCAACGGCTTACCCCTGTCGGACGCCGGCTCGGGGTGGTCGGCGATGAACAATGGCGCGATTTCGAGATCAAACGCGACGTCCTCGAGCGCGAGACGCGTCGCCTCGGCGCGACCGTCGTGCGCATCGCAGACGTTCCGGACGGGCATGCCGCCGCGCCCCTCGGCCGCGACATGCGGGCGATCGAGCTGCTGAAGCGCCCGGAAATCGGCTATCGGGACCTCGTATCGTTGCCTAGAATCGGCGCGATCGACGAGGTCGAGTCCCTCGAGCCCGAGCGTCGCGAGCAGGTCGAGCAGGCGCTCGAGATCGAAGCCCGCTATGCCGGCTACGTCGAGCGGCAGCGCCGCGAGATCGAGCGGCAGCGGCGCGAGGCCGAGACGCCGCTGCCCGCGGATTTCGATTACCGAGCCGTGCGCGGGCTTTCGAATGAGGTCCGTGAGAAGCTCGAGCGCATCCGGCCGACGGACTTGGGCCAGGCTTCCCGCATCGCGGGAATGACTCCCGCCGCGATTTCGCTGCTGCTGATCCATCTCAAGAAGCGGCAGCGGCAGAGCGCGTAACTGTTGCCCTCGATGCGCGCGGGCGCGAATGCGCCGCGGCATCGACGAAGCGAGACGGAGACGAGCATGAAGAAACTCATGTCATTGGTCGCGGCGCTGCTGATGCTGACCGCGTGCGGCGGCGACTATCAGCCGGCAGGCCCGATCGGCGGCGAAAGCGGCACGGAGCTCGCGGAGCGCCAGGTCATTCACATCGGCAACGGCGCGGATCCGCAGACGCTCGATCCGCATCGCGCGCAGGGCGTCCCGGAGTCGAACATCGGCCGCGATCTCTTCGAGGGACTGATCGCGGAGGCGCCGAACGGCGATCTGATCCCGGGCGTCGCCGAGACCTGGGAGATGAGCGAAGACGGCAAGACGTACACATTCCGCCTGCGCGAGAACGCGCGCTGGTCGAACGGCGATCCGGTCACGGCCGGCGACTTCGTGTTCGGCATGCGGCGCAGCGTCGATCCGAAGACGCTGTCCGTCTACTCGTTCATCCTCGCGCCGATCGAGAACGCGGAGGCGATCATCGACGGCGACATGCCGCCCGAGACGCTCAGCGTGACCGCGCTCGACGACCGCACGCTCGAAATTCGCCTCGCGAACCCGACTCCGTATTTCTTGGGACTCCTGACGCACTCGGCGAGCTACGCGGTTCACGCCGCGAGCGTCGAGGCGCACGGGGACGGCTACTGGCGCAGCAGCAATCTGATCACGAACGGCGCCTATCAGCTCGACGAGTGGGTCGTGCAGTCCCACGTGAAGCTCGTGAAGAACCCGTACTACTGGAATGCGGACGCCGTGACGATCGACGAGGTCTACTGGCACGCGATCGAGGATCTCAACGCCGAGCTGAAGCGCTTTCGCGCCGGCGAGCTCGACATGACGATGTACATCCCGAAGTCGCAGCTCTCGTGGATTCGCGCGAACATGCCGGACCGGCTCGTGATCGCGCCGTACCTCGGCAGCTACTACTACGGCCTCAACTTGTCGAAGCCGCCGTTCAAGGACAACGCCCCGCTTCGCCGCGCGCTCGCGCTCGCGATCGATCGGGACATCATCACGAAGCAGATCACCGGAGCCGGCGAGATCCCGGCGTACGG
>Ga0079224_100005428_pt1 | contig 16738 bp, 10 predicted proteins | sample Stecom2015_FD_80414 | JGI IMG/M metagenome (GOLD analysis project Ga0079224, IMG submission 80414) | Agricultural soil microbial communities from Utah to study Nitrogen management - Steer compost 2015 | ecosystem: Environmental > Terrestrial > Soil > Agricultural land | place: USA: Utah... | reverse complement strand
CGTGCCCGGGCAGGAGCGAGCGGAGTGCGCCCGCCCGGCGACCCACCCGAAGGTGCATGTGGGAAGGGTGGCCGGCGCACGGAAACGCCCCCTCGTCGCCCAGAACGTGGGGGACCATGGCGGCGGCCGCGATGTTCGCCTTGCCACGGAAGAGGAGGGCGCCCTCCTCGAGTGCATCGCCCACCGGGCGCCCGGAGGCATCGAGCCGCAGCGCGTGTCCGCCACGACCGACCCGGGCCTCCAGCGCCACCACGCCCGGCGCCAGTCCCCTGGAGCTTCCACACAGCAGCTCGAGCCCCATCCCCGCTGCCAGGGCGTGCGTCCCGTCCACCTCGAGCAGGCCCAGCTGCCGATAGCCCGGAACCTCTCCGGCGCGCGCGCGGAGCACGTCATCCAGGTGCCCGGCGCGTCCGCCGCGCCCCGAGGCTCTCAGGAGCGTGGCCAGTCCCTGGGTCTGTCCCAACCGCAGCAGGCCCAACCGGGGCAGGGGGCGGTTGGAAGCGCACGCGTGTCGCAGCAGCGCGGAGGTCAGGGTGGCGAAGGTGCGGTTTCCCCCACCCAGAAAGAGCGTGTCGTACTGGCGCTCCAGCAGACGGCGCGCAAGCAGGCCGATGTCGGCGGCGAGGTGGGTGACGTAGAGATCATCGGAGGGGATCACCTCCGGCAGCAGGCGCAGAAGCCGCTCATTCACCTGGCGCGAGCTCGCGTTCACCACGACGCCGACGCGGGAGAGCGTCGAGGGCGCAGGAACAGCGGACGGTTGCAGCAGGGAGAGACCTTGCGGGGGCATTCAGACTCCGGCGTCGGACGGTGATGGGGACGCCTCCGGGGCGTCCGGCGACTGCAGTGGCAGGGCGCGTGATCTTCTCTGCCTGCATCCTGCCACGACTGTGCGAAAAGCGGCAGTCCGCATGCACGCGGGATCCGATGTGGGAACCAGGCCTACATTGGCTACCGGTGCGGGCGGGCGGGTCCAGCGCCCCGGAGGCCGTCCGGCGTCAGCGCCCCCTCCCTGTCGCAGGTTTGACAGCGTGAGGGCGCTGGTTACGTTGGCGCTGTCGTCGTTTGAATTCGAAAACTTTCAATGAAATCGGGAGGTTAGTTCAGTGGGTAAGATCATCGGCATCGACTTGGGCACCACCAACAGCGTGGTCGCGATCATGGAGGGCAGCGAGCCGAAGGTGATCGCGAACGAGGAGGGCGCCCGGACGACGCCGTCCGTGGTCGCCTTCACCAAGGATGGTGAGCGCCTCGTGGGGCAGGTCGCCAAGCGCCAGTCCATCACCAACCCCGAGCGGACCATCTATTCGATCAAGCGCTTCATGGGCCGCCGGTCCGGTGAGGTCAGCGACGAGGGCAAGTTCGTCCCTTACAAGGTCGTCAGCGGCCCCAACGGCGACGCCCGCGTCCAGATCGATGACAAGCAGTACAGCCCTCCGGAGATCGCCGCGCAGGTGCTGCTCAAGCTCAAGCGCGCCGCGGAGAACTACCTGGGCGAGAAGGTCACCGAGGCGGTCATCACCGTCCCGGCCTACTTCAATGACGATCAGCGTCAGGCGACCAAGGACGCCGGCGAGATCGCCGGTCTGACGGTCAAGCGCATCGTCAACGAGCCCACCGCAGCGGCCCTGGCCTACGGCCTGGACAAGAAGAAGGACGAGAAGATCGCGGTGTACGACTTCGGTGGCGGCACCTTCGACGTGTCGATCCTCGAGGTCGGTGAGAACGTGGTCGAGGTGCTCGCCACCAACGGCGACACCCACCTGGGCGGTGACAACTTCGACCAGGCGATCATCGATTGGCTGATCGCCGAGTTCAAGAAGGACACCGGCCTGGACGTGAGCCAGGACAAGATGGTCCTCCAGCGCCTCAAGGAGGCCGCGGAGAAGGCGAAGATCGAGCTCTCCAGCACCAACGAGACCGAGATCAACCTGCCCTTCCTCACCGCCGACGCCTCGGGCCCCAAGCACCTCAACGTCAAGCTCACCCGCGCCAAGTTCGAGAGCATGGTGGAGAGCTTCGTGGAGCGCTCGCTCGAGCCCTGCCGCAAGGCGCTCGCCGACGCCGGCCTCAAGCCCGAGGAGCTCAGCGAGGTGGTGCTCGTCGGTGGCACCACGCGCATCCCGGCGGTCCAGGAGGCGGTCAAGAAGCTGTTCGGCAAGGAGCTCAACCGGTCGGTGAACCCCGACGAGGTCGTGGCCATCGGCGCGGCGGTGCAGGCCGGCGTGCTCAGCGGCGACGTGAAGGACATCCTGCTGCTCGACGTGACCCCGCTCTCGCTGGGCGTGGAGACCTACGGCGGCGTGATGACCAAGCTCATCGAGCGCAACACCACCATCCCCACCCGCAAGTCCGAGACCTTCAGCACCGCGGCCGACGGACAGTCGCAGGTGGAGATCCACGTCCTGCAGGGCGAGCGTGACATGGCGGGCGACAACCGCAGCCTGGGCCGCTTCCACCTCACCGGGATTCCCCCGGCGCCGCGCGGCGTGCCTCAGATCGAGGTCACCTTCGACATCGACGCGAACGGCATCCTGAACGTGTCGGCCAAGGACAAGGCCACCAACAAGGAGCAGAAGGTCACCATCAGCCACTCCTCGGGTCTGGCCAAGGAGGAGGTCGAGAAGATGGTGGCGCAGGCCCGCGAGCACGAGGCCGAGGACAAGGCCCGTCGCGAGCTGGTCGAGCTCAAGAACCAGGCCGAGTCCGCCGCCTACCAGAGCGAGAAGACCCTCAAGGACAACCGCGAGAAGATCAGCGACGCCAACGCCAAGGCCCTCGAGGAGGCCATCGCGGAGGTCAACAAGCTCCGTGAAGGGACCGACGCTGCCGCGCTGAAGACCGCGATGGAGGCGATGCAGCAGGTCACCTTCAAGATTGCCGAGGAGCTCTACAAGTCCGGCGCCACCGCCGAGGCGGGTGGGGCGGATGCCGGAGCGGCGACCGGTGAGGCTGCCGCGCCGGGTGAGGAGACCAAGCCCAAGGATGACGACGTGGTGGACGCGGAGTTCCGCTCCAACTGACGTGGTCTGAGCGCCCCTTCCCGGATGTATCGGGCGGGGGCCTCGACAAGCCCGCTGTCGCGGGCGCCGGCCCGGTCCGTGGTTCGCCCTCCCTCAGGAGGTCTGCGACGACGGCCCGGGCCGTGTCATTGCGGGATCACGAAGCGTCGGAGGCGGGCCGTCTGCAGGTTCGGCAACGCCTCGGAGCCGGCTTCCGCCTCTCCCTGTCATCTCCGTGGCAGCCAGCACGGGGCAGGCGTTGGACGCCGGTCTCCCGTGACTAGGGTGGGGAGGGTGAGGCGTCCCGAGGCAGAGAACGACGGGCTCGAGGAGGCGGCCGCCGCATTCCGTCGCTTCTTCACCGAGGTCCGGAGCAGGTTTCCGGAACGGGAAGCGGTCGTCGAGCGGCTCGAGCTGGCGCTGCTCTCCCGCGAGCACGTGCTGCTCACCGGGCCTCCGGGCTCGGGAAAGTCGGCGCTGGTGGCCGCGGTCCTCCAGGCGATCCGGGACACGACCGGCGCCCCCAGCCTCTTCGCCCGGCAGCTCACCGAGACCACCGTCCAGAGCGATCTGGTCGGACCGGTCGACTTCAGGATCCTGACCGAGACCGGCCGCACCGTGCACCTGCTCGACGAGGGGATGCTGGGGGCGCGCTTCGCCTTCCTCGACGAGGTCTTCGATGGGCGGGACATGCTCCTGCGCTCGATCCTCAACGTGCTGCACGAGCGGGAGCTGAAGCACGGACCGATCACCTCGCGCGGGTTGCTGGAGTGCGCGGTCCTCACCAGCAACCGGTCACTTTCCGACGTCCTCGAACGGGCCCCGGAGCTGATGGGTGCCTTCGCAGACCGCATCGCCTTTTCGGCCTACGTGCCCCGCGCCTTCGCGGAGCCGCGCAACCGCTCGCGCATGCTGGCCCGGGCGCTCGAGGGACAGCGTCCCGCGCTCAGCGCCATCCTGCCTTGGGAGCATCTCAGCCGGCTGCAGCGGGAGGTGGCGCGGGTGGAGGTGCCTGCCGAGGTGGGACAGGGGCTCGAGGCGCTCACCGATGCGTTCGAGGAAGGGCTGCGGGAAGTGGCGGCGCGGCATGACGGCTATCGACCCTCGCGGATCTTCTCGCAGCGCGGGTTGGTGAAGGCTCAGGACATCCTGCGGGCGGCGGTGGTGCGGGATCGGATCTGGCGTTCTCCTGCCCGCCCCGCCGAAGCGCGCCTGTCGGATCTCGAGGCCCTGCGCGCGACCTACACGCTGGGCGGGCCGTCCCCCGAGGCGCTGGAGGTTCTGGAAGCGACGGCGCTGGATCCCCGGGAGCAGACGCAGCTGCGTGACGTCCGCCTGGAACAAGAGGCCTTCGGCCGGGCGCACGCGGTGGCCCTGCAGGTCGCCCGCGGGGGAGCGGCCGCCGAGGCCCAGCAGCTCGGGCTTGCCGCCTTGCGGACCGCACGCGAGGCGCTGCCGGAGGAGCTGGACCCGGACCTGCACATCCGGCAGCTGACGCGTCTGCAGCAGGCGCTCGTTCCCGGAGCGCGCCACCCCGGCAATCTGCAATCCGCAGTGGAAGAGGCCCGCGCGGAGTTCCACCTCCTCACCGCTCAGCTCTCCCGGAACGCGACTGCGGGACGGGTGCCCCCTGATCGGGTGCTGGGGTTGGTGGAGACGTCGTTGGCGCTGCTGGCGCAGGAGGTGCCGGGCCTGGTCGTGGAACCGGCGTGGCTCCGGGAGCTGGGTGCTCAGCTGGTGCTGGCCGGCGAGCTCCTTCTGGGCGCCCTGGACGATGCCGCACTGGTCGCGGCGGATCAGCCGCTCTCATCACTGGACATGGTGGCGGGGGACGTCGCGCACCGCCTCGGGTGGATCGAGGAGCTGAGCTTCCGCCTGCGGCAGCTGGCGGAGCCGTTCGCGCTGGATGCCCGGGCTCTCGCCACGCTCAGGGCCTCAGCGGGCGTCCGCCTGAGGCGCTGCATTGAAGCCGCCTTCGCCAACGAGGTGTCGGGGCCAAAGTCGCTCACCTCAGGCATCGAAGCCCTCGAGCGGCTCGAACCGAAGTGGTTGGCGGTCAGCCCCGAGCTGGGGAGCCTGCGCGCGGGGTTGCTCGAACCGCTCATCCGGAGCTGGACGCTGCGTGCGGTCTCCATGGAAGGCGGATGGCTGTCGGAGCTCACCACGCGGCTGCGCGAGACGCTGAGGTTGTGCCAGCGCCACGACATCTCGCCGCAGCCGACCTTCGACGCCCTGAGGCCGCTGCTCGCGGCGCGCCTGTCGGAGACCCTCGGAGGGCCCCACGCGCGACGGGTGGAGGCGAGGGTTCCCGACATTCCGGAGACGCTCACGTCGGGTGCCTACGACGTGTATCGGCAGCACGTCGCCGCCTCCGGGCTCGAGGGGGAGGGTGAGGCGCTCATGACGCTCGAGGCGCTGTTCCTCGAGGGCGGAAGCACCGGTGCGCTGGTCGCGCCCGCCCTTCGTTCACTCGTCCGGGAGAGCTCACTGCAGGCGCTCGAGGCACGGGTGCAGTTCCTTCAGGAATGGTTCGACGCCATCGCTGCACGGGTGCCTCCTCCCGATGAAGCGTTGCGTCCTGCCGATGCCGCGAGATGGCTCGCACGATTGATCGACAGCCGCTTCCCCCTGCTGACCCTGAGGGAGGGGGAGCTGCGACGTCTGGGCCACGCGTTGCAGACCCTCCCCGCTCCGGCAGGCGCGGAGGCGCGCGTCCGGGATGCACTGAATCAACTCGAAACGCTCACCCGAGGGGTGGAGTCCCTGGGTCACCGGCTCCTCGAGCAACGGCGATCATGAACCGGCAGGCAGACGCCACGGACGCAGTGAATGGGCTGCTGGCCCGGGTGGTGGCGCTCGAACAACGCCTTGCCGGGCTGAACCGTGGGGCGCCCACCCGGGCCGCGTTGTGGACCCGGGTGGCGGACCTCGCCGCCGGCGCACCATCGGCAACGCTTCCTCCACGTCCGGTCCTTTCGCAGCTCACCCAGGGACTCTCCCGGTTGGGCCTGCACACCACCGCGGATGCGCAGCTTCTGCGGCGGGGACTGGAGGACGCCCGGGCGAAGGTGCTGGCCGCGCGTCTGGTCGAGCGCTGCGAACGCGCGGTGGGCGAGGCCGCGCGGGCGGTGCGTCAGGTGGAGCGTGCGGTCCGGATGGGCACACCGGTTCCTGCGCGGCGCGCACTCGTCTCTGAGGTGGCGGCACTCGCGCGGGTCATCCGCCTGGTCCTGATCCTCCGCGCGCCGGCGGGGCCGATGACGCCGGAGGAGGACGGGGGAAGCGACGCGTCGCCCTCTCCGCACTGTGGGGGAGCACCGGAGGTCGTCGTCAACACCCCGCACCTGGTGATCGCCGCCGCACTCGAGGCGCGGTCCAGAACGGGCCGGCCGGCTCCGCAAGCCCAGCGGCTCGACCTCGAGGTGGCCCATGCCCTGCTGCTCGACGTGGACCTCGGCGAGGAGGAGCGCGCGGCGGGCCTGCAGCTGCGATGGCGGGTGGTGCAGGCAAAGGACGCGCTCTGGCGGCTCGGTGATGCGGAGGATCTTCCCGGCCTGCTTCGCGAGGTGCGGAGGCTCGCGCGCCGGGACCCGGGGAGGGCGTATCAACGCCTGTGGGGACTGCACCGCAAAGCCCGGCTGGATGGTCGCGATGCACTGGCGGATGCAGCGGGTCGCGCGCTGGCGGTGCTGGCTGGATCTCCCGAGCGCTGGAGCCCCGACGCTTCGCGGGTGGCGGAAGCCTTCGCGATGAACGAGGACCCGGAAGCGCCACCGAGCGCGCCGATGCCTGGAGCGGATGCACTGTCGGTCGCGCTCTTCGGCCAGAGCTTCGGCAGGGATCCGGAGCAGACGCGCCTGCTCGAGCTCGCGCGCGGTGCGTCGCGCTTCGTGGAGGTGGAGCAGGCCGGGGGCGGTTGGGAAGGGCGGGTGTTGGAAGATGCGGCGGATGCGGCCACGCGCTCGGAGTGGCCCAGCAGGCGACTCGACATCGAGCACACGGGGGCGCCGTCACGCGCGGCCGACTTCATCATCGGGGACCCGCGGCGGATCCTGCTGGACCTCGCGGCCGGACGTCAGGCGGTTCGCGTGTTCGTGGAACATCCACCTGCACCGAAACCTGCGCGTCCGTCGAACGTGCGGATTTACGTCTGCGATGGGTCGGCGAGCATGCGGGGCGCCCGCGCACGCTTCCGGGACGCACTGATCCTGGCGGAGCTCGAAGCGCTTCTGCTGAGGGAGCATCGCGGTCGGGCCGTGGATCCCTTCTATTACTGCTACTTCAACGACCAGCCCGGTCCGCTGCAGCGGGTGGAGAATGGCCGCGAAGTTCTCCGTCACGTCGACCGGCTCCTCGCGGCGACACCGGCGTCCGGGCGGACCGACACCTCCCGGGCGCTCCTCGCCGCCTTCGATGCGATCGCTCAGGCAAGGGGAAGGGACCCGGGGCTGTCTCGCGCCTCGGTGGTTCTGGTGACCGATGGTGAGGATGACATCGATCCCACCCTCATCCTCCGGGCCCACGAGCCACTGCGGTCTCTGCCGATCTCCCTCTCCTTCGTCTCGCTGGGACACGAGAACCCCGCGCTCCGGACGCTCGCACGTTCCCTGCGGAGACAGCGGCAGCACGCCTTCTACGTGCATCTGAGCGACACCGACCTCCGCTGGGCGAAGGATGCCTTCAGCGCGCCGGTGCGCAGCCTGGCGCCGGAGGACTGGAGCCCTGAGTCGGTGGACGTCGACGCGCTGGAGCCCTACCTGGTGGCGCTCGAGCAGGTCGCTGGGGGAGAGCCCGTTGCCACGCCGCCGGTCAGCAGCGCCGCCTTTGAGGCACGCTTCCCCCCAGAGCAACCGGAGCCCGTCGCCTCGACGATTCCCCCCGTGTCGCCTTCGAGGGTGCTGGGGATTCTCGAAGCACTGACGGCCACGGTGGCCCTGCTTCCATTGGAGCGTCGCGCTGCGGAGTGCGTGTGGCTGCTCGACCATCTGCTCGCGACGTATGGCGAGACCCTCCCGGGTTGGCAGGGGGGACTCCGGAACGCCGGTGCCGAGGCAGCTGCCGCATTGGACCGGCTGCGGCTCCTGGCCCGTCGTCCGGCGGGTGGAGGGCGGGGACGCGGGAAGATGGCACCACCGGAAGGCGGCGAAGCCGGGGGGGCCGTCGAGGTGTCCACATGAGGCGAACCCCGGTGATGGCACCTGGGGCGCGGCCGGGGAGGATGGCGTGCCCACGCCTGAGGCACCGTGCAGGAACTGGAGGGGGCCGTGCTGCGACGTCTGTTTGAACGATGGGGTGGAGGAGCGCGGCGCGCACCATCCGTGGATCCGCTCCAGACCTATGACAGGCTCATCAATGAGCTGGAGCGGCAGGGGACGACCTTCCGCCAGGGGGCCGCAACGCTGCTCTCTCTGCGGACGGAACTGCGAGAGGCACTCGACACGGCCCGTGCGCAGAGCGCCGACGTGGAGGGACGCTTGGGGCTTGCGCGTGGACGCCCGGACGCAAGGGCGGTGGCCGGGGCGCTCGAGGGAGACCTCCGGGACCTGAAGCACCGGGTCGCCGAACTCGATCAGCAGCTGGCGCGGGCCGATGCGGACGCGGCGCTGCTGCTCGAAGGTGCCCGGGCCATCCAGGAGGACCTGAAACGTCTCCAGGCGGAGCGCGATCACGCACGTCACACGCTGACGGTGGATCACACGGTGAGCACGACACTTCGGGCACGGGTCGAGCGCTTGGAGGCAAGCCCGATGCTGGAGGCCGCGCGCGACGAGGTCACCCGCGCACATGCCCTTGCCGAGATCTACCGCGGCGGAGGGTGACCTCCTTCCTCCGGAGTCAGCGCCCGTTGCCGGAACATGGCGCAGCGGGACCTGCTGCGGGTCCTCACCCGGGTCCCATTGAGCAGCCGGTCATGGAGCCGGTGGCGATAGGTATCGCACGCGATCTCCGGACATGCCGAAGAGAGCGCGGCCGCCGGCCTCAAGGCGACCAAGACCGGCATCACCTTCACGCCGCGCAAACCGATCCCGGACGACCTCATCGTGCGGCTGGTGCGCACATCCCGAGAAAGGGGGTCGGGGGCTGATGCCGAGGTCACCGGCTCAGCCCGGGCGCTCCTTCGGGGGAACCGGCGCGGGCGTTTGCGAAGTCGTGAGTCGCTCCGGAATCGATCGACGCCGCCCCACACCTCCCAGTTCGAGGAGCTGTTTGCCGCCCTTGTAGACGCGGACCTTGCCCGAGGTCTGGCTGACGGTGAGCGCCAGGCACTCGGTGATGGAGCTGATGGCAGCTGCCGCCGCGTGCCGCGCTCCGAGGCCCAGCTGGACGTCCACGCCCTCGGCAACGCTCGAGAGGTAGCGCCCCGCGGAGAGGACCACGCCGTCCTCGCGGATCACGAAGGCGCCATCGAGGACCGAGAAGTTCTTCACCGCATCCCGGATGGTGGGATCGAGGATGTTGCGCTCGGCCTCGCTCATCCCCTGAAAGGGGTTGATGGTCATCTGCCGGCTCTTCTCCATGACCGCGTTGTGATCGCCGATGGTGAAGATGGTGCCGATGGGATGTCCCTCGAAGCCCTCACTGGAGATCTCCAGACCGAGCTGGATGAGCGTGTCCATCACCTGCGAGGCAAAGGGATCCATGAGCCCCAGCCGCTCCACGTCGCGGCCGGACTCGGTGCCGGTGCGGATCCGGCGGTACATCAGGGTGTCGGGCACCTGTCCGGTTCCTCCCGTGAGGCAAAGCACCAGCGCGCCCTCGTCGATGCCCGCCAACCCGCTCACCGAGAGCAGCGCCACCCGAACCCGCTCGCTCCTCGAGTAGTCGTAGGAGGGAATCACCACCGCCCGGTGCTTGCGGGCCTGCGCTTCCCTGGCGATGACTTCGGAGGTCACCGCGTAGATCAGCTTGTTGCGGACCGCCTTTCCCTTCAGCTCCTCGGGCGGCAGCAGCTCGTCGGAGATGAGGAGGAAGTGATCGACCTCTGCCTTGCTTCCCAGGGAGAGGGCCGCGCGGATGAACTCACGGTCGAAGCGGGGGCTGTCGGTCATCAGGTCGCCTTGACTCTGGGATGTGAAACGTTAAAGTCTCGCGCCCCATTTCAGGGGGGGACGGACCCCACAGGGACCGGCCGCTTTCTCAGCGAGGAATGGTTCCTTGAACCAGAAAGATCTCAAGCGCTTCAAGAAGATGCTGGAAGACAGCAAGGCGTCGCTGCTCGAGAGCGCGAAGCGGACGCTCATGGAGGAGTCGAATTTCGACACCGACGATCTCCCCGACGAGATTGATCTGGCCTCCAGCGAGTACGCCCAGTCCATGGTGTTCCGGTTGAGAGACCGGGAGAAGTTCCTGCTCATGAAGATCGACCGCGCCCTCAAGCGCGTCGACGACGGCACCTTCGGTGTCTGCGAGCGCTGCGAAGAGGACATCAGCATCAAGCGTCTCGAGGCGCGGCCGGTGACCACCCTCTGTATCCGCTGCAAGGAAGAGCAGGAGAAGCGCGAGAAGTCGTACGGCTGAGGAGCCGTCACATCGCGCAACAGCCTCGAGCCCGTCGACCTGATGCAAGGTCGGCGGGCTCTGCTGCATCCTGCTTCAGGTGCTGAGGGCCTGGACCTCGAGCCGCAGGAGCTGGCGGCCCATGAGGAACTGGTCGCCGTGATCGACGTAGGCCGGTCCGCCCAGGCGGATGAAGGTCCCGTTGGAGCTGCCGAGGTCCCGCACCAGGACCCGGCCGCCCTCGACGGAGAGCATGGCGTGGCGACCCGAGACGAAGCCGTCCTCGGGGAAGGTGATGTCCCCCAGCTCACGGCCGAGCAGGTTGTGGCCCTCGCGCAGGGGAAAGGCCGCACCGCGGGCGCCCCCTTCGAGGAGCTGGACCAGGCGGACCTGTCCCCCCATGTCGGGGCTTCCCCAGGCGAGGACGTTGTCCGCTCCCGGCTGGGGGGAGGGGATGGGCTCCAGGATCAGCCGCTGACGGCCCAGGCGCAGCTCACTGCCCACCGGCAGCTCACGTTCGGCGTGCAGCCGCTGGAAGACCCCGTTGCCCCCACCCACGTCCTCCACTGCGAGGCGCTGTCCGTGGAAGTAGAAGCGCGCCTGTTCGGTGGCCACGAAGGGATCGTCCACCAGCGCCAGATCCCCCCGTCGGCCGCAGGTGAGGACGTCCTGGCGCATCTGCACGACCTGTTCGGGACCGCCATCGGCCCGGACCACGCGCAGCGACACCATGGGACGGCCCCGCACCGCGCCGGCAGCCGCACCGAGGAGGGAGCCTCCACACCGGGCACAGACCGGGCTCGGGGTTTCATTGCGGGTTCCGCAGGTCGGGCAGGCGATCATCGCCTCCATTCTTGCCCCGGACCGCTCGGCCATGACAAGGTTCGTGGTCCTGACTGCTGGCTTTCCCATCCCAGCGTCGAACTCCGCTCTTGCTCTGCCCCAACTGCGGCGCTGACGCCGGCGAATTCTCCAAGTACTGCCCCGCGTGCGGGAGCCACATCGTCCGCGCCACGGATGCCGATGGCTATGTGGGCAAGACGATCGCGGGCAAGTACCGCGTGGAGGAGCAGATCGGCGAAGGCGGGATGGGCAAGGTCTACCGGGCCCGCCAGCTCGCGCTCGACAAGCCGGTGGTGCTCAAGGTGCTGCACGCGTCGCTGCTCTCCGATGAGCGGACCGTGGCGCGGTTCCAGCGCGAGGCGAAGGCCGCCAGCCGACTGAACCACCCGAACTCGATCAGCATCCTCGACTTCGGTCAGGCCGAGGAGGCCCTCTACATCGCGATGGAGTTCATCGCGGGGAAGGACCTCCACCACATCCTGAGCCGCGAGTGGCCGCTCCCGGAGGCGCGGGTCGTCCGCATCGTGGGGCAGGTGCTCTCGGCGCTGAGCGACGCCCATGGCGCCGGCGTCATCCACCGGGACCTCAAGCCCGAGAACATCATGGTGGAGCAGCGCCGTGATGAGCCGGACTTCGTCAAGGTGCTGGATTTCGGCATCGCCAAGATCCAGGACTCCAGCGGGGAGGATGGACCCGCGCTGACGCGTGCCGGGTTCGTCTGCGGGACGCCGGAGTACATGTCGCCGGAGCAGGCGCGGGGTGGCACCCTCGACCACCGCTCCGACCTGTACGCGGTCGGCGTCATCCTCTACCAGCTGGTCACCGGGAAGCTCCCCTTCGAGTCCGACTCGGCGGTGGGCTACGCCACCAAGCACCTGACCGAGCAGCCCATGCCGCCCAGCCAGCGGCGCCCCGATGCCCGGATCTCGCCGGGGATGGAGCGGCTCATCCTCCGGGCGCTGGACAAGGACCCCAACCAGCGGCCCCAGACCGCGGTGGAGTTCCGTGAGCTGCTCGCGGGGCTGGAGAACGAACGTCCGGCCCGTCCTTCACGGCCTCATGCGCGCCGCTCCGGGACCAACAGCCAGGTGACCGCACCCGCGCCGCGGCGCTTGGGAGACCACCCGGATGTGCGGCGGGCGCCCCCCTCGGCGGAGCGGACCTGGGTGGGTGACTCCACGCAGATGACCCGCACCGACGCGGGCCCGACGCTCGAGCACACCAACGATCTGATGCCCACCCGCGTGCATCGGCCTGCCGAGCGCAAGCGGACCGGACTCGAATCGGGGCGCACCCGAGCGCCCCACCTGGCCCCGGCACCCGCTGAGGTGGCTCCGCCGCTCCCGCTCGATCCCGAGGAGGTCGGCGCCGAGCATCAGAGCCTGGTCATCGTGAGGCTGGTGACCCTGGGCCTCGTGTTGGTGGTGATCGGCCTGGTCGGCTACTACTTCTGGGCCAGCGGCCGGGAGGCGCCCCCCGCGAGCTACCTCTCCGATGGCGACTCGGTGCTCAACACCCTGGACCGCCCGCTCTGGGAGCAGGAGATCCCCGAGCCGCGCCGCAACCCCCTGGTGTCTGCGCGCCTCGAGCGGGAAGGGGATCAGGCCCACCGGGCCGGGAACCTGCCCCTGGCCGGCGATCGTTTCCACGAGGCCTTCGCGCAGAACCCGAGCGCCTCGCTCTCCCTGAAGCTGGGCGAGGTTGCCTGGCATCGCGACGAGACGGCCGCCGCCCGCGGGTGGTGGGCGCGACATCTCGGCGATCACCCGGACAGCGCGGCGCGGGCCCACATCCTCGCCATCTTCCCGGACCTGGTCCCGGGTCGCTCGGGTGGGCTGCCGGTCGCAGCCGACGAGCCGCGCTGAGCCTGTCCGCAGCCAGCGTGTTCCGGGCATCGGTGCCGTGCCGGCAGCTGCTCACCGGGCATCGGGACGCGCAGCTCAGGGACCGGGGCCCACTGCGCGTGACGCTCTGGTCCTTGCTGGATCGCCCCGAGGTGCGTTGGACCCGGGCGCGATCAGAACGCGACGCCGAGCGACAGCCGCGCGTTGGGGAGAGGGATGAAGCCGTAGAACTGGATGCCGCCGCCGACCGAGATGGCGAGGACGTTCGCGATGAGGCCGGTGTAGCCGAGCTGGAAGGCGAAGCGGGGGATGATGCCGGCGTAGCGGTCCTCCTCGTCCGAGCCGCGGGCAATCCAGGTCCCCAGCTCGGGTCCCAGCCACAGCCCCCGGGGCGCCCGTCCCAGCAGGAAGACGTGGGCCCCGACGTTCAGGCCGGTGATGCGATTCGCTGCGCCACGCCCATCTGGCGACGGATTGAGCCAGCGGTACCCGCCGCCGAGGGTGAAGGACAGGGAATCGGCGATCGCCCGCTCGTACTCGGCGTTGATGGAGCCGAAGAGGAAGCTCACCGGAGCAATGGTGACGACGTTCTTCGGGTGTCGCTCGGCCTCCACGGAGCCCCCGCGGTCAGCCGGCGCGGCTGAGGACAGGGCGGGGACCAGCAGAAGGGCAGACGCCAGGAGGAAGGGGCGCATCTTCAAGAGTCGACTCCGGGGGCGGGTGGCTGCGCGGAAGCTGGAAGCTGATGTCTGCTGGCGAAGACGCAAGCCCCCCTCAGGCCCCCCGGCCTCTCCAACACATCCTCCACCCGCTGACGCTTTCGGACCCGACACGCGCGGGCGCAGCGTGAGGTGGCGCCCCGCCCGCCAACGGAGCGCGTCGTGAGGCGCAACGCCTGACCGCGTGAAGGAGCCCGGCCCGTTGGCGGCACGGCCTCCTGTATGGGCGCGCGCCCAGGCCTCAGGAAGCCGGCATCGGCCCGAGGAGCGGAGCTTCAGATCGGCGCTTCGACCTGGATCACGTGCTGGCCCACCCGGATCCGCTCGCCGACGCGCAGAGGCCGTTCGGTTCGGGGCGGGAGGCGGACATAGGTCCCGAGGCCTCCGGAGAGGTCCCTCAGGTGCGCCGAGGCGGGGCCCGGGGTGAGCTCGCAGTGACGGGGGGCGAGGCCCTCCTCCTGGGGCAGCACGAAGTCTCCGGGACCGAAGCCGAAGCTGATGACCGGGCCGGCCAGCGCCACCGCGCGACCCGGGCGACCTCCGAAGAAGAGCTCCTCCACCTGGTACAGGGGCCGGCCCGCCGGGACCGGCGCCCCGTAGGGGATCGGCTGCCCGGAGACCGGTACCGGGGGCACCACCGTGCCTCCATAGCGGAAGAGGCGCGAGCCGACGGAGAAGGCGCTTCCCGGGGGCAGCACCTCGAGGTCCTGGATGGCGACGAAGGTGCCCGAGACGCTCCCCTCGTCACGGATGGACAGGACGCCGTCCCGCACCAGCAGCGTCGCGTGGTGGGGTGAGACGAACGGGTCCTCCAGCATCAGCGCCGTGCGCCCGGTGCCGATGGTGGCCCCGCTGGGAGGCAGGCGGAAGCGCGCCCCACGGGACCGCCCCACCAGCACGCTGAGCCCGAAGCGGGGGCCACTGGCGGCCGGACGCTGGGCACCCACCGCTCCACCCGGAGGCGTGAGGACCGGCAGCTGCTGCACCGGGCCGGCCGGGGTGACCGCGCGGGCGAGGGGAGGGGAGGAGGGCACCGGTGAGGCACCCGGGTGTGGGGTCGTGGGGGCGGGGACCGGCGAGCTCACCGGAGGGCCCGGTCGTGCCGCGGGGGCCACCGGCTCGGGGCCGGGGCGCGCGGGAGCAGGGGCCCCGGCGGCGACCGGTGCCATCACCGGGGTGAACGTCCGCGGGATCTCCGGCTGGCGGGGCTGCGCGGCCGGGGCCGCTGCGGCGGGAGGAGGTGTCCGTGAAGGGCGCATGCCCGGGGGGACCGGCGTGGCACCGGGGACGCGGTCCAGCTCGACGTCCAGCTCCTCGGCGTCCCACTGGGCGGCGGCGTTCTCGATCGACGAAGAGGTCCGCGGCGGGGGCGCCTTCAGGCTGACGAGCTTGACGCCACAAGCCAGGCAATCCGTGGCCTTGGGGGCCTGGTGGGCGTCACAGGAGGGACAGACGACCCCGAGCTCAGAGCGGAGAAAGGCGGACATGAACGGTTCGGGGACTGTAGGAGCGCCGGATCCGGCGGGTCAATCTGGAGTTCCCCGAGGGTTGCCGGGGACGCGACACGAGATCAGTTCGTTGCCTGCACGACAGGCGACAGTTACGATTTCCTCCGCCACATGATCCGCCTCAACGACATTCTTACGCGGGTCAGCAGCTATCACCCTGACGCCGACCTGGACATCATCAAAAAGGCCTACGTCTACTCGGCGAAGGTCCACCAGGGACAGTTGCGCAAGTCGGGGGAGCCCTACCTCGTCCATCCCCTGGAAGTGGCCGGAATCCTGGCCGAGCTCAAGCTCGACGAGGCCTCCATCGTCACCGGGCTGCTGCACGACACCATCGAGGACACCCTGGCCACCCCCGAGGAGCTGCGGGAGCTCTTCGGCAAGGAGGTCGAGCAGCTGGTCGACGGGGTGACCAAGCTCTCCAAGTTCTCCACCACCGCGTCCCTCAGTCAGGAGGACAAGCAGGCGGAGAACTTCCGGAAGATGATCATCGCGATGGCGCAGGACATCCGCGTCATCCTGGTGAAGCTGGCGGACCGCACCCACAACATGCGGACGCTGGATCACATGAAGGAGGAGAAGCAGCGCCGGATCGCCCAGGAGACCCTGGACATCTACGCCCCGCTGGCCAACCGCCTCGGCATCTCCTGGATCAAGATCGAGCTCGAGGACCTCTCGTTCCGCTACCTGCGTCCCCGCGAGTACGGCGACCTCGAGCAGCGCATGTCGCGGCGCAAGCGCGAGCGCGAGAAGTACGTCGATGACGTGGTCGAGCTGCTGGAGAAGAACCTCGCCGAGCGGAACCTGAGCGGGAAGGTCCAGGGCCGCTTCAAGCACCTGTACAGCATCTACCGGAAGATGCGCTCTCACAGCATCGACTTCGATCAGGTCCACGACGTGATCGCCTTCCGGATCCTCCTGGACAGCATTCCCCAGTGCTACGAGGCCCTGGGCATGGTGCACCAGCAGTGGAAGCCGGTGCCGGGACGCTTCAAGGACTTCATCGCCATCCCCAAGCCCAACATGTACCAGTCGTTGCACACGACGGTGATCGGGCCGCTCAACGAGCGCGTGGAAGTGCAGATCCGCACCCACGAGATGAACAAGATCGCCGAGGAGGGCATCGCCGCCCACTGGGCGTACAAGGAAGGCAAGAAGGTCGTCAGCAGTGACGACGAGAAGTTCGCCTGGCTGCGCCAGCTCATGGAGTGGCAGCAGGATCTCAAGGACCCCAAGGAGTTCCTCGAGACCGTCAAGGTGGACCTCTTCGCCGACGAGGTCTTCGTCTTCACCCCGCGCGGCGACGTGAAGAGCCTGCCGCGCGG
>Ga0079224_100005426_pt1 | contig 16741 bp, 6 predicted proteins | sample Stecom2015_FD_80414 | JGI IMG/M metagenome (GOLD analysis project Ga0079224, IMG submission 80414) | Agricultural soil microbial communities from Utah to study Nitrogen management - Steer compost 2015 | ecosystem: Environmental > Terrestrial > Soil > Agricultural land | place: USA: Utah... | reverse complement strand
GACAATTCTGTGGTTCTCTTTTCGGACGACTGGACACGCCGATACTTCGCCGAACGCCATCCCAAAATTCCGCTCCTGGGTCCACCTGAAACCAGCTCCATTACCTCTGTGTCGTCTGTGCCTCTGCGATGAAAATCGACGGGCCGATACCTGGTCCAGAACTGGGTCTTTTCCCCCGGATTGACCAGATCGCCCAAACCAGACTAACCAACCGTCGTTGCTGTCCCCACCTGCTCCCACGCTCGCAGGCCCTTCCTCCTGTGCTTCCCGGAAGCTTCACACAGTCTCGCTAGTTCTGGCATACGTGTTGCAGTTAAACTGAAAAGGGTAGAGTTCCCGAACCTCAAACAAGCCTTTCAGTTCAGCTTTCGGGGGCTCACCAATCGGTTTTCAGGAAAAGCAGTCCTGTTCAAGATTGAAAGGTGAGTGAAACGTGATCCGACGCATTCTTGTGCCGTTAGATGGGTCGGTTATGGCAGAAGGAGCTCTTCCACAGGCAATCGCCATCGCGAAGGCCTTTTCCGCCGACCTCGTCCTCCTGCATGTTGTGGAGAGGGGTTATGAAGAACACGGCCCGGTCGATGCCGTCGAATGGCGAACTCGTCGTGCTGAGGCTCAGGCATACTTGGTCGAAATCAAGCAGCGACTTCGTCCAACCGGTCTGGAAGTCAAGACAATGGTGGCAGAAGGAAAAGCCTCGGAGGAGATCCTGAGATGCAGTCGAGAGCATGAAGCCGACCTGATCGTTTTGACCAGTCACGGCCATCAGGGCACGGGCAAGTTCGATTTTGGGCCAACCCTCCATCAGGTCATATCGGCTGCGTCTATCTCAATCATGCTGGTTCGGCCAGCCCAGGAGCGAATGACATTTCCCGAAGCTACTCCCTATCGTCGCATTCTCGTACCTCTGGATGGCTCAAGACGCGCTGAATGGGCGCTCTGCCTTGCTGCTACCGTCGCGTCCTACCACAACGCAACTCTGCTGATCGCTCATGTGGTCCAGGTGCCTGAGATGGCACGAGGATTTCCCCTGGGCCCTGAAGAGGAGGAGGTAGCTCAAAGACTCATCGACCTAAATCGCGCCGCTGCCGAATCCTATCTCGACCAGCAGAAAAGCCAGCTCTCACTGGGTGATAACTGTGAGTGCCATCTGGAGATTTCGGGTAGAATACCTCGAGCCATCCAGAACCTTGCCGAGAGGCAGGAAGTCGACCTGGTCGTTCTCAGCGCTCATGGCTATTCTGGCGACCGTGAGTGGCTCTACGGAGGAGTTGCCCGCAGTCTTATCAGCCACTGCAAGACTCCACTCCTGGTGCTTCAGGATGCCGCTTATGAAGTCAACAACCATGAGGAAGAAGCCGAACGCCGACTGTTGCACAGCAGGGAAGTTGGATGAGGGAGAGCCTCCATGTACAGGAAGACTTCGACTCACCTGAAGGGCTGGCTACGATTACTGGCCGCCTGGGCGAGATCTCTGTGCAACCGGAGGACTTCAGCCGGCTTCGAGTTCATATTGCTGACCTCGAGAAAGTCCTCCGGGCACAGCTGCAGAAGCTCATGTCTGAGGCCGACCTGGAGGTTCGCCAGTCACGTGCCAGCGAGTGGCTGATTGACAATGATTACCGGATTCAGGAAGCAGTCAATCTCGTCAAAGAGAGCCTGAAACGAGGATTCCTGAAACGGCTTCCCACCTTTCGAACAGGCCGTTTTGCCGGCCGGTCTCGAGCCTATGCCCTGGCACGAGTAGTCGTCGAGTCCGAAAAGGCAACCATTGACTCAGACTGGCTGGTCCGCTTCCTCGATGCTTATCCTCACTATTTGACAATCGGAGAGGTCTGGGCGCTTCCTACCATGCTGCGCCTGGTCGTTCTTGAGACGTTGGCAAGCCAAATCTCCGTTCTCTTTGAGGCCTATGGAGACAGGACCCCTCATCCTGAGTTCGAAACCGGTGAACCGGAAGCGAGAATTCCCGAGAACGACTACGAAGAGCAGATCGTTAATTGTGTTTCGTCCCTGCATCGGCTTGCTACGCTCGATTGGAAGGGCTTTTTTGAATCGGTCTCCAGAGTGGAGAGAATCCTGCGTGAAGATCCTGCCAATGTTTATACCCGAATGGACTTCGCCAGTCGCGACTACTACCGAAGCAAGCTCGAGCAGATTGCGCGGCGGAGCGGGAAATCCGAGGAGGTCATCGCTCGTTCGGTCATCGATCTTGCACGCAACGCATCGGAAACGAGTCCCCCGCGTAGACATGTCGGATACTACCTTGTCGATCGCCACGGTGAAAAGATCCTGTACGACCAACTCGGCGTTGATTTTCCCTGGCATCAAAGGTTCATTGACTTCCTGCGGGAAAAAATACTGCTCGTCTATATCGGTTCGATTCTGGTCGTTACAAGTCTACTGACACTCGGGCTTTGCAATTATGCACTCGATTCGGGTCCCCTCACGACCCTTGGAATATTCTTCCTGGTTGCCATACTGTTTACTCCAGCTTCTGTTTTCGCCTTCGAGCTGGTGAACTTCCTGGTCGTACTCCTGGTAAGACCGTCTTTTCTTCCCAAGTTGGATCTCAGCAGCGGGATTCCTGCATCTCTTCAGACGGTGATTGCCGTTCCGGCGCTGATTGGGGAAGAAGACGACGTGAGATCCCTCCTCAAGAGGCTGGAACTGCACCATCTCGCCAATCAGGACGGGAATCTCTATTTTGCTGCTCTTACCAGTTTCCGGGATGCACAGGCAGAAAAGCTCGAGGGCGACGAAGAGATCGTCGCCCGGATGGCTGAGGGTATCGAGCGCCTCAATCAACAGTATGGGACTAGCCTGAACAAGCCCTTCCTCGTCTTCCACCGTGAGCGCTTATGGAATCCCCAGGAAGGAAAATGGATGGGCTGGGAGCGCAAGCGAGGAATCCTGCACGAGTTCAACCAGGTAATCCTGGAGGGAAAAGCCAGGAGTCCCCATCAGATCATTGGAAACTCACAGGTGCTCGACAAGACTCGATACGTGATCACCCTGGATGCCGACACCGTTTTGCCCCCGGAGAGCGTGAAGCGTATGGTAGGAACTCTGGCGCATCCCCTGAACCGGGCTCGGTTCAAGCCTGGTTCCGACCGCGTGGAGCGCGGTTACACCATTCTTCAGCCGCGCATCGAGATCGATCCCCAGGGCACTGACCAGACGCGGTTTTCACAGATCCTTTCAGGAGAAAAAGGACTCGACCTTTACAGTCATGCTGTCTCTGACGTTTACCAGGACCTGTTTTCAGAAGGAAATTACGCCGGCAAAGGAATCTACGAAGTCGCTAGATTCGAACGCAGTATCGGTGACAGCATTCCTGAAAACTCTATACTGAGTCATGATCTCCTCGAAGGCCTGCTCGGACGTGCCGGTCTGATATCCGACGTCTCGGTACTGGAAGATTTTCCGCCCTCCGTACTCGGCTATGTAGAGCGCATGCACCGCTGGACCCGCGGAGACTGGCAGCTCTTGCCGTGGCTACTCGGATTCTTGCCTCGTCAGCGGCCGGGGGCATTGACCGTCCTGGGTCGATGGAAAATCCTGGACAACCTTCGCCGCTCGCTGATCAACCCGTCGCTTCTTCTCCTCCTTTTCTCGGGCTGGATCTGGTTACCGGGTTCGGCCTGGCTCTGGACCATCTTCTCTGCTTCCGTCCTGGCTGCTCCACTTTTCCCTTCCGCACTCGCCACCTTGCGCCGGTTAGCCACGCCCCAGCTCGTACTCCGTGGCATGGGCTGGTCCTTGCGCCTGGAATGCTCGCGATGGCTACTGGCTATCGTACTGATCCCGTTCACCGCCATCCGTATCATCGATGCAATCGTTCGAACCCTGATTCGCCTGCTCTTTACCCGAAAACACCTGCTCGAGTGGACTCCCGCTTCCCATTCCTCCTATCGTCAGTTAGACAACAGCCCGTCCTCCCTGTTCTGGAGAAAGATGTGGTCGGCTCCCGCACTGGCCGCAGTGGGGTTTCTGGCAATTCTCACCGTCCATCCTTCTAATGTCTGGGCAGCGCTCCCCTTTTTAATTGTCTGGGGTTTGTCCCCCCAGATCAGTGCCTGGTTGAGCAAGGCTCCGCCCCAATCAGAGGAGTCGCTATCGCCCGATAAGGAACAAGAGATCCGTATAATAGCTCGTCGAACGTGGAGTTTCTTCGAGAGATTCGTCGGGCCCGAAGATCACTGGCTCGCCCCTGATCACTTCCAGGAGGATCCGCGGGGCGTCGTCGCTCGTAGAACGTCCCCGACCGACCTCGGAATGCTTTTGATGGCAACCATCGCCGCTTACGAACTCGGCTATCTGACCTCGTCAACCGTTACTGCCCGGCTTCTGAATACCCTGGAGAATATGGCAAAGCTGGAGCGTTACCGGGGACACTTCCTCAACTGGTATGAGACCGGAACCTTGCACCCTCTCGAGCCCCGTTACGTTTCAACGGTAGACAGTGGAAACTTGTCGGCGGCCCTCCTCACCGTCAAGGAAAGCTGCCAGGCGATTCTCAGAGTCCCGCTGGTGCGTACACAGCAACGGGAGGGTATTCTCGACACCATCGCCACCTTCCGGGAGTCTCTCTCCAGCCTTCGGATCAGCAAGCTAGACTCGGCCAAGCGTGCCATCCTGGAACGCCTTGAAGAGCTGGAAAGGGAGATTATCGCCTGCCCACCCGGGCCGCGATGGGCCGCCACCGTAAGCCACCTGTGCGAAGAAATAGCTCCCAGCTGCCACGAGTTGCTTGGTGAGCTACTGGATGCAGGCGGTGGAATACTCCACCCATCGACGCTGCGTGAACTTCGGACTTATTCCAGTCTGCTTCATGACTCGCTGTTCCAGACCCGCAGGGAGATCGAAACTCTTGCCTCGTGGGAACTCCTCTTGAATGAGCCTCCGGATTTATACCGGCCGGCGAAAATTCCTGAGGAACTCGCCCCAGCGTGGAACTCGATTCAAGTTCTGCTGGACGGTTCCTCTCCTCTGGAAGATGTGCCCGAAGCTTGCCGACAAGCCCTTGAGCAGTTGTCACTGCTCGACCAGATCCTTGCGGATGCTGACAGAAATGAGGAGATAACGGCAGCTCTCGACTGGAACAGCAGGTTCCGTTCTGCCCTAATACAATCCGAAAAGGCCACTGCTTACCTGATCGAAGATTTAGATAAGTTAAGTCAAATCGCGGAGGGTTATTTTCAGGAGGCGGATTTCTCGTTTCTCTTCGACCAACAACGACAGGTGTTTCACCTCGGATACAATTGCAGTACTGGCCAGCTTGATCGCAACTATTACGATCTCCTGGCCTCCGAGGCAAGACTAGCCAGCCTGATTGCCATCGCCAGAGGCGACGTGCCATACAGCCATTGGATCCATCTGGGTAGACCCTTCAGCCGCAGTAACGGAACCCCTGTGCTTCTCTCCTGGGGAGGAACGATGTTCGAGTATCTTTTGCCTTCCCTGCTGCTGCGAATGCCACGCCAAACACTGCTAACGCAAGCTTGTCACGCCGCTGTTGACGTCCAGATCGAGTTCGCAAAAAGAGCACACATCCCGTGGGGAATTTCTGAATCTGCCTACTATCAGTTCGACAGGAATTTCAATTATCAGTATCGCGCCTTTGGTGTACCCGGACTGGGCCTGGCACAGGGTCTCGGTGAACGCCGCGTCGTGTCCCCCTACGCATCCTGTATGGCAATCTCGATGCGGCCCCGGCAAGTGATACAAAACCTGGCAAATCTTCGGGAAAAGGGGCTACTCGGCCACTATGGATTCTATGAAGCCATCGATTTCGGATATTCCCAGGACGGTGCCGAACCGGCCGGCAAGATCGTCCAGAGCTATATGATTCACCACCAGGGAATGATCCTCGTCGCACTGGCGAACTTCCTGAAAGATGACCTGCTCAAGGCCCGCTTTCATTCGGACCCTCGTATCAACAGTGTTGATTCACTGATCTACGAGGAAATCCCTGCCGGAGTCCCGGTCGCTGACCAGTGGAGAAAGTACGCTTTCACTGCGCCCCTCCGCAGGAGACCGCGAGAAGCCCGCAGGTGGCCGGTTAATCTCGAGCATAGCTGTCTGCAAACCCAACTAATCTCCAACGGCCGACTCGGCCTATTGATCTCTGCAGACGGCGGCGGTCACTTATGGCGCCGGAACGTTTCTCTCACGCGCCCGAGCGATGATTACACTTACAGCCAGACAGGCACCTGGCTCTATATCAGAGACGCTGATAGCGGTGTACTGTGGTCGGCAGGCTCTCAGCCTATACCTGCGGCTGCTGGTCGAATGGAGGTTTATTTCTCCCCGTACAGCGCCCAGATCACCCGTCGAGAAGAAGGAATTCTCGCCATGATGGAGGTCATCGTCGGGACGGGAGGTGATATCGAACTTCGGCGCTTGAGGCTCCACAATCAAACCGATCGAAGGCGCCGTCTACAGGTCGTCAGCTATGCTGAACCGACACTCACTCCTGGAGGTGAATTCCGTCGCCACCCCGCCTACAGCAAGCTCTTTGTGGAGAGTTCCTTTCTCGAACAGCAACAAGCCCTTCTTTTTCATCGACGCCCCCGCTCAGCCGATGAAGAGCCTATTTACATGGCCCATGCGGTTGTAGCGAACCCGGAGGCAGTGAGGCGCTTTAGCTGGGACACTGACCGGGCACGTTTTCTGGGAAGGGGAGGTTCGGTTCGCTCCCCGGAAGCTCTCAAGCGCGGACTCGACGGGCTTAGTAGGACGGCGGGAACCGTGCTCGACCCGATGATGTCCGCTGGTTGCGAGGTGGAGCTGTCCCCCTACGGTGAAACAGAAATCACCTTCTTGACAGCCGCCGACGATAATCCATCAGCCCTCATTTCGATGCTGGAGCGGTACCAGTCGCCCGAGAGGATCCAACATGGGTTTGAACAGGCTCGACGGCGAGCAGAACAAGAACTCCGACAGCTGAGGATCAATGCACCGGAAGCTCAACTTTATCAGGAGTTACTTTCTGCCTTCTTGCGCCCGTCTCCGGCCGTAAGAAGCCGTAGGGTAAGGCTCGCCGGTGATCCGGGGTCTCAATCTGACCTCTGGAAGTTCGACATATCCGGCGACCTGCCAATCGTTCTCGTTCGCATTGCTTCTGCCGCCGACGCCGTCTTCCTGGAACCTTTGCTTAAAGCCCAACATTACTGGAAAACGAGAGGTCTCGAGATGGACCTGGTGGTGATCAGTGGGGAGCCCGCGGGTTACGCCAGACCCCTTCGAGACCGTCTCGCCGGGCTTCTGGAGGGCAAGATCCCGGGCGCGGCGGAGCCAAGTGGATTATTCGTGTTAACGGCAGAAGAATTGGAAGATCAAGACCTGCGCACGCTCGAGACGGCTGCTCGTCTCATCCTTTCTCCGGAGGAGGGCAAACTGGTACAGCAACTCGAAAAGCTGCATGAGACGGCACTGCCATTACCTCGCTTTGTACCGATCCCTTCATCCCCGCTCACCGACAAAGAAATCACCCCGATCGAGCGACCGCCCGATCTTCTCTTTCCAAACCGTTGGGGTGGCTTTACACCAGATGGTAAAGAGTACGTCATTTATCTCCCGCCGGGAGAGAAAACGCCGGCCCCCTGGGTCAACGTCATCGCCAATCCCCAGTTTGGATGCCTCGTTTCCGAGTCCAGCTTCATTTATACCTGGTCGAGTAACAGCTCAGAGCACCGCCTTACTCCCTGGTCCAACGACTGGATTCAGGATCCCCCCGGGGAAGTCCTTTACCTCAGGGACGAAGAGACCGGTACCGTATGGTCATCAACCCCTTCTCCCCGCCCCGCTCCCGCTCCTTACCTGATTCGCCATGGAACCGGCTATTCCGAATTTCACCTGAGAGCGTTCGGACTGGAGCAGCAGTGCCATGTGTCGGTTGACCTGGAACAGCCGGTAAAGATCGTGTCGCTGCGCCTGACGAATTTGTGGAACCGAGCGCGTCGGATTACCGCAACCTATTACCTGGAATGGACACTTGGAAACCTGCGCGATCTCACCAGTCACTTCGTCCTTTCTGAGTACGACACCGAGCTGGGGGCTTTACTCGCCAGCAACCCTCTTGAGCAGGCTGGGCTCAACGGAATAGCCTTCCTCGCTTCCGACCAGCCCCCTCATGGCGTCACCGGAAACCGAACAGAGTTTCTCGGCCGACATGGCGACCTCCGCCGGCCGGAAGCGCTTTTCCGAATCGGCCTCGGCAGCGACGTCCGATTCGGACTCGACCCCTGCGCGGCGCTTCAGGTCCACATCAATCTCAGACCCGGTGAGACCAGGGAGGTGAACTTTCTCATTGGTGAAGCGGCAAGCAGGGAACATCTCGTGACCCTGCTCGGGCAACTGCGTCGGGACGACTCAATCAAACAGGCCCAGACCCGGATGCGATCATTCTGGGATGACTTCACCGGCAAGCTGACCGTCCGGACACCGGAGCCAGCCATCGATCTGCTGCTGAACCGGTGGCTCCCATATCAGAATTTGTCCTGTCGCATCTGGGGACGTTCTGCCTTTTATCAATCGGGAGGGGCGTACGGCTACCGAGACCAGCTACAAGATATGCTGGCCCTTCTCCCCTTTGACCCGGCTCAGGTGCGTTCTTACCTTCTGGAAGCGGCCCGTCATCAGTTTCCCGAAGGAGACGTCCTTCACTGGTGGCATCCGGGTCGGTACACGGCCCGAGGAGTCAGGACACGCTGCTCCGACGATCTCCTCTGGCTGCCCTTTTGCTGCGCTCACTACGTAAAGGCCACCGCCGATCTGTCAATTCTCGAAGAAGAAGCTCCGTTCCTGCAGGGCGAGGTCCTGGGAGCGGGAGAAGTGGAACGCTATGCCGAATTTGGATGGGGCGAGGAGAAAGCCACGATTTACGAACATAGCCGCCGTGCTATCCAACACGCGCTCAGATTTGGTCCTCACGATCTCCCGCTGATCGGAAGTGGCGACTGGAACGACAGTTTGAACCGGGTCGGAATCAAGGGAAAAGGCGAAAGTGTCTGGCTGGGCTGGTTCTTGTACACAGTCATTCAGGAGTTCCTGCGCCTCCCGGTACCAGAGAATGCTCAGGATGACCGCGACAGGTTCCGAAAGGAAGCGGAAAAGTTACGAAGAGCACTGGAGGAGAACGCCTGGGACGGCCACTGGTATCGCCGTGCCTACTTTGACGACGGCAGACCCCTCGGCTCCAGAGAAAACGAAGAATGCCGGATCGATCTCATCGCCCAGGCCTGGTCTGTCCTCTCGGGCGCTGGCGATCCTTCTCGCGTCGTGACTGCCATGGAATCGGCCAGAGAGCACCTTTTCCGTGAAGATGCCCGACTGCTCCTACTGCTCACCCCACCTTTTAACAGAACTCAATGGGATCCTGGTTATATTCAGGCTTACCCCCCGGGAGTCCGCGAAAATGGTGGACAGTATACTCACGGCGCCATCTGGGGCGTGTGGGCACTGGCTAAAATGGGGGAGGGCGATCTGGCCACCAACTTCTTTCGGTGGTTGAATCCGGTCCTTCGCACGAGCATCGATTCTGAGGCGGAACGATACCGCGTAGAACCATACGTGATGGTGGCCGACATCTATGGTGAAGCTCCTCACGTGGGGCGAGGGGGATGGACCTGGTACACCGGATCCGGAGGATGGATGTATCGTCTCGGACTCGAGGCGCTACTCGGTTTCCGGCTCAAGGGAGATCATATTGAAGTCTTGCCCTGTGTTGCGTCCTCCTGGCGAGAATATGAGATTTGTTATCGTCACGGTGAGACCACCTATCGGATCACCGTCACCAACCCTGACGCCGTTCAGTGTGGAGTTCGAAGGGTATTCCTGGATGGGAATCTGCTGGCGGATTGCAGAATTCCGCTCAAAGACGATGGAGGAGATCACGAAGTCAGGGTCGAGCTGGGAGGTGCTAAGCCGTCGATGGAGAGCTGATGCGCGGCCACTGAGAAGGGGAGTTGTGCCCCGGGTGATGATGCTAACGGCAGGCTTCAAGAAAGGCAATCAGGTCCGCTAACTCACTATCAGACAGCACTTGCTCCAGACCATCAGGCATTATCGAGGTTGCTGTCTCTTCGATGCTGATTATCTCCGATAACGGAATACGAACCGCAGAGTTCGGACTGATAGCGAGAACCAGATTCTCCGCGCTGCGCTCCTGGACGATACCTGACCAGGTTTCCGTGTTCGTCCGCACTCTCCGGGATTCGAATTCGCGTACCAGGCTGGCGCTGGGATAAAGAATCGACTCCAGAATCTCATAGCGTGACCGAATGGCGCCGATGTTGGTCAGATCCGGCCCGATTCGGCCACCTTCCTCTCCTACGGTGTGGCAACTGGAACACCCGACCCGACTTCCGAAGAAAATCATGCGCCCCCTGGCGACACTCCCTCCGCTCAACATGCCTTCCAGTCGAAGCAGGCGGCTCACGGGATTCGCGTCGTCCTCAACGCGATCGGCTCTAAGAGTTTCGGCCCTGGTTCGAATGTTTGATGGATACTGCTCCAGGAGCTCCAGCAATTTTTGTCGGACACCGCCGTCGAGGCCGAAACTGAACCTTTCCAGCGAGGATAGAAGAGCCTTCCCCACTTCCTCGTCACTACTGCTGCGAAAGACGTCCAGTATCTGAGGCAATATCAGAGGATCGGAGTGCGGCAGAAGATCGCGTGCAAGATAGAGCAGTTGCTCCTTCTCCAAGCGGGCCGAACCAAGTACAGCAGCGGCCAACTGCCGGCGGTTGGCATCCCGACTCACTCCAAGCTCGTTAACGAGATGATCTAGCTCAGCCGGCGTCAGCCAAGATCTGGTCGTGACCAGGGCATAAAGGGCACGGCTACGGAGCTCCGGAGACAATGTCTCGTCTGCTGCTATTGTTTCCAGTTCCTTTTCGTATCCCCCCAAGCCGTGGAACCGAATGGTCTCCACGACTTCCGTTACAACTCCCGGCTGGGTAGTGGTTAACAACTCTCGCACTCCCCCTCTCCAGGAGTCGGGAAACTCAGCCACCGAACATCCTCTCACCGCTCGAAGCATCAACTGAGTAACCGTGGCCTCAGCATCCGGCTTTAAGAACCGACCGATTAAATTCTGCCCTTCTTCCGTTCGGCAAAGAGAAATCAACACATTCGTGAAGGCGGACTCATGAGTTTGGAGCGCTGTCGGGTTTTCCAGAAGGTCGGTCAGCACTGGTACTGTGTGGCCGGCCCATTCAGGATGACGAGATGCTACCAACAGCCCGGCCCGAAAAAGACCCGTATCCTCGCTCGTCAGACTGCTTAGAGCTACTTCAGGACTAAGCGACCGGTTCTGCAATTGATCCAGCGCCATTAAAGCCGCCTTTTGGACAGACGCGGGTCGATTCTGAAGTACAGGCAGCAGCAAATCGGGCCTGTCCAAACGGATCAATGAATAGATGATGGAGTGTTCTAGAAAACGATCTTCTACGCTATCAGCTGCATCCAAAAGGGCCGGTACTGCCCGGCCATGTCCAATTTGCCCCAGGGCAGTCGCGGCCTGGCGGCGCACCGCCACTGAGGGGTCGGATAGAACAGCCCTCTGCAACTGCTCCAAAGCCCCGGCATCGCCTTCCAGTCCAAGACACCGCGCTGCCGCAATCCGCACCTGTGCAGCGGGATCACTCAGGGAGTCTCTGATCGCCTGGAGGGCTACCTGGCCCCCGATCCTGTACAGCGTGAAAACCGCCCGCGCTCGACTTTCCGCGCTCAGATTTCCAGGACGCTGCCGAGATTCCGCCAGCAAGGCCGCGATAAAGGGGGCAGCGAATTCTCCGTCATTGACAAGGCTTTCCGTCGCTCTATCTCGAACAGCAGGCTTGGGGTCGTCAAGATACTTCACCTTCTGCCCGGCGGTCAGGTCTCTAAAGTTGATGCCCTTCCCTCGTGGATCGAGCGGCAGAGGACTGTCCTTGCGACCAATCCTGTAGACGGCCCCATAGGCGTCCGGATGCCCAGGGCCCGTGATCGGGCAGCTGTACCAGCCTCCCGTATCAATTACAAGCAGGGTCCCGTCAGCGTCCTCGAGCACATCGGTCGGATGGAAGTGCATCTCTTCAGAAGACAGGAATATCTCGTCTTCCGTACGAAAAGAGGCTCCATCTCGGAAAAGCCGATGCCTGAGCACACGCCGGGTGTTGAACTGTGCGCTGAAGAGGTTGTTATGGAAGTCCTCGCCAAAAGCAGCACTCCGATATCTGGCCAGACCGGATGGAGCAACCCTGCCGAAGCGGGTCATCACCGGCATCAAGTCACCGGTAAGAATCAGGCCGTCTTCCTGCACTGAAGGATGGGGCTTTGGATAGACACCACCCTCGACCCAGTGGATCAGTGCGTCTCGTTCTCCTGCCTGAGGGTCAACAAAATAGGTCATGGTTCCCACTACTTCCCCGGAAGGAAGAAAAACCAGTTCGACGGGATTGTCGAAGCCGCCGGCACTGTACATCTCCAGGTCGCGACCATCGGGCCTGAACCGCCACACTCCTGCCGACTTTCCTTCCAGGCGAGTGCCCCTCCTGGTCTGAACGCTGTACCCGTGACGCCCATCAGTTACATACAGCCATCCTTCCGGCGAAAGATAGGGACCGTGCAGAGTAGCCGAGTTGGAAGATAGATTCCATCCGGTCAGAACTACCTGGCGGTCGTCTGCCCGCCCGTCGCCGTCAGTATCGCGAAAACGGAGCACATCGGGCGCAGAGGCGACATAAAGACTGTCTTCAAACCAGACCAAACCCTGTGGCCAGCTCAGACCGTCGGCGAAAACCTGGCTGTGGTCATAAATACCATCTCCATCCTGATCCTCGAGCATTCGAATGAAGTACGTGGGACTTTGTCGTCTTTCTTGGACCGTAGGCATACGACCAGTTGACTCGCAAACAAACAGACGCCCTGTCGGATCGAAAGCGCCCACCATCGGATACCGCGTCAGTTCAGGCGTGCTTGCGCGAATGACACTAAACCCCTCGGGCACCTCAATTGCATCAATGCCGGTGGCTTTCAAACCACCATTGGGCTGGGTGTCATGAAGGAAGAGGAAAGCAGCCGCTCCTACCGCTGAAACGATCACGACTAACAGGCTGATGACACGTAATACTCGAGATACGCTCATGACGACGGCGCCGATTACTCTCTTTAAAGCCACAGGGACCGGAAGGCTTCCGTCACTCTTGTCGGGCGGACGGCCGATCAGCGACGATAGCACGCACTTTTCAATGCTGTAAAGGGAACAAATTGGCAGTTCTCATCGAAACTCAGGCCAACTCTAATGTCGGGAGAAAAGCAGGAGCGCTCCGGGCCCGGGTTGCCTGTTCAAACGCGTAAGCAAAACGAAACAGTTCAGGCTCGCTCCATGCCCGCCCCAGGAAGGAGAGCCCTACCGGTAATCCTCGGATCGAGCCCATGGGGACAGTAATGTGGGGGTATCCGGCAATGGCGGCAGCACCACCCGATCCTCCTGAAGAATTATCGCCATTAACGAGATCGGTCAGCCATGCCGGGCCTCCGGAGGGTCCCACCAAAGCATCGAGGTGGTAATGAGCCATCAGCCGGTCAATTCCTTCCTCGCGGGAGAGCCGCCGGCTCAGCTCCAGTGCTTTTTGGTATTCCGTGCTCCCTTGAGGGTCCTTCTCGAGCTCCAGGGCCTCAAGAAATATATCCTGGCCGAAATAAGGCATTTCGCTCTCCTGGTGTCGTTCATTGAAGGCAATAAGATCTTCGAGGGTCCGGACTTCAGCATCCGGTGCCCACTCGACAAGATAATCCCGAACGCCCTGGGCGAACTCATAGAGGAGTACCTGGTAGGAAGGGCCCCCCATTCCCTGAGGCAGTCGCAGATCAGGTTCGTCAACCAGCTCCGCTCCCAGGCGACGCAGTTCGCCAAGCCCTTGTTCCATCAAAGCATCGACATCGCGGTGGAAGCCGAAAAACTGACGCAGTACCCCGATCCGCGCGCCCTTCAATCCATCAGGATCGAGGAACTGCGTATAATCGCTGCTCAGGTGACCGCCGGCGGCCTCGGTCGCAGGATCGCTTGGGTCAACTCCGACCAAGGCCGATAAAAGCAGGGCAGCATCCCGGATGGTCCGGCACATGGGACCCGCCGTATCCTGGGTTTTCGAAATCGGGATGATTCCCGACCGGCTGATCAGTCCCACCGTAGGCTTCACTCCGACGATGCCATTGACATTGGAAGGACAGGCGATCGAGCCGTTGGTTTCGGTGCCGACCGCCGCCGCACAGAGGCTCGCAGAAACTGCAACTGCCGATCCCGAGCTCGAGCCGCACGGATTTCGGTCCAGGACGTAGGGGTTTCGACACTGCCCTCCTCTCGCGCTCCAGCCGCTGGACGAATGGCGGGATCGGAAATTCGCCCATTCGCTTAAATTTGCTTTCCCAAGAATGACGGCGCCCGCTGCTCTGAGGCGATCCACCAGGAAGGCATCACGCCGGGCCGTCACACCCTCCAGAGCCAAAGACCCCGCCGTCGTCATCATCCGATCCTTCGTCGCAATGTTGTCCTTCAGCACAACGGGGATTCCGTGCAGCGGTCCCCTGGCTCCGCGGTCGCGTCTTTCGTCATCCAATTCCCTGGCTATCTCTTCGGCGTCCGGATTCAGCTCAATGATGGATCGCAATATCGGTCCCGACCGGTCTACGCTTTCAATCTCCTTCAGATAAAGACGCGTCAGCTCCAGGGCCGTATACCTTCCCGTCTCCATCGCCTCCTGTAGCTGGCTGATACCGGCTTCCGACAGCTCGAAGTCGGACGCTTCCGAACCGTTCCGGGTATCCCCTTCGCCCTGGAGACTGCACCCATAACCAGATGCGAGGAGTCCGGCCCCACTGGTCTTTAGAAAGTGTCTCCTGTCAAGTAACCCCTTCTTCCCACAAACCTCAGTCATACCTCCTCCTCCTCGGGATTAAGCAAGCACCCCACCGAAATGTACCGGCGTCCTGCAACGGCGTGTTCTCCCATGTTGCAAACCGGGTTGTCACCAGATGGCAAGATGCAGGTTCGTTCTTGGTCACGACAAATCTCAGGCCGGTAGCACAAACGGTGCCAGTCGTCTCTATGCCAGATTCGGTGGCGCCTCAAATCCCCCGATGAGATCCGCCAGCCGAGCCGCAAGATCGATGGTGGTTGGATCCTCCATAAACGGCCCCATAATCTGGATGCCGACCGGCAACCCTTCAGCAGTCCTTCCCACTGGAGCCACGGTTGCCGGACAACCGGTCAGAGTCGGAGCACAGATCCACCGGAGAAGATCTCCGTACTGTCGGACTCCAGTCGATGTCTGGAGCTTCCGCTCGAAAAAAGAGAGCTTCTGGTCGTGCCGAAATGCTGGAACAAAGGCGACCGGCATTAAGAACGCATCGAAACTTTGAAAATAGTTCTGCCACTTCTGCCGATATTCCAGCCGGAGTGAACTGAGCCTTAGCCAATCAGAAAAGCTCAGCTCACTGCCCTGAAGCCAGAGCCTTGCATAGTCGCCCCAGTCTTTGTCGAGAGAATTCCTGAGCAGTTCCATTTCTTCGGGGCTCTGCGCCTCAGAGAAACTTGCGGCAAGAAGCGGGAGGTAAGTCTCGAACATCTCCCGAAAAGTGACTCCCTCGGGCCAACCTTCCACCAGCTCCAGACCTGAGCTGCGTAGGCGGTCAACCGTCGTTTCCAGTATCGACTTCACCTCGGGAGTAACCGGGCAATAGGAGTCGTCAAGCAAGAAACCCAGCCGGAAGTCCCTGAGCCGGTCCTTTCTGCCGGAAGGAAGACTCAGCTGTAGAGCCAGGCTGGCCGGCTCTTCGGGTCCTGCAGTAACCTTCAGGGCCAGCAGGAGGTCCTCCGCACTTCGAGCGAGTGGGCCGCAGACATTTAAGTATGAGGGAAGCACTACGGTCCCGGGCATGGGGGGTATGTGTCCCGAGCAAGGCACCAAGCCGACCGTCGGTTTATGACCATAAACGCCGCAAAAATGAGCAGGTACGCGAATTGAACCTCCAATATCGCTTCCAAGCTCAAGAAATCCCATGCCGGAAGCCAGAGCTGCCGCCCCTCCTCCCGTGGAGCCGCCTGGAGTCCGCGACAAGTTCCAGGGATTATTCGTGGTTTCCGCCACTTCGTTGTAGGACTGCATGTCGCTGGCGAACTCAGGGACGTTGGTCTTTCCGACCACCACCGCCCCGGCATTTTTGAGGCGAGCAACCACTGTCGCATCCCGGTCGGGGATGTATTCGCTAAAGAGGACCGAGCCGGCAGTTGTTCTCAGGCCGGCGGTTTGAAACGTGTCTTTGATGACGATTGGAAGGCCATGTAACGGTCCCAACTCCTGATTCCGGTTCATCGTCTCATCACAGCGCCGGGCCTGCCTTCGAGCTTCCTCTAGATCGAGCGTGACAAAAGCGTGAATCTTTGAATCGTGTTCTTCGATCTGTGACAGGACTTGTTCCAGCAGCTCTACGGCCGAGATTCGTTTCTGGCGAATCGCCTGAAGCGCCTCATGGGCGGACGCGAAGCACAGGTCTGGTCGAGAACTCTGTGAAGGGGTCGTAAGGGCTGGTGGCGATGAGGTCAGGAAGGCGGCGGTCGCGAGCGAGGTCAATCTTAGAAAATCGCGGCGCAAAGGCTTCTTCCGCGTCATGGCTTTTCAGAATTTACACTTCGGCCGAAAAAAGCACAAGAGCCGATAAAAACGAGGTCGCGAGATCTTCACCCGTAGAG
>Ga0079224_100005425_pt1 | contig 16742 bp, 10 predicted proteins | sample Stecom2015_FD_80414 | JGI IMG/M metagenome (GOLD analysis project Ga0079224, IMG submission 80414) | Agricultural soil microbial communities from Utah to study Nitrogen management - Steer compost 2015 | ecosystem: Environmental > Terrestrial > Soil > Agricultural land | place: USA: Utah... | reverse complement strand
TATTAAACAATCCCTCGCCCACTATGTGCTACAATACACGACAGACCCGGATGAAGAAGGAACTGGAAAAGATCAATTCCGTGAAGGCCATGTACGGGGATGTGGAATCCGAAGTGGAACTGATCTACTACCATGCCAATGGATGGAGCCATCCCATCATGTGGAGCATTGTACAGGAGGAACCCGGATTTCTGTTGCCCACTATGTGGGGGATCATGCCGTCGAGGGAAAGACAGCAGGACTATAGGGAATATTTCAAGAACCCCAGGACTTTTGGGGGGCTCAATGCCCAAAGTGAAAAGCTTTTCGATCATTTCATCTACCGCCATTCATGGGAAAACCAACGCTGCGTGATTCCTGTGGACGGCTTCTTTGAGCCCCATAACACCAAGGTCAAAGTCAAAGGGAAGGATTTCAAGCTGCCCTTCTATTTCCAAAGGAAGGACGGGGCACCCTTGTACCTGGGAGCTATATACACCAATACAGCCGATGGACGCAGAACCTTTACGGTGCTCACCAAGGAGGCCACTCCCCTGTTTGGAAAGATCCACAACGATAAGAAACGAAGGCCGGTGATCATCCCCAAGGAAAACATCGCAGCCTGGCTCTATCCGAACAACAGTGCTTCGGATGTCCAGGAACTTCTTTCGTTTGATCTGGCGGATGGGGAACTTACGGCCCATCCGGTGACCCGGGAACTGTACAGTCCCAAGGTGGACACCAATTATCCCGATATCATCGAAAAGGTGGAGTACCCACAGGTATCCATCGCATATTGAACACGACCTTCCTTCAATGGATCCCCTACGAACCGGGGCTCGATCGTTGGGAGAAAGCTTATCCCATTGTACCCTGTTCCTGAAACCTATTTGACGGCAGATGCCCCCTTAAAAGGGGGCATCTCTGGTCACAATCCCAAGAATATCTGCCTTTCTCTTTTAATTCGGACGGTTCTTTACATAAGTTTCCAGCCATTGGTCCTGTTCCCAGAAGGTGTGCAGGACGGATTCACGGCTTCTATAGCCATGGAATTCCTTGGGCAACATGACCAGCCTTACAGTGCCCCCATGCCCCTTTATGGCGCTGTACAGGCGTTCGCTCTGCACCGGGAAGGTCCCGGAATTCTCATCGTCCATGCCATGGGTGATCAGCAATGGGGTCTTGATCTTGTCCGCGTAATAGAAGGGGGACATACCCCCATAGATCTCTGGGGCCTCCCAAAAGGTCCGTCTTTCGCCTTGGAAACCGAAGGGTGTCAGGGTACGGTTATAGGCTCCGCTACGAGCTATACCGGCGGCAAAAAGATCTGTGTGGGCCAAGAGATTGGCGGTCATGAACGCGCCATAGGAATGGCCGCCCACCCCGATCCTGTCCCTATCGACCACCCCGAGTCCATCGGAAACATAATCGATAAGGGCGATTGCGTTGTTCTCGATCTGGCTGACAAAGGTATCATTGGGCTCGGTATCCCCTTCCCCCACGATCGGCATGTCGGCATTGTCCAGTACGGCATAGCCCCGTGTCACCCAATAGACCGGCGAGCGGAAGGCAAGACGGGTATATCTGTACGGGGAACCTTTGACCTGGCCGGCCGCTTCCCGGGTCTTGAATTCCCTGGGATACGCCCATACCAGGGCGGGCAAGGGTCCATCTTCCTTTTTATAATCTTTGGGAAGATACAGGATGGCCGATAACTTCAACCCATCTTTCCGGGTATAGGACAAAAGTGTCTTTTGCACGCCGCTCAGACTGGGATAGGGATCGGGAAAAGCGGTCAGGGCCTTTTCCTTCTTGCCCTTAAGGTCCAAGCTGAAATAGTTGGGGGTATCATCGGCCGATTCCCTGGAAATGTTCACGACCCCGTCATTGTTGAAAAATACGGGGTCCTCATAAAAGGGTGCCTTTGATTTGAAGAGTGTGTCCTGTTTTCCGGAGAGGAGGTTCCATTTCAGCAAAAAGGGACGGTCGCCCAAAGGGGATGCGCCCGTTCCAATGGTGAATACGGTGGGAAAACCCTTCTTATCGGTCAACAACACCTTGTTCCCTTCCTTATCCTTCCCGAGTACGAACCTTCCCGGGTTGGTATAGGTATCCTCTGAAGATCGGTCGCTGATCACCTTGACGATATCGCCCTTGTCAGGGTTGAAAAGGGTGGACCTTGTTCTTCGGGTCCGTCTGGACTGTTCCCTGATTATGGCATAATCCCGGTTGATCCAATCCACGCCCCCATACCTCATCTCCAAGGATATGATCTGGGTCGGTTTCCCGTTAAAGGGTGCGGCAAGTGCATAAAGGGCATCCCTCAACTCGGCCTCGACATTGGAATTTCCTTTGTCCAGGGCCTCGACCCAGACCAAGGTGGCCGGTCTATCGCTTCTCCATTCATAGCTCCTGGGACCTTGGACGGCCATATCGAACCCAATGGGCATCTTATCGGCCAAGGGGGCCTTGAACAAAGATTTAACATTGTTCCCCTTGGCATCCAAAATACTTGTTTGATAGGAAAAGGAATAAATGGGCACCAGATAGGAATACGGTCTTTCCACCGTTTGGACCATGAGGTATTCTCCGTTGGGGGAATAGGACAGTCCCCTATAGATGGCCGGTTTACCAAGATTGGTGGTGCCCCCATGGAGATCCACCAACTTCAATTGGGAAACAAGAAAGTATTCCATCAAACGTTCATCATAGGGATTTTCCAACAGGTTCTGATAGGTCCTGGCAGGGGTCTTGACCCCTAGGTTTTCTTGGACGATGGGCCCTGTGGGCACCGTATTCTGGGCCGGCGGCGCCGCACGGTCCTCCAGTATGAACTGGGCCAGGATTTGTTGGCCGTTGGGATGCCATTGGAAGGTTTCCCCAAAAATATCGTTCAAATGCCCGGTGGACAGCCTTTTTGTCTGCATGGTCCCCAGGTCGGCCACCCAAAGTTCGACCCCTGTGGGCTGGTTATTGGTAAAGGCGAACTTGGTATTGTCCGGGCCCCAGGCAATATTGTCCATACGCAGGTTTTGGGGAAGCCCTTTGAGTTGTTGTTCTTTCCCCGAACTAACCTCTTTGACCTTGACCCCGGTATAGATTCCGGCCAATTCCGCCACCGTCGTATTGTTTTTCGGGTTGATTCGAAGCCCCGCAAGGCCGATGACCGGCTCGGAAACCTCTTCCATGGACCTATAGCCCGGCACATCCAAGATTAGCATGATACTGCCGTCATGGTTAAAGATGACCTCCGGAGTCTCTGGGGCGTCCACCAAATCGACAATGCTCTGTGGAGGTTCCTGATAGGTGGGGTTGTCCTGCCCGAATCCAAAGAACGAGAGGGCTCCCGCGATCAATAATAGATATTTTTTCATTTTGGCGATGTTAGTTTAATTTTTCTTGGTTCGTTGTTCCAATGGCGTCGGTCTATCGCCCCCTACTTGGCGTACAGGGTGTTGAACAGCATTTTAAAGGTGCCATGGGACTGTGCCCTAAAGGTGATCTCCGGTCCGAATGCATATAATTTGCCCTTGCCCACCTTGGCCTCGAAGGCTGCTACCCCATTGTTGAGATAGGATTTTCCCCAGGCCCATCCGCTTCTCAGGACATCTTCCCCGGCGAACCAGGCCAAGGGCACCACGCCCTTGGAGGCTGCATCCACATCCAGGCGGAAAACGGGGCTTCGATTGAAGACCATGTCCACTTCGGGGGGCATGCCCCAGTTTACGGCCCGGTCCACATCCAAGGTGGCTTTTAGCAGGCTACCCGGGATGTAGTATTCAGTGCCCGAAAGTTCCGCTTTCTTTCCATCACGGTCCAGTTTCATCAGGGCATTCTCCAGGGGCAGGTCAAGATGGAAGGCCAAAGCGGTACTGCTCCCAACCGTTACGATCTCGCCCCCTTTTTCCATGAATTCCTTTAGTTTTGGAATGGATTTCTCGGCCGTGATCCGGCCCATCCAACCCCTGAACTCCTTCGGAATGTCATTGGGGCCGTCCTCTTCCCTTTGCCATTGGGAACTGTTTTGTCCTGGCTCCGGGATGCCGGAACCAATGAACAATATCACATCATATTTCGAGTTCAGGTTTCCTTTGTCCACATCCTGGGGATAGATCAGATCGGCCGTATAATGGAACTGCTCGAAGATCCATCGGACCCAACCGGAGGGCATCGAGCCCCCGTAACGGTCGAAAAGCGCGATGCGTTTTGGCTTGATCTCAATGAGATCGTTGGGCCGTTGGGCCACCGATGCCGCACCCACCCCGAAAGCGGCGGAGGATTTCTTCAAGATCTCCGAGCCTGCCAAGGGCACATAAAAGGAACCTTCCGCATATTCCCCCATTTCCTTGGTCAAGCGGTACACATCCTTCCCGGCCTTCAAAAGGTCATTGACCACGATAAAGGAATTGTTCACCTTGGGGCTCAAAATATATCCGGATCGGGAAGTGGCCAATTCCATTGTTGGCGGTTCCTGCAGCTCCCCATAGGGCAGTTTTTCAAAAGGTCCCTGAAAATCATCCAGGACCCGGTCAAATTCCACGCCCATTTGATAGGCCAAGGTCCAACCGGCCGCATCATAGGGGCGTACCGGGGGGCCCCCTGGATATAGAAAATCATTGGGGTGGTCCTGGGGTGATATCATGTCCATCAAATGCGGCCTAAAAGCTTGGTTGGTCTTTAGGATATAGGAGTTTTTGGGATATTGCTTCCCATTGACCGAAAAATCGGCCGTCGCCCTTTGAACGGATATCCCAGATTTGATAAGGGCATTGACAAACTTCACCGCGGTGGGAAAGTCGTTCTGTCCCGCCGATAGGATATATCCCCTGGCATCACGGAGGTCGGGATCCTTAAAGACCGAATCATAATATTTTACGGGCAATTGGTTCGACCTTCTTCCGGATTTCGGTTTTTCTTCCCGGCCTTCCTTGACATCCTTTTCATAGTTTGTCCGGATTCCCTCGATCTTGTTGGGCTGCAGGGACCAATGGTCCCGATTTCCCTTTTCGATGTTGTTCTTCCCCATTTTGTATATCCTGTACAACAGCTGGTCCCCGTTCCTGGAGGCATAGTCCAAAACGGCATAGTTAAGGGAAACGGAATAGTCAATGGAGTTCCGGAATTTCCAGGTCTGTGGCAATACAGGATAAGGTGTCGCATTGTCGGGGATCAGGCGTTCCGGGACAAAGGGGATCTCATCCGGGCCGGGGCTCCCCCAGATCTCGGTGAGGATACCGATCATGTTGTGGAAATAAGGCGTGGTCCTGAGCCCGCCGTTCCACCAAGTGGAATAGACCGACCCATCCAGGCGCGTATAGCCCGGTTTGCCCTCCAGGTTCAAGCGGTTGATCATCGCCGCCCCGACCTGATCAATACCGGTGATCACCATGGGATCGTACACAAAATTGAAGGGGTCCCGATAGGGAGGTCCGGCCACCACGGCCCCGGCGGGGGAACTTTGGTGGTGATTGTAGATGATCTGCGGCATCCACTCTATATACTGTTCCCTGGAGATGTTGGTGGTCTCCTTCATGTTCATCATATAAAAGTCACGATTGTTGTCGTGGCCGATGTACTTTTGGTAGAGCCGGGGGATATTGGTCTTTCGGTCTTCTGGCTTTTCATTTCGCATATACCAGTCGGCGACCAACTCCTGTCCATCGGGGTTCACCTGGACCAATAGGATGATCACATCATCCAGGATCCGAAGGGTCTCCTCATCCTTGTTTGAAAGCAGCTGGTAATAGGTCTCGATCAATTGGTGGGAGCCCACCGTCTCGGTGGCGTGCAGCCCCCCGTCGATCCAGACAATGGGCTTCCCCTCTTTGGCAAGCCGTTTTGCTTGCTCATCTGTGAGATCCTCCGCCCGTGCCATTTTTTGTGAAATTTCCTTATACCGATCGAGGTCCTTAAGGTTCTCGGGGGAGGAAATGACCATGGCGTACATGGTCCTGCCTTCTTCGGTCTGCCCTATATCGCGCAGTTGGACGCGATCGGAGATGGAGGCCAATTTTTTGAAATAGGCCTCGGCCTGGCTGTAGTTGGCCAACATATGATCGTCCCCGATATTGAACCCGAAATGTTCCTTGGGGGATGGGATCTCCTGGGCAAAAAGGGTGGGGAGGCCCAGGAACACCAGCAACAATAAGGTATAGGTCTTTATTCTTTTGTACATATCGTCCATTAATTATTGGTCATTAATTTGTTCAGGTTCAATTCGTTTATGGGAATGGGATAGATGTAATTATAGGCCGATGGACTTACCGCTGGCACGGAATGTGCCGGTTTTTGGGGAATGGGGATGCCCAATCGCATGATGTCGGCATTGCGGATGCCCTCGCCCAAAAACTCGATATGCCTTTCCTTGAGGATCATATCGACCAGCCCGCCCACATTGGCAAAGTCCCCGGTGGTAAAGGTGGTCCCAGCATCGGAGCGGCCGCGCACGGCGTCCAACAGGGCAACGGCCCTGGCATCCACGCTCTGGGTGTCCCGGGCCAATGCCTCGGCCAGGTTCAAAAGTACCTCGGAATAGCGTACCACCGGCACATAGGCCGTATAGGGGGAGGCCCCCTTAAATTTGGTCAACCAGAGGTTTCCACTGGTTGGCCCCACCAATAAAAATTCCCTTCTTTGATCCGCTCCGCTCCAATTGGGGTCTGCAGGAATCCCATCCGGGTACAGGGAATATCCCCCATCCCCGTTGTTCGAGGCACTGCCACCATCCGCCCTTGGGGGAAGATACCATGCGGGCATAGCCGTACCTTGGGCATCCTGGTCACTGAAGGACATGGAGAAAATGGATTCCCGGGTAATATAGGGCTCCTGGAAAACGGCTTGGATCGATGGTTCCAGGGCATGTGCTACGCCGGCGGGCGATGAAAAGGGTGCAGCGGGGGAAACGATCTTGTTCGCTTCCATGATCACATTGGGATAATCCTGCATGCTCAGGTACACTTTGGTCTTAAAGGCGATGGCCGTGTTCCTGTGGGCCCGGGTGGTGTTCAAAAAGTCGCTCGGGTAGGCATTGGGAAGGTTCTGCTCGGAAAAATCCAGGTCCTCGATGATCTGGGCATAGGTCTCGGCAACACTGCTACGGGCCAGGTCATAGTTGCCCGGATCGGTGTTTCCCTCCAATCGCAAGGGCAGCCCCGGTTCGGAACCGTTGCCGTCCAGATAGGGACGGGCGTACAATTGCAACAGATAGTAATAGGCGACCGCCCGTATCAATCGGGCCTCGGCGATGTAATTGGCGCCCAATTCCTCCCCGGTGACCTCCAAGCCCCGTAGGTGCATATTGTCGATGAACACATTGCAGGCGTTGATGGCCTGGTAGGCAAAGGCCCAAACATCCTCCACTTCATCCGTGGTGGTCTCGGTGTTCATCTGATAGGTGGTCGCCCCGGTGGCCGCGTTCAGGTTGGTGGATATAAAGTCCCCGGAGCGGATGTCCCCCATGATAAAGTAGCGGGCCCCGAGAAAACTTCCGGTCTTCAATCGGGCATACAGCCCGTTGACCTGGTTCAGGATACGCTCCTCACTGTCAAAAGCGGTTATATCGGTGATCAGTGTGGTCGGTCTTGGGTTGAGAAAGTCCTCCTTTTGGCAAGCGATCAGCACCGAACCCAGGATGATCAAGGCACATCCATTGATCAGCATTCTGTTGAATCTATTTTTTGACATTTTCATGATCCTAAAATTTTAAACGCATTAAAAAAACTTTGGTTTCCTCCTTCAGAAGCTGACCCGCATTCCCAGGGTGATGGTCCGGGCATTGGGCGCCTGGTTCCTGTCGATGCCCTGGGTCATGGCCGTGTTCGAATTGGTGGTGACCTCAGGGTCCATCCCCGTGTACTTGGTCCATAGGGCCAGGTTCTGCCCACTTAAATAGACGCTCAGGTTGCTCAGATCCAAACTTGAAATGAGGTCCTCCGGAAAGTTATAAGTCAACATCACATTCTTCAGACGCATAAAATCGGAGGAACTGATATTGGCATCAATGGCCATGGTGTTCCCCATGGACACGTTGTCACCGTTCACGATCCTGGCCACATCGGTCCTGTCCCCTGGCTGCTGCCATCTGCGCAGTACATCGGTGGAATTGTTCCAAAACCGTTGGTCGGTCATGGTCGCATAGGTCCCGTTGTACAGATGTCCCCCCAATTGGTAGGTCAAAAGGACATCCAATTGAAGTCCTTTATAAGTGAAGGTATTGTTGAACCCGCCAAAAACTTTGGGGGCCGTGTTCTCAAAGGGGACCGCATCCGCGGCAGGGGTGATGGCAGGTGCCTCGGATCCATCCTCATAGGCCCAACGGTGGGGGGCCGGTGCGTCCGGACCGACCACATGCTGGTAATAGACCCTGTTGCCATCAATGTCCATGAATATCCTTCGACCCGTGGCCGGATCGATCCCATCGGTCCTCACGGCATTGATCATGCCCACCGGATAGCCGGGCAAGGTGATGCTGTACCCGGTTATGATACTGGGGACACCGTCGGCCAAGGAAGTCACCACGTTCTTATTGGTGGAAAAGTTGATGGCCGTGTTCCAGGAGAAATCCTTTTTCATGATGGGCAGGCCGGACAGGGAAAACTCCAATCCCGAGTTCTCCATCGAGCCCACGTTTTGTAGAATGGAGTTGTTGGTCCCGTTGGGAATGCCTACCGATGGGGGCAAGGGAACGGCGAATATCAAGCCGTCGATCTTGTTCTTGTAATAGGATACTTCCCCACTTATCCTGTTGTTCAGGATCCCGAAGTTCAGACCGATATCGGTCTTTTTACTGGTCTCCCATTCCAAATCCGGGTTCCCGGTGGCGGAATATACCAATCCTGGCTGTCCCCCGTTCAGGGTGGCCGAATAGGTGTTCAGGGCCGCAAAATCCCCTAGGCCACCTATGTTTCCGACCTTGCCGTAGCTCGCCCGTAATTTGAAATTGCTGAAGACTTTGTCCAGGCCGGCCCCGGACCAAAAACCCTCCTTCATCAGTTCCCATCCAGCCGAAAGGCCCCAGAAGGTCCCTTTTTTGTTGTTCAGGCCAAGGGCCGAATACTCGTCCTGTCGGACATTGGCGGTAAAGAAATACTTGGACAGGTAATTGTACTGAAGTCGGGAAAACAGGGAGAACAAATAATTGTCGTAGACATTGTTATCGGTGCTGTAATCCGAAACGTTCTGCCAGCCACCCTGTATATTGGAATACAGCGGGTCGGTCTGTCCGGTGCGCTGAAGACCAAAGCGGTCCCCATCCGTTTTTTGCTGTTCCTGCCCCAGCAGGAAGTTTATGGAATGGGCATCGGAAATGTCTTTTTGGATGGTCAGGGTGTTGGTCCATATCCATTTGTCCCGGTTTGAGTTGACACTGCGTGCCGTGCCCCCACTGGAGCGCCCTTCATTGGTGAGCGGGCTGAAATAGATATCGTAGTTGGTCTGGCGGTTGTCTATGGAATATTGTGACATAACGGACAGCCAGGGAGCGGGTTTCAGGTTGACGAATACATTGGATTGGACATGGTCCACCGTATTGTTGGAGTAATTGTAGCGCATCGAGAGTTCCGGGTTGGTAAAGCCCAGGCGTGATTGGTTCAAATGCCCAAAATTGTCCTGCAGTCCCACAAATCCGGAGGCGGTATTGTTATAACTGCCATCATTGTTGAAGGCGGCGGCGATCGGCGCTGTCATCAGGGCCAAACGGGCCATGGCCCCCGTGGAGGTCTCACTGCCCGCGGCCCCAGTGGACATGGCCGAGGCGTTGTTCTCGTTGACAAGGGTGACCTTCGCCCCTACCCGCAACCAATCGGTGGTCTGATTCTCCACATTGAACAGAATGGTCTTTCGGTCAAAGGTGGTCGCCTTGAATATCCCTTCTTGGTCGGTATATCCGACCGAGGCATAATAATTGGTGGATTCCGAGGCCCCTGAAATGTTTAGGTTATGGCTGTGGGAAACCCCGGAACGGTATACGTGATCGGACCAGTCCGTGTCAATGGGCCTACCTTGGTTGTCCAGGGAATATCCATAATAGTTTGAAACGGGATCAAAGGTGCCCTCATTGAGCAGGCCCTCGTTTTTGATCTCGATGTATTGGGCCGCGTTCAGCACATCGGGCAGGTTATTGGCATTGGTGAAGCCCACCCAGTTCTCATAGGTGACCTTGGCCGCGCCCTTTCTGCCCTTTTTTGTGGTTATGAACACCACGCCATTGGCAGCTCGGCTACCGTAGATACTGGTCGCGGCGGCGTCCTTGGCGATGTCGATACTTTCGATGTCGGCCGGGTTGATCGAGGAGAGTGGGTTGGTGGAGGCGTAGCCGATCACGGAATCATCATCCGAGGTGAACATGGGCACCCCGTCCACCACGATCAAGGGGTAGGAACTCAAGGAAAGGGAATTGGTCCCTCGGATCCTGAATACAGGGGCCTGGTTCAGGACCCCTGCATTGGCTATGATGTTCACTCCTGTGGCCCGGCCCCCTAGGGCACTCTCGAAACTCTGCACGGGCATGCTGGCCACTTCATCCCCCGATACATTGGAGATGCTTCCGGTGACCTCGGATTTCTTTTGGGTTCCGTAACCGATCAGGACTACTTCTTCCAGGGCTGTGGAGTTCGCCTCTAGAACCACGTCGATGACCTGCTGGGAGCCCAAGGTGATTTTTTGGGTCTCCATACCTATGTAGGAGAATATGAGCACTTCGCCCCCATTGGCGAGGATTTCAAAATTCCCGTCAAAATCGGTCTGTGTCCCCCTTGTCGTGCCCTCTATGGCGATGGAGACCCCGGCCAGGGGGAGCCCATCCTCATCGGATACCGTCCCGGAAATGGAATTTTGTTGGACCTGATTGATCATGGAGGTGATCAACGTACCGCTGATGCCGCCATTTACTTTCTTGCGCTCCAGGTTTTCAAAAAATTGGAGAATCGTAGTGTCGTTCTTTGGGAACAATACGATCTGATTGTCAAGAACCCTGTAACTGATGTCCGTGTTGGACAATAAGATCGAGAGTATCTCATGGATCTGTCCATCCTCAACATTGATACTTGTTTTCTGAAAAACGTTCACAAGACTGTTGTTGTAAAAAAAATGGTAGGTACTCTTGGATTCTATTTTGTCGAAAATATCCTTGAGTTCGGTGTCCTCTGCATTCAGGGTAATGGTCTGTGCGGCCAAATTGGAGGCGGATAACTTTGCCAGGCTAATACACACTAATACAAAATAGATTTTCATAATGACAAGAAATTCCCTTTTGAGCGAATAGCCTATGGGTTCGCTTTTTTTCATAATTTTGCAATGTTTAAAAGTTGGTCAATTGTTTTAATTGATCTGATTTTTCACAGGGGGTGCTGCAACACCCCTTTTTTTAGTGGTTTACTCTTTCATTTTCAGTTTGATTTTGTTTTTGGTCATCTCATAATCGATCGAGGAGGACACCACCAACAATCGAAGCGACTCCTCCAGGCTCAAATTGTCAAAGGTCCCGGTATATTCATACCTCAACAAACTTGGGGAACCTATGGAGATCTTTACATTATATTTTCGTTCCAGGTCAAGGGCCACTTGCTGCAGGGGCGTGCGGTTGAAGACAATACTGCCCTTTTTCCACGCGATGGCCTCCTGGGCATTGACCTCCTCAATTTTCATCTCCTTTTTCATTTTACTGAAAATGGCCCTTTGTGAGGGTATAAGGGCGATGGGTTCTTCCTTCTCCCTTAAAAGCTCCACCTTCCCTTCGATCAGGGTGGTCTCGGTCCGTGTATCATTGCCATAGGATTTGACATTGAAGGTGGTACCAAGTACCTTCACGTCATAATCCGCCGTGGAGACTATGAAGGGCCGCAAGGTATCTTGTACTATTTCGAAGAGGGCCTCACCGATAAGACTGACCCTTCTCTCCCCATCCTGAAAGTTTTTGGGATATTTCAGTGAACTGTCGATGTTCAACTGCACTTTACTTCCATCGGGCAATGTCACCATTTTATTGAACCCTTCTTTTGAACGTATGGTCAAGAATTCAGAATCGGTGTCCGTTGAAATAATATCTGGAATGGCAATTTTGTCGCTATATAGAAAAAATCCAATGGCGATCAGTGCGGCAATGGCGGTATGTCGGACAAAACTGTGGGAATGTTTTTGTCCACGTCTCTTTTTGAACGCCCCATAGGCCTTTTCGTTTGGGGCATCGGGGACATCCACCATGGTCCTGGCCACTTGCTCGGCCTTAAGTATACTGTACTCCTTCTGGTTATCGGAACTCCGTTTGAGCCAATCGATGACCTGTTCCCTTTCTTCTTTGGAAACATCATTGTCCAGGAATTTTTGGAGCAATTCTTTGTACATGGGGTATGGTCGCTTTTAAAATAAAGACGAAAAAAACCGGATGCACCCCTATGCGAGTCTGTGGAATTAAAAAAGGTGAAGGTATTCCTGTAGATGGAACCGCATATGCCTCAAGGCCTTCCCTATCTGGTTTTCAACGGTTTTAACGGATATTTGAAGCTCGCTTGAAATATCGCGATAGGTAAGGTCCTCCGCCCTGCTTTTCAAAAATATCATTTTACACCTTTCGGGCAACAGATCGATCGCCCTTATGATCTGTTCCTTCAGTTCGTCGGCGATGATATTTGATGCCTGCTGATCTGACAATGCCTTGAAATTCAGAAAATCCTCGATCTGTCCAGGGTTCCCATAAAGGGACAGATTCCTGCTTCTTTTTCTTAAATGATCAAGGCACCTATTTTTCACCATTTTAAAAAGATAGCCGTGGATATTGTTGGAATCGATCTCAAGTTTTTTTCTCTTGTCCCAAAGTTTGACAAAAACTTCCTGTACAATTTCTTCGGCGTCCTCTTGCTGGGATACATAGTGATTGGCGACGTGCAAAAGTCTGTGATAGTACAAATTGAATACTATTTCAAAGCCTTCCTCAGTAAATAAATCTAAACCAAGGTCACAGAATCTATCACCAATATTGTTATCCTTATCGGGCATCCATAATTTTATTTGATCAGTTAAACTTAACAAAAAATTATAGTAAAAATAATTTTGGGTCATTAATTATACGATTCCAAATTCTTTTGGTCTCATTATGCAAGGGGAAAAAAAACCTATGGATTTATTCATTATCCTATCGGGTTCCCTTCGGGGAATTTGCGACTATCCTAGGAACAGCCATAAGGACCATTGTGTTCTCAGGCGAATGATTTTTCTGGGGATACCCGATCGATGGGCGATGGCACTTACCTGGGGCCATGACCATCCTGGATCCAACAACAATCAATTGTAATTGAACCTGTTCTGGGACATTTCCAAAAAAAGTTGCTGCTCTTTGGGAATAATAAGTTTCGAAAGGATGTCGACATCACCATTGGACAATCTGGAACAATTCACCACGGGGAAGATAACCGATAAAAACGTCCCGTTGTTGAACATCGGCTCCAGGACCTTGGACACGCCCCGGAAAGACATCCTATGGAAGACCTATGCCGATGACATCATCGAACCTGTGTCCCTGACCATGGAAATAAAATGGACCTATCGGGACGGAGAGAAAAAAGTGGATCTAAGGGACTATCTCAATTATCAATTATTTCCCAGTGCCCTCCCTTGGTCGGACCGACACGCTTAACAACTCCAATTTCCTTAAGATTTTTAAAGAACCCTTGGATTGTAGATATGGACCCTCCCATTTTTCTGGCAACTTCCAAATATGATATCGTAGGTTTTTCTTTGACCAATTCAAGGACCGCACGTTGATCTGTGATAAGGTTAGGGCCTTTTCCTGATTTGTTCCTTCACTCAAATTTCCGGTTTCTATATTCATTTCACCGGTTTCTACATTCATTTCCTCATTTGAATTCTCGAAAAATGGATGGATATGAAAGGTTGTTTCAAAAAAGGTCCGATTGTCATCCGTATCAAAAAAAGCTGGTGGCGACCCATTTTTCCTTTAAGGCCTTTCTGATGGTGGGAATCCCGGTTTGGCGGCCTTCCGTAAGTTCCAATTCCTTCAAAAAATGGAGTAAGAGAACTGCGCGGGTGATAAAGGTGAAACAAAAGGTGTCGGGAAGGAAGTTTCAGCGCAACGGCACATGCTCAATACTTTGCCAGGATTCGTGGGTATGTATCTACCTTGAAAAAATATGGCCCTACAGGGAAAACGAAGCATCGGGGTATGTCTTCGGTCCACTTATCGATCTATGGCTTCGCGCAATTTCGCATAGGCCTTCCATAGATGGTTCTCCACGGTCTTCACCGATATGTTGAGCATCCCAGCTATTTCCTTGTAACTATGCCCTTTGAGCTTATGAAGGATGACCACTGCCCTGTTTTTTTCGGGAAGGCCTTCAATGGCATCCCTGATTTTTTTCCGGTTAGCTTCCCTTTGAAGGTGGTCCCCCTCCTCAGAGATGAACACTTCCCTGTAGAGATCGATGGCCACTGAGGGCATCTTCCTGCTTTTACGATAATGGCTGATGAACTGGTTGTGGCAGGCCGAGTACATATAGTTCTTGATGGAGGTATGCATCCTTAGGCCTTCCCGCCTTTCCCAAAGTTTGACAAAGACAGCCTGGACAATGTCCTCCGAAGTCTGCAGATCGTTGCACAGCCCTAGGATATATCGGACCAGTTCATCGTACAGGGAGTCGAAAAGGAATCCAAATGCTTTTTCCTTACCAGATTGTATGTCCCCGATCAGGGCATCGGGATCTTGAAAGGAATACTCCATCTTAGCAATTTTTAACTTTAAAGGTTAAGGATGTTTAAAGTTTGAAGGCTGAAAATTAAAAAAATATTAATCTTTAATAGGGGATTTAACAATCTATTGCGTCTACCTATTGAAATCAAGCCATGATCGATATGCCAAACCCGCGTTTCACAGTATTGGTGGAGCTGTTTTTTTCGGATCGGATTTCCGAGAGGGAACTTTTGGAACTGGATCTTTTGTTGAAACAAAACAAAGGGTTTAGGGAGGAGTTTATCGCCCGCGTCAAACTCCTCCGGCAACTATCCGATATGGCCTACCTCCCCAAGGGGATGGGGGAACGTCAAAGGATATTCCGATCGATCCTAGAAAGAGCACAATCGGGGGAGGGCCAAGAAGCGGCCCCTGTCCTAGGGCCCACTGAAGTGGATCTCCGGACCTTTGAACCTGGTCATTTCCGGGGAAGGCGAAGAAAATTCCTTGCTCTTGGCCTGGCGGCCTCCCTGTTGCTGCTGCTCGGGGCGACCCTTTTCTTCCAATTGCGCCAAAAGGATCCCTCCCTGGAAAAATATAGGGACCTCAATGTACAGGCCCCCGATGGGAATGGGGAGGTCCGTTTGATCGTCCAGGGCAAAGAGATCGAGATCGCCCAAGATAATCCCAGCATCACCTACTCCGAAGGTGGGGAAAAAATTGATATCGACCAAAACAGGACCCTTGTCCAGGAGACCGGCGAAAAGGAAATCCTCAACTCCTTGGTGGTCCCCTACGGCAAAAGGTCCTCCCTTTTGCTATCGGATGGTACCAAGGTCTGGTTGAACTCAGGCTCCACCCTGACCTACCCTTCCCATTTTCGGGAAGGGAAAAGGGAAGTCCTTTTGAACGGACAGGCCATTTTTGAGGTGGCCCATTCCAAGGGCGACTTCTATGTGTTGGGTCCGGAGCAGGTGATCAGGGTCCTTGGCACGGTCTTCGATGTCCGCTCCTATGCCGATGAGGATTATGTCCAGACTGTCCTAAAGAGCGGAAGCGTGGAGATCGGGTATCCCAAGGGTTCCAAAAAGATCAGGATACGACCGGGCACCCTATCGAGATTGGACAAGAAAAGCCGGGAGATCATCCAAAGGGAAGTGGATCCCGACACCTATATGGCCTGGCGGGAAGGGGTGTTCGTCTTTGAGAACGAGAACCTGGAAGAAATTGCAAAGACCATCTCCCGCTATTACGGGGTGAAGATCGAACTCGATGGGGAGTTCCATAACGTCAGCTCCTATTCGGGGCGCCTGGACATGAAGAACTCCGTGGACGATGTACTGGATATCCTCAAGGGCCCACTGTATTTTGATTACAGCCGGGAATCCGAAAGAATAATCATAACCAACTAATGAACCAAACCAAAAGCCAAACCCTATGGAACAGTAAGTAAAAACTACAAGGTCCCCCTTTCGGGTCGGACCAAAAAAAACCAGGAGATGTTCCCGCACCCCCTGGCATTCAATTAACGTATAACGGTTCACCAACCATTAATACCCAGTAAAATTATGAATAAAAATGCTATTGCCCTTTTTCTACCCATAGAAAAAGGCATATCAAGGTTTTTATTGCACATGATCCGAATCTTTGTCCTTTCCCTACTTTTTGGCCTGAGCTGTATCTATGCGGAGGAATCCCATTCACAGACTAGAATAAGCATCGATGTCAAAAACGCTGACCTTAAAGCAGTTTTCGAGGACATCGAAAGCAAGACCAACTTCATCTTCTTCTACACCGATGGCGTGGATAAGAGCATGCGTAAGGTATCGATCAAGGCCACCAACGAAACGGTGAACAAGATCCTCGAGGAAATCTTGCTGCCCGATTTCTCCTTTGAGGTGGTCGACCGACAGATCATCGTCTCCCCCGCCCGGGGTACGGGAGATCCCGATTCAAGGGCCGATGGCATTCAGGCCCTGGTCACCGGAGTGGTCCGGGATATGGACGGTTCCCCCATCATCGGGGCATCCATCTATGTCAAGGGAGCGACCACCGGGGTGATTACCAATTTCGACGGAAGGTTCTC
>Ga0079224_100005421_pt1 | contig 16744 bp, 13 predicted proteins | sample Stecom2015_FD_80414 | JGI IMG/M metagenome (GOLD analysis project Ga0079224, IMG submission 80414) | Agricultural soil microbial communities from Utah to study Nitrogen management - Steer compost 2015 | ecosystem: Environmental > Terrestrial > Soil > Agricultural land | place: USA: Utah... | reverse complement strand
TTACCCTCCCTTCTTCCGGATACTTTTCCCGAGGCGGTTCTGAATATGGGAGCGCCATCCAAATCCGTTTTCGAATACACGGATTACCGGAAATACCTGCGCGAGTACTATGCCTGGGCCAAGGTCAACCGGCGCGGATTCTCCCATCGCGCCTTCATGGCCAAAACCGGCATGTCGGGCCCGAATTATTTCAAACGGGTCATGGAGGGCGTCCATAACCTTACGGACAACAGCATTCCGAAATTCGCCGCCGCCCTGGACCTCACCGGATCGGAGGCCGATTATTTCAGGCATCTCGTCCATTTCAATCAGGCGGAAACCCTGGAAGAAAAGGATCGGTATTTCGGAATCCTGATGGACCTGAAAACGCCGCATTCCCATTACGTGCTGGAAAAGGCGCAATACGATTATTACAAGGACTGGTACAATGTCGCCATCCGCGAGATGCTGTCCTTTCTGCCTTACAAGGACAATGCCGGCGAGATGTCGAAGCGCCTGGCGCCGCCGGTCCCGCCCAAGAAGGTGAAGAAAGCCGTCGAACTGCTGGCCGAGTTGGGCCTCATCGAAAAGTCGGAAGACGGCTATTACCGGGCCGCCTCCAAATTCATCCTCACCGATCCCGACGTGCAGTCCCTTTTCATTCCCAAGTTCCACCAGGCCATGACGCGCATGGCCGAGGCCGCCATCACCCGCTTCCCCAGGGAAGAAAGGTATTTCAGCGGATCCACGGTGAGCCTGTCGGAGCGCACCTACAAGGATATCATCGAGCTGATCCGCGCCACCCGCAAAGAGGTGCTGCGCAAGGTGGGGGAGGATCAGGAGCCGGATCGGGTTTACCACCTGAACATGCAATTGTTTCCGCTCACCACGGGTACGTCCAGGAAGAAGAGGAAATCATGAGATTCCCGCCCGCTCCTTCCCGCGCCTTTTCCTTCCGCGCCCGTTTGCTGCGGGTTACCCTGTGCGCGGCGGCCGCGGCCGCGCTCGGGGGCTGCGTTTTCGGAGGCACCGGTACGGACACCGATAACGGCATTGCCGACAGCGGTCCATCTTACAACCAGGAAAAGAACCAGGTTTCCTTCATCGGGCTTTCCGCCCGGGTGGTGGACGGAGACGGAGCGCCCCTGGGCGATGTACTCCTCGAACTGTATCCTCCCGGATTCCGTCCCGACTCTGGCCTTGGTCCGGTCTCTCAGCTCGCTCCGGGCGCCAAGCAGCCGAAAACCGATGCGGAAGGATTCACCCGCATCGATTTGGCCCGGGCGGGAAAATTCGTGGTCGAGGGGAAACGCGCGGGGCGCACCCTGTTCTTCGACACCTTGGCGGTTCCCGACTCCCGGGCGGCCCTGTACACTTTCCGCGCCCGGCCCGCCGGAACGTTCGCCGGCAAGGTCAGGCTGGCCTCGGGAATGCGCATCGATTCCGGGACCGTATTCATCAGGGGCACGGACCGGTGGGCCAAGGTGGACCCTGCGGGTCATTACGATTTGGGCCTATTGCCCGTGGATGCGGGGCGCATGGCCATAGGCCTGCGCTATGCCGCCAGCCCCACCGGGGTCCGGGAAGTCACCCAGACTGATACGTCGGAAGGTCTTGTCTCGGTAGGCGTCCCCGTGCCTCCGCCCGTTTATGCCTGCACCGACCTTGAGGGAGCGTCGGCCAAGGCCGCCTTGTCGGGTAGCCGGGCGCCGGTTGGCGGAGCCGAGGGCGGAGGCGACACCGAGTCGAATACGCCGAAGGTGGACGCGGCGGTCCATTCCTGCGATTCCCTTGCCAGCGGAACCGTGGTCAAGGTCAACCCTCTGGAATCGGATTCGCCGGTAACCGGCGAAAAACGGGACTCGCTCGCCATAGCCGTGATCGTGATAAACGAGACTACGACCGGGTACGCCTCTTTGAGCGCGCCCCGCATCGTGTCTTATGCCGAATGCGTGGCCGCCGCGGGCGGCGAGCAGACCCTGTTCGGCGCGCAGGTGCGGGCGTCGGCGCAGGGAAACGACCTTTTGATCGGCGACATCGCGGACAAGTGCCTGTCGCCTTGATTTCCCTTTCCGGGAGCGCAGGCCCGCCCGGACGGAGGGGCGCTTCCGCGCGGGGCTAAAGCTTGATCGACAGGTTGTCGGCTTCGCTTTTGGTGGCCTTGGAATAGCCGCCTTCCTGGCGCTGGTGGTTCACCGCGTTCTTCCGCATGTACACGCCGAATACGGTTTCGGCGTCCATGCCCGCGGTCAGGGCCAGGGAAACCCAGAAATGCAATTGGTCCACGATCTCGACGCGGATGTTCTGCATGTCGAGATGATCCTTGGACCACCATTTCCACAGCAGTTCCTCTTTCAGTTCCCGCGACTCGTCGTCCAGCGCCTGCAGGTATTTGCCCAGCCATTCGTTCACCTTGGTATTGGGTCCGAGTTCGCCCCCGGCGGCCTCGGATTTCAGGGTATCCATCGTCAGGATATTCCCCTCGCGATCGCGGATGTCTTTTTTTGCGAAGATGCGGTCGTTCAATTCGGCCTGCATGGCGAAAAGCCGATCCAATTTGTCCTGGGCGTTGGTTTCCATGGTCTTCCGTCTCCTGAATGGCCCTCTGCCGGCCTTCCGTAGCGGAAGCCGGGGCGGAGGAAGGCTAAAGTTAATTCAGTTCGACGGCCGCTTCAGCGCGCCGGGCAGCCGTTATGCTAGGGGGCCCCGGGAGTGGGTTCGGCGCCGGAAACCGCGGACGCAGGGTATTTCGCCCCCAGTATGCCGCGCTGCCTGGGAACATAGCGGTCCTCCAGGGCCTTCCGGATATCGGCATATTGCGTTTTCCGATCCCCGCCGGGCAGACAAAGGTCGCGATGGGCGTCCGCGTAATTCCGGCCCACCTCGGTGAACTCCTCCACCAGGGGGTGTACGGTGAAGCGGTTTTCCACGATTTGGCGGGACGCGGCGAGGAATACCTCCGCGGTCCAGCCGCCGCCGAACATGAGGCCCATTTCCCCAAGCAGGTCCTGGCGCACCGGAATCATGCCGAAGGCGGAACTTTCCACGACCTGGTTCTGGGTGCCGGTGAGATGGCGCGCGAGCCGGAAGGAAAGCTCCCGGTTCCGGGCCTTGCGGGGAACGCCCCACCAATGGCTGCGCGTGGCCACGCTGCGTTTTCCCGCGCGCAAGGGGGCCCCGCGGGAATCGAGCAGCAGGGAGGATCCACGCGGCATCATGGCTACGCCCATGTCCTCGGGATTCTCCAGGAATCCGGGCATCCCCTCGGTGGCGTTGCCGTGGATCAGGAAAGCCTCCATCTGGGTGGCCTCGGAAAGGAATATCTCCCCGGTCCGGAATCCTTCCCGGATATCCTCTTCGCCCCAGTCGTCTTTCCACAGGCCGGGATTGAGTATGCCTTCGCCGGCCAAGGCCGATTGCCAGTGGAACATGTCCGCCACGGCTTCGCCGTCCATGGCCAGTACGCCTTCCGGCGTCGCGCCCGCCTGGAAGCACTTGTCCATCAGGGACCTTGCGTACGTAGGGGATGCGATGGGGCCCAGGGAGACGCGGCCACGCTTTTCGCCGTGGATTTCCTTGGCCGACCAATAATATCCGACCACGAACAGATCGAAGTTGTCCCACCGGGAAGGATCCTTCTCCAGGGCATAATCGCGTGGCAATCCGGTTCCATTGTACTTGGCGAGGGAGCGGTTGATATCCTCCGCGCGCGTTTCCCAATATTGCGCGGCCTCGGCGACGCGGGATTTGAGATAGATGAGCACGGGAGTTTCGACATGGCGGGGCAGGAAGTAGGCCCGATTGTCCACGGTACCCAGGTCCATCAGAAAGTGCTCCTTGCGCAGAGCGGCCAGATCCCCGGGCCGGAGGAATTCGTCGAGAGGCGCCATAAGGCCGCGCCCCACCAAGGCGCGCGTCTGTTCCAGGGGCGCGTCGGTCAGATCGACCGCTCCCCCGGACGCCAGCAGGGCGGGCAGCTCCGCGGGATCGCGGTAGATCCGCAGATCCACGACGCAGTTGTTTTTCTTCTCGAAGGGCTTGAGGATGCGATTGCGATAGATGTCCTCTTGATCGGGGCGCAGGTGCATGAGCAAATGCACCTTTTCCGGAGGCGCGCAGCCCAGGGCGAACCATGCTGTTCCGAGCAAAATGCAGAATCGCGATATGCCCATGCCTTCCCTCGCCGGAATCCGCGGGATCCCCGCCTTATTCTACCCTATGTCAGGCGCGCCGGGCACGCCGGGGGGCGCTGCGCATGCTCGGCTTCAAAGCATGGAGAGGGGATCCATGTCGGCGCGCAATTTGGTTTTTCCGGGTTGTTTGGGATTGTAGCGTTCCAGAGTCTGGCCGAAAACCCATTGCAATTGATTGGGCGCCTTTCCTTTGGCGATCAATTGGGCGCGGAACTGATCCTTGATCTTCTTGAGGGCGGCGAAGGCCGGACCCAGGACCATAACGTCGGCCTGTTCGGCGAAATGCCGGAAGGTCTCGGAAAAATCCCGCATATGCTCCTCGACCAGGGACTCGTCGCCGCCGGTGATCTCGATCAGCAGCAGGCGCCGGAAAGGCGGATAATCCAGTTCGCGGCGCCTTTCGATCTCTTCCGCGAAAAAGCTGCCGAAATCATGGGCCAGGGCAAAGGCCAGCAGGGGATTCTCGGGCCGGAAGGTTTGCAGGAACACGGCCCCTTCTCCCTGGTGGCGCCCGGCCCGGCCCGACACCTGGGTTATAAGCTGGAAGGCGCGCTCCTGGGCGCGGAAATCCGACAGGCCGAGTCCCGCGTCCGCGTCCACCACCCCCACCACGTTCACCTTGGGGAAATCATGGCCTTTGGCCACCATCTGCGTGCCCAGCAGGATTTTCACTTCCCCGTTCTTGAACCGCTCCAGGATTTTCCCGGCTCCGCCGATGGCCGAGGCGCTGTCCCGATCGAGGCGCTCGATGGCGGTGCCGGGAAAGATGTCCCGCAGGTATTCCTCCGCCTTTTCTATGCCGCGCCCGACGTCGAGCCATGACGTTCCCGAGCAAGCCAGGCAGGGCGCGTCCGCGGGCACTTTGAAGCCGCAATAATGGCAGATCAGGGAGCGTTTGGATTTGTGGTATACCAGCGGCGCGATGCAATGCGGGCAGGATCGGGGGGCGCCGCAATCCTTGCATACGCGGCGATGGGCGTAACCGCGGCGGTTCAGGAACAGAATGGCCTGCTCGCCGGCCTCCAGGGCCCGCTGCACCGCCTCGCGAAGGGGGATGGAGATGAGCAGGCTTCCCTGCAATTCGAATTGCTCCCGCATGTCCACGATATGGATGCGGGGCCGGTTGGATCCCGTGGCCCGGGACTTCAATTCCAAAAGGCGGTATCTGCCCGCCAGGGCGGAATGATAGGATTCCAGGGAAGGAGTGGCGCTGCCCAGCACTACCGGGCAGCCTTCCTGCCGGCCGCGGTACAAGGCCAGATCGCGGGCATTGTACCGCGGCGAGGCGTCGCTTTGCTTATAGCTGCCGTCATGCTCTTCGTCCACGACGATGAGGCCCAGATTGTCGATGGGGCAGAGCACTGCCGACCGCGCGCCTACGATCACGTCGGCCTCGCCGGCGAAAACCGCGCGCCACAGTTCGCGGCGATCGGGAGCGGAAAGGTTGCTGTGGAGGGCGAGCACGGGCCTGTCGAGAAAGGCGCGGAACCGGGAAAGGGTTTGCGGCGTGAGGGCTATTTCCGGCAGCAGCACCAGCACGCGGCGGCCCAGTTCCAGGGCCCGGCGGGCCAGGTGCAGATAAACCAGGGTCTTGCCGCTGCCCGTGATGCCGTAAAGCAAGTAGGTGCGGAACCGGAAGGGGGCGAAGGATTCCAGCACTTCATCGATGGCGGCCTTTTGTTCCGGAGTCGGGACCAATACGGGCGCGGTCGGCCGACCGGAAGCGCCGTCCTCGGCCTTACCGGCCCCGGTTTTGACGGCTTTGGCCTTGGAGCCGGCCTTGAGGGAACGGGGCTTGGTCGGCTTGAACACGAAATCGACCGCCGTTTTGGGCAGGCAGGCCGAGTAAACCTGGGGCAAGGGCGTGAAATAATAACCCGCCAGCCATTGCAATAACTCAAGCCAGGCGCGGGGCAGGCGCTCGCCGCCGGGCGCGAAGCCCAGTATGGCCTTGGTGCGGAAGTCGAGACTGGGCCGCCCTGTTTCCAGGATGATTCCGGCTACGGTCTTGGACATGAGGGGAACCTGCACCAAGCGGCCTACCATCGCATCGGCCTGGTGACTTTCGCCCAAATCGTACCAAAAGGGTTCCGACATGCCGCCGGCCACCAATATTCGAGCTCTTAGGGGATTTTCCAAATGGACTTAATTTCCCACCATCCTCTATAATATATTCACATCCCGGTCCTCGGTCGGATCGCGCCTCAGGCGCGCTTTCCGGGGGCGCCCGGGATGGCGTCCGGCCGGGGATTCGCCATGAAGCCATTCGCACCGTCCATGGCCCCGCCTTCGGGGAAGGGACTTGTCCGCCGCCCCTGATGGCGGAGGAATTCCTATGCTTCCCGGGAAGGCCGACAATTCCGCCGCTTCCGCCTCCCTGGATACGGACGGATCCGCGCTCCGATCGAATTCCGAATCCGAGGAAAACGGCCCGGCGTGCATCGCCATCCGGGTGTCCGAAGACGCCCTGAAGGGGCATATCGCCATCCATCCTCCGGCCAGGGTGGGAGGCGGCGATCTCGACGCCGGGTTCGTACTGCGCTGCTGGCGCGATTCGGGATTGGATCCCGAGACCCTGTCCCATGCCACGGCACATGAGCTCGCCCAGGATTGGAACCGATCCCGCGCCCCGGTACCGGAGCGGGAAGTGGCCGAGTCGGCCCATCCCCCCGTACCCGGCGAGTCCGCCCGCATGGAGTTCCTGGTCGATCCCAGGATAGGGTTCAAGCCGGTCGATCAGGGCGGCACCGTGGATTTCCGCAATCTGAATCTCATCAAGCCCGTCTCGGCCGGACAGGCCCTGGCCAGGAAAATCCCGGCGACCGCGGGCATTCCGGGCATCGATTTGTACGGGCGTTCCGTCCCGGCTCCCGACGGCGCCGACATCGAAATGCCGTTGGGGGCCAATACCGCCGCCGCTCCGGCCGATCCGGATCTGATCCTCGCCTCCGTCGCGGGCGTCCTGCAACTGAAAGGCGGCCTTCTGAGCGTGAGCGAATGCTTCGTCGTGGACGGAAGCGTGGACTACTCCACCGGCAACATCGCGTACGGCCAGGCCGCCGTGATCCGGGGCGACATCGCCGGCGGGTTCACCGTGGACGTAGGGGGCGCCCTGGAAGTGGGCGGCGGCGTGGGCGAGTCCAATTTGCGGGTGGGCGGCGACGTGCTCATCAAAAAGGGATTCCTGGGCTCGGGCAACGGGCTCATCACCTCGCAGGGAACGGTCAATCTGGGATTCTCTTCCAACCAAACCATCCGCGCCCACGGCGGCATCGCGGTGGAAAAGGAGTCCTTCAATTGCCGGCTCTTATCCCGCGCGGGCATATCCGTATTCGGGGCCTTGGTGGGCGGCAGGGCCGTCGCCTTCGGGGAAATCGCCTGCCGCATCGCGGGCAACGACATGGGCACCAAGACGGAATTGGAAGCCGGCGTGGACTATATCCTCCAGGAAAACCGCCAGATGCTGGAGGAAAAAATCCGCGAATTGACCGGCCATCTGGCCAGGATCGGGGTCAGGCTAAAGGATTTCCGCGAAGCCTACCGCGCGCGCAAGCGGTTCACGGCCGCCGAAGCGAAGACCCTGCTCGCCCTGCGCGAGGTGCAGGAAAAGATTTCGGCGCATCTTCCGGAACTGGAAAGGCGCAAGGCCGACATTACCGGGAAAATCCGCTTGGGATACCAGCGCGGCGGCATCTGCGTCCGCGTGGAAAGGAAGGTCAATCCGGGCGTGGTCGTCAAAATCGGTTCCGAAGTCCTCCGCATCCAGGAAGAAATGGCCGGACCCAAGGTATTCCAATACCTGCAAGGGCGGATAAGGGTGCAATGACGGCGGCGCGGAAAGGGTTCGGATAATGGAGCGCATGCCGGAAAAGGATGGGGAGCTGGATTTTCTCCTGGGGATCAATCTGGACGATCTGGACGCCTTGGGCCTGGAAGACGCTTCTTTCCGGCCCAGCGGCCAGCCCGCGCCCGTGACCCTGGAAATGCGCATGGCCGCGAGCGCGCGCCTGGCCCGGTTGCAGGCGCAATGGGACAAGGGCCAACCCGGAGACGTGCCTTCGGGCCTGCCCATGATCCGCGGCATGGATCAGATGGGCGTGGCCGAGCGTTCCCTTACCTATAAAGCCACGGTGTCCAAGCTTTACGACGTCTCGGTGCCCCAGATCAAGGAATACTACGACATGATCTGCCTGGGCGAAATCCCCGATATGGGCGGCATCCGGACCCTGGCCGGATCCTTTCTCGACATCATGGAAAAGGACAGGAACATCCTCCTGGCTCTGTGTCTGTACCAATCCCCCAATATGTCCGATTACCTGTACCGGCATGCCGTCAATATGTGTCTGGTATCGCTGGCGACGGCATGCGCTTCGGGCTATTCGCGCGGACAGGCGCTGGAAATCGGCCAGGGCGCTCTCTTGGCCGACGTGGGCATGACCATGGTCCCCGAAGCCATTCTCCTCAAGGCCGGCAAGCTCACGGACCAGGAACTCGGGGAAATCCACCGGCATCCCGCCAACAGTTTCGCCCTGCTGGAAAAAGTGCAGGGAGTTTCGGATTATGTGCTGTCGGCGGCCTACCAGCACCATGAACGCCTGACGGGAGCCGGTTATCCCAAGCGCCGCACGGGCGCGCAGATTTCCCAGGTGGCGCGCATCGTCGCCATCGCCGACACCTTGTGCGCCATGGTGCACAAGCGATCCCACCGCGACGCCCTCACGCCCCATTCCGCCCTGGACAAGGTCCTCAAAATGGGGCAGATGAACTTCCTCGACGCCGCCCTGGTGAAGAACCTGGTTCGATTCCTTTCCGTTTATCCGGTCGGCACCTTCGTGGAAACGGACGGCGGGCGCATCGGCCGCGTGGTCGCGGCCCATTCGGAGGATCCGATGCATCCCATCATCACTATTCTGAAGGGCCCGAACGGACAGTCCCTGCCCATGAAACAATTGCAGCTAGTGGATCTCGCCAAGGAAAAGAACGAGACGATCGCCAAGGTCGCTGACAACGACCTTTTCAAATTCAAAGTTCTCGACGGTTTCTGAGACGCGCCCGCGCCCGGCCTTTCCGGAGGCCGGAATCCACGCGGGGCGCGGGACGGCAAAATGGTATTTTATAATCATGCGACAGAGGATACATTACCATGTGGTCCACAGGAGCGGGGAATGGCATGTCGTGAAGCGGCCCGGGAACGTGCGCGAAGGAAGGTTCCGGGACAAGTCCGACGCCGTTGATCTGGGCAGGCACCTGGCCATGAGCGAAACCGTCGCGGATCTCCGCGTCAGCAAACTGGACGGGTCCGTGCAATCCGAAGTCACCTTCGGAAAGAACCCCCAGGAAATCGAAGGCTGATCCGGCCGTCCCTTTTCCGTTCCCGGATGCATGCGGACAATCTCCGAATATCCCGCCGCTTCGAGGCAACCCTGCGGCGCTTTCAGGATCCGATATCCATCGTCAACGGCCGACAGGGAAGGATTTGACGTGCCTGAGCATGGCTTCGTTAAACATCTCCGGATCCTCTATCGGTGCGAAATGGCCCAGGCCCTGCAGCAGCTCGAATCGTGCGTTGCCGAGCGAATCCGCGATATGGCGGGCATGATCCGATTTTATGAATTCATCCCGATCGCCCTGTATCACCGTAACCGGCACCGAAATCCCTTTCAGATCCCCTGTCCCATAGTCAGGCTGGCTTCTCTGCATGGGGTCGAGCTTGGGTTGGAGGTCATCGAATCGGTCGAAAGTCGGGGTCATACCCGTAAAGTCCAGCTTGTGCCGCAGCAGGCAATTCCCGATCGATTCGGTCATCCGGAATTCCAGGGTTCCCGTTGGATCGATATTGCATGCAAAAAAAAGGACGCCCGCCACGAGTGAAGGCCTGGTCCGGGCCAATTCCAGAGCGGTGCATGCCCCGTCGCTCCAGCCTATCAGGATCAAGTCCTTCAATAACAAGTGATCGGCCATGCCCTCGGGTATCCATCAGGATGGCCCGGTACCCGCTTTCCGTAAGCGCTCAGATTTGCTTCGACCAGTTGGTTCCGTTCCCCATGCCGCCGTGGAGAAGCAGGACTGGCCGGCCGCTCCCGAAAGCCGCGAAGTGGATCCGGCAGTCGTCCGAGGTAAAGTAGCCGTCGCTGTCCGGCAGGCGAGGGTGGCGCAGGCCATGCTCGGCGAAGTGCTTGAGTTCGGGATCCTTGCTCATACCGTAATTTCTTCATTGGACAGGAACTCTGTTTCCATGTGATTCCTTTCGAGGCGCCTGTCCACCTGCGGGATGCGATTGGAAAAATACACGCGCACACGCCGCGCAAATTCATGTTGTAATCCGTCGCGATCAAAAATATATACCAGATCGGGTACATGTAATCAGGCGGAAATGCCAGCTCCATTTTGTGACGCATTGTCGCATTATCGCAACCTCGCGCTTTGCCGGATGTCCGATGTGACCATCCGGTAATTACATTTCGGAATGATTCGGAAAGGGCGGCTCCATGACATATCGGAATTTATGGATCATTTTCGGGGCCGTCATGGTCTTTTCCTTCGCCGTGCTCGGCTATTACGGCAGGGAAATCTATCGCCAGGCTCCTCCTATACCCGAAAAGGTGGTGACTCCGGACGGAAGCGTGCTTTTCACCGGACAGGACATCAAAGACGGCCAGAATGTCTGGCAGTCCATGGGCGGCCAGCAAGTGGGCACGATCTGGGGACATGGGGCCTACGTCGCTCCGGATTGGACCGCCGATTGGCTGCATCGCGAGGCCTTATCCATGCTGGACGCCTGGGCCCGCGAGGAAGGCGGGAGCACCTATTCGGAATCGGGGGCGGAAAGGCAAGCCGCGCTCCGGGCCCGGTTGCAAGCGGAAATCCGGAAAAACACCTACGATCCCGAAAGTGGAAACCTGGTGCTTTCGGATCTGCGCGCCAAAGCTTATGCCGAACTCAGGGATTATTATACCAGGCTGTTCATGGACGATCCCGAATTGTCCGAACTCAGGGGCCATTATGCCATACCCACGAACGCCTTAAAGAGCCCGGAGAGGGCGCGGCTCATGTCGACCTTTTTCTTCTGGGCCACCTGGGCCTGCGTTACGGAGCGGCCGGGCCAGACGATAACCTATACCAACAATTGGCCTCCGGAAGAACTGGTCGGTAACCGGCCCACGGGACCCATGCTGGTGTGGACCGCTTTCAGCGTCATTCTATTGCTTGCGGGAATAGCGCTTCTCGCCTTCTACTACGCCGCACAGAAGGAAAAAGGCGAGGAACCTTCGCCCATGCCCGGAACGGATCCCTTGCTGGCCTTGAATCCGACACCTTCCATGAAAGCGACCCTGAAATATTTCTGGGTGGTCGCGGCCTTGATCGTAGTCCAGATGGCGCTTGGCGCGGTGACCGCCCATTACGGGGTCGAAGGCTCCGGATTTTACGGTTTCCCCTTGGCCGAATGGCTTCCCTATTCGGTTACGCGCACCTGGCACGTGCAATTGGGGATTTTCTGGATCGCCACTTCCTGGCTGGCCACGGGTCTTTTCATCGCCCCGGCCGTTTCCGGGTATGAGCCCCGATTCCAACGACTCGGCGTCAATTTCCTGTTCGTGGCCCTCCTCATCATCGTGGTGGGCTCCCTCGCCGGCCAATGGTTCGGAGTGATGCAGAAGCTGGGTTACGTTTCCAATTTCTGGTTCGGGCATCAGGGCTACGAGTACGTGGACCTGGGCCGATTCTGGCAAATCTTCCTCCTGGTGGGACTGTTCCTCTGGCTGTTCCTCATGGTCCGCGCCATTTGGCCCGCCTTCAAAAACCCCATGGAAAACCGGCATCTGCTGGCCATGTTCCTGATCGCCTCGGCGGCCATTGCGATCTTCTATGCGGCCGGGCTCATGTGGGGCAGACAGACCAATCTGGCCATCGCGGAATACTGGCGTTGGTGGGTGGTCCATCTTTGGGTGGAGGGTTTTTTCGAAGTGTTCGCGACCACGGTCATCGCCTTCCTGTTCGTCCGGATGGGCTTGCTCCGGGCCGGCATAGCCACATCAGCCGTCCTGTTCGCGACCATCGTCTTCCTCTCGGGCGGGATACTGGGCACGTTCCACCATTTGTATTTCTCCGGAACTCCGACCTCGATTCTCGCCCTGGGAGCCACCTTCAGCGCGTTGGAAGTGGTGCCTCTGGTATTCGTGGGATACGAGGCCTTCCACAACCTGGGACTGAGCCGGGCCCAAGGTTGGGTGCGCGCCTATCGCTGGCCGATCTATTGCTTCATCGCCGTGGCGTTCTGGAACCTGGTCGGCGCCGGCATATTCGGGTTCCTCATAAACCCTCCCATCGCGCTTTATTACATGCAAGGATTGAACACCACGCCTTTGCATGGCCACACCGCCCTGTTCGGGGTTTACGGAGTATTGGGCATCGGTTTGATGCTTTTCGTCCTGAGAGGCCTGGCGGCCGACAAGGTCTGGAAGAACGGGCTGATCGGGTTCGCATTCTGGTCCATCAACGGGGGATTGGCGCTGATGGCGTTCCTGAGCCTCCTCCCAGTGGGCATACTCCAGGCCTGGGCGAGCGTGCAGCATGGTCTTTGGTACGCCCGCTCCGCGGAATTCATGCAGGCGGATCCGATGAATACCCTGCGCTGGCTGCGCGTCATCGGCGACACGCTTTTCGCGGCCGGCGCGGTGGCCCTGGGTATATTCGTGGTGGGGCTCAAGACGGGATGGTCCCTGGACAAGAGCAGGGACGAGATTATTCCCTAAGCAGCGGGCGGGAAGGGGGTCGTCCTCATACCGCCTGGCACACCAGGAATTCGCAGACGAAAACCCGGTTGCCATTGGGCCTGAAAATCGAGAGTATCCGGAAACTCCCTTTGTCCTCGATGGTGAATTCGGACAGGCTCTTGCCGGCCGTTCCCTTATCCGTGAAGGCGATAATTCCCCGCAGTTCCAAGGCGGTTACAGTCCCGTTTTTGTTCTTCATTTCGATGGTCAACAGGTTTTCCCGCATTCCAATCGAATAGGCTTTCAGCCCCCGGATTCGATAGGTTCCATCCGATAGGGAGCCTTTTTCCATGTGCTTTTCTTTCATTTTTCACTAGAAGGTTTGTTCCGGAAGCCTTCTCAGGGTTTAGCCGGATTCAGGCGATACCTTACTTTTTCGCCGTCGATTTCGATGCGGCCCTGGGAAAGTAATTCGTTGAATATGGGCTCAACAATACCGGCATTACTTTTGGCCCAGTTTCCCAAATATGCCTTGAGCTTCGCCACTTTCTTCGGCCTGAACTTCTCGTCCCTACCGATTAAATGCACTAAAAAAGATTCCAAACCGGGACGGGTAGGGTTTTTGGCGAAAACAATTTCAGAGATGCTTTCGATACGGCCGCATTCGATTTGCTTGGAGTTCATGTAGGCCACAAGCGGATCGAACCCTTTATCCTTGGATAAGATCGTGAAGGAAGAGCCGGGATTTGATTCGGAAAGTTTCCCCAGGTAAAATGCGATATGGAAATCCAGGGCGTTCTTGCCTTCCCCTTTTATGCGAATCAGTTTCGCGCTTCCCAATCTTTCCAACATGGACTCGGCCAGGCCCGTGTCTATTCTCGTCTGCTTTTCTCCGGAAAAAACATAAACCCGGGTGTTTTCGGGTACCTCCGCAAAGGTTTCCGGGGCCACGTTCTCGAGGTCGACAAAGAGATATTCCATGGGGATTTCCTTTCCCAAAGGATACCCCTCTTGGAACTCGACAATCCAGTTGGAGGGATTTTGATCGGTCGCGAAGGTTATGGGCTGTGCTCCCGTTGAAGGAAGCATCCGAATGGAAGCAGGCGTGTTCCCGATCACTTTGAATTCCCGGGGCAGAGGGCTATATTCCCCGAACCAAAATGCGCGACAACCCATTTGACGGTCCTTTCAAAACGGGTGGCATCCAGCCCCTCGGGGACATTTTCAAGCTCAGGGGCCGGGCCGGCGCGCGGCCCCGCCAGAACACCGACTCTTCCGCGGACGCGGAACCCGAACCGGAGGCCATGGGTGGAAGTCCCGAAGCGCCCGAGGAGAAGGTAAAGCCCAAGGTAAAGGTCGTGCTGAAAAATCCCGCATGGGAGGCCGATAAAGTAGGCTTCAACGAGGAGGCGGACATTTCGGTCGATGTCAAGCTGCCCGAAGAGCACGCCCACAGGACCCGGGTCGAGTTCGAGCTCTTTGCCTGTACGCCGGACGGACCGGAAGCCATTTCCAAATGCGAAGGCACCGTGGAAGCCGGCAAGGCCAAGGCCCGCATCCCGGTATATATCCCCCGCTTCCGCGACGAGTTCGGGGAACTGCTGCGGAAGGTGGAGTATTTCTTCACCGCCAAGCACAGCCAGTCCGATCTCCTGAAGGATGACAAAAAGACCAAAGAAATCGATGAGATGGCCGACCCCCTCCTGGAAAGCCATATCCTCCAGGACGTGACCTTCGCGACCGGGAAAAGTTTCCCCAGTCCCGCCCAGGCCGCCGCCTTGAAGTCCCTGGTCGGCAGCATCCGGGATTGGAAGCAGAAGCATCAGGACGGCAAGCTCGCCGTATTCGGGCATGCCGATGCGGTGGGCGAGGAGGAGCCGAACAAGCGTCTATCGGAGCGTCGGGCCGCGGCGGTCCATGCCTTTCTGGTCAAGAATGCGGGCGCCTGGGAAACCCTGTACAACCAGGACAAGTGGGGTTTGGCTTCGACCCAGGAATTGCTGAAGCATTCGGGCCATGATCCGGGAGCCATCGACGGCAAGGACGGGCCCAAGACCCAGGCCGCGGTGAAAGGCTTCCAGAGCGCACAGGGGTTGCCGGCTACCGGCCAAGCCGATGCGGCGACGCGGAAAGTCCTCTATGCCAGGTTCATGTCGGACTGCAATACCGAGTCACTGGCCGACAAGGCATTCGATGTGATCGACGGCAAGGCGCATGCGGGATGCAGCGAGTTCAACCGGGTGGAAGACAAGCCCGGCGCCTGCGCGGCGAACCGGAGGGTGGCGGTATTCCTCCTCAAATCGACCAAGAATTTTCCGATCCAATATCCCTGCAAACACGGGGACATCGATATCTGCAAGAGGCAGGTGGGGCGAAAGGGGGAGAGGCGGACCCAGGGGTTCGGGTGTCTGTTCTATGACAAGCTGGTGAAGGAGGTAGCGGGGGCGGCGCCGAATTCTGCCAAGCGCCGTCTTCGTATTGTGGATGTCAACGGGGATCCGATTGCAGATGCTTATCTGCAGGCAGGAGACTCGGATAGGGCCAATCCGGACCCGGAGGGATGGTGCGAAGTGGATTCGTCTTTCCTTGAGGGTAGGGAAATCCGGGTGGAAATCGGCGCATTGGCCTTGAATTGGGCTCCGGATGTGAACTCGGAAATAGGAGTAGCTTGATATGGGCGATACGGTAAATTCACCCTTAAGGCTACAGGTTTTCCCCCAACAGAAAATCAAGAATCTGCCTAAGGACCAGGATATCGAGCTTACCATAGTCCCCAAGCAGGTTGTCCAATTCCAAGGAATCACTGCTGAGGATAACCTGCCGAATTTGACCGTGACCGTCAATGCCACCGGGCGTTCCCAACTCCACTATACCCCCGCAAACTGCATTTCCGGTACTGAGGCCTGCTTCGAGACGCCCGGTATGCATGAGCTTTGGGTCCCCGTGACGCAAAACTCCTTCTCCCGTGTAACGATATCCGGACTCTCTCAACCTTGGGAACTGCGGATCCCCCGCTCAATACTCGACCCCACCCATCCCCTCAAAATTCTGATGGCCGAAGGCCCCCGGAATCCTCTCATGGTCGATTTTCCCGGGAAGAACAGTTTCGCGTCATTGGATTTCGGTCCAGATAAGTTGGACGATTTTTACATCGCCATGCCGGACAACACACGTGCCCTTGAAGGAAGTTCCCTCAAAGATGGGGCGAATGACGTCTCCAAATTGTCCGACATTCAAAAAACCATGCTTCGATCGCTGGTCAAGGAAGTCGTTGCAGCCGGAGGAGCCTTGGCGGACGAAAAGGATCTTCTGACAGACTTTGGATTTGAAGGGAAGTTTTATCTAAAAAATCAAAACGGAAAAACCTATGTCATTTTCAAAGGGCATCCCGGTGTCAGGAAAATTTTCCACGGGACGCGTTATTCCCTGGAGAAGGGCTATGCGCGGTTTTCCATTCTAACCATTGCCCAGGGCCCTATTCAAGCTGCAAAAGCCGGGCTTCCTAAGGCGACCAGAGGGACTGTCGTTGGATTTCTCTTCATGGGAGCCGAGAATACCTGGACTTGGCTGGCCCAGGACGAGGAGTCTCGTTTCGTAAGCGACCTCCTCATTGATATCGGTTCGGATGCCGTAAAATCTGTTCTTGCAGGAGTTGCCGCAGCGGCATTAATCGGTTTGGGCGTTCTTTTCATGCCCATAACCGTCCCGGTATTTTTTGTTATAGCGGGAACAATCACACTTGGGATTGGGATCGGTTTGGCTCTGGATTTCTTTGATGAAAAAACCGGGGTAACCGATTCCGTGAAAAAGCTGGGAAGAAAAGCCGAAACAGATATGGTGGACCTCTGGCAGGATTTC
>Ga0079224_100005419_pt1 | contig 16746 bp, 13 predicted proteins | sample Stecom2015_FD_80414 | JGI IMG/M metagenome (GOLD analysis project Ga0079224, IMG submission 80414) | Agricultural soil microbial communities from Utah to study Nitrogen management - Steer compost 2015 | ecosystem: Environmental > Terrestrial > Soil > Agricultural land | place: USA: Utah... | reverse complement strand
TCCTCGCGCTGGTCAACCTGCCGACCTACAACCCGAACAACCGCGCCGGTCTCACCGGGGCGCAACTGCGCAACCGCGCGGTCACCGACATGTTCGAGCCCGGCTCGACACTCAAGCCCGTGACCGTCGCGCTGGCGCTGGAGCGCGGCCAGGTGACACCGAAGACCACCGTCAATGTCGCACCCGGCTCGCTCACCATCGGTCCGGCCACCATTCGCGACGCGCATTACAAGAAAGAGGATGCAGCGCTGACCGTGGCCGAAGTGATCCAGAAATCGAGCAACGTCGGTTCGGCCAAGCTCGCGCTCGAACTGCCGGCCGAAGCGATGTACGAGTGGTTCCACGACATCGGCTTCGGCAGCGCGCCGCAGCTCGGTTTTCCGGGCGAGGCGGCCGGACGGGTACGGCCGTATCAGAACTGGCGGCCGATCGAGCAGGCGACCATGTCCTACGGCCACGGCATCACCGTGAGCCTGGTGCAGCTTGCCCGCGCCTATACCGTGTTCGCGCAGGACGGCGTGCTGATGCCGCTGTCGCTGCTGAAAGTGGATCAGCCGCCCGCGGGCAAGCGGGTGATTTCCGCGCAGACGGCGCAGGCCGTGCGACGGATGCTGGAACTGGCGGTGCAGCCGGGCGGCACCGGGCCGCGCGCGCAAATCATGGGTTATCGCGTCGCGGGCAAGACCGGTACGGCGCACAAGCTGGTCGACGGCCGTTACGCGCGCGACAAGTACGTCGCCTCTTTCGTCGGGTTTGCGCCGGCCTCCGATCCGCGTCTGGTCATCGCCGTGATGATCGACGAGCCGCAGGGCAGCAACTATTACGGCGGCCTCGTCGCCGCGCCGGTTTTCGCCAATGTGATGAGCGGCAGTCTGCGCCGTCTGGGCGTCTCGCCCGATGCGCCGATGGAGCCGATCAAACTGCCGCCGCCCGAGGCCGAGATCAGGGAAAGCGTTTGATGTGTACGAGCCGTACAACCCGAGGATGCTAGTGTGGGCACTTCCGCGCAGGACATCGGCGACAAACTCGCTGCGCTGGGAGCGCGCGTGAACGCGGTGCGCAGTGACAGCCGCGCCGTGCGCGCAGGCGACGTGTTCCTCGCGTATCCGGGTGAGCGCGCCGACGGCCGCCGCTATATCGACGAGGCCATCCGTGCGGGCGCCGCCGCGGTGATCTGGGAAAAAGCCGGCTTCGACTGGAGCGACGCCTGGCGCGTGCCCAACTTTCCGTTCGAAGGGCTGAAGCAGGCGGCCGGCCGGCTCGCCGACGAAATCTACGGTCAGCCCTCCGAACGGCTGCACGTCATCGCCATCACCGGCACCAACGGCAAGACCACCTGCTCGCAATGGATCGCGCAGGCGCTGGCGCAGCACGGCGTCCGTGCCGGCGTGATCGGCACGTTGGGCATCGGCTATCCCGGCGCCTGCGTGCCGAGCGCGAACACCACGCCCGACGCGGTGCTGCTGCATGAAGCGCTGCGGCGCTTCGTCGACGACGGCGCCGCGGCCGTGGCGCTGGAAGCCTCGTCCATCGGCATCGAGCAGGGGCGCCTGAACGGCGTGCGCGTGCGCACCGCGGTATTCACCAATCTATCCCGCGACCATCTCGACTACCACGCCGATATGGGTGCATATGCGCAAGCCAAGCTGCAGCTCTTCCTGCAGCCCGGCCTGCAACACGCGATTCTCAACATGGACGATGTGGCGGGCGTTCGCATCGCGCAATCGCTCGAAGCGGAAGGCATCGAGCGCATCGGTTACAGCCTCCAGCGCAACGTCGCGCGCAGCGGCGGCCTGGAGCGCTACCTGGAAGCGCACGACATCGAACTGACGGCGCAGGGTACGCGTTTCGAATTGGTCTCCAGTTGGGGCAATACGCGCGTGGAGACGCAGGTGCTCGGCCGGTTCAACGTTGCCAATCTGCTCGCCGTCATTGCCGTGCTGCTCGTCTCCGGCTGCGCGCTCGAGGAAGCGGTCGCTGCGCTGGCGCATCTGCAGTCGGTCGACGGCCGCATGCAGCGCCTGGGCGGCGGCGAGCAGCCGTCGGTGATCGTCGACTATGCGCATACGCCCGATGCCCTGGAGAAAGTGTTGAGCGCGCTGCGCGACGTGGCGCGTGCCCAGCAGGGACGGTTGTGGTGCGTATTCGGCTGCGGCGGCGATCGCGATCGCGGCAAGCGGCCGTTGATGGGCGAGGCGGTTTCGCGCTTCGCCGATCGCGCCATCGTCACCAGCGACAACCCGCGCACAGAAGACCCGCGCGCCATCGTTGCGGAGATTCTGCCCGGCCTGAGCATCCCGCACGACGTCGAAATCGATCGCAGAACCGCCATCCGGATGGCCGTATCGCAAGCCCGGCGCGGCGACGTGATCCTGATCGCAGGAAAGGGCCATGAACCGTACCAGGAAATCGCAGGACAACGCCTGCCCTTCTCGGACCTCGACGAGGCGCGCCGCGCGCTCGAGGGAGCTCAATCATGATGCGCCTGTCGGAAGCGGCCAAGGCGCTTGCCATCTCGCCCGTCGGAACGGATGTGGCGATCCGCTCAGTTTCTACCGATACGCGCACACTTACCGAGGGTGCGTTGTTCGTCGCCTTGCGTGGCGAGCGTTTCGACGGCCACGACTATGTGTCCACGGCACTCGCGCGCGGAGCGGCCGCTGCCCTGGTTGACGCCGACCGCATCGACGCGAGTTGGAACGCGCCGCTGCTGCCCGTTGCGGACACGCGGCGCGCGCTCGGCGCGCTGGCGCGCTGGTGGCGCGGCCGGTTCGACATTCCGCTGGTGACCGTCACCGGCTCGAACGGCAAGACCACGGTGAAGGAAATGACCGCGGCGATCCTGCGCGCGCATTACGGCGACGAGGCCGTGCTCGCCACTGCGGGGAACTACAACAACGACATCGGCCTGCCGCTCACGCTGCTGCGCCTGCGCCAGACGCATCGCTGCGCGGTGATCGAAATCGGCATGAACCATCCGGGCGAAACGGCCTATCTGGCCGACATCGCGCAGCCGACCATTGCGCTGGTGAACAACGCGCAGCGTGAACACCAGGAATTCATGCGCAGCGTGCGGGACGTCGCCGTGGAGCATGCCGCGTCCATCGATGCGCTGCCCGCCGACGGCATCGCGGTCTACAACGGCGACGACGAGCACGCCGGGGTATGGCGTCAGGCCGCGGGCAATCGCCAGGTGCGCGACTTCGGCATCGACTCGCAGTGCGCGGTGCATGCCACGCCGCGTCTGAGCAACGCCGGTGCCGAAATGGAAGTGCACATGCCCGAAGGGCATACGCACATTTCCCTGCGCGTCGCCGGCCTGCACAACGCGCGCAATGCGCTTGCCGCTGCCGCGGCCGCGACGGCTGCGGGCGCGTCGCTCGAGGCCGTCAAGCGCGGCCTGGAATCGTTTGAGGCGGTGAAGGGGCGACTGCAATTCAAACCCGGCCGACAGGGTTCGCGCCTGATCGACGACACCTACAACGCCAATCCCGATTCGGTGCGCGTCGCCATCGACGTGCTGGCGGCGACGGACGAGCCGCGCGTGCTCGTACTGGGCGACATGGGCGAGGTCGGCAGCGACGGGCCGGCCTTCCATCAGGAAATCGGCCTCTACGCCAAGCGCATCGGCATCGAGCACCTGTACGCCGTCGGCGAGTTGTCGCGCGAGGCCGTGCGCGCCTTCGGCGAAGGCGCCGAACATTTCGACACGATGGAGGCGCTGGTTGCGCGCGTGCGCCAGCATCTGCCGCGGCGGCCGTGTGTGCTGGTCAAGGGGTCGCGCTTCATGCGCATGGAGCGCGTGGTCGAACAACTCCAGGCGGATTCGGCATGAATACCCGAACGACAATGCGCCGCCTCGCTCATCGCCGCCGCGGGCTCGGGGAGGGCACGTGCTGCTAGCGCTTTCACAATTTCTGGCGGAAGACATCCGCGCCTTCAACGTGTTCGGCTACATCACGCTGCGCGCGGTGCTGGCCGCGTTGACCGCGCTGGTGATCTCCTTTCTGGCCGGGCCGGCGATGATCCGCAAGCTCACCGCCTACAAGATCGGTCAGGCGGTGCGCACCGACGGCCCGCAGACGCACCTCACCAAGAGCGGCACGCCGACCATGGGCGGTGCGCTGATTCTCGTGTCGATCGGCGTCACCACGTTGCTGTGGGCCGATCTCACCAACCGCTTCATCTGGATCGTCCTGCTCGTCACTCTGGGCTTCGGCGCCATCGGCTGGGTGGACGACTACCGCAAGGTGGTGCATCGCAATCCCAAGGGTCTGTCGGCGAAAGCCAAGTATTTCTGGCAGTCGGTCATCGGCCTGTTCGCCGCGGTCTATCTGGCCTTCGCCGTGCCTGCGCCGAGCAATGCGGAGGTGTGGGATCTGTTCGTGGAATGGGTGGCCAGCGGCTTCTCCATGAGCCTGCCGCCGCAGGCCGATCTGATCGTGCCCTTCTTCAAGAACGTCGCCTATCCGCTCGGCGTGTTCGGTTTCATCGTGCTGAGCTATTTCGTCATCGTGGGCACCAGCAATGCGGTGAATCTGACCGACGGTCTGGACGGTCTTGCGATCATGCCCGCCGTCATGATCGGCGGTGCGCTCGGCATCTTCGCCTACGTGTCCGGCAACGCGGTGTTCGCGAAGTATCTGTTCATGCCGAACATTCCCGGCGCCGGTGAACTCGCCGTGTTCTGCGGCGCGCTGGTCGGCGCGGGACTGGGCTTTCTCTGGTTCAACGCCTATCCGGCCGAAGTGTTCATGGGCGACGTCGGCGCGCTGGCGCTGGGCGCGGCGCTCGGCACGGTGGCGATCATTACGCGCCAGGAAATCGTGCTGTTCATCATGGGCGGCGTGTTCGTTGCCGAAACCGTCTCCGTGATGCTGCAGGTGCTTTATTTCAGGGCGACCGGCGGGCGACGCATTTTCCGCATGGCGCCCTTGCATCACCACTACGAGTTGGGCGGTTGGAAGGAGACTCAAGTCGTCGTCAGATTTTGGATCATCACCATCATGCTGGTGCTGTTCGGGTTATCGACGTTGAAGCTGAGGTAAATGAACGCGGCGCAATCTTTCGTCGACGGTAAGCGAGTCCTGGTGCTGGGGCTCGGCGAATCCGGTCTGTCCATGGCGCAGTGGCTGTCGCGCCATGGCGCCCGCGTGCGCGTGGCCGATACGCGCGCGACGCCGCCGGGCCTGGACGAATTGCGTGCCGACGTCAGCGAAGCCGAACTGCGACTGGGCGATCTCGAAGCCGGGTTGCTCGACGGCGTCGATCTGCTCGCGCTGAGCCCCGGGCTGCCGACCGACGAACCTGTCGTGCGTCAGGCGCGCGCACGCGGTATTCCGGTGGTCGGCGACATCGAACTGTTCGCGCGCGCACTGCCGGAAACGGATCGGCCGAAGCTCATTGCGATCACCGGCACCAACGGCAAGACGACGGTGGCGACGCTGGTTGCCGCGATGTGTCGCGCTGCGGGACATGACTGCGAGTTGGCCGGCAACGTTTCTCCGGCTGTTCTCACGGCCCTGATGGCGCATGAGGCTGCACAGCGCACGCCCGATGTATGGGTGCTGGAACTGTCGAGCTTCCAGTTGGAAAGCACTTCCACGCTCGCGGCGGATGCGGCGACGGTATTGAACGTGACCGAGGACCATCTCGATCGCCACGGCACCATGGCCGACTACGCCGAAGCGAAGTCGCGCATCTACTACGGCGGCGGCGCGCAGATCATCAATCGCGAGGACCGCTACTGCCGCGGCATGGAGATACCAGGGCGCAAGCGCATCAGCTTCGGGCTGGATGCGGCGCCCGACAACGACGATTTCGGCTTGGTGAGACTGTCCGGCGAGATCTGGCTCGCACAGGGCACCACGCCGCTGCTGCCGGTGCGCGAAATGCGTCTGGAAGGCATGCACAACGCCGCGAACGCGCTTGCCGCGCTGGCTTTGTGTCGTGCGATCGGGCTGCCGTTCCAGCCGCTGATCGAAACCCTCAAAAGCTTCGGCGGCCTGTCGCACCGCGTGGAGCGCGTGGCCGAAGCGCAGGGCGTCGTCTATTACGACGATTCTAAGGGGACCAACGTGGGCGCGACAGTGGCAGCGCTGCGCGGTTTTGCGCGGCAGTTCGTCGGCCGCAATGCGCGCGTGGTGCTGATCGCCGGCGGCGAAGGCAAGGGACAGGATTTCCGGCCGCTGAGTGAGGCGGTCGAGGGTATTACGCGCGCGGTGATTCTGATCGGGCGCGATGCGCCGGCATTGCGCGCCGCATTGCGCGACAGCGACGTGCCGCTATTCGATGCGCCCGACATGACCGCCGCCGTGCGCCAGGCGCGTCAGTGCGCACAGGGCGGTGACGTCGTGCTGCTGTCGCCGGCGTGCGCCAGCCTGGACATGTACCGCAATTACAAACACCGCGGCGAGGTGTTTCGCCAAGCGGTGCGGGAAGTGACCCAATGAGTACGAAGCGCAGATCGAGACAGAAAGCGCCTGCGGCTTACAGCCTGTCGTCCATGAGCTATGCGCACGGCGGCGGCGTCACCGGCGGTCGTGCGCAAATGGACGAGTACGACCAGGGTCTGGTGTGGTCGGCCCTGTTGTTGCTCGTCATCGGCCTGGTCATGGTTTATTCCGCGTCGATTTCCACCGCCGAGGCGAGCCGTTATACGAACGGCAGCGCGACCTGGTTCCTCGTGCGTCAGTCGGTCTTCCTGTTCGTCGGCGTGATCGCCGCCGCGCTCGCCTTCCAGGTGCCGATGCGCGTCTGGCAGCGACTGGCGCCGTGGATCTTTCTCGCCGGACTGGTCGCGCTGGCGCTGGTGCTGCTTCCCGGCATCGGCCGCGAGGTGAACGGCGCGCGCCGCTGGATTTCCTTCGGCGTGATCAGCCTGCAGCCTTCCGAATTCGTGAAGCTCGCGGCCGTGCTCTACGCAGCGGACTACACCGTGCGCAAGAGCGCGCTGATGCACAGCTTCAAGCAGGGGCTGCTGCCCATGCTGGTGGCGATGCTCATCGTCGGCTGGCTGCTGCTGCAGGAACCGGACTTCGGCGCTTTCGTCGTCATCGTGGCGATCGCCATGGCGATCCTCTTTCTCGGCGGCATGAACGGCAAGTGGTTCGCCGGGTTGATCGTGCTGTGCGCGTTGGGCTTCGTCGCGCTGGTGCTGTCCTCGCCTTACCGGCTGCAGCGCCTGTTCGGTTTCATGGACCCGTGGGCCGACGCCTTCGGCAAGGGCTATCAGCTTTCACATGCACTGATCGCCTTCGGCCGCGGCGAGTGGTTCGGTGTCGGACTGGGTGCAAGCGTCGAGAAGCTGTTCTACCTGCCCGAAGCGCATACCGACTTCCTGCTGGCGGTGATTGCCGAGGAACTGGGGTTCGTCGGTGTCGCCGTGGTGGTCGGCCTGTTCGCCTGGCTGGTGCTGCGCGCCTTCGCCATCGGGCGGCAGGCCGTGTCGCTCGAGCGCCCGTTCTCCGCGCTGGTCGCCCATGGCATCGGCACGTGGCTGTGCGTGCAGTCCTTCATCAACATGGGCGTGAACATGGGCGTGCTGCCGACCAAGGGCCTCACGCTACCGCTCATGAGTTTCGGCGGCAGCGGCATTCTCGCCAATTGCGTCGCGCTGGCGATCCTGCTTCGCGTCGATTGGGAGAATAGACAACTGATGCGAGGGCTGCCGGCATGAGTCGCACCATTCTCATCATGGCGGGCGGCACCGGCGGGCATGTGATGCCCGCGCTGGCGGTTGCGCATCGGCTGCGCGCCATGGACTGGCGCGTGGTGTGGCTGGGTGCCGAAGGCGGCATGGAAGCCGATCTGGTCCCGAAGCATGGTTACGACATGCGCTGGGTGCGCTTCGGCGGTCTGCGCGGCAAAGGGCTGATGACCAAGCTGCTGCTGCCGCTGAATCTGCTGCGCGCCTTCAAACAGGCGGCGCAGATCATTCGCGAGTTGCGGCCCAATGTCGTGCTCGGTATGGGCGGCTACGTCACCTTCCCCGGCGGGATGATGGCTTCGCTGTTCAACCGGCCGCTGGTCATCCACGAACAGAACAGCATTGCGGGTCTGGCGAACAAGGTGCTGGCCGGCGTCGCCGACGAGGTACTCATTGCCTTCCCGGGCGCGTTGAAGAAGGGGCGCTTCGTCGGCAACCCCGTGCGCGAGGAGATCGCGCAATTGCCTGCGCCGGCGACGCGTTTCGCCGGGCGGGAGGGTCCGCTCAGGCTGCTGGTGGTCGGCGGCAGTCTGGGGGCCGCGGCGTTGAACGACGTGGTGCCGCAGGCGCTGGCGCAGATCCCGGCGGAACAGCGGCCGCGGGTCGTGCATCAATCCGGCGCGCGGCACATCGAACAATTGCGCGCGAACTACGCCAAGGCGGGTGTCGAGGCGGAGGCCGTGCCGTTCATCGACGACATGGCGCGCGCCTATGCGGAAGCCGATGTGGTGATCTGTCGCGCGGGCGCGATGACGGTGGCGGAACTGGCGGCCGTCGGCATCGGCAGCGTGCTGGTGCCTTATCCGCATGCGGTGGACGATCACCAGACGACCAATGCGGCCTATCTCGCCGATGCGGGCGCGGCGGTATTGATTCGGCAGGAAGAACTTACGCCTTTCGGTCTGGCGGCGCGCCTGCAGGCGTGGACGCGCGGGCAATTGCTCGACATGGCCGAGAAGGCGCGGGCGCTCGGCAAGCCCGATGCGACCGAAGCGGTGGCAAGAATTTGCAGCGAGGCGGCGAAGTGAAGCACAAGGTCAAACATATCCATTTCGTCGGCATCGGCGGTTCCGGCATGAGCGGCATCGCCGAAGTGCTGCTGAACCTCGGCTATCGCATCAGCGGCTCCGATCTGCATGTCAATGCCGCCACCGAGCGGCTGGCCAAGGCCGGCGCGCAGATCGTCATCGGCCATGCGCCGGAGAACCTCGCCGGCGCGGATGCGGTGGTGACGTCCACGGCGGTGAAGGGCGACAACCCCGAGGTGATCGCCGCGCGCGCGCAGCGCATTCCGGTGGTGCCGCGTGCGCTGATGCTGGCGGAACTGATGCGCCTCAAGCAGGGCATTGCCATTGCGGGTACGCACGGCAAGACCACGACCACCAGTCTGGTGGCCAGCGTCCTCAACGAAGCGGGCCTCGACCCGACCTTCGTCATCGGCGGCCGGCTGACCAGCGCAGCGAGCAATGCGCGGCTGGGCACGGGCGAATTCATCGTCGTCGAAGCGGACGAGTCGGACGCGTCCTTTCTCCATCTGCAGCCGGTGATCGCCGCGGTGACGAACATCGATGCCGACCATATGGAGACCTATCAGCACGACTTCGCGCAACTGAAACAGGCCTTCGTCAAATTCCTGCAGAACCTGCCCTTCTACGGGAGCGCCGTGCTCTGCATCGACGATCCGCAGGTGCGCGAAATCCTGCCCTTCGTGTCGAAGCCCGTGGTGACCTACGGTTTCGCCGAGGACGCCATGGTGCGTGCGGAGAACGTGCGGCATCGCAACGGCTCGATGCTGTTCGATGCGGTCGGCGAGGGAATCGACGGTCCGCAGCCGGTGACGCTCAATCTGCCGGGCCGGCACAACGTGCAGAACGCACTGGCGGCGATCGCCATCGGGCGCGAACTGGAAATTCCGATGGCCGCGATCCAGAAGGCGCTGGCCGAATTCCGCGGCGTGGGCCGGCGCTTCCAGCGTTACGGCGATGTGCCGCTCGCCGCAGGCGGACGCTTCACGCTGATCGACGACTACGGCCATCACCCGGTGGAAATGGAGGCGACGATCAATGCCGCGCGCGGCGCCTTTCCGGATCGGCGCGTCGTGCTGGCTTTCCAGCCGCATCGCTACACCCGCACGCGTGACCTGTTCGAAGACTTCGTGCGCGTGCTGTCGAGCGCCGATGCGCTGCTCATCGCCGAGGTCTATCCCGCCGGCGAAGCGCCCATCGTGGCGGCGGACGGTCGCGCGCTCAGCCGTGCGGTGCGCGTCGCCGGCAAGGTCGAACCGGTGTTCGTCGAACAGATCGAGGACATGCCCGCCGCGATCCTGCAGGCGGCGCAGGACGGTGACGTGATCGTAACCATGGGTGCGGGATCGATCGGCGCGGTGCCCGCACAGGTCGTGCAACTCGGAGGAGGTCGGTGAGGCGATGCATATGACCGAACCCATCCACTTCGACACTTTGCGAGGACGGCTGCTGCGCGACGAATCCATGGCGCGGCATGTCAGCTGGCGCGCGGGCGGTCGTGCGAAGCAGGCCTACGTGCCGGCCGACCTGCAGGACCTCGCCGCTTTCCTGCGCACCCTGCCTGCGGACGAAGCGGTGTGCTTCGTCGGCCTCGGCAGCAACCTGCTCGTGCGCGACGGCGGCTTCGACGGCACGGTCGTGCTGATGCACAACAGCCACGGGCTGATGCACATGGACGGCGATCTCGTCTATGCCGAAGCCGGTGTGGCCAGCCCCAAGGTGGCGCGCTTCGCCGCGCTCCATGGCTACGAGGGTGCGGAGTTTCTGGCCGGCATTCCGGGCACGATCGGCGGCGCGCTGGCGATGAACGCCGGCTGCTACGGCGCCGAGACCTGGGAAGTCGTCGAACGCGTGCAACTGGTGCGGCGCAGCGGCGAAATCGTCGAGCGCACGCCGGCGGATTTCGACATCGCCTATCGCCATGTCGCTTCGCGGCGCGGCACGCTCGGCCGGGACGAGTGGTTCGTCGGGGCGTGGCTGCGCTTCACGCCGGGCGATACCCGCCGCGCGCGACTGCGCATCAAGGAATTGCTGAGCGCGCGCGTGGCCTCGCAGCCGCTCAATCTGCCGAACGCGGGTTCGGTGTTCCGCAATCCGCCGGGCGATCACGCTGCGCGGCTGATCGAGGCGAGCGGACTCAAGGGTTTTGCAATTGGCGGCGTCCGCGTATCGGACAAGCACGCCAACTTCATCGTCAATCCGCAGGGCCGCGGTACGGCGGCGGATATCGAGGCGCTCATCGAGCATGTGCGGGCGACCGTGCAGGCGCGCTTCGGCATCGCGCTGCATCCGGAGGTCCGCATCGTGGGCAAACGCAGTGATGAATGATTTCGGCAAAGTCGCGGTGATGTTCGGCGGCCGTTCGGCCGAGCGCGCGGTTTCGCTCAAGAGCGGCGCGATGGTGCTGGCTGCGCTCACCAGTCGGGGCGTGGACGCGCATCCCTTCGATCCGATGGAGCAGTCGCTCGGCCAACTGGCGGCGCAGGACTTCGATCGCGCGTTCATTGCACTGCACGGCGGTCACGGCGAAGACGGCACCATGCAGGGCGCGCTGGAGGTGCTGGGCATTCCCTACACGGGCTCGGGCGTGCTCGCCTGCGCGCTCGCCATGGACAAGTGGCGCACCAAGCTGTTGTGGCAGTCGGCCGGCGTGCCGACGCCCGCTTTCGTCATGCTGGAGGCCGACAGCGATTTTGACGCCGTCGTGGCGAAGCTGGGTCTGCCGATCATGGTCAAGCCCGCGAACGAAGGCTCGTCCATCGGCATGAGCAAGGTGCGCAGTGCGGCGGAGTTGCGCGACGCCTACGAACTGGCTGCGAAGTACGACCCGCTGGTCATGGCCGAAGCCTTCATCGAGGGCATCGAACTGACTGCCGCCGTCGTGGGCGAGGAGACGCTGCCGCTGATCAAGCTGGAAACGACGCGCGACTTCTACGACTACGAAGCGAAGTACATCGCCGACGACACGCGTTACATCCTGCCCTGCGGCTTGTCGGCGCAGGAGGAGGCCGCGATCCAGAAGGCGTCATTGCATGCGTTCCGCGTGCTCGGCTGCAGCGGTTGGGGGCGTGTGGACGTCATGCTCGATGCGCAGGGGCGGCCGTACTTTCTCGAAGTGAATACCGCGCCCGGCATGACCGACCATTCGCTCGTGCCGATGGCGGCGCGGCATGCGGGCGTTTCGTACGAAGAGCTTTGTGTGCGCATCCTGGCGCTTGCGTCGACCAAGTCGCGCAGCCAGGCGGGAGGCGTTTGACGATGGGAAACCGGGGAGGAGCGACGCGTGTGGCATAACCCGCGCCTGATGAACCTGACCGCGAACGCGCTGTACGGCGTAGCGGTGTTCATCGTGCTCTGCATCGCCGTCATCGCCACGGTGAATTCGCGGCTGTTCCCGCTGCACAAGATTAACCTGCAGGGCGATCTGGCACATGTCGATGCGACGCTGGTGGCTACGGTGCTCGAAGGACGCGTGACAGGCAATTTCTTCGGCGTCGACCTGCAGGACGTGCGCGATGCGCTGCAGGACATGCCGTGGGTGCGGCGCGTGCACATCCGCCGTCAATGGCCCGATACGCTGGTGGCGGTGGTGGAAGCGCATCGCCCGCTCGCGCGCTGGAACGACTCGCGTCTGGTGAGCGTCCGCGGCGAACTGTTCGACGGCGAGACGGCGGCCGCGTTGCCGCGCTTCACCGGACCGCAGGGAAGCGAAGCGACGGTAACGGCTCGCTTCCGTGAGTTCGAACGACTGGTCGGGCCGCTTGCCATGCGCATTACGCATCTGGAGTTGTCGCCGCGACACGCTTGGCAGTTGCGCCTGGCGGGCGAGGACGGCACGGAGCTCACGCTACTGCTGGGGCGCGAGCACCACGAACAAAGCGCCGTGGAGCGGCTGGCGCGTTTCGTCGATGTTTATCCGCAGACGCTGGGTCAGTTCGAGCGGCGGACGGCACAGGTCGATTTGCGTTATCCGAACGGGTTCGCGCTGCGCGTACCCGGCATCGAGAAATTCGAATCGCAGCGAGGGAAGGCGGGGAGTGCCTGAATAGAACAATGAGACCGGCAAACAAAGAAACCAAGAACCTGATCGTCGGCCTGGACATCGGCACGTCGAAGGTTGTCGCGCTTGTTGCGGACGTGCTGCCCGACGGCAGCCTGGACGTGATCGGCATGGGCACGCACGACTCCAAGGGTTTGAAGAAGGGCGTGGTGGTCAACATCGAGGCGACGGTCAACGCCATCCAGCGCGCGCTGGAAGAAGCGGAACTGATGGCCGACTGCAAGATCGACCGCGTCTATACGGGGATTGCGGGCAGCCACATCCGCAGCTTCAACTCCACCGGCATGGTGGCGATCAAGGACAAGGAAGTGGCGCCGCTGGACGTGCAGCGCGTGATCGAAACCGCGCGCGCCATGCCGATCCCGACGGACCAGCAGGTGCTGCACATCCTGACGCAGGAATTCGTCGTTGATGGACAGGACGGCATCCGCGAGCCGCTGGGCATGAGCGGCGTGCGGCTGGAAGTGAAGGTGCATATCGTCACCGGCGCGGTATCGGCAGCGCAGAACATCGTCAAATGCGTGCGCCGCTGCGGCCTCGAAGTGGCCGATCTCATTCTGCAGCCGCTGGCGTCGAGCATCGCCGTGCTGTCGGAGGACGAAAAGGAACTGGGCGTGTGCCTGGTCGATATCGGCGGCGGCACCTGCGACATTGCAGTGTTCCGCGAAGGCGCCATCCGCCATACCGCGGTGATACCGATCGCGGGCGATCAGGTCACCAGCGACATCGCCATGGCGCTGCGCACGCCGACACCGGAGGCGGAACTGATCAAGCTGCGCTATGGCTGTGCGCTGCGACAACTCGCCGATCCGAACGAAATGGTGGAAGTGCCGGGACTGGGCGATCGCGGCTCGCGACAACTGTCGCGTCAGACGCTGGCGGAAGTAATCGAGCCGCGCATCGAGGAGCTCTACACGCTCATCCAACAGGTACTGCGGCAGTCGGGCTTCGAGGATCTGCTGTCGTCGGGGATTGTACTCACGGGCGGCTCATCGGTGATGCAGGGCATGGTGGAGCTGGGCGAAGAGATTTTCCACATGCCCGTGCGTCTCGGGGTGCCGCGTTATTCGGGCGGGCTGGCTGAAGTGGTGCACAACCCGCGCTACGCCACCGCGATGGGATTGCTGCTCGAAGGCAAGTCGCAGTTCGACCGGGGCGTGATGTCGCGGCAGACGGGCAGCTTCAAGGCGACGCTGCGCCGTATGCGGGAATGGTTTCAAAGGAATTTCTGAACGGGCGCGGTTGCACGTTCGGGAAGGGGCTCGGCGGAGGGTTGCAAGACCTGACCGACCGCAAGCTGTGTTCGGTACGTGAGGAGTGAAGAGTGAGAGGAGTGTGAACGATGACGGAACAAGCCACTCGTTTCACCCTTCACCCTTCGCGGGCTCGGTAATTTGACGATTGGAGGTAAGGGCAATGTTTGAGATTCTGGATACGCATCAGAACGGGACCGTGATCAAGGTCATCGGCGTGGGCGGTGCCGGCGGCAACGCCGTCAACCACATGATTCGCAACGGCGTCGGCGGCGTGGATTTCATCGCCGCGAACACCGACGCGCAGGCGTTGGCGCGCAGCCTGACGAAGCATCAGATTCAGCTTGGCGGCACGGGCCTGGGTGCCGGGGCCAAGCCCGATCAGGGCCGCGCCGCGGCCATGGAGCAGCGCGAAGCCATTCGCGAGGCGCTGCAGGGCGCGAACATGTGCTTCATCACCGCCGGCATGGGCGGCGGGACCGGTACGGGCGCGGCGCCAGTGGTGGCGGAAATTGCGAAGGACATGGGCATTCTCACCGTCGCCGTCGTGACCAAACCCTTCGCCTTCGAAGGGCGGCGCATGCGTACGGCCGAGGCGGGCATCGAGGAACTGCAGGGGAACGTCGATTCGCTCATCGTCATCCTCAACGAAAAGCTGATGGAGGTGCTGGGCGACGATGTCAGCATGAAGGACGCCTTCCGCGCAGCGGACGACGTACTGCACAACGCCGTGGCGGGCATCGCCGAAATCATCAACTGCCCGGGCCTGGTTAACGTCGACTTCGAAGACGTGAAGACGGTCATGAGCGAAATGGGCATGGCGATGATGGGCTCCGCCTTTGCCGAAGGCGTGGACCGCGCGCGTATTGCGGCGGAACAGGCGGTCGCGAGTCCGCTGCTGGAGGGCGTCAACCTCTCCGGTGCGCGCGGCGTGCTGGTGAACATCACGGCGAGCGAAGAGTTGAAGATGCGCGAGGTCAACGAAGTGATGAACACCGTGCGCAGCTTTGCCTCCGAAGAGGCGACCATCATTTTCGGCGCGGTCTACGACGAAGCGATGGGCGACGATCTGCGCGTCACCGTGGTGGCGACGGGCCTGGGTCAGGAGCAGGCGCTGCGCGCCCCCAAACCGCAACTGGTAGTGGCGCAGAAGACCGGGACGGACAACATGGCGGGGCCGGGTTACGAGTACGAATACCCGATGGAATCCGCGCCGGCCGTGTTTCGCAAGAATCGCAGCTCCGCCGTCGAGGCCCTCAGCCAGAGCGGGATGGATAAGTACGACATTCCGGCTTTCCTGCGGAAGCAGGCCGATTAAGGCCTGCTTCCCGGGCCGGGATTCATATTTACGGCGGAGACTCATGCGGCCTGAAAGGCCGCGTGATGTCGGAGCCACAATCTGGCGGCCAGCACTGGCGATGCGATCCACCGAAGGGGACGGCGTACTTGCGTAAACAGATGGATGAGGGGGCGTCGTGGAAGATGATGGGGTCTCCAGGTATTGCGTGAGACGCGGCGTCCGGCGGGGAGGTGCCGCCCTGCTACCCGAAGATCGCGCGGGGCTGGCCATGGCCGCGATATTTGCTTGAATGAAGTGAGAAAGTAGGCATGACTGCGGGCCATCCTCCCCCGTCCGGGACATGGCCGGGCGGCTTGCGCATGCTAAAATCCGCGTCTTTGCGAATTGATTGCGATGCTGAAGCAGCGAACACTTAAATCGGCCATCAAGGCCACCGGCGTCGGGTTGCATGGGGGCAAGAAGGTCACCATGACCCTGCGCCCGGCTGCGCCGAACACCGGCGTGGTGTTTCGCCGCGTGGATTTGCCGCAGCCGGTGGATATTCCCGCCGATGCACTCGCTGTCACCGATACCCGTCTTTGCAGCCTGGTCGAAAAGGACGGCGTCAAGGTCGGCACCGTGGAGCACATCATGTCCGCGCTGGCGGGCTTGGGCATCGACAACGTCTATATCGACCTCGACGCACCCGAAGTGCCGATCATGGACGGCAGCGCAAGTCCTTTCGTCTTCCTGCTGCAATCGGCCGGGATCGAAGAGCAGCGTGCAGCCAAGCGTTTCTTCCGGATCAAGAAGCGCGTCGAGGTGCAGGACGGCGACAAGTGGGCGCGCTTCGAGCCCTACGACGGCTACAAGCTGTCCTTCTCCATCGTCTTCGATCATCCGGTGTTCGAGAAATCGAGCCAGACGGTCACGGTGGATTTCGCCGAGACCTCCTATGCCAAGGAAGTCGCTCGGGCGCGCACCTTCGGCTTCGCGCAGGACGTTGAGGCGCTGCGCAATCACGGCCTGGCGCTCGGCGGCAGCCTCGACAACGCTATCGTGCTGGATGAGTACCGCGTGCTGAACAGCGACGGCTTGCGTTATGCCGACGAATTCGTGAAGCACAAGGTGCTGGACGCCATCGGCGATCTTTATCTGGTCGGCTATCCGATCATCGGTGCCTTCACCGCCTACAAGTCCGGCCACGGCCTGAACAACCAGTTGCTTCGCGCCACCCTGGCCGACGCCACGGCGTGGGAACTGGTCAGCTTCGACAAGGCCGAGCAGGCGCCGCCGGCATTGAGCCGCCTCTACGCACTGCCCGCCTGATCAGCATCGCCCCGGCAAGACGCTGAAGCGATGCTGATCCTCCGGTTACTCGCTTTTCTGGTCGTTCTGACCGTCGGCGCATCGGCCGTCGT
>Ga0079224_100005418_pt1 | contig 16747 bp, 13 predicted proteins | sample Stecom2015_FD_80414 | JGI IMG/M metagenome (GOLD analysis project Ga0079224, IMG submission 80414) | Agricultural soil microbial communities from Utah to study Nitrogen management - Steer compost 2015 | ecosystem: Environmental > Terrestrial > Soil > Agricultural land | place: USA: Utah... | reverse complement strand
TGTCCGCGCGCGTGAGCGGCACGCCGATCTCCATCTGGTTGCGGGGGCCGAAGCGTTGCTCCCAAAGAAACTCGTGAGTCAACGAGCTCGGACCCTCGGTCGCGATGCTCGTCGTGATCACCGCCTCGTCTTCCGGATAGGCCTTCTCGGTGAACAGTGCGCGCGGCAGGTTCAGCTCTCCGCGCGGCCACCGTTCGTCGGTGCAGAACCCGCGCACGTGCTCGAGCGCGGCCGCGATCTCCTCGTCGCTCAACGCCTCGCCGAACGCGGGCATCAGCCGATCGAATCCGCGCGCGGGCCCGCCGTTGTGGGTGACCGCGGCCCAGTCGCTGTCGGGCTCCCGCACGGCGAAGTCGCAGTCGGTGAAATCCGCGAGCGGCACGTCGAAGCCGAGCTCCGCGCGGGTCCGGCCCCGCCCGTCGGCGCCGTGGCAGGCGGCGCATGCGGCGGCGTAGATCTCCGCGCCGCTGCGGTCCTGCGCGATCGCCGCCGACGTCACTGCGCCGAGCGCGGCGACGAGCGCCGCAAAGCCTTGGCGTGTGCTTGCCACCCGACGCTCCCTTTGCTCGTTGCAGCGTAGCGAGCCGGCCCTGGAGGCGAACAGTCCGTATTTCTCGCAATGGTGCGCGTCTGCGAACGATGCGAGCCTGCAATGCGCAGCGGAAGCATAGTGGTACGCGGGAGAGCGGGCGGGAGTCGAATTCGATGCGCCTGCAAATCGTTTGCATTCTCGTCGCCGTGATCGCCGGCACGTCCGCGCGCGGGCAAGACGAGCCTCATGCCGCTCTTGCCGCGCGTTTGTTCCCGACGTCGGAACAATGCATCGCGTGCCACAGCGGCATCCACACTGCGTCGGGCGAGGACGTGTCGATCGGCTACGCATGGCGTGCGTCGATGATGGCGAGCTCGGCCCTCGACCCGTACTGGCACGCCGGCGTGCGCCGCGAGGTCATGGATTATCCGCAGGCCGAGGACGCGATCGAGGACACGTGCTCGACCTGCCACATGCCGATGGCGCGCTTCGCCGCCGTTGCAAGCAACGGGCGGGGACGCGTATTTGCGAATCTCGCGCCCGAGCCCGCCCCCGCCGCGGTCGACGGCGTCTCGTGCTCGGTGTGTCACCAGATCGAGGCCGAGGGTCTCGGCACCGAGGCGAGCTTCGACGGCGGCTTCACGGTGGATCTCTCGGCGTCGGGACAGCCGCGGCGGATGTTCGGGCCGCACGACGTCGATCCGGGGCTGCAGACGTTGATGCAGTCGGCGAGCGGCGCCGTTCAGGCGCAAGCGACGCACTTGCGCGAATCGGAGCTCTGTGCCACCTGTCACACGCTCTACACGCACGCGCTGTCGGTCGGCGAGGAAGGCGTTGCCGATGCGCTCCCCGAGCAGGTGCCGTATCTGGAGTGGCTCGCGAGCGATTACCGCGAGACGCGGAGCTGTCAGAGCTGCCACATGCCGGAGCCCGCCGAGCAGGTGCCGATCAGCTCCGTGCTCGGAGCGCCTCGCCCCGGCTTCTCGCGGCACGACTTCCGCGGCGGCAATGCGTTCATGCTGGGCATCCTGAGCCGCCATCGCGGCGAGCTCGGCGTGCAGGCGTTGCCGCAAGAGCTCGACGCGGCGATCGCGCGCACGAAGGCGTTCCTAGCCGAGTCGACCGCGCGCGTGGGAATCGACTCGGCGGCGCGAGCGGGGCGCGAGCTCGCGTTCGACGTCGCGATCGAGAACCTCGCGGGCCACAAGTTTCCCACTGCGTACCCGTCGCGGCGCGCGTGGCTCCACGTGACGGTCACCGACGCGAACGGCGAGCTGGTGTTCGAGTCGGGCGCGATGCGCGCGGACGGCTCGATCGTCGGCAATGCCAACGACGACGACGCGAGTCTCTTCGAGCCGCACTACCGCGAGATCACGAGCGCCGATCAAGTGCAGATCTACGAGCCGATCATGGTCGGCCCGGACGGGCGCGTGACGACAGGATTGCTGACGGCGGTGCGCTACGTGAAGGACAACCGGCTGTTGCCGGCCGGTTTCGACAAGGCGACTGCGAGCCGTGACGTCGCGGTGCAGGGCGCCGCGCGCGACGATCCGGATTTCACGGGCGGCGGCGATCGCGTTCGCTACGCCGTCACGCTTCCCGCCACCGCGCGAGCGCCGCTCAGAGTGCGTGCCGAGCTCGCGTTTCAGACGATCGGGCATCGCTGGGCGAACAACCTGCGCGGCTATCGCGCCCCGGAGCCGGAGCGGTTCCTGCGCTACTACGACGCGGCGGCCGCCGGCTCCGCAATGGGAATCGCCGCCGCGGCTGCCGTCGTCGATTGACTCGCATCCGAGAACGTCTCGCGATCGTCGGGGTCTAATGCGACGCCCGCCGCGCGCTCGCGCGCGAAGCGAAATCGGCTCCGCCATAGTATGATCGCGGTCGACCGGCGAGGAGCAACCCGCCGAGTGGAACGTTTATCATCGCGTTCCCGCGCGGCAGGTAGAGCATCGAGCCGTCGGCGCACGCGCCGCACGGCTTTCGTCCGAACCGCCGCCACTGACTCAAAGCTGTCGAGGACCCTGCAAACATGGCAAGCATTGCGGACATTTCCATCATCGATTCGAACACAGCGAAGGCCGAGACCGATCCGTCCGGTTCGGTGCGAACGCTGTGCAGCCCGGACCTCTGCGGTTCGAAGACGCTGACCGTTTACCGGCGCACGATCGAGGCCGGCCGACAGCTCGACGTCAAGGCGGACGGGGAGTACCACCTGCTCTACGTGATGACGACACCGGCGAACGGCGTGGTTCGCTTCCGCGGCGAGGAGCACAAGGCCGAGGAGGGCGCCGGCGTCCTGCTCGTGCCGGGCGAGTCCGCCGAGCTCGCGACGTCGGGCTCGAGCATGGACGTCCTGCACATGGTCGTGCCGAAGCCGCCGGAGGGTGTCGAGCAGGGTCTGCCCGGCGGCCCCGGCTACTTCTTCAACAGAAGCTCGCTGCGCACGCTGACCGACGCGAGCGGCGGCCGTGTGCGCCGGTTCTGCGCGGAGTCGAGCGTGCGGCTGCTCGACGGCAGCAGGCTCACGCCGACGAACGCGATCCAGGCGGGCGAGATGCACTACAACGAGGGCGGTTCCTCTCCTTATCACTTGCATCTCGGAACGCCCGCGAATCCCGACGGCGCCGCGCACTGCTACATGACGTTCAAGGGGCGTGGCCGCGTGGAGGTCGAAGGGGATTCGCGCGACATCGAGCCGGGCACGCTCGTCTACTTCCCGCCCGGCGTTCCTCATCGGTTGAGCGCGCTCGACGGTCCGTTGGACTACTTCGAGATCCAGGCGTGGAGAAGCTTCAAGACCAACGTGCTGAGCGAGGAGCCGCTCGGGTTGCGGTGGTACTACGAGCCGGAGCGCCCGGGCGCCGAGCCGGCGGAGTGGAATCAGAGCTGAGCGTCCGCTCGCGCGACGCGGCGACGAGACCGGATGCCGGTCTCGCGCCGCGTCGCTTCCATCGCCGTTGACGGAGCGTCGCTCCCGGCCTCCTCATCCCTCGTCCATACACGATCCGATCCGATTGCTCAGCAGTCGTGCGTAAGGGCACGCCCGCAGCGCGGGGATTCTCAACCGCGCCACGTGCTGCTACCTTGCGCGTGGCTTCAGGGGCGTCTTTCGACTGGGGAGCGGCAACACGATGAGGATCGGTATCCCGAAGGAAATCCACGCGGGCGAGAAGCGGGTGGCCGCGACGCCTTCCGCGATCGTCGAGCTCCGCAAGCTCGGGTTCGCCGTGGCCGTGGAGTCGGGTGCCGGCGCGGCCGCGAGCTTCGACGATGCTGCGTACGAGCGCGCGGGTGCCGCGATCGTCGCGGGCCCGGAGGCGCTCTGGTCGACGAGCGACGTCATATTGAAGGTGCGCGCGCCGGAGCATCATCCGGCGCTCGGCCGTGACGAGACGGAGCTGCTGCGCCCGGGGCAAGTGCTGATTTCGTTCCTGTGGCCGGCGCAGAACCCGGAGCTCCTCGCGCGGCTCGCCGCACGCGGCGTCACGGCGCTCTCGATGGATGCGATCCCGCGCATCTCGCGGGCGCAAAAGCTCGATGCGCTGTCGTCGATGGCGAACATCGCCGGCTACCGGGCCGTGATCGAGGCGGCGCAGCACTTCGGCCGGTTCTTCCGCGGACAGATCACCGCCGCCGGCAAGATGCCGCCCGCAAAGGTGCTGGTGATCGGCGGCGGCGTCGCCGGGCTCTCGGCCATCGGCACCGCGAAGGGTATGGGTGCGATCGTCCGCGCGTTCGACACGCGGCTCGAGGTCAAGGAGCAGGTCGAGAGCATGGACGCCGAGTTCCTGGTCCTCGACTTCGAGGAGGAGGGCTCGGGCGTCGGCGGTTACGCGAAGGTGATGAGCCCGGAATTCATCGCCGCCGAGATGGCGCTCTTCCGCAGGCAAGCGGAGGAGGTCGACATCATCATCACGACGGCGCTGATCCCGGGTAAGCCGGCGCCGAAGCTGATCACCGCCGACATGGTGGAGCTGATGCGGCCCGGCAGCGTCATCGTCGATCTCGCGGCCGAGCAGGGCGGCAACTGCGAGCTCACCGTTCCCGACGAGCTCGTCGTGCGCCACGGCGTCACGATCATCGGCTACACGGATCTGCCGAGCCGCCTGCCGACGCAGTCGAGCGAGCTCTACGCGACGAACCTGCGTCACCTGCTGACGGATCTCTGCCCGAGGAAGGACGGCGAGCTCGTGCTCGATCTCGACGACGAGGTCGTTCGCGCGGCCACGGTCGTCAAGGACGGCGAGGTCGTCTGGGAGCCGCCGAAACCTCCGCCGCCGGCTGCCGCGAAGCCGAAGCCGCCGGCCGCGCCCGCAGTGACCGCGGCCGAGGCGCCCGCGCCGACGCGCCCACGCTGGCTCGGTCCGGCCGTCGCGCTCGTGCTCGGCGGGCTCGCGCTGCTCGGCATCGGCGCGGTCGCGCCGCCGTCGTTCATGTCGCACTTCACCGTGTTCGTGCTCGCGTGCTTCGTCGGCTACATGGTGATCTGGAACGTGACGCCGGCGCTGCATACGCCGCTGATGAGCGTCACCAACGCGATCTCGAGCATCATCATCATCGGCGCGCTGCTCCAGGTGAGCTCGCCGGAGCGCTGGATCGCGTGGGTCGCGGGCTTCACCGTGCTGATCACGAGCGTGAACATCGCCGGCGGGTTCGCCGTCACGCGGCGGATGCTCGCGATGTTCCGGCGCGACGAGGGCGCGGCGCGCGCGGCCGGACGGCACGCGCCGGCACACGCAGGACGGAGGCACTGATGGCCGCGGGCGTGGTGACCGCCGCCTACATCGGCGCGACGGTGCTGTTCATCCTCGCGCTCGGCGGGTTGAGCAACCAGGAGACGGCGCGGCGCGGCAACCTCTACGGCATGCTCGGGATGGGCATCGCGCTCGTCGCGACGATCCTCGGCGTCGTCACCGACAACTACGGAATCTTGATCGGCGCCCTCGTGATCGGCGGCGCGATCGGGCTCGTGCTCGCGCGGCGCGTGCAAATGACGCAGATGCCGGAGCTCGTTGCGATCCTGCACAGCCTCGTCGGCCTCGCCGCGGTGCTGGTGGGCTTTGCGAACTTCGGCGGCCACGCCGCGGACCTCGCCGGCGCGGAGCGCGTGATCCACGACGTCGAGACCTATCTCGGAATCCTGATCGGCGCGGTCACGTTCTCCGGTTCCGTCGTCGCGTTCGGCAAGCTCTCGGGCCGGATCGGCGGCAAGCCGATGCTGCTGCCCGCCCGGCACTGGCTGAACCTCGCGCTCCTCGCGATCGCCGTCTGGATGGGGATTCTCTTCGTCCAGCAATCCGCCGAGGGCGGCGGGCTCGTCCCGCTCGTCGTGATGACGATCGTCGCGCTCGTGTTCGGCGTGCACATGGTCGCCGCGATCGGCGGTGCCGACATGCCGGTCGTGATCTCGATGCTGAACAGCTACTCGGGATGGGCCGCGGCGGCGACCGGCTTCATGCTCGGCAACGACCTGCTGATCGTGACCGGCGCGCTGGTCGGCTCGAGCGGTGCCATCCTGAGCTACATCATGTGCCGCGCGATGAACCGCCGCTTCCTCGCGGTCATCGCCGGCGGCTTCGGCACGGGCGGGTCGGCCGCGGCCGCGGCGGCGGAAGGCGGCGAGGTCAGGGCGATCGATGCCGCCGAGGTCGCGGCGCTGCTCGCCGACGCGCGCGAGGTCATGATCGTGCCGGGCTACGGCCTTGCGGTCGCGCAGGCGCAGCACGCGGTGTACGAGCTGACCCGCGCGCTCCAGGAACGCGGCGTGAACGTGCGCTTCGCGATCCATCCGGTCGCGGGCCGGATGCCGGGCCACATGAACGTCCTGCTCGCCGAGGCGAACGTGCCGTACGACATCGTCTTCGAGATGGACGAGGTCAACGATGACTTCCCGAGCACCGACGTCGCGATCGTCATCGGCGCGAACGACATCGTGAACCCGTCCGCGCAAGAGGTGCCGGACAGCCCGATCGCCGGCATGCCGGTGCTCGAGGTGTGGAAGGCGAAGACCGCGATCGTGCTGAAGCGCAGCATGGCGACCGGCTACGCCGGCGTCGAGAATCCGCTGTTCTTCAAGGAGAGCACGCGGATGCTCTTCGGCGACGCGCGCGACAGCCTGGCCGCCGTCCTAAAGGCCCTGTAGGAGCGGCTGTCCAGCCGCGACCGGCCTACGGGCGAAGAGTCGCGGCTGGACAGCCGCTCCTACCCGGAGGCCGCCGCCGTAGGAGCGGCCTCTCCCGCTTTCAGGTCGCTGCCGACTCCCGCAGCCGCGCCGGCGCAGGCTGCGGAGCCGTTCTGGCCGCCGCGGCTTCCGGCGGCGCCGTGTCGAGCCGGAGCATCGCGAGCGCGATCGCGGCGAGGAGCGAGCCGCAGCCCATCACCGTCGCGACGACCGGCACCGAGATACCGGCCTCGAACATGAAGCCCGCGATGATCGGCGCGATGATCGAGCCGCCGCGGCCGACGCCGATCGCGAAGCCGGTGCCGGCCGCGCGCACCTGCGTCGGGAACGCGTGCGCGAAGATCGCATACATGCCGTTGATCGCGGCATTGATGAAGAAGCCGCAGGCGATGCAGATCAAGGTCATCTGCGCGAGGTCGGCGCCGACGGTGCCGTAGATCGCGACGGCGACCGACGAGAGGATCATCGCACCTATCGTCAGCCGCTTGAGATCGAACTTGAGCGTCAGGAAGCCGAGCAGCGCGCCGCCGGTGGCGCCGCCGACGTTGACCCAGCTCAACACGCGGCCGGCTTGTGACGGATCGAAGCCGCGGTCTTGCACGATCACGCCGGTCCACTTCAGGATGAAGTAGAACGTCATGATGTGGAGGAAATAGGCCGCCGTCAGGATGCAGGTGGTACGGATCAGCTTCGAGGCGAAGATGCTGTGATGGGTCCGCTCCGCGAGCTCGCCGCGCACGTCCGGTAACGCGGCGACGGCGGCATGGCCCATCTTCTTCAACGTCGCGTTGACCTTCTCGAGGGTGCCGGGCCGCTGGTTCCGGACCTGCCAGTGAACCGTCTCGGGCACGAAGAAGAACACGATGGGGATCATCGCCGCCGTCATCCAGAAGCCGAGCAGGAACACCGAACGCCACGTGTACTCGGCGAGGAGCCACGCCGCGATGAAGCCGCCGGTGAACGCGCCGACCGGATAGCCGATCGACATCAGCGAGACGTTCATGTGCTTCTTTTTCGCGTTCGAGTACTCGGCGACGACGGCGTTGATCGACGCGAGCAGGCCGCCGATGCCGAGGCCCGTGATCACGCGCCAGATCGAGATGTGCACGAGCTCGACCGGCCAATCCGCGAGCAGGCCCAACGACGTCGTCAGCGACTTCAGCCCGCGCGCCATCAGGCCGGGCTCGGTCGTTACCATGAACATGCCGGCCGTCATCATGACGAGACAGGCGAGCATCATCGGACGGCGCCCCCACGCGTCCGCCACTCGGCCGAGGAAAATCGAGCCGATCGCCATGCCGACGAGCTCCATCGAGAGCAGGAGGCCCGTTACCGCAGGACCGATGCCGAATTCGTCGCGAATCGAGCCGGCGGCGAGGCTGATCGAGAGCACGTCGAACCCGTCGAGCGCGTTCAAGGCGATCGTGATCGCCACGACCATGACCTGCATGCGGCTCATCGGCGAATTCGCGAGGATTTGCCGCGGATCAGCATTCATCGTTATGTATCCCCCGTGGCCGCCCCGGGCCGCTGCCGCCGAGCGTACCACTTCCCGGGCTCGCCGGGCGACTCCGCGGGCGGGCTCAGGCCTGCCCGAGCCCCGCGAGCGCTGCGCGGATGCCGTCGGTGACTCGCTGCCACTCGCCGGTCAGCTCTTCCAGCCGGCGCCTTCCCTTCGCCGTCATGGAATAGTAGATGCGCGAGCGGCCGTTCACGGCCTTGCGCTTCGCCTTGAGCGCCCCCTTGCGCTCGAGCGCGTAAAGCGCCGGATAGACGACGCCCTCGCTGAGCCCGATCGCTTCGCTGGTCGCCGTCCGGATCGCGCGCACCAGCTCGTAGCCGTACATCTCCCGCTGCGAGAGGAGCCGCAGGATCAGGAGCTCCGGCACGCCGGTCATGAAAGGCGGGTTCGTCTGGCTCATCGCTCGGGCTCGATGCCTCGAACGATGGAATATAGCGCTCGGACGAACGCGGGGGCAACCGCGCGCGCGGCGCCGGTCGACGCTCGCCGGCGCTTTCCGCTACGATGCGCAAGGGCCGACCGGGAGGAGGGGACCCCGTGAGATCCGTAACGCTCGCCGCCGCGGCGCTCGTCGCGTTGCTCGGCGCCCGGCACGCCGTCGCACACCACTCGTTCGCGACGCAATACGATGCGAATGCGCCGGTCACTCTGAGCGGAGTGGTCACGAAGGTCGAGTGGACCAATCCGCACGCGCGCTTCTACGTCGACGTGAAGGAGCCCGACGGCTCAGTCACGAACTGGAACCTCGAGCTCGCGAGCCCGAACGTGCTGCGGTGCAACGGCTGGCAGCGCGACTCGCTGAAGGTCGGAGACGAGGTGCTCGTGGAGGGCTCGGCCGCGCGGAGCGGCGCGAAGATGGCAAACGCACGCGTCGTGCGGCTCGCGGACGGCACGCGGGTCTTCGCTCGCGGTCCCGAAGACAACTGAGGGCGAGCGATGACGGTACGTCCGCTTGCGATCGCCGTCGCCGCCTGCTGCGCGCTGCACACCGCGGTCGCCGTCGCGCAGAGCGAGCCGCCTGCCGCGACCTCGGCCGCCGGCAGCGGCGGCTTGTCGAACCCGGCGATCGTGCCGGAGGTGCCGGACGCGCCGCCGCCGCGGCTGCCCGACGGCACCGTCGATCTCACCGGTATCTGGTCGGGCGGCGGGCCGATCGGCAACATCGCGGACGGACTTCTGCCGGGCGAGGAGATCGTGCTCCTGCCCGACTCGGAAGCGCTGATGAAATCGCGCCTGTCGCGGGACGACCCGGAAGCGAACTGCCTGCCGACCGGCGTGCCGCGTATCGCACCGTATCCGTGGCGCATCGTTCAGCATCCGCCGCACGGCCCGGCGACGCATCTGTTCTTTCTGTTCGAGGGCAACATCCACAGCTACCGGCAGATCTTCGTCGACGGCCGGGGCCACCCGGACGATCTCGACCCGACGTGGTACGGTCATTCGATCGGCCACTGGGAAGACGACACCCTCGTCGTCGAGACGATCGGGTTCAACGACCTGTTCTGGTTCGATTTCGCGGGCCACCCGCATACGGAGCAGCTGCGCGTGATCGAGCGCTACACGCGGACGTCGTTCGGAACCCTCGAGAACGAGATCACGATCATCGATCCCGGCGCCTATGCGAAGCCATTCACCGTCAAGTACACGGCGACGCTGCGTCCCGGCTGGGAGCTGATGGAGTACATCTGCAACGAGAACAACCAGGACGTTCCGCACCTGATCGGTCCGCCCGGCCTCTGACCGGGCATCGCGCGCTTCAGCCCGGCCGGAACGGCGCGAGCCTCTCGCGTTCCTCCCGGTCCGGAGCGCCCAGCCACTTCTGCACCTTACGCCGCAGGTAGCCGAGGGACAGGCGATCGCGCCACGTTCCCCAGCCGTGGTGGAAGCCGTAGGTGATGCCGGTGTTCAAGTAGAACTTCTTCTCGCGCCGGCCGTGCAGCCGGCGGGGGCTCAGCACGGGTTTCGGCGTGAGCAGCACGCCGTCGTAGCGGGCGAGGTTCGCGAACAGCACCCGGCTCAAGAGGCCGGGCCCGGTGGCCATGCCGACGTCGTAGTACGTGCGCGCGGTCGGCGGGTTCGCGCGCAGATCGTCGAGCACGTCCCGCCAGAGCGGGTGACCCGGCACCGACGCGAACACGTAGTTCGCGACCATGTCCTCGTCGTCGCCGAACGCGCGCTCGCGCTCGAGCGAGAGCACGACCGCCGCGTCGGCGTAGTCGAACGGGCGGATGAACTCGTAGTCGAGGTCGCAATACAGGCCGCCGAGGTCGTGCATCAGCACGTAGCGGAACACGTCGACGCGCATGATCTGCCGCTCGAACGCGGCGAAGATCGGGTAGAAGTCGGGATGCCGCTCGCGGACGTGCCGGTCCATCGCCGCGTCCGTCCAGAGCCGGTACTCCCAGCCCGGATGGTACTTGCGGACCGAAGCGACCGCGCCCCGCCAGCGCGGCGGCACTTGCTCGGTCTTCCACAGCTGGTGCACGAGGCGCGGGATGCGCGCAGGCGCGGCGGCGAGCGGCTGCGGCGCTCGCCGCGATTGCATCCATTGAACGGAACTGGCCATGCGAAATCCTTTTCGAGCCCAGCAGGTGACGGCGGCCGTGCACGGCGCCGCACCGAAGCGATCAGCTTACTCCGTTATTCGACGCACCTCGATCGGCAGCCCCTACTTCGCGAGCGGGTCGGGCCGCACCTGGAAATGGACGACGAGCGGCTTGTTGCCTTTCCCGCCTTCCATCAGCCACGGCGTGCGGTCGCCGCTCGAGACCCATAGACCGCGGCCCTTCCAGCCGGCGTTCGGGTCGTCGATCCGGCCGTCGAAGCCCTTGCTGTAGAAGCCGAGCGGGTAGGGGATCCTGAGCGTCACGAATTCGCCGTCGACGAGCGCGTGCACGCCGTCGAACAGGTTCGCGGTCGACATCGGGACGTTCTCGCCGAGGCCCGAGGTGTCGTGCTGATCGACCCACGAGTAGTAGCTCGACTCGACGCTGAACTCCTCGAGCCCTTCGAAGCCCGGGCCCGGGTAGCGATAGAACGTCCAGCCTTCCGGACAGTGGTCGCCGGTGGCGGTCGGGCCGTTCAACGGGCCGCGGCACTTGCTCCGGTCGAACGCACCGAGATGACCGCTGCCGAGCGAGACCCAGACGACGCCGTTGCGGTCGATGTCCGCGCCGCGCGCGGCGAATCCGGGCAACGGCACGTTGTAGACCTCGGCGAGCGCGGTCTCGGGCGGATTCGGGCCCGGATCGAGGCGCACGATCGACCCTGGGAACGCGAGGTTCGAGCCCCAGATCGAGCCGTCGACCGGATTCGGCATGACCGCGTAGAAGCCGTTGTTGATGCGCTTGTCCTTCGTCGGGTCGACCGGCTGATCGGGCTCGACGTACTCGTCCCGCTTGCCGTTGCCGTTCGTGTCGAGCACGAGCGCGGTCCAGCCTTGCGCCTTCGCGGCATCGCCGGTCTCGTCGAACACCTTCGTGTCGAGCCAGCCGACGACCGGGCCGCCGCCGCTCGTCCAAAGCGTATGGTTCGCGTCCTCCGCGAACTGCAGGTGGTGCGTCGAGAAGCAGGTGTCGACGAACGTGTATTCGCCCGTCTCGGGCTCGTACACCGCGAGATGCCGGCTCGCGCGCTGGGTCGGGAAGAGCTTCGCGGACGGGTGGTCGGACCCTTCGCGGCAAAACGCGGGCTGGTTGTCCGGCGCGCGCACGGCGGCCGTGTACCAGACGCGCCCCTTGTGGTCGAACATCGGGTTGTGCGCGTTCGCGCGGCTGTCCCAGATCGCCTCGTCGCCCCAGTACGGCGAGGGTTGCAGCGGCGGCGTGCTCTTCGTCGTCGGCGTGTCGGCGTCGCGGACCGGCGCGTGCAGCACCGTCGCGGTGTTTGCGACCGGGTCGAGAATCGGGAACTCGTCGGTCGAGAGCTCCGGCGCGCCGTAGATCTTGCCGTAGGCGTTCACGGTCGGCTGACGCCGGTCGGTCGAAATCAAATCATGCATATAGAACTGCGGGCTCGACCAATCTCTCACGGTCGCGACGATGTTCCGCTCGAGGCCTCGGGGGCGCTCGGGCTTCGTCGCCGGGAGCTCGCCGGCCGCGATGCGGTCGGTCCAATCCCCGAAGTACTTGAGCGGCACGCCGCCGAGCTGGCCGACCGCGGAGCTCACCATGTTCTGGCCGGCCTGGCCGGATTGGATCCGCCTGATCCAGGCCTGCTCGCCGGATTCGAACTCGCCGAGCGCCGGAGAAACGGTTCGCGTCGACAGCTGGCCGATCTGATGACAGCCGATGCAGGACAGGTTCTTGATTGCCCCGAGATACTGGTTGCGGCCGCCCGGCACGTGGCCGAGCTCGCTTTCCGGCGGGATCTTGATCATCGAGTACCAGTACGCCGCGGGATACACCTGCGCGGCCTCGGCGTCGCTTGCCGCGACCTTCGCCGTCAGATCGAGCCGTTGCCCCGGGCTCGCACTGACCTTGTCGGAATCGGCGAGCCCGTAGCCGCGCACCCAGACGCTGTAGCTCGCGGGCGGCAGGTCGGGGATCACGTAGCGTCCGGCGTCGTCCGTCACGACGATCTTCGCGAAGCGGGTGCCGAGCTCGTCCGTCTCGGCGATGACCCAAACGCCGGCCTCCGCACCGTTCGTGCTCGTGACGACACCGCCGATGTCGTCGGCATCGAGCGCGATCGGCTCCTGCGCGTGCGAGAGGCCGCACGAGACAGCTGCGACCAGGGCCAGCGGAGGGTGAAGCGGGCGAATCATTTTCATGCGGCGCTCCTCGAAGATGTCGCTACAGGTTGTTGATTTTTATTGCCCTTGCTGATGGGGCCGCGGCCAGCGCCGCCGGCCGCCGCGCTCGTCGGGGTATTTCCGCACGGCTCCCCCGGCGATTGCAAGACGCGGGCCAGCCGCTCCCGCCCGACGTCGCGCGCGGCGTATCCTTCGTATGCCCAGTCCGATACGGCCGATCCGAGGGTACCAGATGCTTCGCGCCAGTTTGCTCGCGACCTTGCCGACGCTCGCGCTCGCCGCGCCGGCCGACGTCGCGGCCCATCACTCCTTCGCCGCCGAGTTCGATGCGGCGAGCCACGGCGAGATCGCCGGCAGGATCACCGAGGTGCAGTTCGCGAACCCGCACGTGCGTTACCGGCTCGCCGTCGAGCGCGACGGCACCGAGGAGGAATGGGAGCTGCAGCTGTCGAGCGTGACGACGCTCCGCAGCCTCGGCTTTCTGCCGGACACCCTCGCGGTCGGCGACCGCGTGCAGGCGCGAGGCCAGCTCGGCCGGAACGGCGCTCGTAAGCTGTTCGTCCGTGCGCTCGTGACCGCCGACGGACGCGATCTGCTCGTGTCGCGCGAGAGCCGCGGGGACCCGAACGTCGTCACCGCCGACCCGCGCAAGCGCTACGGCTACGGGGCCGTCGACAACGACTATCCGGTCGACATCACCGGCCCCTGGCGCAACAGCTACAAGTTCCGCGTGACGGTGGACGACCTCGAGCCGAAGCCGACGCCGTTCACTCCGGAGGGGCGGCGGCTGTTCCAGGCGACGACGCACTACGACGACTATGCGCTGCGCTGCCTGCCGCTCGGGCTGCCGCGGATGTTCGGCTCGCCGTACGACATGGAAATCGTCGATGCGGGCACGCACTACGTGTTCCTGTACGTGCAGAACAATGCGCACCGGCGGATCTACATGGACGGCCGGTCGGCGCCGCCCGATCAGCCGCCGACCTCGCTCGGCTTCTCCGTCGGCCGCTGGGAAGGCGACACGCTCGTGATCGAGACGACGCACCTCGCGCCCGGCTGGCTCGACGGCAGCGGTCTGCCGATGTCCGGAGAGGGCACGCGCATCGTCGAGCGCTACGACGTCGCCGACGACCGCCTGTCGATCGACCGGACGATGACGATCTACGATCCGTACTACACGGAGCCGCTCGTCCGCCGGCGCGGTTCCGCCCGGGACGACGGCGTGCGGCTGATCGAGCAGGACCCGTGCGATCCGCGCGGCTACTACCGCGATCTGCTCGAGGCGGGGGAGCTCGAGGAGCGTCTGCGCTAGGCCTAGCGCTCGCGACGCACGCGAACCGCGCGGCGGCCGTCGGGGACGAGGAAGAAGCTGCCGAGGGCACCGGGCCGCAGCACGGCCGAGAACGGCGGCTCCTCGAACTGCGTTCGGCGGCCGTCGGTCTGCCGCAGGATCTCGCCGTCCGAGGTGATGAAGGTTGCGTTCGCCGAGAAATCGCGGCGGATCTGGACGACGACGCGCTCCTCGGCGGTGCGGTCGTCGCGGGCACCGTCGCTCCGGTCGGCCGTGCTCGTTCGCGCTGCCGGCACCTCGACGGTGCGCACGGCGGCCGGGGCGGGCGAGGGCTCCGCGCGCGCCGCCGCGGCGGGCGCGGGATCCGCTCGCGGCGCTTGCCGCTCGGCAGCGCGCGCCGGCGCGGGCGCCCCTGCTGTCGCGGGCTCGCGGCGTTCCGGCGTCGCCGGCGATCCGCCGTCGGTGCGAGCGGGCGCGCGCAGCGCCGCGTCGTAGCATCGGAGCCGCTCGCGGTCGTCGTCGATCCGCGTGCATTCGAAGGCGCGGAGCGCGGCGTTCAGCTCGCCTTGCGCCGCGGCGGGGGCGAGCGGCGCCGCCGCCGCGGCGATCGCGAGCAGCAGGACCCAACGCCGACGCGGTTTCGCTGTCGTGCCCGAGCGCATCGAAGGCGACCTCCCGATTGCGGCCCGCCGGCCGCGCGCCCGAGAAAATACCACGGCGCCCGCGCTCGGAACGACTCCCGTGCGAAGACCGCGGTCATCGGGTAGGAGCGGCTGTCCAGCCGCGACTGCGGCTTCGTTCGGGCTCGCGGTGTTCGCGGCTGGACAGCCGCTCACCCCGCGGGGGGCGTTGCGGCTTCGGATCGCGACGGCGCAGGTGTTAGCCGCGGTCGGGGACGAGGTGGCAGGCGACTCGGCGCTCGGTGCCGTCGGCGTCGACGACCGTGCGGAGCCGCGGCGTGACCGCGCGGCACTCGTCCGTCGCGTGCGGGCAGCGGCTCGCGAACCGGCAGCCGGGCGGCGGGTTCACCGGCGATGCGATCTCGCCCTTGACCGCGATCGCCGTCCGATTCCGCTCGCTCCGGGGATCGGGCTCCGGATTCGACGCGATCAGCGTCTGCGTGTACGGATGGAGCGGCTTGAAGTACACCGCGTCGGCCGGCCCGAGCTCGACGAGCGAGCCCAAGTACATCACCGCCATCCGATCCGACACGTAGCGCACCATCGAGAGATCGTGCGCGATGAACAGCATCGTCAGCCCGAGCGATTCCTTGAGCTCGGCCAAGAGCCGCACGATCTGCGCCTGCACCGATACGTCGAGCGCGGAGATCGGCTCGTCGCAGACGACGAATTTCGGCTTCATGATCAGCGCGCGGGCGATGCCGACCCGCTGCCGCTGTCCGCCGGAGAATTCGTGCGGGTAGCGCGCCGCGTGCGCGCGGTCGAGCCCGACGCGCTCGAGCCAGCTGCCGACCTCCTCGCGCAGCCGGGCGCCGCGTGCGCGTTCGTGCAAACGCAGGCCTTCGCCGACGATCTCGCCGACGGTCATCCGCGGGTTCAGGCTCGAGTACGGGTCCTGAAAGATCATCTGCATCCGGCGCGCGTAGCGGCGGAACGCCGCCGCGTCGTAGCGCCGCGGCAGCCGCTCGCCCTCGAGCTCGACCTCGCCTCGGGTCTTGTCGTGCAGGCCGACGAGCGTCTTGCCGAACGTCGACTTGCCGGAGCCGCTCTCGCCGACGAGCCCGACGATCTCGCGCTCGGCGATCTCGAGCGAGACGTCGTCGACGGCGTGGACGACGCGGCCGCGCCCGAGGTCGAAGTGCTTCGTCACGCCGCGTGCGGAGAGGAGCGCGGTCACGGCCGTCTCCGATGGAGCCCGGGCGCCCGATCGGGCGCGTCCTCGTGCTGCAGCCAGCAGAGCGAGCGGTGGCCGGGTCCGACCGCGAAGTGCGGCGGATGCTCGGGCCCGCAGATCCGCATCGCGTACGGGCAGCGCGCGAAGTACGGGCAGCCGGGCGGCGGGCTGAAGAGGTCCGGCGGCGCGCCTTCGATCGGCCGCAAGCCCTCCGCCTTCGTCGTGTCCTTGCTCGGCATCGCGGCCTTCAGCCCGAGCGTGTACGGGTGCGCCGAGCGGTAGAACACGTCGTCGGCACTGCCGTGCTCGACGATCTCGCCCGCGTACATCACGGCGACCTCGTCCGCCATGCGCGCGACGACGCCGAGATCGTGCGTGATCAGCACGAGCGCCATGCCGTTCTTGCGCTGCAGCTCGCGGAGCAAGTCGAGGATCTGCGACTGGATGGTCACGTCGAGCGCCGTCGTCGGCTCGTCCGCGATCAGCACGTCCGGCTCGCACGCGATCGCCATCGCGCTCATCGCGCGTTGCAGCATCCCGCCGGAGCACGCGGACGGGGACCGCTTCGCGCCCGCGTCGGGCCCCTGGCTCCGCGCGAGCGCGAGGAGCTC
>Ga0079224_100005417_pt1 | contig 16748 bp, 14 predicted proteins | sample Stecom2015_FD_80414 | JGI IMG/M metagenome (GOLD analysis project Ga0079224, IMG submission 80414) | Agricultural soil microbial communities from Utah to study Nitrogen management - Steer compost 2015 | ecosystem: Environmental > Terrestrial > Soil > Agricultural land | place: USA: Utah... | reverse complement strand
AGTCGTCATGTGCTTCGACGGCGACGCGGCAGGCAAAAAAGCCGCCTGGTCGGCACTGCCCCTGCTCCTGGACGCCGAGCTCGATGTCGCGATGATTCTCCTGCCCGAAGGGGAAGATCCGGACAGCGTGGGCCCCGAGCGCTTCGCCGCGTTGCTCGAGCGCGCCAAACCAGCCCTGGAGGAGATGATGGTGCGCATCGCGGCCAAGGCTGGGACCGCGGCCCATGCGCGTGCACGCGGGCTGGACCGCATCATTCCGCTGATTGCCAAAGTCCGACGCGACACCGCCCGCGAGCTGCTCATCGACCGGGCCGCCGATCTCTTCGCTTTCCCGCCGAACCGGGTCGAATCGGCCGTCCGTGCGGCCGCTCGTGGCGAGGTGGAAGCCCCGGCCGAGTCGTCGGCGCCACAAAACGCGCGACGTTTTGGCTCGATTTCTGGCGGACCTGTGACAGTATCCGCGGCCGTGCGCCCCTTGCCGCCCCTTCCGGCGGGGCAGGCCCAGCTCACGATGCTCCTCGTGGATGTCCCACACCTCGCCGCGGTGGCGGAACGAACGGGCGCCGTGGCCTGCATCACGGATCCTCGGCTCGCGCCCATTGCGCAAGCCATCCTCGAGGGCGCAAAGAACGGCGAGAACCCATCCATGCCCGAACTGCTCGAACGAGTGCAGCCGCCCGAAGCGCAGCGGATGGTTTACGCCAAGGTGTTCGCCGGCCGCTACCGCGCCAGCGGCGACGACGCCACGTTCGATCCTCAGTTCATCCTCCATAGTCTCGTCCAGCGCTGCCGCGAAGAGACGCTCGACCGCGAAATTCGCGAGCTCGATCGTGAAATCGCCCGCGCCCAGGACCAAGGCTACCCCGACAAAGCCAGCGAACTCGCCCAGCTGCGGCTGACCAAGCGGCGAGCGCAGGCGGTGTTGCGACAACAAACGGTCCCCGCGACCCCCTCTCGAAGCGAAAACTAGGTTGAGGCCCAATGACGAAGAAGACGTCTCTGCGTTCGCTGGATCAGGAAAAGCTCAAGAAGCAACTGATCGCATTTGGCAAGAAGAAGGGCCACATCACGCACGCGGACCTGCAGGAGCTGCTTCCGCCGGACCTCATCGACCGGTCCGAGATCGGCAAATGGGAGCAGATGCTGGTCGACGAAGGCGTCCAGGTCGTGACCAAAGAAGAGACGAAGGTCGCCGTCGCGGCGGCCCCCGCGGCTGCGACCAAGGGCACGAAGGTCCCGGTGCGCAAGGCCGCCGGAGCGAATCCCAAGCGCGACGAAGACGAGGACGAGCAGGCGCGAACGAACGATCCCGTGCGCATGTATCTGCGCAAGATGGGCTCCGTCTCGCTGCTCACCCGTGAAGGCGAGGTCGAGATCGCCAAGCGCATCGAAGAAGGCGAGCGCCGCCTGCTCGATATCGCCCTGCGCAGCCCCGTCGCCATCCCCTACATCTTCGAAATGTACGACCGCATCAAACGCGGTCAGCTCCGGATCAAAGACGTCATCCAAATCTCGAACCCGGCCGACAACGGCCCTCCAGGGACGAGCACGAGCAACAGCCTCGCCGCAGAACCGCCGCCGATCAATCAAGAGGCGGCGATGGAGAACCTGCAGAAGCAGCTCGAGAAGATCCGTCGCCACCAAAAAGAGATCGAGAAGCTGCAGGAGCAGCTCGCCCCCGCCGCGCCCGAAGAAGCCTCGGTCGAGGGCCGCCAGAAGGTCACCGCGCAGATCGAGGACCATCGCCGCTCGTGCATCGAGGCGATCACCGACATGAACCTCTCGCGCAGGCCGATCGACGGCATCGTCGAGGAGCTGTCGCAGTTGGTCGAACGCGTGACGCGAGCCGAGCGCGACCTCGTCGAGTGCGAGCGCCGTGCGGGGATGGACCTCAAGGAGCTGCGCGGCCTGTTCAAGGACGTCCGCCTCTCCGAGGAAGAAGAGTTCAAGCTCTGTCGACGCTTGGGGCTACACCCGTCCGAGCTGCACGAGATCGAAGCCCGTATGCGTCTCGCGACCAAGCGCATCCGCCAGGTCGAGCAGGAGACGGCCATGCGCGCGCCCGAGCTGCAGGAGCTCCACGGCTCGCTCATCAGCGCACAACGCCAGGCGGAGCGCGCCAAGGCCGAGCTCGTCGAAGCCAACCTCCGCCTCGTCGTCTCGATCGCCAAAAAGTACACGAACCGCGGGCTTCAGTTCCTCGACCTCATCCAGGAGGGGAACATCGGCCTCATGAAGGCCGTCGACAAGTTCGAGTACAAGCGCGGCTACAAGTTCTCGACCTACGCGACGTGGTGGATCCGGCAGGCGATCACCCGTGCGATCGCCGACCAGGCACGGACGATCCGCATCCCCGTGCACATGATCGAGACGATCAACAAGCTCATCCGCACGAGCCGCTACCTCGTGCAGGAGCTCGGCCGCGAGCCCACGCCGGAAGAGATCGCGGAGAAGATGGAGCTCCCGCTCGACAAGGTGCGGAAGGTCCTCAAGATCGCCAAGGAGCCGATCTCCCTCGAGACGCCGATCGGCGAGGAGGAAGATTCCCATCTCGGGGACTTCATCGAGGACAAGAACATGACCTCGCCCTCCGAGGCGGTCATCAACCTGAATCTCGCCGATCAGACCCGGCGCGTGCTCGCCACACTCACCCCGCGCGAAGAGAAGGTGCTGCGGATGCGCTTCGGCATCGGCGAAGCCTCCGACCACACGCTGGAGGAGGTCGGACAGGACTTCTCCGTCACGCGCGAACGCATCCGCCAGATCGAGGCGAAGGCGTTGCGCAAGCTTCGCCATCCGAGCCGCAGCAAACGATTGAAGGCGTTCGTCGAGAGCTAGGGAGACCGACGATGGCGCGCTGGTCCCGTCTCTCGCGCTCGCTGCTTCTTGCAGCCGTGTGCTCGGCGACGAGCGCATGCTCCGACGAGTCCGGCCCTTGGCCGCCCGTGCAAACGGGAGAGCTCGGCTTCGCCGATTTTCGCTACTGCGACGGCGAGGATCTGCTCGACTGCACGGCGCCCGTCCCCCGTGATTTCGCGCTCGATGCCTCGTTCGGCCTGACCTTCTCGGTCACCGGGGGTGTGCCGCACGAAGTCCGCGGCCGCCGAATCGTTTCGGCGAGCTCGCACATCGTCGAACCGCTCGGCAACACCTTCCAAGCCGTCGGCCTCGGCAGCGTCGCCCTGCTCGCGACGAGCTTGGACGACGAGGTGATCGATCTGCTGCGCGTCCGCGTGCATCCGGTCACGCGCATCGGCGTGACCGCGCAACCCTGCGGAAACTCGTGCTCACCGCCCTCCGAAGAGCAGGTGGTGTATTTCGAGCGGGATACCGCCGTGACCGTGACGGCGACCGCGTGGAACGGGGACGTGCCCCTCGGCGGCAACGTCCGTTACCAGTGGACCTCGTTGACCCCCGACGTTCTCGCAGTCACGTCCCAGCGCGGCAGCCAAGCGACGCTGCTCCTCGAAGGCGGGCTCGGCGAGGTACGGGTGACCCACGGCAACGTCTCCGAAGACGTCACGATCGTCGTTGGGCGCGGACCGGTGCGTGCCACCACCTATCGCGTGGACGAGTCGACGAGCGGCGACGGGATGGACACCGATAGCTCGACCACCGCGGCCACGGACACGGACGACACCGCGACATCGTCGGGCACGGACGCCGACGCCGACACCGACACCATGACGGGCACCTCGCTCGGGGCTGCGGACGACGGCGACACCGAAGCCGATACCGAGTCCACGGCGTCGAGCGGCGCCGCCGAACTGGAACGTCGCCCATCTCCGGGCAGGAGGGCCGCGCCATGATGCGTCTGCACCGCGGGCTGCTCGCGGCCTCGCTCGCGAGCCTCGTCGCGTGCGGGGGCGGCGAGTACGGCTCGCTCGACCTCTTCGTGCTGTCCGGGGACGAGGCGTATCCCGGCTACACCGCGGACCTCGTCGTGCCTCACGGCGGTGCCTGGCTCGTCGAAGCGCGGCCGCGTGCGGCCCAGGGCGACGACTTCCGTGGTTGGGAGGTCTTGGAGCTGCATTCGATGAACCCGGTCGTCGCCGAGATTCGCCCGAGCATCCTGAGCCACATCTGGGTGGTGACCGGTGCGTCGCCGGGCACGACCCACGTGAGCGTGGAGTTCGACGGGCGCGAACGGGATCGCATCATCGTCACCGTGGTGGAGCAGGATTGACATGACCGCAGTGCTCGCGCTCGCCCTGTCCGTTTCGCTCGCGATGCAGGCCGTGACGCCGGTCCAGACCGCCGAAGCACCGCAGGCCAGCCCCGAAGAGATCGCCTTGGTGCAGCGCTACGAGGGCGCCCAGGCGCGCGTCGAACGGTATCGTACCACCGGGGACCTCGACGCCTTGCGCTCCGCTCGGCGGGAGCTCTCCGAATGGCTCGTCGAGCACCAGACGCTCTACGGCACCCAGGCGGCGGCCGAATCGATCCGCACGCCCGTCCGCGATCAGCTCGCCCAGATCGACGCCGTGCTCGCGGCAGCTGCTCCCTCGCCGCCGCCCGCGGCTGCGCCCCAGCGATCGCCGTCGTCGTCGGCGGGACGTTCGATGATCACCGCGGGCGCCGTGCTGCTGCCCATCGGCGTGGTGCTCGCAGCGACGGTGGCCGCGCCGCTCTGGTATTCGCGTGACCTCGCCCTCGAACGCGCCGAAGACAGCACCTTCCGCGTCGATCAGCGCGATGCCATGCAGCGCGCCGAGACCCTGCACGCGGGCGGCTGGGTCGCGATGGGCTTCAGCATCGCACTGATGGGCGGTGGCCTCGCGCTGCTCACCACCGGCATCGTGAAACGCACCACGCGTCATCAGGCGCGGGTCGTGCCGACGTTCACGCCGCGATTCGTCGGCGTCTCGACGAGCGTCCGATTCTGAATCGCACCCGCGCGCCCGAGGTCCCATGCGGCGCGCTTTCCCGCGTGCCCACTTGCCGATCGTAGCGGCGGAGGGTGACATCTTCGGATGCACCCCCTGCTCGCGGAACTCCTCGACCTCCTCCGGCTCGAGCCCCTCGAAGCGAACCTGTTCCGCGGACGCTGTCAGGATCTCGGATGGGGCGCGGTGTTCGGTGGGCAAGTCGTCGGGCAAGCGCTCTCCGCCGCCGAACAGACGGTCGAAGCGGATCGTCCGGTGCATTCGCTGCACGGCTATTTCCTGCGCCAAGGTGCGGTCGATCGCCCGATCGTCTACGAGGTCGATCGGATCCGCGACGGCAAGAGCTTCACCACCCGGCGCGTGGTCGCGATCCAAGGCGGCGAGGCGATCTTCAGCCTGTCGGCATCGTTCCAGCGCGTCGAGCCGGGCTACGAGCATCAAGCCACGATGCCGGAGGCACCGGACCCCGACGGTCTCCTCTCGGAGCTCGAGCTCGCACGTCGGGTCACCGATCGCATCCCGCCGAAGTTGCGCAGCTTCGCGCTCGCGGAGCGTCCGATCGAAATCCGTCCCGTCGATCCCGACAATCCACTCGCGCCGCGCTCGCGCGAGCCCGTTCGCATGAGTTGGTATCGCGCGATGGACCGACTCCCCGACGATCCGTCGATCCACCTCTACCTGCTCGCCTACGCGTCCGACTTCAACTTCCTGGTGACCGCCATGCAGCCCCACGGCGTCTCGCTGTTGAGCCCACAGATGCAGGTCGCGAGCCTCGATCACGCGATGTGGTTCCACCGCCCGTTTCGCTTCGACGACTGGCTGCTCTACGTGGTCGACAGCCCCAACGCGGGTGGAGCCCGCGGTCTCGTCCGCGGGCAGTTTTTCTCTCGCACGGGTGAGCTCGTCGCATCCTGCGTGCAGGAAGGGCTGATGCGGACGCGCACCCGGTGAGGTGGGCGAACGCGCGGACTCGCGTCGTCCGCCCCCCCCGCACCTACTTGTTCGGTTGCGGCGTCACGCGCAGGTACGGTTTGAGCGCCTTCCAGCCCTTCGGGAAGCGTTCTTTGGCTTCCTCGTCGCCGACGGCCGGCACGATGATGCAGTCGTCGCCATCACGCCAATTGACCGGTGTGGCGACTTTGTAGTTCGCCGTCAATTGCAGGGAGTCGATCGTCCGCAGGATCTCCTCGAAGTTGCGTCCCGTGCTCGCCGGATAGGTCAGCGTGAGTTTGACTTTCTTATCGGGCCCGATGACGAACACCGAACGCACCGTGAGCGTATCGTTCGCGTTCGGGTGGATCATGTCGTAGAGCCCCGCGATTTTGCGGTCGGAATCGCCGATGAGCGGGTAGTTGAGCGCATGGCCTTGCGTCTCCGCGATGTCGCCCGCCCAACGCCGGTGGTCCTCGACCGGGTCGACGCTCAGACCGATCGGCTTGACGTTGCGCTTGTCGAACTCGGGTTTGAGCCGCGCGACCTCGCCGAGTTCGGTCGTGCACACCGGCGTGAAGTCCTTCGGATGCGAGAACAAGATCCCCCAAGAGTCGCCCAACCACTCGTGGAAGCGGATGCGTCCTTCGGTGGTGTCGGCCTCGAAATCGGGTGCGGTGTCTCCAAGTCGGATTGCCATGGCGCGTAGGATACCCCGCGTCATGCGGACGTGCGAATCACTGCGAGCGCGATTCGAACGTCGATATTTCACGGATGGCCGTTCGTCGCACCGTATACGGCGAAGGCTTTGCGCGGTCGTTACCGGCGCCTCGTCTGCTCGTTCGCGGGCCGTCGTGGCGCCCGCAGCCCCATCGACCTCGCGCTCCGATCCTGGCGTCCCGTTGCCAACCACGGCGCCGAGGCTCCGGCACGCGAGCGGCCGCGTGGCGGGACCGAGCACCGAGGTCGCGCAGGGCCCAGCCTTCGACCTCGCACCGTTGCCCCGAGACCTTCACCCGCCCGCGAGCGGAGCAGCCGCACCGACGCGCCTCGACGCGGTCCCTTCTCCCATCACCGATCGCCGTCACGATGACCGACTGCGCATCGCCGAAAGCGACATCGACCGGACACACGACGCTGCGACGATCCTTCACGAGCTCCGACGCGCAAGTCCCCAATAATGGGAAACGCACCGCATCGAAAGCTGCGAGACAGCGCGCCCGAGATTCGATAGCATCTTCGGGTTAGCGATTGCGCGCGTGTTTTCGATCGCGATTCCGATGCTCCTCTCCTTCGGTGCGGTGCCGAGCGTCGGCCCGTCGCGCGGCAGCGATGCCGTGTTCGTCGCACCGTTCGAACCCGAGAAACCCACCACCCCCGCCAAGCCGGACTTCTCGTCCCCCTTCGCGCAGAAACGATTGTTGGGCGATCGGCCGGTGCCGCCCTCGCTCCATCGCATGGTCCGATTCGACTTCCTCTCCGGGCCGATCTGGCGGCTACGCCAAGTCGACGCACTGCTGAGCACGAGCGTCGAAGTGGGCCACATGCGCGGGCTATCGCTCGCCTTCCAATACGCGATCCTCGTTTCGCCGAATCGTGCGGTGCTTCGCACGGTGGAGATGCCCCTCGGCGCGGGCGTGGTCCTGCGTGGGACCCTCCAGCGTCTGCGTCTCTACGGCAGCATCGGATTGACGGCGGGTGTGTTGCTGCACCGCGCGGCGGACGATCGCGTGGTCATCCGCAGGGTCGATCCCGATTTTCAGCTACCGATTCGCTTCGCGTGGACGATCGCGGGCGCAGGGCTCAGTCTCTCGCTCATTCAGGGCTACAGCGTACGCCGCCGTAGCTATGAACGGCGAGGCGTCGAAGTGTGGGCTCGCAATGCGTATCGCATCGGCTTCGCACTTGGAATACACTTCGATGTCAGTGCTGGCCGTGGTCGCTGGATTCGGGGTGGCCACAAGGAGGAGCGACGATGAAACGGACATGTGCGTGGGTGGTGGTGATGTGTTGGTTCATGGCGAGTTGCGACGACTCGATCGATCTCGATCCCCTCGAAACCGAAGCCCCGATCGAAGCTCGGATGCGGCCCAAGCCGATCATCGGCGGCACGTTGACGCTGACGAGCAACGACCTCGCCGTGGCGGCCGATCCAGACCGCGACCAGGTGCATGTCGTCGACCTCGTCTCGCGCCACGTGCTCCACACGATCGAGCTCGCGCCCGGGGACGAACCCGGGCGCGTCGTCGAAGGCGCCCAGGGCACGGCCCACGTCGTGCTGCGCGGCTCTGGTTCCGTCGCAACCCTCGATCTCGCAGCAGGCACCGTGGTCGCGCGCGTGCCCGTCTGCGCGGAACCCCGCGGCATCGCCCACGATGCGTCCGCGGGCGTCCTCCATGTCGCATGCGCCGACGGATCCCTCGTGCAGCTCGACGCCACGTCGAGCACGGAAGTCTCGCGCACGAGGCTCGAACCGGACCTACGAGACGTCCTGCTCGTCGACGGGAAGGTGAAAGTCTCGCAGTTCCGCTCCGCCTCGCTCCTCGACGTCGATGGTTCGCGCGCACCGCAACTTCAATTCGACAGGAGCATCCCCCACGTGGCGTGGCGCTCCTGGGTCGATGCGCACGGCGAAATCATGATCCTTCACCAATTGGCCTCCACGGAGCCCGTCCAGATCGAGCCCAACGAGGCCGCCGTTTCCAACGGCGCCGCACACCCCTACGGCGGCGGGACCTTCTGCGAGCCCGGACTCAGCGCGGTCGCGATCACGCGGATCGGTCGTGACGACACGAAGACCGTGACGCTGGCCAACGCCCCCTTGACCGTGGACGCCGCCTTCTGGCCGCGTGGCGATGCCTTCGCCTTGGCCATGCCCGGCGCCGCCGAAGGCAAGTCGACGGTCGCGGTGGTGAACTTCGGAGAGACCTGCATCCCGGAAGGCGAACCGATCGAAGAGGGGCAAGTGACGGCCGTCGCGTTCACGCAAACGGGTGAGCTCGTCATGCAGAGCCGTGAACCCGCGCGCCTGCTCGTCCGCCCCGCGCCGTTCAGCGCATGGACGGAGATCATCGAACTTCCCGGAGAATCACGGCTCGACACCGGCCACGACCTTTTCCATCGCGCCACCGACTCCGGCCTCAGCTGCGCGTCCTGCCACCCCGAAGGCACGGACGACGGACACGTCTGGAACTTCGTCGAGCTCGGCCTGCGTCGCACGCAACCGCTCGACGTCGGCCTCGCCGACACGGCGCCATTCCACTGGGACGGCGACATGAAGAACCTCGACACGATCATGGGCGAAGTGCTCGTGCACCGCATGGGCGGCAAACGGCAGTCCGAAGCGCGGCTCGCCGCCTTCTCGAGCTGGATGTTCGCGCAGCAGCGGCCTCCTGCGGCCACACGGATCGACGATCCCCTCGTCCTCGATCGCGGCCGAACCCTCTTCGAACACTACGGTTGCGCGACGTGTCACGACGGACCCGCGCTCGGGGGTACGCAGACGCACCCGATCCGCGGCGTTACGCTGCAGGTCCCGTCGCTGCGACGGGTCTCGCTGCATCCGCCGTACATGCACGACGGACGCTCCCCGACGCTCGAAGACGCGGTCGTCGACATGATCGAGAGCACGACGACCCGAGCCGTCGACGACGACGCCGTCCGTGCCCTCGCGGACTACCTCCGAACGCTTTGACGCCCCCAGAACGGTCCGTTCATGTCCCGCCCGCTGTGCTCCACGCCTCGCTCCTGCCGACCGGCGTCGCTCCTCGCGTCCCTGTCGTTGTGCGTCCTGCTCTGCGCGTCGGCGAGCGTCCACGCTGCACCGACATCCCCCGCGGTGCAGTCCGCCGCGACCGACGTGCCCCCCTCGTCGCCCGTGGAGGCGCAGGATTCGGAAGCGCCGCCCTTGCCGGACGCCCCCGCGCCTACCGAGGTGCCGCCCTCGCCTCCGGCGGAGGCCCCCGACACCCCCGCCGACCCGCCGTCGTCCAACCACGACGACGCCAGTTCATCCACGGACGAGCGCACGACGGCCATCCTCGAGGCGGCGTGGCAGGGCGTCGAGCGCCTCCCCGTCGAGCTCACGTTGCTCGACGGACAGAGCAAGCGGGGCTTCGTCGGCGCGGTCCAACCCGACACGTTCACCCTGATCGAAGCCGAGACGGGGCGCATCCTCGTCCTCGAAAAACGCAAAGTCGCGGCGCTCCGTGCCCACATGCCACCTCCCGTCCCGAGGCGGACCGGCGCGGGTCACCTCGCGGGCGGCAGCGTCCTCGTCTCGCTCGGCATCCCCCTCCTGATCTCCGGCGTGACCTTGCTCGGCCTCTGCCCCGAATGCATCGAGCTCCATCTGCCGCTGACCCTGGTCGGAGCCGCGACGATCGCCGGAGGTGTCCCGCTCCTCGTCCAAGGCACCCGCAGACGGCGGGCGTACTTCGACGCGCTGCAGCAACGCCAGCTCTCGCCGCACCTCACGTGGACTTCGCAGGGGTGGCGCGGCGGCGTTCGATTCCGCTTCTGAGCACGTCTCCCGCGGCCTGCGCGAGCCTCCGGAACCCGTCGGGTCGCGGGTGACACGAACCGCCCGGCGCGGTGTTTCGGGAGCACCATGGCTGGCCTCCTCCATCGCGCCCTCGCGCCCCTCGCGTTCACCGGCCTCCTCGCCTGCGATACGCCGAGCGGCACCGAATCCCTCATGCTCGCCGACGACCTCGCGCACCTGCTCGTGTCGGCGCGAGCGGGAGACATCCACGTCGAGACGTCCCCCGCCGTCGGCCGCATCCACGTGGACGCGATCCTTTACGGACGAGGCACCGAGGTCCGCGCCGCAGTCGAAGGCGAGACGCTCGTGCTCCGACCCGCGTGCGATGGCGTGCAGATCCGCTGCGGCATCGACTGGCACATCACCGTGCCGGCACGCGAAACTCCGCGACACCTCGACCTCGACGCGGACTCGGGCGACATCCACGTATCGGACGTCATGGGAACGATCGACGCGCGCACGCGTTCCGGCAGCCTCTCGTTCACAAATGTCGCGAGTTCCTCGGCGATCCTCGACGCAGCCTCGGGCGACGTGACGATCGACGCCAGCGTCATCGAACGTCTCGACGTGTTCACCGGCTCCGGGGACATCGAGGTGAGCCTGCTCGAGCGCCCCCTCGCGGTCGAGCTGGACACCCGCTCGGGCCGCGTCGACCTCGGCGTGCCCGCGGGGGACTACGCGCTCGAGCTCGAATCCCGCTCCGGCAAACTATCGCTCGATCGCGTGACGCCGAACGCCGCGGTCCCGGAGCGCATCGAAATCTCGACGGGCTCCGGCGACGTCCGCGTGCGCGGCCACTGAGGCCCGCGCGGCGGCCTCATTCTCGCATGCGGTCGCGCACGAAGGCGCCGTGGCCTTGGAGACGATCGTCGGCCCAGTTCCCCGTGCGCGGTGTGCCCGGTTTGAAGAAGCAGCTCATGTCCTCGCAATCGTCGAACTTCCACGCCGTCCAGCTGATGCCGTGCTGATTCATCCAATCGTGCCAGAGCTGCGCCTCGTCCAAGCACAGTTGCGGATTGTTCGGCGTGCCACCGTCGGCGTGCGTGGCCCCCCACTCGGTCACGAACAGCGCCAAATCGGCCGCCAAAGCCCGATCGCCGCGCATGCGCTCGCGTTCGCGATGCGTGCACGAATAGAAATGCAACGTATACATGAGGTTGTCGCCCTCCACCGGATTGGCGGCAGCGACGTCGACGAACTGCGACCAGTTCGGCGTCCCGAGAATGATCACGTTGTCGGGATCGACGGCTCGAATCGCAGCGACCACCGCCTCGTGATACGGCTTCAGAATCGTATTCCAATCGATCTGGAGCGGCTCGTTGTAGACCTCGTAGATCACGTTCGGGGTATGACCATAGGTCGTCGCCATCTGGGTGAAGAACTCGATGGCTTCGGCCTGGTGCTCGTGGGCGTGGTGCGCGTGCCAGTCGATGATGACGTAGAGGCCGAGCGCGATCGCGTTGTCGATCACGTCCGTCACGTCCCTGAGCGAGCGTTCGGGACTCGCGAGGTAGGCGTTGTCCGGCTCGATGCCCATCGCGGCGCGAATCACCGTGGCGCCCCAATCGTCGCGCATGAATCGCACGCCGATCTCGGATTGTGCATAGCCGGTGGACTCCCAGTTGAGCCACATCGAGCTCGGTCCCTTCAACTGGATCGGCGCGCCGTGTTCGTCGAGGAGCTCCGCGCCCTGCACCGACAGGTGGCCATGACGCTCGACCGGGGTGGGCGCGACCTCTTCCCCACTCGCCTCCGGCGAGCCGTCGGCCGGATTGCGGCGCGGTCCGCCGTCCCCGCTGGCCTCGGCCCCACCGCTGCTCGCGTCCGCCGTCTCGGGCGGCCCGTCGTCGTCGGCGCAGGCCGTCGCGCCGATGAGCAGGGCGAACGCCCAAAGGAGACTCTGTTTCTCGCGAGAAGACGACGTCACGGTCAGCACAAGTGACCGGCCGACCGCATTTCGGCTCGCACGTTTTCGCGGCGAGCCGCAGAAGGGAACGCGGTGGGCGAGGCGCGGCGGAGAACGCCGTCCGCGTACCTCGACGGCGCCGGGCCGGCCAGCCGGCTTACGCCCGCGGTCCCACGCGTTTACGCGCAGATCACGCAGGCGCGCAGATCTGCATGGCTCGGTCGCGGCGCATCCGGAAAAACTCCTCCGCGCCGCATCCCGTCATGGGATGTGGACGTTCTCGTCCTCGATGATGAAGCCGCACTCGTTCGGCGGAGCCACCCAGTTGATCGCGTTGTACCAGAACTGTTTGGTCTGATAGAGCGTCGCGACGCTGTGGTGGAATCCGGGCTCGCCTTGCGCGGGCGGATGCCAGCACGGATTGTAGGCATCTTCCTGCATGTTGTGTGGATTGCCGAGCGGCCCCCACTGGTTGGCGAAGATCACCCATTCGTCACCGAACGCGAAGATTCGGCCAGTTCCGTCGACCTCGTGGGCGACCGCGATGTTCTCCCCGGTGACGGCATCGGTGGCGACGACGGTCGCGTCGGCGGGCCCCTGCACCGCCCAACCGACGTGCGCGCCCACGTAATCGAGCTCGAACGTCAGTTTGGCCAAATTTCCGCTCCTCGGCGCGAACGCGATGGGCGTGGTGATGATCGCCTCGCTGCTGCCCGTCCATGCCAAGCAGTTCTTCAGATCCTTCGAGGTGTCGCCTTCGTAATACACGGGCACTGGTTGACCGTTCTCGGCGGTCTTGCGCGGCCCGACGAAGCCGAGGCCAGCGAACTCGATGAGCTGCGAACTCGCGGCGGGCTCGGCATCCGTGCTCATGAATCCTGTCAGGGCCACGATCCCGCCTCCGGTCTCGCGCACCCACCTCTCCACGGCCGCCTTCTCGTCGGCGCCGAACGACCACCCGTTCACGTTGGCGACGACGATGATGTCGTATTGGCTCAACCACCCGTCGTCCAGGGTGGGCTTCGTCGTGACCATCGTGACGGTCGCGGTTCCCCCGCTGTTGCCGTTCAACCAATCGACGAACGGACGCGTGTCCTTTTCGTTGGCCGCGGAATCGAGGGTGCCGAGCAAAGCCAACCGCAGACACGTGCAGACGCCGTCGACGCACGTCTCCTCGCGCACCGGAAGATCTCGCGTGTCGTCAGGGTCGCGGCCGACCTGTCCGCCGTCGTCGCGACCGACGTCGAGACGCGGGCCGCTCGGGATGCCGTCGTCACCGATGCCGTCGTCGCCGATGCCGTCGTCGATGTCGCCGGTATCGCTCTGCGAACCGAAGGACGGCCCCGAAGGCGGGGCCTGGTTGCACCCGGCCCCCAGCAGCGCGAGCATGGAGGAGATAAGAATAGGTGAGGTCTTCATCATCCGCTTCCGTGGGAACGGGCGAGCTGTCGACGAGCCGACGCCGCATCCCTTCGCCCCTGCCCATCATACACATGCGACGCGACGGCAGCACCGCAACCTCGCGCGGTGGGGACCCGATCCGAGACGTGCTCGCGCCGTGACGTCGCCCGTGGGGTCTGCTTCCCTCAATCGCGAGACACGTCGCGGTGCCCGCGCGGGCTCATCGTGCAACGTCGTCGCCTGCCCGGCCCCGTGTCAGCAACGATCGGCACGTCGCCGACGTAGCCACGGTTCGCGGATCGGGGAGTGTGCCCAGCACCCAGTCTGCCGCATGCATCGTGACGCCGAACCAGCAGTGTTCGCTCTTGAAGTGATGCAGGCGGTGCAGTCGCTGCCGACGTCGCAGCCAACGTCCTCGCGGGCGGTAGCTCGTGTGGCAGAGATAATGGGTCCACTCGTAGACGAGCGCGAGCGTGGTGGCGGTGAGCATGACCGTCACGGCGACACCGGGCGTCGGCGCGAGCGCCCGCGCGACGACGGAGATCACGACCAACCCCACCAGTGAGGAGGACAGCGGAATGAACCAGTAGTGCGGATCGTGGGGATCCGCGTGGTGCAAGCGATGGTCGTGCCCTGCCCGCGTATCCAGGAGCCACGGGCCCACGCGACGCGGCCGCAGGTGCAGGATGCACACGTGAATGATCCACTCGGTCAAGGGGTGAAGCGCCACCAAACTCGCCGCGACGATCGCGTCGAGCACCGTAAAATTCCCGATCCATAGCCGCAGCGCGGCGACCAACACCCACAGCGCCACGATCCGACGCGTCGACGATTCACCCCTGAAGATTCGAAATGCTCCCCCCAACGTCAATCCTGGCGCGCGGGGATCCACGGCCATCCCTTTCATGATTCTCCTCCTCGCCGCGGTCCTGATTTCGGCTCGAGCACGGCGATCAGGACCAAGACGCGGTGCGTGCCTTTTTCGATGAGGGCTTGGGCGACGTGCTTGGCGGCCAAGTCGTCGCCGCGGGCCACGGATTCGGCGATGGAGTGGTAGGAGCGACGATCCCTCAGCTCGTCGGCCATGACTTGCGTGAGCGCTTCGCGAATGCGTTCGTAGGTCTCCTTCAACGTATTGAAAGCGAGCTCGTAGGCGATGTTGTCCGAACCTCGGACGAGCTCCTCCCAAAACGCGATCGAGAGCGTCTGCAGGCGCGCGAGGTCGTCCTGCCTCTTGCCCATCTCGACGACGATGCCCTTGAGCCGCGCCGCGACCTCCGGACCGCCACGTCGGGCACACAGACGGGCGATGTCCGGCGCCAATGCGGCGCGCATCTCGACCAAGCCGCGCGCCGCCTGCAAATCGATGTCTCCGTCGGCGCGCAGCAACAAGCGAGACAGCAGATCGAGACCCGCGCTGCGCCGGAAATCGAGAACACGCGTGGCGCCCCCTTGCTGGATGCTGACCAGACCCGCTTGTGCCAAGCGACGCAGCGCCTCCCGCACAGCGCCGCGATGGACGCCGAGTTGCGCCACCAAATCCCGCTCCGCCGGTAGCGCATCGCCAGCCTCGACCCGTCCTTCGACGATTTCGGCGCTCAGCTGCTCGAAAACCTCATCCGAGAGGGTCTTGCGCGCTATTTTCTGGAGATCCACCGAGAATTTGTAGCATCGCGGCGCCGAAGTTCCACTGGTCCTACCAGTTGTTCGCCCGAAAAGTGTTCGCTCGAAAGCCGTCCGGGGGCGCCGCCGTCGACGCGGGTGGATCGACCTGCCGGGACCCGCGGTTGTCCGCCAACCGCTATCCTCCGGGCACGATGAAGGATCCGAGGCCACAGCCGATCTTTCGCAAGGACTACCGTCCTCCCGACTACTGGATCGATGCGGCCGACCTACGCTTCGAGCTGGCGGAAGACGTGTGCCGCGTCACGTCGACGTTGCAGATCCGACGGAATGCGCAAAGTGGCCACGGCCCGAAGCCGCTCGTGCTGCACGGCGAGCGTTTGACCTTGGTCGAGCTCGCACTCGACGGACAGCCGCTCTCGGCGGACGCGTACACCTGCGACGATCGTACCCTGCGGATCGCTGCCGTCCCGCCCGCGTTCAGCCTCCGTTCCGTCGTGGAGCTGCGTCCGCAAGACAATACGGAGCTCTCCGGCCTCTACCGCACGGGCTCGTCGTTCTGTACACAATGCGAAGCCGAGGGGTTTCGCCGCATCACCTATTTCCTCGATCGCCCCGACGTGATGGCACGGTTCACCACGGAGCTCGTGGCCGATGCCCAGCGCTATCCGGTCCTGCTCTCGAACGGCAACCGTGTCGCTGCCGGCACGTTGCCCGACGGTCGCCATTTCGTCCGTTGGGAGGACCCGTTTCCCAAACCCAGCTATCTCTTCGCGATCGTCGCCGCCGATCTCCGGTGTCACGCCGGCACCTTCACCACCCGCAGCGGCCGAAACGTCCGCCTCGAGTTCTGGGTGGAGCCGCGCAACATCGACGCCTGTGACCACGCGCTGGCCTCGCTTCAGCGAGCGATGCGCTGGGACGAGGAGGTCTTCGGCCTCGAATACGACCTCGACATCTACATGGTCGTGGCCGTCAGCGACTTCAACATGGCGGCGATGGAGAACAAGGGCCTCAACATCTTCAATGCGAAGTACGTGTTGGCTCGGCCCGAGACCGCGACCGACGAAGATTACGAAGACATCGAAGGGGTCATCGCGCACGAATATTTCCACAATTGGACGGGCAATCGCGTCACCTGTCGCGATTGGTTCCAACTCACGCTGAAAGAAGGATTGACGGTCTTCCGCGACGAATCGTTCAGCGCCGACATGGGCTCGCCGGCGGTCAAACGCATCCAAGACGTGCGGCTGCTGCGGACGACCCAATTCGCCGAAGACCAATCCCCCACGGCGCATCCGATTCGGCCCGAGTCGTACATCGAAATGAACAATTTCTACACCGTCACGGTGTACAACAAGGGCGCCGAGGTCGTGCGGATGTTTCAGACGCTCCTCGGCAAAGACGGCTTCCGTCGCGGCATGGATCTCTATTTCCAGCCGCACGATGCGCAAGCCGT
>Ga0079224_100005412_pt1 | contig 16753 bp, 18 predicted proteins | sample Stecom2015_FD_80414 | JGI IMG/M metagenome (GOLD analysis project Ga0079224, IMG submission 80414) | Agricultural soil microbial communities from Utah to study Nitrogen management - Steer compost 2015 | ecosystem: Environmental > Terrestrial > Soil > Agricultural land | place: USA: Utah... | reverse complement strand
GAAACAAAAGGTGCTATTACAGCGATCTTCCCTCAAAAACCTTCTCCATTTTTAACAAATTATATTACAGTAAAAATTGATGACTGCTGGTACCCAATTAAACACAACCAAGTGATTTATCTGGAAACTCAATTACGTAAAACATTTGTAAAAACGATGCACCGTGAAGGGTATCACCGTTTGAACTTAAGTGACTTAGAGTTATTTTTAGCTCCTGATTCGTTCATTCGCTGCCACCGTTCTTACATTGTAAATATCGATTATATTGATGAAATCCAGCCAGACTCACACTCAACTTTCCTGTTAATTATGAAAGACGGTACACGTATCCCTGTAAGCCAACGCTATGCAAGCTACTTCCGCCGTTCTTTAGGATTCTAAAACTATTTAAAAGCGACTCGTACATATACGAGTCGCTTTTATGCTTTTCAACCTCCCCCTAGTCTTTCGACCTACTTTTTCGATCTTAATTGTGCATATTTGCTAAACCGTCTCAGAAACAAACTTCGATACTAATCTTTTTTTATCTCTTTTTTGCATTAAATTTCTCTATTAATCGTATTTTAAGCGCTTTTATGTTGGGCGTGAAGTAAATGTGACAATTTGATGATAATATTAGCATAAATACCGGTTTATTACCTGGTGAAAAACACAGAAAATTACAAAATTTTCTGTTTATCAAACGATTAAATAACTTATTTAGGGGAGGATTTATTAATGGATCCACGAGTTGAGAAACGTTTAGGTTTAAAACAATTAGTAGATAAAGTTGTATCTGCTGAAGAAGCTGCTGCTTTAATCCAAGATGGCACAGTAGTAGGGATGTCAGGTTTTACTCGCGCAGGTGACGCTAAAGTTGTACCAATGGCATTAGTAGAGCGCGCTAAAAATGAAAAATTCAAAATTGATGTATATACAGGGGCTTCATTAGGTCCTGAAGTTGATAACTACCTAGCTGCTGCTGGTGTTATTAACAAACGCGGTCCTTTCCAAGGCGATTCGGTAATGCGCGGTTTAGTAAACAAAGGCGAAATTTCTTATGTAGACGCACACCTTTCTCACAATGCTGAGTTAGTACGTCAAGGAATTATCGGTCCTATCAAACACTTAATTTTAGAAGCAGTTGCAATTACAGAAGACGGTTTAATCATTCCTTCAAACTCTGTAGGTAACTCACCAATCTTCGCTGAATATGCAGAGAATATTATTATCGAATTAAATATCTCTCATCCGGAAGCATTGATCGGTATTCACGACATCTATGTTCCAGGTGAACAAGGTAAGCGTGACGCGATTCCAATGACAAATGCTGAGCAACGTATCGGTGAAATCGGTATTAAAGTTGATCCAGCAAAAATTAAAGCAATCGTTATTTCTGAAGAGCCAGACGCGCCTTCATTAATCGTTCCTCCAGATGAGGAAACACAAACAATGGCAAACATTTTATTAGACTTCTTCCGTTCTGAAATCAAAGCGGGCCGTTTAACAAATGAATTAATGCCATTACAATCAGGTGTAGGTTCTGTAGCAAACGCAGTATTAGACGGCTTTGCTGATGCAGAATTCGAAAACCTTGTAGTTGCTTCTGAAGTATTACAAGATGCAGTATTCAACTTAATTGATGCTGGTAAAGTACGCTTTGCTGCTGCAACTTCTATTACACTTACAGAAGAATTACAGAAAAAAGTTTACGGCAACTTAGAAAAGTATGCAGACAAAATTTGCTTACGTCCACAAGAAATCTCTAACCACCCAGAGCTTATCCGTCGTTTGGGCTTAATCTCAATCAACACTGCTCTTGAGTTAGATATTTATGGTAACGTAAACTCTACACACGTTTCAGGTACTAAAATGATGAACGGTATCGGCGGTTCTGGTGACTTCGCACGTAACGCTCGTCTTGGTATCTTCGTAACGAAATCATACGCAAAAGGCGGCGCGATTTCTTCAATCGTACCAATGGTTTCTCACGTAGACCACACTGAGCACGATGTAGACGTAATCGTAACTGAACAAGGTATCGCTGACTTACGCGGACTTGCTCCAAAAGAGCGCGTGAAGTTAATCATCGAAAACTGTGCTCACCCAGATTTCAAAGAGCAGTTATGGGATTACTATAACCGCGCTTACGAAGCAACTGGCGGCGCGCACACTCCTCACATCTTAGAGGAAGCTTTATCTTGGCACGTTAACCTTGCTAAAAACAAAACAATGAAAAAAGAAACAGCTAACGCTTAATCTTTATACCTGTTAAAGGGTTTGTCTGAAACGATTTGTTTCAGACAAACCCTTTTTTTATTTAACACCTTGCTCACGACCACAATATTAATCACTAATACCATAAAAAAAAGGAGGCTCATTTCCCGCCTGCCTTGTTTTTATATAGTTAACCGGACTGCTTATGCTCGTTTATCCTGTTCATAGTTGTAATAATCAGTTGTTGTTTGTGCGCCTTCTTCGACCATTTGGTTACCTTCCAACGTATGATCCGCAACTTCTCCTGCTGTCGATGCAACTTCTTCCAGTGACTCTTTTTTATAATCATCTTTACCTACAGAAGCCGATTTTGCAATATTTGTATCAAGATCTCCTGTTGATGATGGATGCGCATCTTCGTTACTGTAACCGGCCGTTTTGCCTTGGACTCTCTCCATCAAGCCCTGCACTCCGCCACTTTCGTTTACCTTACCTTTTGCTTTATTCAAATAATCCATTGCTTTATCACGGTTTTCCTTTTTACTTAAAAATGAAGCAGCACCTGCTAATAAACCTGCAACTACAACGCCTTTACCTTTTAATTTAGCCATAATAATATTACCTCCTGATTCGGAATTTAATTTACCTTTTCATATAAATTAATATACCCTGCGAAATTCTTTTAAAACATTCGACGTTATAGGATTAAAAACTACCTGAATTGGATAAATATATATAAATAAAAAAATAAAGGAGTGTTCATTATGTTCCAAAATAAAGAAATTACATATAAAGGTACCGAAATCCTTTCTCTTCTTGGTGTTTCAGGAGTCATTACTGCTCTCATTTCATTGTTTGTAGGATTTTAGTTAATCATGATAATAAAACAAAAAATTATAATTCGATAATAAAACACGATTTTCCAAAAAAAAATGAAAATCGTGTTTTTTATATGCTGCTATACTTTTACATCGTCATACGCATCGCTTTTTTGGAATGAAGAAACGACATATGAACAAATAGCATTCATCTTGTAATTATTTTCTCGAGCATAATCCGCAGCGGCATCTAAAAGCTTTTTGGCTACCCCCTGGCCGCGCAGTACATCGGATACATACGTATGATCCATATTCATGACACCGTCACGTAAAACCCAAGTAATTTCGGCAACACGCTGACCATTCAATTCATATTCCAGAGCACCATAGTTGTTTCCTTTGTCTTTTAAATTAAATTCCATATTTCTCCCTCCTTCTGTACTTCACAATATACCATAATTTGAATTTTCAATAAAAATAAAAGCACCCGTTTTACGAGTGCCTTCATTGGAGAACTATTTTATTTGAACCATGAGGAGATGGTATTGATCAAATTATTGAAGAAATTTTTAACACTTTGCCAAAATCCCTCATCCTCTAATATCGCACCGAACTTCTCATCGAATTTTGCTGTTAAATCCGAAAGCTGTGATGATAATTTACTGAAGTCGATATTCAGGTTACTGATTCGGTCCATTAAATCAACTAAAAGCTGACGGTCTGCTTCACTTAAATTGATTTGCAGTTTGTTCAACTGCTCTTCAACAATTTGCTGTACTTCCTCTTTTGATGCCGGTTTATTTTCAGCAATCGCTTTTTTGATTTCCGTTAGTAACTCCGCGACTTGTGCATCTGAAACTCCTGCCGATTCCGCAATTGATGTAGCAACGGATAATTCATCATTCGCGACATCTGTACGTTCAATATCCAATGTCTCGCCTGTCTTTGCTTCATAGGCTTTATATATTCCTACCAGTGCAGAGTGACCTGTTACAGGTTTTGGAGCCGCAATTTCCACAATTGCATCTTCAATACCTGCCGTCAACATCGCATTCGCATACATTTCCGATGTTACTTGTGTAATATTATCTGGTGTAACGATACTAATCGTAAGTCCCTTGCCAGCATCCTGACGTGTAATTTTAGCAGACGAAAACATGCGTGAACTCGGGTTACTATCTTTTATATATTTTGCTAAATCCTGTCCTGAAATTGTAATTTCATCTATTTCTGTTTCCTGATCTACACGCAATGCAGTTTTCACTGTTTCCTTTTCATCAGCAGATAAATTGCCTCCATAAACAACGATTGGTACACCGAGCTTTTCATTGATTGGATTTTTTTGTTCTGTAGTCGCCGCAGAAGCGCTCATTGGTAAAACGAAAGAAATCAGTAACGCGAACGTTGCGATGACTGCCATCCATTTTTGTCTCATTTATAAATCCCCCTTTGCGAATGTATATGTTGTCCGATTTTACTGTACATTCTCTAATTAATACGAATAAAAAAAGTAAAAGGTTTCATATGCATTTCCCCTTTTACTTATATTTGTATTTAAACGATTTCTGTCCAGCCGTCTTTTTGCGTAATTTTACGTGCTTTCATTAGCGTACCTAGTGCACGTTTAAACGAACCTTTACTCATATTGAACATTTCAGAAATTTCCTCTGGTGTTGACTTATCGCCAAATGGCATCTTTCCGCCGACACTTTCTAAATATGCGAAGATCTTTTCAGCATCATCACCTAAACGCTCATGTTTTCGAGGTAAAAATGAGCCGTTTAACGAACCATCTTCCTTCACATCAACAATGCGCACCGACACTTCTTGTCCTAAACGCGGCTCAGCTTTCATTTCTGATTCGTGTACGAAAATACGATATGGTTTTTCAACGCCTAATAAAAACGAGCCTACTGGTAATAGACGGTATGGTCGAGCTGTAATGTTTTTATTGAACATATCTTCTGCTGCGCCTTCATACATGTCATTAACCTTTTCTTCTGTAATTAACCGACCGAATAAATCCCCGTTGCGATCTGTACGTAATGTAATATACAAATGATCGCCTGCTTCCGGCCATACTTCTTCAATAGCCGGTAAGTCTTCAGCCCGTACTAATACTTCACGGGAAGTACCGATATCACAGAAAGCACCTTCTTTTGTCACTTTCAACACACGTGCCCAACCGTAATCCGCTTCTGTAATATGCGGAATGGCTGTCGTTGCCTGAAGGTCTCCGCGGCGATCCGTATAAAGGAATACTTTTAAAACATCGCCGATTGCAATTGTTTCTGCTACATCTGATGCATTTAAAAGAATTTCCAATTCACCATTTGTTAAAATATAACGTGACCCTTGCTCTTCCAATACCGTTAATTCCACTACTTGTCCTGATTTTATTAATTGATTCATCATATTCTCCTTTTTCTTGTTAATCATTACATACTATGATTTGATTTCATTTCTTCCAGCTTCTTGGTCAATTGAGGCTCTTCTTCTAAAAGCTGTACAAGATCCGCAATGCGATCAATGGAATTCCAGCTTAAGTGATGTTCAATACCTTCAACATCTTCATATATACGTTCTTCATCAACCCCTATTAAACGCAAAAATTGTTCCAGCAAATCATGTCGCTGAACAAGTCTCTTTCCTAACTTTTGCCCTTTTGGCGTTAATGTTAAGCCTCTATATTTTTCATAAATTAAATAGCCGTCTTTATCCAATTTCTGCACCATTTTTGTAACGGAGGAAGGTAGAACAGATAAAGCTTCAGCAATATCGGACACACGTGCATACCCTTTATGTTCAATTAATAGATAAATTTGTTCGATGTGGTCCTCCATGCTAGGTGTTGGCATAGCTGTTCCCTCTCTTTCCAATTGCTTCTTTCAGTTTACTACAATTCCACGCAAAAAGTTAACTGAAAACAGTATTCGCTTAAATTACATTCATTCAGTTTCATAACAATTTGGCTATGGTTTATACGGGGAGCAGATTAGTCAGCCTTTGCCGTAATTATGGCAATAAAAACAGCCTCCTACACTAAAAGGCATTAAAAGAAAAAGGCTATTGCAATTAGTATGCCCCTAATTGAATAACCTCTTCATTTTATCTTTATAAACTTTGATCATCACTGCTTATATACAAAAAGAAGACATTGTAATCACTTCTTATGGATGCTTGGGATATTGTTTTACAATGTGAAGTGCACGGATAATTTGTTTGTTGATTTCCTCAAGATTTTCCGGTGTGCTCATTTGTTGAAATACTGCATCTCTCGTCTCGTTTGATGTAACATAACGAGCCGGCAATACATTTAAAACAATTGCATTCACATCCATCTCACATTGTTCACAATGGCAAAATGTTTGATATTCAACGCCATGCAGCAGAAAACTAACAAGCCCTCTTACAATTTCTTCTGTTACATTTATTAATTTAATACCTGACATTGTCATCTTTCGCCTCATTTATAAAACTAGATTCTCTTCTCCAATCATATAACGCCAAGTAATTTAACTCAAACATTTCGATTAGCATATAAGGCTTTGTTACTTTCGAGTAATAAAAATCGAAGTACATTTCAAAAAAATCCTCCCTTTATTAAAAGGGAGGACCATTTCAATTTTGCTATTCGGCTTTTAGAATCAATTCATAACCATGATCGATATCGCCATCGATTTTCGTTTTATGATAGCGCCCGTAAACCCAGTTTGAAGTCTGGTTGTCATACCATTTCGACTTCACATGTCCGCTCTGTCCCGGACCAACAATATGATAGGCTGACGATAAATCATCCAAGTCGGCAACAAAGCGCCATGATGCACCGTGATTTACATTTCCGCTGCCATCTTCAGAAGCTGCCTGCACGGTAACACTAGAACCGCCAACCGGTAGTTTTTCAGGGTTGACATAGTCTGCTAAAAAGTCAGATGCGCTTGCTAATGGATGATCAAATGTCAGCTGATTATAGCTGCCCCATTTCCATTTTGAAACAGACGTCCCAAATTTACCTTTAATCTTCGTTACAGCATCCTCGAATGCAGTATAAACGAATTTATCCAATCCGCCTTCTTCTGTAATCCAGACACCCGGATTACCTGCATATGCATCACGCAGCATTTGGTCGGTGATTTGCGATTTGCCAGGCATTAATTTATAAACATCTTCCGGCATCGCATCTTGGAATAACGCTTTTTCCATATTTTCGATTAAGAAGTGGTACACAAGTGGTGCACCTTGGTCTTTGTCATCGTAATACTCCCATTCTTCCAGAAGTGTAATGACATTCTTGTACTTGCCCTCTTTGTCTTGAGCTTTAATCGTTTCAAGCAAGTCTGGTAAAAATTCTGCGGCATGCAAATTCTTTTTATCCATTTGCATTCCTTTCATTTCTGCAACAGAAAGCTTTAATAATTCACCTGTTTCCTCATCATACATCGGTGTTTTAATCATCTCTACGATTCGCTCATATCGATAAGGCTGTGCCCAAAGATTTGAAATATGGTAAGGGTATTCTTCGCCTACAACTTGATTGTTTGCTGTTGCGATATAGCCTTCTTCCGGATTAATAACTGTTGGCAGCTCGTCAAATGGGATATAGCTTTCCCAGCCATATTCCGAAGAGTTACCTGGTACCGGTAAAGCACCTGTACCTTGTTTACGGATTGGCACTAGACCATTTGCTTTGTATGCAATTGTTCCATCAGTTGAAGCGAACACAAAGTTTTGTGCCGGTGCTTTAAAGTCCTCTAGCGCAACTTCGAACTCTTCCCAGTTTGTCGCTTTATTGAAGCCTAATACTGCTTTCAATTCCTGTGTTGATTGCAGTGCTGTCCACTGCATAGAGAACTGCTCTTTCATCTTTGTATCTTTTAGTACAATGTTGGAAATGATTGGACCATGGCGTGTTTCCACAACTTCAAAGTCCACCGTTTCGCCGTCTTTTACTTTGATCGGCTCCTGTCTTACAGTTGCCTCTTCCCATTCACCATCATATTCAAATTCATATGGGTTTTCCGGGTTTGGTTTTTCAATATATAGATCTTGCACATCCGGGTTCACATTCGTTACGCCCCATGCAATTTGTTCGTTATGCCCAAGAATAATTCCAGGAATCCCTGCAAAAATTACACCACTTACATTTTGTTCAGGTGATTCCAGATGCATCTGATACCATACAGATGGCGTGCTTAATCCTAAATGCGGATCATCTGCAAGCAATGGCTTACCTGATTTTGTGAGCTCACCACTAACAACCCAGTTATTACTGCCATTATGTTCCGAAGGTAAATAATCTGTTGGAATGGCACTTGCAATATCCGTTTCCAGATTTAAATTTGCTTCAATAATTGATTGAGCATTTTCCGGGTACTCTACAAATAATTCTTCAGCTTGTTCTTTTGTATAGTTTTGCATTGCCCATGATCGGAAAACTTGCTGATTCCAGTTTCCGCCCAAGTCATATGCCATATATTTTCCGATAGTCAAAGAATCAATCGGTGTCCAAGCTTCAGGCGTATACCCGAGTAATTTGAATTCATATGAAAGTTTGCTTGTATCTTTGACTTCATCGATAAATGCATTTACACCTTCTGCATACCATTCAAGAATTTGTTTTGACTGTGCATCATAGCCATCCCATGATAACTCCGCAGCATGTCGTAAACTGAATGTACGGAAAAACTTATCGGTATTTACTGCAGATTCACCAACGACTTCGGCTAATGTTCCGCTTGCTTGGCGGCGCGCCAAATCCATTTGGAATAAACGATCCTGTGCCTGTACATAACCTTGTGCACGGTATAGATCTGCATCAGACTTGGCCACAATATGTGGTACCCCTACACCATCTCTCGTAACTTCCACATCATCATCTAAAATTGAGACCGCAAGTTCACCTTCAATGACAGGTTTAGAGTTCGCTACGTATAAGTGCAATCCGGCTACTGCTGCACCACCTACAATAATTAAAATTCCAACTGCCCAGATGACGATGTTTATAAATTTGCGCCCTTTTGACTTTTTCATCTGCTGTGCCACTAATTCCACCTCTTTTATTCGTTTTTTACAAAGCTTTAATATGCTGTAAAAGTTCTTTTTCTATTAGTCTATTCATCTTACACCGTTTTTAATTTTAATACGATAGGGCAATGATCGCTACCTAAAATTTCTGGCTGTATTGATGCTTCCTCTACTTTTTCCACAAGTCGGTCCGAGATTATAAAATAGTCGATGCGCCATCCGATATTTCGCTCACGTACTTTCGCCATATAGCTCCACCATGTAAAGTGGTCGGTTTCTTCCGGGTGGAAATGTCGAAATGTATCTGTAAAACCGCTTGCAAGTAAGTCTGTCATTCTCCCGCGCTCTTCATATGTAAATCCGGAATTTCCGATATTGGATTTCACATTTTTAATATCCAATTCACTATGTGCAACATTCAAATCTCCACAATAAATGACGGGCTTTTTCGCATCAAGTTCCTTCAAATATAATGCCATTCGGTCTTCCCATTGAAGACGCTCCTCCAAACGGGTTAAATCCCTTTTTGCATTCGGTGTGTACGTATTCACTAAATAAAATTTTTCATACTCCAACGTCAGGATACGTCCTTCATCTGCCGCAATTTCGTTTTCGATACCGTAATACACTGCTAACGGTTCATGTTTCGTAAATACAGCCGTACCGGAATAGCCTTTTTTCACTGCCGAATGCCAGTATTGATAATATCCTTCCAGTTGAAGGTCAATCTGTCCTGGCTGGCATTTCGTTTCCTGGATACAGAAAAAATCCGCATCCATTTCATTAAAATAATCCAAAAACCCTTTATTAACACAAGCACGTATGCCATTTACATTCCACGAAATAAATTTCATCTTCCTGCTCCTTTTATGTAACCCAAATTAAAATTACCCATTAAAAAAAGAACTCGCGCTAAATTAGCACGAGTTGAAGTCATTTTATATCTTCCAAGATCAGTCTTCACCGACGATTTTTACTTCCATTTCCAAGTCGATATCATACTTTTCTTTTACAACACGCTGTACCATTTGAATTGTGTCGATATAGTCCTTTGCCGTAGCATTGTTTTTATTGACGATAAATCCTGCATGCTTTGTAGAAACCTCTGCCCCTCCGACACCTTTGCCTTGCAATTCACTATCCTGAATTAGTTTACCTGCAAAATAACCTGGGGGACGTTTGAATACACTGCCTGCTGAAGGATATTCAAGCGGCTGCTTCGATTCACGCTGGAAAGTTAAATCGGCTATCTTCTCATCGATTTGCTTTTGATCACCATATGCTAACTGGAACGTAGCAGACAGTACGAAATAGCCCTTTTTAGCAATAATGCTTTTCCGGTAGGAAAGTTCAAGTTGCTCGTTGTTCAACTCAAGAAGTTCTCCTTCCGATGTTAAAACTTTACATGTTGTGACGATATCCTTAACCTCACCACCATAAGCGCCGGCATTCATTGCCATTGCTCCACCGATTGAACCTGGAATACCGCATGCAAACTCAAAACCGGTTAAGCTTTGAGCTGCGACTTGTTTTGATACTTCTTTGATCAATGCACCACTTTGTGCATAAACCGTATCACCTTCAATGCGAATTTCGTCCAATAAAGCAAAATGCAGGACGATCCCTCGTACACCGCCATCACGTACGACCATATTGGAGCCGTTCCCCAGCATGAGTAGCGGTACATTTTTTTCATATGCATACTTAACGACAGCTGCTGCTTGCTCTTCTGTTTTCGGCAGTACTAAAATATCTGCCTTACCGCCAAGTTTTGTCATCGTATATTTTTTTAAGGTTTCATTTTTTTTTATATTAGTTGAAGGAATCCATTGTAATAAATCATTTTCCCACTGTTGAATTGTCATAAAAAACATTTTCCTTTCCTGTAAAGCTGACGTACTTTTTAAGTATCTGTTTTTATAACGCTTTTTACAAGTAAAACAGCATGATTTATAACCAAGTTTTCGCCCATATTTCAATTTCTCTCACAGTTTGTTCAAGTGAGCGCCCTTTATCCGTTAAATTATACTCAACACGAACAGGTACTTCCGAGTATACCTTCCGTTCAACAATACCTTCTTTTTCGAGCTCCTTTAAACGCTCTGACAGTAAGCGTCCACTGATCGGCAATGCTGATTCAATCGCATTGAAACGTTGAGGTCCTTCTAACAATTGGTAAATAATTAAAGCTGTCCAGCGCTTTCCAACAAGCTCCATTGCTTTTGACAGACGCGGGCATAGTGCTGATTCTTTCATTTTCTTCACCTCATTCACTACTCTAAAACTAAATTTATTTAACTGCTACTTATTATATTACCACTTCTCACTAATTACAAAAAGTAAGTAGCTTACTGCAAAGTGAAATTTTATCTTCAGCCATACTGTGAAGCGATTAAAAAAAGAAGGGAGCCCACAATTTTGTGAGCAACCCTTCTCTACTATATGAGTAATTAGATTAAGCTGTTACTTTTGCTAAATTTTGTGCTGCAGCTTTTACTTTTTCTAAGCCATCAGCAATAATTTGTTCAGCTCCAGCCGGATTTGATGCATGACCTTCGATAATAACTTCATCAATTTTTTCCATGCCATATACGCCGCCAATAACTGCATTAATGTAGTTTACTGACATTTCTGATGCAGATGCTTGTGGTGTTGAGTAAATACCGCCGCGAGCGTTTAATACAATATATTTTTTATCAGTCATTAAGCTTACTAATTGACCTTGTTCATCGTATTTGAATGAATAGCCTGCGCCATAAGTGTAATCGATAAATGATTGTAATGCTGCTGGAATTGTTAAGTTCCATAATGGGAATGCGAATACGACTACATCTGCTGCTGTTAATACTTCACGAGATTTGTTGAAAGCAGCTAAAGAACCTGCTTCGATTGCTGATAATTCTTCGCCAGCTTGTGCTTTACCGAAAGCATTGAATAATTCTTGACCGAAATATGGCATATTCTCTTCAAATACATCAAAAGTTGTTACATTTAAACCTTCATTGTTCGCTACTTCTGCCATGAATGTTTCATACATTTTTGTTGATACGCCATCCGGACGGTTATTTGCTTTTACTACTAATACGTTTGTCATTTTCATTTCTCCTTACTATTTTCAATATTATTTATTTTTGAAATTTTTATCTTGTTTTAAAGTATCTCAAATTCGAGGTACTTTTATATAATAAAAGAACAACCTAAAAAAATCAATTAGATTGCTCTCATACTTTAGTCTGAATCCCTATTTTGCATTTATATAATATCACTAATTTAGGAGATTTTTCCCATTAATGCACTAAACACTCCCGTTAAATATCACAAGAGTCATCAGTACACACAGCGCCGTCCATCCCTTGCATTTTCAAAGGCTTACGCAAACCAATTTCCTGTGCTGCCTTTTCGATAGTTTGTTCAAATACTTCCTGTGGCTGAGCACCTGAAATACCGTACTTATTATCGATGACAAAGAAAGGTACACCGCGTACGCCTAGATGCTGAGCAACCGCGATATCCTGCTGTACCTGTTCCATATACTCATCATTATCAATAACATGACGCGCTTTTTCTGCAGATAAGCCAACTTCTTCTGCCAATGCCAGCAATACCTCAGTTTGTCCGATTGCTTCACCTTCTAAAAAGTAGGCTTTTAACACACGCTCGGTAAACTCTTTTTCTTTCCCTTCCGTTTCAGCCCATTTTGCTAAACGGTGCGCTTTTACAGTGTTTGCACTTTTCATTTCATCAAAATTGTACTCAAGTCCTACTTCTTTTGCACGCGCTGTAACATTTGCTGTCATTTTCTTCACTTCATCTAATGAAATCTGGTATTTACGTGATAGTTCCTCATATACAGAGCTATTCGTATCAACTGGTGTAGAAGGATCCAATAAATAGCTTTTATATGCTACTTCAATCGCATCTCCGTACCCAAGTTCATCTAATGCAATTTCTAATTGTTTTTTGCCGATATAGCAAAAAGGACATACATAGTCGGACCATACTTCGATTTTCATGCTAATCACTCTCCTTGTCTTGTATTGTAGCGAGCAATAATACAAAAGTACAATGTTTGAAATCAGCCCCCCTAGGTCCGGAATTTTTAATATGTGACAACAGCTGAATAAATCCCGGTTCATTTTCCAATGCTAAAAATAAAAAGGTGATAATTTGAAACAATCGCTCTGGCTTCCAACACATTCAGATTTTGCTGCTCCTACTCTGCAAGAATCGATTAATTGCGATATATGCATTATCGGAGGGGGGATCAGTGGTATTTATACTGCATATTCGCTGGCTAAAGAGGGGCTTAATGTCGTGCTAATCGAAGCAATGCCCCAGTTTGCACAAGGTACAACCGGCTATTCTACTGGAAAATTAACCGTACAGCATAATCTTATTTACTCAAAACTCAATGAAGAAGACGGGAAAATTTACTACGAGGCGAATAAACATGCAATTGAACAGGCAGTTTCCGAAAGTAGCACCAGCTTTTCCCGTGCTACTTCCTATGTATATACAGCTACCCCGCAAGGAAAGGAACAGCTGCTGAATGAGGCGGAAAGTTATAAAAAAATTGGCATTCCGTTTGTCGCAACAAAAGACATCGAGCTTTCGGTTCCTGTAGAACTTGCGCTCGGTATTAAAAATGAAGGTCAGATTAATCCTGTCGAGTTTACGAATACGTATGTTCATTTAGCAAGAAAACATGGAGCTCAACTTTATTTAAATACGCGGGTCACTAAGTTAGAAATGTCGAAAAATTGTCTCCATACAAGCGATGACCATACTGTTCATTATAAAAAGCTGATTTTATGTACACATTATCCGATTGAATCGATCCGTCAGCTTTACTCGATGAAGCTGCAAATTAAACGTTCTTACCTGACAGCAACAAAATATTCAGAGCTGTTGGAAGGTCAATATTTATGCGTCGATGCTCAAAGTCGGACAATCAGAACGGCGCTTATCGATAATCAGCCCTACTTCATCTATGGTGGACAATCACATACAGCAGGATCGACAAGCGATACAGACCCGTTTTACGAGACACTGCAGCATGAGCTAACGAAAGACTTTGAGCTTCCGCCATATGAATACGGCTGGAGTGCCCAGGATGTCATGACTGCTGACCAAATTCCTTATATCGGCCAGCTATCCCCAAGTGATGACAGTTTGTATATTGCAACAGGATTCAACAAGTGGGGACTTTCATCTTCGCTTGTTGCAGGAACATTGCTTACAGATCTTATTAAAAAGATGGCAAATCCGGCAACTGCTTTATTCTCACCGAATCGTTCAAATTTCGGGAAGGCTTTTTACTTTATGCTGCAAACGGGCGGAATGATCGGAAAAGAACTTGTAAAAGGCTATATTGATCGCCCTGATGCACCGAAATGTACACATCTTGGCTGTAAAACGAGATGGAATGTTGCAGATGATACATGGGATTGTCCATGCCACGGATCACGCTACAACGCAAAAGGCGAAGTCATTGAAGGTCCTGCTGTCTACCCGTTAAAAATGAAAAAATCCGGTGACTCTTAAAGAGTTACCGGATTCATTTTTATTTTAAGTTTTCTGTTAAAACCGGAACGATTTGTTTTTTACGTGATACAACGCCCGGTAGACTGATGCGACCATTGACAATTGTTGCACCAAAAGCTTTCGCTGCTTCTTCTGCAACTTGTCCAGCTGCTACTGCTGTTGAATCATTGTTTAAAATATCTGTTACAACGAAGAAGAATAAATCCAGACCGTTATCTGCAATATTTTTGTTCAATAAGTTTTCAAGCTCTTCCTGGCGACCAAGAACGTCTTCGATATCCACTGCATTTACTTGGGCAACCGTCGCTTTATACTCACCGAATTCAAAGCCTTTTGCATCCAATGACAATAAATCTTCCAATGACTTATCTGAAAGGTCCGCACCTGCTTTTAACATTGCTAAACCATATTCTGCAGTGTCAACATTTGCAATTGCTGCCAGTTCTTCGCCGGCTTTCACATCTTGCTCTGTACATGTTGGCGATTTGAATAATAATGTATCCGAAATAATAGCAGAAAGCATTAAACCAGCAATATTAGCCGGGATATCAACATTATTTTCTTTGTATAATTTATTTAAGATTGTTGCTGTGCAACCTACAGGCTCCGCACGGAAATATACCGGATCAGCTGTTTGGAAGTTTGCAACACGGTGATGATCGATTACTTCCGTGATTTGTACTTCTTCGATTCCATCTGCTGATTGCTGGAATTCATTATGATCCACTAAGATTACTTGTGCCCCTTCATCTTTTACGTTAGCAATTAGACGTGGTGCTTCAAAGTTGAATTTTTCTAGTGCATACTTCGTTTCGTTATTTAATTCACCAAGACGAACTGCTTCTGCATCTACACCTAATTGTTGTTTTAAGTATGCATAAACAATTGCTGAAGTAATTGTATCTGTATCTGGATTTTTATGTCCGAAAACTAATGTTTTACTCATGAGTGAGCCTCCTATTAAATGCTTTTCGCTCTTCATTTTAACATAACGTTCAGAAAGTGAAAAACAGAAGATTTATCAATATTAAATAGCAAAAAGAAAACTGTAACGGCTATGGGTTAGCCATTACAGTTTTAGCTGATCGCTATTAAATGAGAGGTACCGACCGCGCTTTTTGCTTTTTTAGTATAACGCTCATAATACTGAGGATCTTGGCTTACCATAGATTCTAATAATATATGCAAAAGAGAGAAAATGGCAATTGTACATGTAACTCCGGCTTCTTTTGTATTGGGAACGATAAGTACAGGGTTAGCCGGTTCCGTTTGAGATGTAAGCTCTTTGTTCCGAATTGCTACAATTTTCACATTTTTTCTTTTGGCAATTTCTACTGTTGTCGCCATATCTTCATATTCTTCATCTAGCGAAATAATAAAGAGTAATGAATCTTCATCCATATACGCCAGTTGTTGTGCAATTTTGTCTGCCTCATGGGGAATAAAATGAACATGATCTCGTAGCCTGTTGACATTGCTGTACATCCAAAATGCAACTGGTGTCGACTGTCTGAAACCTAAAAAGTGGATTTTTTTTGCTGTATGTAACAATTGTACAACCTCTTCAACATCTTGCTCTTTCAGCTGATTGAATGTTTTTGAGATGTTGGCGATATCTTTTTTTACAATATCTGCCCCAATATGATTGCGGATTTTTTTAACAGGCATCGCTTGCTTAACTTCGCTCACTTCGCCTTTTTCCATTAAATATTCCTTCAGCTTATCCTGGAGCTCACTAAAACCTGCTAAATCCATCGAATAGCAAAACCTGATTACAGTTGATTCACTAACATCTGCCAACCTTCCTACTTCTGAGGCGGTATGTGTCCCTACTATATTCGGATTATCCATAACAAACTGAGCAACTTTCCGCTGTCCCTTAGAAAGACGAATATACTTCTTTTTTATATTTTCACAAATAGTCAATTTTTCCATCTCCCTTTCCTATATTTTTTATTAAAATAATATCTCACTTACTCATGTAACATTACGTGCACCAAATTCTTAATAATAAAAAATACATTATCATGAATAATAATAGAATTCAACGAGTTTTCTGAAAAAACTTTAGCATACTAAAGAATAAAAAATTCAAAGTAGGAAATTGACATACATTTGTAAAATTTATGATTTATATTTAAACAAATATTAAAAAACCGTTATATTAATTT
>Ga0079224_100005410_pt1 | contig 16754 bp, 14 predicted proteins | sample Stecom2015_FD_80414 | JGI IMG/M metagenome (GOLD analysis project Ga0079224, IMG submission 80414) | Agricultural soil microbial communities from Utah to study Nitrogen management - Steer compost 2015 | ecosystem: Environmental > Terrestrial > Soil > Agricultural land | place: USA: Utah... | reverse complement strand
GGACCGCGTGGCCATCCTCTCGCGACACCGCGAGATACTGGCCGAACGGGTCGAGCGTTCTCGCCAACTCCTCCGCACGATCGACCGCACCATTGCGGAACTCAACGGAGAAGGCACGATGAACGACAAGGATCTCTACGAGGGATTCTCGCCCGAGAAGCAGGCGGAATACGAAGATTGGATGGTCGACCGCTTCGGCGGCGACATGCGCCAGCGGATCGAGGACAGCAAGGCGAAGCTCAATTCGCTGGGCAACGAGGGCATGGCCGCTCGCCTGGCGGAAGGAGGCGAAGTCAGCGCGCCGCTGGCCGCCGCTTTCGCCAACGGGGTGGAGCCAGAGGACCCGGCGAACGATGCGCTGCTCGCTCGCCACCATGCCTGGATCGCCAAGATGTGGGATCGGGCCTGTCCACCCGAAGCTTACGCGGGGCTCGCCGATCTCTATCTCGCCCATCCGGACTTCCGCACCGAGTTCGACAAGAGCGGAGACGGCTTTCTCGACTGGATGACGACGGCGATGAAGGCTTACGCCGCGCGCTTGGCAGCCTAATTGTTGACCACCACCCGCAGCTCGGGGTCGCGCTTGCGCAAGGTGAGCGCGACCCCGGTCGCGATCAGCAGCTGTCCGAGATAGTAGATCGGCCAGACCAGGACCTGCGGCACGATGTGGCCCTGCAGCGGGCCCATCTCGGCGAACAGCAGCGTGTCGGCGACGACGAACAGCACCGCGCCTGCGCCCACCCGGTAGCGCGGGAACACGCTCGCCCACGCGCCGGCCGCCATTGCCCCGAGCGCGAGCGCATAGAGGGCGACGCTCGGTGCCTCGGCACGGTCGGCCGGCATGAACCAGGCGATGGCCGGTGTCAGCAGCAGAAGCGCGACCACCGCCCATTTCTGCGTCGGCGCCAGGCTCGGCCGCCGGTTGCGCAGGTAAACGCCGAGCGCGAGCACGTGGTAGAGGAAGAACAGCAGCGCACCGATCAGGCGATCGATCTCGATCGCCATGTCGCCGAGCGCGGCGGCCCCGAAAGCCCATGCCATCAGGCGGGAATCGGCGCTCGAATGCCGCAGCCACAGGTAGAGCGCGAGCAGACCCACCGCAGAGCCCTTGAGCGGGATCAGGTAGGCCTCGGGCAACGGCCCCCAGCGCAAGTAGTAGAACGCCAGGGCGGCGACGATGCTGGCCAGCAGCAGCGGACGTTTCTCGGCGAGGGCACGACGGCTCATGGACGATGCCTAGCGCGGCGCCGCGCGCGCGCAAGGCTTCAGGCTCCGGGCTCCATCTCCCACAGGCCGGGGTAACGGCGTACGAACCCGCTCGCGGCCATTTCCAGCGTCGCCCGGTAATCTGCCGCGGGCGAGCTGTAGTCGTAGCGGTCGGGAGCGGTGCGGCGGTAGCGCTGCTCGAGCGTCACGAGCGTCGGTTCGCCGATGTCGAACCACGCAGCGGGAATGACGGCCTCTGCGCCGACCGGCAGGTCGGCGTGGAGCAGTTGCTGCAGGTTGGTCGCGGGGGTGAAGCCGAAATCGAGGTGGACGAGGTCACCGAGCCCGGGAACCGGCGCGCCGTCGAGGGTCCACTCCCCGCCCTCGCGACGGATCTCATGCCGCAACGGGCGGCCCGAGCGATGGCCCTCGACCACGGCCGCAACCGTGGTGAAATCCGGCGCCAGCTCGACCTCGTAACGCAGCCCGGTCGGCCCGTTCTCGTGAAATGCGGCATAGCCGGTCAGGCGCCAGCCCTCGCCAACCTGGGCGAAGCGCGCCGCATCGTGTCCCGGCCTGTCGAGCCGGCGCCAGAAGGCAGCGATGTCCAACGTGACCTCCGGACCTGTCCGGCTTACCAAACGCGCGACAAGCCGATATGGGCATGGCCATGCACCAGGTTCACATCATCGGCGGCGGCCTCGCCGGGAGCGAGGCTGCCTGGCAGCTCGCCCGCCGCGGCATCAGGGTCCGCCTGTCGGAGATGCGCGGCGGCGGAGGGACGACACCGGCACACCAGACCGACGGATTGGCCGAGCTCGTCTGCTCGAACAGCTTCCGCTCCGACGACGACGAAAAGAATGCGGTCGGCCTGCTGCACCACGAGATGCGCCGGCTCGACTCGCTGATCATGCGCGCGGGCGAAGTGGCGCGGGTCCCGGCCGGATCGGCCATGGCTGTCGACCGCGACGTGTTCTCGGCCGAAGTCCAGAACGCGCTCGAGCAGCATCCCAACGTCGAGATCGTGCGCGAAAAGGTCGATACGCTGCCCGAAGCCGGACTGACGATCGTCGCCACCGGCCCGCTGACCGCGGCCTCGCTCGCCGAGAGCATCGGCCGGGCGACCGGCGCCGAGAGCCTCGCGTTCTTCGACGCGATTGCCCCGATCGTCCATCGGCACAGCATCGACATGTCGGTCTGCTGGATGGCCGCGCGGTGGGACCGAGGTTCGTCCGAAGGGGGCGGCAAGGACTACATCAACTGCCCGATGACCAAGGAGCAGTACCTCGCCTTCGTGCAGGGGCTGCTCGACGGCGAGAAGGGCGAGTTCAAGGAGTGGGAGGCGAGCACCCCCTACTTCGAGGGCTGCATGCCGATCGAGGTCATGGCCGAGCGGGGGGTCGATACCCTGCGCTTCGGGCCGATGAAGCCGGTCGGGCTCGACAACCCGCACTGGGCGACACCCGAGCACCCCAACGGCCGCTGGCCCTATGCGGTGGTGCAGCTGCGGCAGGACAACAAGCTCGGCACGCTGTGGAACATGGTCGGTTTCCAGACCAAGCTCAAACATGCCGAACAGGTGCGACTGTTCCGCACGATCCCGGGGCTCGAGAGGGCCGAGTTCGCGCGGCTCGGCGGGATGCACCGCAACACCTTCCTCAACTCGCCGACGCTGCTCGATCGGCAGTTGCGCCTGCGCAGCGCTCTGCACATCCGCTTCGCCGGCCAGATTACCGGGTGCGAGGGTTACGTCGAGAGTTCGGCAGTAGGGTTGCTCGCCGGCCTGATGGCTGCGGCCGAGCTGGCCGGGCGCGAGTGGCTGCCGCCGCCGCCGACCACGGCAATGGGCGCGTTGCTGGCGCACATCACCGGCGACGCCGAGGCCGACAGCTACCAACCGATGAACGTCAATTTCGGGCTGTTCCCGCCGTTGTCCGACGTGAACAAGAAGCAGCGCAAGGAAGCCTACACCGAGCGCGCAAAGGCGGACTTCGGAGCCTGGCTCGCAGCAAGCACGACGGTACCCGCCTGATCCACGGGTTCCGGCGGACCGTCAGCAATTGCAGCGGCGAGTGCTCGCCGGCCGCGGCGCGGTGGTCGCGAACTCGGCCGGGCTGAGCTCGCGGTCGCCGTTGGCGTCGGCCTTGTCGAACCGCTCGGCGGTGGTCACGGCCCATTCCTCGAACGTCAGCAGGTTGTTGCCGTCGACGTCGAGGTCGCGAAACGCATCGGTCCGCGTCGAGAGCATCTCCTCGCGGGTTATTCGCCGGTCGCGGTTGCGGTCGTAGCGGAAGAAGCGCTGCTCCTCGCGGCTCAGCGTGCTGGCTTCGGGCGGATCGGGGCCGCGCAAGCCGGCAACGTCGGCGCTCGGCAGGCCCTCGGGCTCGGCAGCCGGAGCCACGGGCGGCGGAGCGCCCTGCTCGACTTCCGCGCGGCCCTGGAGCCAGAACAGCCCGATGCCGAGCAGCAGCAAGGCGATGGCGGCACCGAGCACGACGCGGTTCACGGGCAAGTCCCCCCTTTACCCTCACCGCGCAGCCTACCTTCCCGTCAGCCCTGTCCGCAAGGCGAGAAACACGCTGCCCGGGCCGGCGAGCAGATCGCCCCCGCCTCGCTCCAGCGCCGCGGCGCCGAGCGCGGCAAGCACCGCCAGCGGCCGCAGCGATGCCGAAAGCCGCGGCGGCGAACCGAGCCCGCGACCGTAGTCGACCACCAGCGCCCGTTCCGCACCGTCCGAAAGGTTCGCGGCGAGATCGGCGAGAGCCCAGATCCGCGCCGCCTCGGCAGCCTTGTCGACGGCCTCGACCCCGAGCTCTTCGGCGAGTGCGGCGAACGCCCGCCCTCGCCCACCGACGAACTCGGCGATTTCACGGGCCGTAAGCCTCTCGGCGAGCAGCGCTTCCCACCCGTCGACCAGCTCGGCGAGCGGCGCCGGGTTGCGCCAGGTGCGCAGCGCATCGAGCAGCGGCTCACCGCCCGGCCAGTCATCGGCCGGCCTCCGCAGCGTGTCGCGCCACCAGGCGAGGCGAAGCTGGGTCGCGAGCGGTTCGCGCCGCCCCCGCAGGATGGCGGCAAGCCGGGCATCCAGTTCGAGTAGAGGCACGATTAGCGGCCGGCTACGGGCCGGCGCGTAGGTCGTGGCGAGCCTCTGGGCCGCGGGCAATTCGCTCATAACGAAGTCTTAACCGTAAGGTTTGAACTTTCACACACCACAACCCGCTATCGGCGTGAGTCCGACTGTCTTGATTCAGCTGCGAGGATACCCATGAAGCCGTCGCGGAATGGCGCCTTTCTCCAAAGGCTGGCTCAGAGCACTTCAGGCAATACGCTGGCCATCATGGCCGCGGCGTTCTTCCCGCTGGCCGGGCTGATCGGCGGCGCGGTCGACATGACCCGCATCTACATCACCAAGACCCGCCTGCAACAGGCGTGCGACGCCGGCGCGCTGGCCGGCCGCAAGGTCATGGCGTCGGGGAGCTGGACGACCAACGGCCCCAGCAGTTCGCGCGGCCGGGCGTACGAGATGTTCGCCGCGAATTTCCAGGACGGCAACTACGGCACCGCGAACCTCTCTCGAGAATACACCGAAAGCGACGGCACCGTGACCGGCGTGGCTAGCGCCGATGTCCCGATGACGATCATGCGGATCTTCGGCAAGCAAACGTCGCAGGTCAGCGTGAGCTGCACGGCCAAGATGGAAATCCCGAACACGGACGTGATGTTCGTGCTCGACGTTACCAGTTCGATGAACTGCCAGCCTGGCTGCACCTACGCGACAAGCGAGCAGTCGAATGCCAAGATCAAGGGCCTCAGGAGCGCCGTGAAGTGCTTCTACGAGGCCCTGCTGAGGGTCAACACCAACGAGAACTGCGACGGCGCGAACGACCCGAGCGCAACCCAGTACACCGGCACGGCGCAGATCCGCCTCGGCTTCGTGCCCTATGCGGTCAACGTCAACGTCGGTCGCCTGCTGCACAACGACTGGATGCCCGACGAATGGGACCAGTTCGACACGCGCAGGCCGGTGTTCGAGACGGTCTACTCCTGGACGACGGGTTCGACTGGCTCAGTAACCTGGGGCAACTGGTCGGCCGCTCCGACGCTTACGAGCGCCGCCGGCTATTCGAACTGGCAGGATATTTCGACATCGGGCGGCACGACCGTCGCGATCAACGGAACGACCTACACAAAGCGCCCGAGGGGCGCGAACAACAGCAACCTGACCCAGACCCAGTGCGAGGCTCTCAACGGCCTCGGCTCGGGCTCCAATCGCATGCTGGCCTATACCGACGTCGGCAACCCGCAGGCCCAGCAGCAAAGTGCGTCGGCGCCCGTGCATCCGGCAACGACGCAGACGGTGAACTACACCCAGAACGACAATCACACCGTAAGGGGCTACCGTTACCGTTACTCCTCCAGCGGTGACCGTTGCCGGCTACAGCAGTCCAACAACCGGACCTACACGATTTCCCGGAGCGGTAGCGCTACGCGGGAGGTGTTCTGGACCGAGCACGAAAGGTTCACGCATTTCGTCTACGAGAAGCAGACCCTCGATCTGAGCAGCCTCAAGGCCGGCGGCTACAATTGGAACGGCAAGCTCTCCATCCCGGGCTACAGCATCCAGACCGGGCCTACAGTGTACCTGTCCGGCAGCAGCAGCGCGACGCAACTGAGGATTCCGGCGACCCTGGAGGTCGACTGGGACGGGTGCATCGAGGAGCGCCAGACATACAAGAGCAACAACGGCAACCCTGGCAATGACTGGGGGACCATCCCGTCAACGGCGCTGGACGCCAACATCAACCTCGTGCCCAGCGTCGGCAATGTCGCTACCCAGTGGAAGCCGCTGATACCGGGCGTCTTCTGGGGGCGCTACACCGGGACGAACAAGAGCAACAAGACCCTGAGCTCGGTGGATAGCGCCGATCTGAATCGCAACCAGAATCTGGATGATGGCCTCAGCACGGGGTATTACTGTCCAAACGAGGCACGAAAGCTCGCCGAGTACACTACGCCCGGTTCGCTCGAAAGCTACATGACGGCGCTGAAGGCCGACTCGATCGGCACCTACCACGACATCGGCATGTTGTGGGGCGCTCGCCTGCTGTCTCCGACCGGGATCTTCGCGAGCGAAAACGCCTTCACCGCTAAGGGCGGCAGCATCCAGCGTCACATGATCTTCATGACCGACGGCGACGCACAGACCTACTCGAACAACCTGGACGCGTACGGCTCGTCCTGGTGGGCCCGGCGGCAAACCACCTATGCACCGAGCAACACTCAGCTCACCCAGCTCGTGAACTCCCGTCTCGAGGTGCTCTGCACAGCCGTAAAGAACATGAATATCACGCTGTGGGTCATTTCTTACGGTGGCGGCGTCAACTCGGCCAACGAGACACGCCTCGAGAACTGCGCCTCGCCCGGCCACTATTACAGTGCTGCCGACGAAGACGCGCTGATCTCGCGGTTCAAGCAGATCGCGTCCGAAATCGCGGACCTGAGGCTGACGCAGTGATCGCGCTCGGACCTCGCCGCATTGCGCGCCTGCGCCGGCTCGGCCGGGCCGACGAGGGTGCGACGCTCACCGAGTTCGGGCTGATTTCGCCTGCGCTGTTCCTGCTGCTGTTCGGCGGGTTCGATGTCGGCCACACGCTCTACATGAAGAGCGTGTTGGAGGGTGCGGTGCAAAAGGCCGCTCGGGACTCTTCACTCGAGAGCGCATCCGGCAACACAGACACGATCAGAAGCACGATCGACACCGTAGTCAGGAACCAGCTCCTGCCGCTCAATCGCAACGCCCAGATCACGTTCAACCGCCGGTTCTATCGGACCTTCACCGACGCTGCGGCCGCGGCCCCGGAGGAGTTCAACGACTCGTCAAGCGGGCCGTTTGCGAATGGCGTATGCGACAACGGAGAGACCTTCACCGACGTCAACAACAATGGCGTATGGGACGCCGACGGCGGGGACTCGGTCGATCGTGCCGGCGCACGCGACAACGTGGTCTACGTCGTGACCATCGAGTACGACCGGTTGTTCCCGCTGCACGCGTTCATCGACGTTCCCTCCAAACAGAGCCTGACGGCGAGCACGGTGCTCGCCAACCAGCCTTACGGTGACCAGGACTCCTACGACGCGCCGACGACGGGGACTTGCTCGTGATCGCCCCCGCTCGCAAACTCCTCCGCCGTCTGCGCGCCGCACAGGACGGCGTCGCAATGGTCGAATTCGCCTATTCGCTGGTGGTCATCGTCCCGCTGTTCCTCGGCGGTATCGAGCTGTCGAACTACGTGAGCACGAAGATGCGGGTGAGTCAGCTTGCATTGCACGTAGCGAACAACGCTTCACGCATCGGCATCGATTCGCTGCTTGCCAAGCCGCGCATCACCGAGACGCAGATCAACGACCTGTTCCTGGGCGCCCAGTTGCAGAGTGGTACGCTCGATCTCGCCACCAACGGCCGCGTGATTCTGTCGAGTCTCGAACGCATGCCCGGCGAAGACGAACACATGATTCGCTGGCAACGCTGCTTCGGTTCGCTCGAGTGGGACTCCAGCTATGGCGATGCCGGCGATGACGACATCGTCGCGATGGGGCCTGCCTCGAACCAGGTCACGACTCCCGCGGACACGGGCGTGATGTTCGTCGAGATCGTCTATCAGTACAAACCGCTGTTTCTGTCGAACGAGATGTTCGCCGACAGAAAGATTCACGAGACCGCCGCCATGGTCGTGCGCGACGATCGCGACTACCCGGGACCCGGCGGGAACGGCCTCTACAACACCGAAGGCGCCTCGGTCGCCTCCTGCACTTAGGCGCGGTAGCAGACCTTCCTCACCGCCTCGACGATCCGCCCGGCGTCGATCAGCGCCAGGTGCTCGAGGTTGGCCGCGTACGGCAGCGGGACATCTTCGTCGCAGACCCTGAGGACGGGCGCGTCGAGATGGTCGAAGCCGTCCTCCATGCAGATCGCCATGACTTCCGAGGCGATCGAGCAGGTCGGCCACCCTTCCTCGGCAATCACCAGGCGGTTGGTTTTCGCCAGGCTGGTCAGGATCGCATCGCGGTCGAGCGGGCGCAGGGTGCGCAGGTCGATGACTTCCGCATCGATGCCCTCCTCCGCCAGCGTTTCCGCTGCTTCCAGCGCGAGCCCGACGCCGATCGAATAGGAAACGATCGTCACGTCGCTGCCCTCACGCACGATCCGCGCCTTGCCGATCGGCAGGACGTGATCGTCGAGCTGGGCGACCTCGAAGCTGCGGCCGTAAACCAGCTCGTTCTCGAGGAACACGACAGGATCTTCGCTGCGGATCGCGGCCTTGAGCAGGCCCTTGGCGTCCGAGGCGTCGTAGGGCGCGATGACGATCAGCCCCGGCACACTCGCGTACCACGGCGCGTAGTTCTGGCTGTGCTGCGCCGCGACGCGGCTGGCCGCGCCGTTGGGGCCGCGGAATACGACCGGACAGCGCATCTGGCCGCCCGACATGTAGTTGGTCTTGGCGGCCGAGTTCACGATGTGGTCGATCGCCTGCATCGCGAAGTTGAAGGTCATGAATTCGACGATCGGCCTCAGCCCGCCCATTGCCGCACCGGTACCGACGCCGGCGAAACCGTATTCGGTGATCGGAGTGTCGATCACGCGCCCGGGGCCGAATTCCTCGAGCAGGCCCTGGGTGACCTTGTAGGCCCCCTGGTACTCGGCGACTTCCTCGCCCATCACGAACACGCGGTCGTCCAACCGCATCTCCTCGGCCATCGCGTCGCGCAGCGCTTCGCGGACCGTGAGCTTGATCATGTTGGTACCGGGAGGAACGTCCGGATCGGCCGCCGGCTTCGCCGTAGCGGCCAGCTTCTCCGTGCCGGACGGCGCCTTGCCTTTCGGCGCCTCGGATTCGGCGGCTTTCTGCTCCTGTGCCGGCGCTTCGCTCGCCGCCGGCGCGGCAGGAGCTGCAGCCTCGGCGTCCTCGTCCTCGCCTGCCAGCACCGCGATGACCGTGCCGACCTTCACTCCCTCGGAGCCCTCGGGAACGAGGATCTTGCCGACAGTGCCTTCGTCGATCGATTCAAATTCCATCGTCGCCTTGTCGGTCTCGATCTCGGCGAGCACGTCTCCGGCGGAAACGGTGTCGCCTTCCTTGACCAGCCACCTGGCGAGCGTCCCCTCTTCCATCGTCGGCGAGAGCGCGGGCATCTTGAGCTCGATGGCCATCAGTAGCTCTCCACCAGCACGTCGGTGTAGAGTTCGTCCGGAGACGGCTCCGGCGAGGTCTCGGCGAAGTCGGCCGCTTCGGCCACCTGCGCCTTGATGCGCTTGTCGATGTCCTTCAACTTGTCCTCGTCAACGCCCAGCTTGAGCAGGTCGGCCTTGGCTCCCTCGATCGGGTCGCTGTGCTCGCGCACGTTCTGCACTTCTTCGCGCGTCCGGTACTTGGCGGGGTCCGACATCGAGTGGCCACGATAGCGGTAGGTATTGAGTTCCATCAGCACCGGGCCGTTGCCCTCGCGGACATGGGCGAAGGCCACTTCGGCCGCCTGGCGCACTTCGAGCACGTCCATCCCGTTGACCTCCATGCCCGGAATGCGGAACGCCGTGCCGCGGCGATAGAACTCGATCTCAGCCGAGCTGCGCTTGACCGAGGTGCCCATCGCGTACTGGTTGTTCTCGATCGCGAACACGATCGGCAGGCCCCACAGCGAGGCCATGTTGAAGGTCTCGTAGACCTGCCCCTGGTTGGCCGCGCCGTCGCCGAAGTAGGCAAGGCAGATGCCGCCGTCCTCGCGGTACTTGTGGGCAAAGGCGAGGCCCGCGCCGAGCGGCACCTGCGCGCCGACGATGCCGTGCCCGCCGTAAAAAGCGTGCTCGGTGCTGAACATGTGCATCGAGCCGCCCTTGCCCTTGGAGATGCCGGCCTGGCGCCCGGTCAGCTCGGCCATGATGATCTTTGGGTCGATCCCGTAGGCGAGCATGTGGCCGTGGTCGCGGTAGCCGGTAATGACGCTGTCCTTGCCTTCCTGAAGCGCGGACTGGAGCCCCACCGCGACGGCCTCCTGGCCGATGTAGAGATGGCAGAACCCGCCGATCAGGCCGAGGCCGTAGAGCTGCCCGGCCTTCTCCTCGAAGCGGCGGATCAGCAGCATCTGTTCGTAGAGATGCAGCAGCAGGTCCGAATCGGCCTTGAAGCGGCGGTTCTTCTCGAACCGCTCCTGAAGGCTGCGAAGCTCGAAATTTCCGGAACTTGCTGCGGGGTCTTCAGAACTGTTCCGCTTGGTCTTGGCGGCATTGGAACGGGCGGCTCGGGCCAAGGCGACTTCCTCTGTTCACGCCCCATCGGGGGGAGTGTTCGGCTCGCCTATAAGACGGACGCGACCGGGCTGGCAACGCCTCGCATGCGCCGGCCAGCCGCTGCCGCTCAGCGCGCCGGCTCGATCTCGATGACGTACTCGTCGGGGTGCGCGACGTTGAGATTCTTGCGCATCAGCTCGGTCGCGAGATCCGGGTCGACATGATCCGGGTCGAGCCGCTCGACCAGGTTGTCGAGTTCGGCGGTCTCGGCGCGCAACAGGGCGATCTGCTGCTGGCGCTTGTCGAGCAGTGCGACGCTTTCGCCCCAGGCGAGCAGACCGTAGGGTCCGGCAAGCGCGAGTCCGCCGATGAGCAGCAGGAAACCGAGGGCGGCCATCCGGCCGAGCTTCTCCCTCACGATCCCGCTGTTGTCGACGCCGGCGTTCATGCATTGAGGGAATCACAGTTAGCGAGGCGATTCAAGCGATTTCCTCGCAAACCGCAGAGCCGGTCGACCGATCGGGGTGCGACGAAGCCGAACCTTGTCCCCGAGCGCCCAAGAGGTTACATTGGAAACTATGTCTGACCTGTTCGAAAATCCTCTCGGCCTTGACGGCTTCGAATTCCTCGAGTTCTGCGCGCCCGAGAAGGGCGTGCTCGAAGAGGCATTCGAGCGCATGGGGTTCTCGCTGATCGCCCGCCATCGCAGCAAGGACGTCCAGCTGTGGCGCCAGGGGCAGATCAACTTCGTCGCCAACTACGAACCGAAAAGCCCTGCGGCCTACTTCGCGGCCGAGCACGGCCCCTCGGCCTGCGGCATGGGCTTCCGCGTCCGCGACGCAGCGAAGGCCTATGCCCTGGCGATCGAACGCGGCGCCGAGCCGGTCGAAATCCGCACCGGGGTAATGGAATTGCACATCCCGGCGATCCGCGGGATCGGCCACTCGCTGATCTACCTCGTCGACCGCTACGGCGACGGGCTGAACATCTGGGACATCGACTTCGTCTACGAGACCGGCGCCGAACGCTCGCCCCCCGGAGCCGGGTTCCACACGATCGATCACCTGACGCACAACGTCTACAACGGCCGTATCCCGCACTGGGAATCGTTCTATTCTCGCATCTTCGGCTTCCGCGAGTTCCGCCAGTTCGACGTCACCGGCGAGTATTCGGGGCTCAACACCAAGGTGATGATGGCGCCGGACGGCAAGATCCGCATCCCGCTGAACCAGGAGGGCGGCGACGACGGCAAGGGCCAGATCGCCGAGTACCTGCGCGCCTACAACGGCGAAGGGATCCAGCACATCGCGCTGGCCAGCGACAACCTCTACGATTCGCTCGATGCGCTGAAGACGCTCGCCCTCGAGTTCGCCCCGCCCCCGCCCGGCACCTATTACGACCAGCTCGAGTCCCGCCTCCCCGGCCATGGCGAACCGATCGCCAAACTCCGCCAACGCGGCATCCTCGTCGACGGATCGACGCGCGAGGGCGAGCCGCGCCTGCTGATGCAGATCTTCAGCCGGCTGATGATCGGCCCGGTGTTCTTCGAGTTCATCCAGCGCAAGGGCGACGAAGGTTTCGGCGAAGGCAATATCGCCGCACTGTTCCGCTCGATGGAGGAAGACCAGCGGCAGCGCGGCGCGCTGGCCTAGGCAAAGCGAGCGAACCAACGCGCGCCGCGCGTTCACGCCGTGGCAAGCCCCTTGCGCGATACCCGGCTTGCGGCCATTGGAGCGTGAGATCGAGAGGGAGTTTCCGGTAGATGCTTGCGCACCGCGCTACGATCGTGGCGGCAGGGACCGCCGTCATGCTGCTCGCAGGCGTTCCGGCCGGCGCACAGATCGACCAGGAAACCGCCGTCGGCATCCTGCGCGAGTGCGCCAAGATCGACGACGCGACGGCCCGGCTCGCCTGCTACGACAACAACATCCGCAATCTGGGCGGCACGCCGCGCGTGGCGGTGCCCGGGCAAATGGTCGTGCCGCAAGGTGGCACCGCACCGGTCGCGGCCAACAGCCCGCAAGGTTTCGGGGCGGAAGATGTCCGCACGCCGCAGCGCTTCACCCCGCCGGCAGGCCAACTGCAGCAGATCAGCGCACGGATTTCCTCGATCCGTCCGAGGGAACCGGGCATCTACTCGTTCACGCTCGAGGATGGCGCCGAATGGCTGTTCGCCGAAGGGGTCCCCTCGAACTATCGGACGCCGCGGGCCGGCTCGGTCGTGGAAATCGAGCGCGGTGCCCTGGGCAGTTTCCTGATGCGTTTCGACAGACAGACGCCAGTTCCGGTTCGCCGCGTCCGCTGACGCGACTCGCTTCGGGCGCTACGGTCGGCGCTGGATCTCAACGTAGGCCCGCTCACGCTCGAGCTGTGCGACGGCGTTGCGGCGAAGCTTGTCGAACGTGGCAAGGAACCGCGCTCGCTGGTCGGCGGCCAGGGGCGCGAGCAGGAACGCGCTGCGCTGTCGACCCGCCTCGTGGATCACCGCATGCAGCCGCGCGCCCTCGGTAGTCGGACGGAAGCGCCCATGACGTCGCCCCGGGCGCCCTTCGCGCTCGACCAGCCCCTTGTCGATCAGCCCCTGGACCGTGCGGCCGGCCTGGCTGTGGTCCCGGGCGAGCGCATGGACGAGATCGGCCCAGTCGATCGGCGGGTCGATGCCGATCTCGGAGAGGACGAACGCCTCGAAGGTCGACAGTCCGGTCAGCCGCTTGAAGGCCAGCGCTCCGCTGCGGCTGAAGTACGAACTCAGCGTCATCAGCGGTGAAACGATTCGGGTGCGGTCGATCGCTATGCGCTCACCCGCCCGCCCCTCGCCCGCTTTGTCCTGGGGTTCGGCGGATCCGCCCCGGCCGCCGGCCAGCTCGCGTTCCTGCTCGTAGAGAGCGACGGCACGGTCGAGGAGGATGTCGACCGTGACGTAGAACTCGCTGAGCTCGTCCTCGCCGATCTCGATGGTCAGCTCGCGGTTGCGCAGCTCGGCCATGCGCAACATGCGCTTCATCAACGCCTGGCCGTCTCGCGTCAGCCTGAGCGGCGCGCGAATCTGCTCGCGCTCGACGAGCCCTTCGGCGAGCAGCCGCTTGACCGACCGGCTGACTTGCGCCTTGTCGACGCCCACGCCGCTCGAAATCTCCGCCGGCACCAGCGGGCCCGCGCTCTGGAGCAGGAACAGGATCCGCCGGTCGAGCTCGATCAGGTTCTTCTCGCGCGCGTAGGACAAGTCGGCGCTTTCGCGCACGCGCCGCAAGATCTGCCACAGCTCGCTCTGGATCACATGCGGCGGGGCTTCGGGCGCGGGCCGATCGCGGCGGCCGTTCAGCGATGCCTCGATACCGTTGAGGACGATATCGAGCCGATTGCCGAATTCGGGCGGCAGCTGTCCGTCGGTCGATCGGGAAGCGCCGAGGGCATAGGCCTCGACGATCTTCAGCGCGTCGTCGGCCAGCGGGCCGAGGGTCTGGTCTAGGAACCGTGCCGTCTCGGGATCGGCCGGAGGCGAGTCGGGGCGCGAGCGCCATGCGCGTTCGGCATGACGGTGCAGAACCGCCCGCCATTCGTCGGTCCGGCCCGCACGGGCCCCCACCCTGTCCCCCGACGGCACTGGCCGCTTATCCATCTGTGCGGTCTCTCCCGACCGTTCGTACTGGTTTCCCCTTACCCTAGAGCGCTTTTCGGGCGAGGCTAGAGCGCAATTCGGTTCCGTGGACAGTTTGCCGCCGGTCCCGTGGCGGTCGATCAGCGTCCCGCTGCGCCCTGGATGCGGCCGGCATCGAGTTGGTGAGCGATGCAGGTTGGCAACACTCGCACCGCATCATGGCCGAAACATACCCATATCTCATTGATAACACGTATTTTTCATCGAGAGTGACCATTCACCACCAGCTAAAAACCGGACCGAATCACGCAACAATCCTGCTCCATCCCGCAGAGAACCGACATTTTCCGCAGGTTCGTGACGTTCGTTCCCCTAGACAGTGTCAACCAGTAGCCATATGAGATTGCCTCAGACGGACCCCGCGATTCCAAGATGGGGCCGCAACGGGAGGGCATGTCTTTCATGACATTCGCGCAGCGACGCATCGGTAATGGTCCCGGTAATCCGGGCACCGTGTCGCGCGCCCGTCCATCCCGCAGAACTTAGTCCGAATTGCAGCGCCGGCAGGGTTGCCGTCCGCCATTTTTGTGAAGGGAGCACGAAGTGAGGAGTGTTGACACAATGGGCATCTACAAGGCCCTGCTGTTGGCGGGATGCGCCAGCACTTTCGCGATGGCCGCACCGGCCGTGGCCCAGGACGAAGACGGCGCTCAGGAAGACAGCCGCATCGTCGTTACCGGCTCGCGCATTCAGCGCCAGGACTTCAATTCGACGACCCCGATGGTCACCGCCGACGAGGCCCTGCTCGAGCAGTCGTCGACCGCGGCGCTCGAATCGAACCTGAACAAGCTGCCCCAGTTCGTGCCGGCGCAGACGCCGACCGCCGGCGGCGACATTCAGCCGACCGCCACCAACACTCCCGGTGCCGCGACCATCTCGCTGCGCGGTGTCGGCGCCAACCGCAACCTCGTCCTCGTCGACGGCCGCCGCTCGACTCCGTCGAACGCTTCGGGCGTGACCGACATCAGCACGATCCCGGCCGCCGCGATCGAGCGCGTCGAGGTCATCTCGGGCGGCGCTTCGGCGACCTACGGCGCTGACGCCGTCGCCGGCGTCACCAACTTCATCCTGAAGAAGAACTTCCAGGGCCTCGAGCTCGACGGTCGCATCGGCATCACCCAGGAAGGCGACGGCTTCGAATACCAGCTGTCGGGCATCATGGGGACCGATTTCCCCGACGGCCGCGGCAACATCAGCCTCGCGCTCTCGGTCAACACCCGCGAAGCGAACTACCAGCGGGATCGCAGCTGGTACCGGGACCTGTGGAACGATCCGCTGGCCACGACCGGTGCGCAGTTCTTCGTCTCCAGCCCGGGCGTGATTCTGCCGGCCTTCGGCAACACGCTGACTCCGGCCGGCGTGGACTACCTCAACAACACGCTGTTCCCGGACGCTTCGTACGGTCCGGATCTGACGGCCGGCGGCTACAACATCTTCTTCAATCCGGACGGATCTGCCTGGACCGGCACCGGCTTCGGCCAGCGCCGCGGCATTCAGGGGTTCAATGCGGGCCCGCTGAATGCAGATCCGTTCAAGCAGACTGCCATCGGCACGATTTCGGAGATCAACAACAGGTTCTACCTGATCCTCCCGCTGACCCGCTACAACGCGTTCGCCCGCGGCAACTATGAGATCAACGACTGGGTCGGCATGTTCGGCCAGGCGCTGTTCAGCCACACCAATACGTACACCCGCAACGAGCCCGGTCCGATCACCAACGGCTGGGATGCGTTCATCCCGTACGGTAGCGGGGTCTACGTCGGCAGCGACGGCTTCCAGTCCAACGGCCAGCGCCTGGGTTCAGGCAACCCGAGTTCGGTCCTGCTCCACGGCATGGCCAATCCGATCGGCGGAGTTTACGTCGACGATACGCCGGATAACCTGGCTGACAACCCGACCAACCCGAGGTTCCAGCAGATGTATGGCTCGCAGTTCGCCTGCGCCAACAACGCCGTCGGCGGCTGCTCCAACGACCAGGTGATCGGCCAATTCCTGCCGGCCGACCTCCAGAACATCCTCAACAACCGGACCAACCCGAACGCCCCGTTCCAGCTCACCACGCTGCTGCCGGACGACCGCGAGACCTTCACCGACGTGATGACCTACAACATCACGACCGGCTTCGAAGGGTCGATCCCGGGCACCGACTGGACCTGGGAAGCCTTCGTCAACCATGGCGAATCGCACACCTTCGCGCGGCAGACCGGCGTCTACTCGCTCGACCGCGTGCAGACGGTCCTGACCGCTCCGGCGTTCGGCCGCGGGCTGGCCCTGCAAGGCAACCAGGAGTCGGGCGGCTTCGGCGCCTCGACCGGCCGGTGCACCACGGGCGTCAACTTCTTCAACGTGCCGGCTGGCGGCTTCAGCGAGGACTGCCTCGAAGCCATGCGGGCCGACCTGAAGAACCGTTCGAAGTTCCGCCAGACGATCGTCGAAGCGAACTTCCAGGGCGGCCTGTTCGCGCTGCCGGCCGGCGACGTCCGGGCGGCGGCTGGCGCCAGCTATCGCGAGATGGCCTACGAGTTCACCAACGATACCCTGACCACCCAGGGCCGCTCGTTCATCGACCAGGCGCTCGGCATCTATCCGAGCGGCGAGGTCGATGCG
>Ga0079224_100005409_pt1 | contig 16756 bp, 16 predicted proteins | sample Stecom2015_FD_80414 | JGI IMG/M metagenome (GOLD analysis project Ga0079224, IMG submission 80414) | Agricultural soil microbial communities from Utah to study Nitrogen management - Steer compost 2015 | ecosystem: Environmental > Terrestrial > Soil > Agricultural land | place: USA: Utah... | reverse complement strand
TCGGACGATGCCGTCCACGAGGTCGCTGACATAGCAGAACGAACGTGTCTGCGAGCCGTCGCCATAGATCGTGAGTTTCTCGCCGCGAAGCGCCTGGCAGATGAAATTCGACACGACACGGCCGTCATTTTCGAGCATTCGCGTCCCGTAAGTGTTGAAAATACGCACGATACGCGTATCGACGCCGCTCTGGCGATGGTAATCCATCATCAGCGTCTCGGCGACGCGCTTGCCTTCGTCATAACAGCTTCTGAGGCCGATCGGGTTCACATTGCCCCAATATCCTTCCGTCTGCGGATGCTCGATCGGGTCGCCGTAAACCTCGCTCGTCGATGCCTGCAAAATTCTCGCCTTTACGCGTTTTGCGAGGCCGAGCATATTGATCGTCCCCATCACGTTCGTCTTGACGGTCTTGATCGGATTGTACTGATAATGCACGGGCGACGCGGGACACGCTAGATTGTATATCTGATCGACCTCGAGCAGTATCGGCTGCGTTACGTCGTGCCGAACAAGCTCAAAATTCGGGTTCGCGAGAAGATGCTCGATGTTCGCCTTTCGCCCCGTAAAGAAATTATCGAGACATATCACCTCCGCACCGTCTGCGATCAGCCTCTCGCAAAGATGCGACCCGATAAACCCCGCTCCACCTGTTACAAGTATCCTCATTCGCAAGTTATATTGCCATAGCCTCGTGTGAAACGCTACGAAAAGATGCGGCCGTACTTTATCTGTACGGCCTTCGTTAGAGGGTTAACTACGGCATTTCAAGGGCATCAAGCCGTTTCTCGGCTTTTTGTTCCTCTGTGAGGCGGCCATAACCGTAGATCGCGCTTTCCCATGTGCCGTACATTGCGTTGGGCAGAGCGATGTAGTCCTTCCCAAAATGCTCTCGAGCTTTATCGACCTCCGCGAAGCGATCCTCGACAGACTTCTTCTCAAATACGTTCGAAAAGTCATCGAGGTTGTCGCCGACCTGCATCACGATGCGATAGGTCTTACGAATGATGTCGCGGCGTGCTTCTTTGCTTGATTCCTTTTGGCGGAGCATCACGTTCGCATCCGTGATGTCTTCAAAACCGACCTTCTTGAGATTGTCCATCGTCGCGGCCTTTTGCACTTCATCGCGGTTCGAAACGTAAAAGATCTTGACGCCGCGCGAATGTGCGTAGTTCAGAAAATCGACCGCACCCGGAATGGCCTTTGCCTTTCGCATATCGCCCCAGGCGTACCAGTCCGCGAGGTTGAAACTTTTGTTGTTCTTGATCCCGTAAGCCTGTGCAGGCGAATTGTCGAGCACCGTTTCGTCGATATCGACCATGATCGCACGCGGCATCTTGCGCATTGCCTTCGGCAGCTTCTTGAGATTTTTCCTATCGAAGTCGGCGTCGAGCCGCAGGCGTGCGATGTTGAACGCCTGATAGCAAAGCGCTCGATACTCACCGGCCTTCTGCATATAGAGCACGCCCGAGATCTGATACGAATTATCGGCCGCCGGTGCAGCCTTTTGCGCCGAGGAACCGGTCGCGAAGTAGGTTACAGTCGAAGCCGCGGTCGCGATCGTAAATGCGAGAGCAAGGATCTTAAGTCTCATAGGTCAATAAAACGCTCGTTTCCTCCGAGCCGAGAACGATTATAGTTTATTCGCTCTCTGAATTTGGAGCCCAAAATGCACGGATCGACACGGAATGCACAAATTGATACAAAACGCACAGAATGCACAAAATGCACAGAATGCACAAAACTCGTGCGTCCATAAACGCCGTGCCTTTGATGCCGGATCAAGCGTTCACGATATCACAGAACTAATTGATCGTTTCGGTTATTTCTTCAGGATGTTGGAGCGCAGTGAGATTCGCCTGGTCGGTAACGATCAGCGGGAGTTCGTCGAGGACGACCTCATTCGCAACGGTCTGGATCCAATAGGTTCCTGCGTCCGGGAAAACCACATTCACAAAAAAGCTCACATTGTCGGTGAATCCGCCGGGCGCAAGCTCGATGGTCGTCGGCTGCGAAGTTACGACGAGATTGTTCTTATCCGGCGATAGTATGCGGATCTCTGTGCGGTGATTTCCCTCGCCACGCCAATGATTTATCACCGCGAACTTAATTAGCGAAACAGGCAGCTTCTCGACCATGATGTTCTGGAAAATGCCCATCAGCGAGATCTTATTGCCCATCTCGATGCGAACGTCGTCACAGAGCAAGGTGTATTCGAGCGTGAGTTTTTCAGTTTGCATTAAAATTACCTTGCTCCGTGCTTTTTGAACCACGCGAGCAGTTTTTCCCAGGCTTCATCGGAAGCTTGCTTATTGTAGCTTGCTCGATAGTCCGCGTGAAAGCCGTGGTCTGCATTCGGGAATACAACGATCTCCGAGCCGGACTTTCCTTTCTTCAACTCTTCCTGCATACGCTGGACGCTGTCGAGCGTAATTCCCTTATCAAGCCCGCCGTAAAAACCGATCACAGGCGGCTTCATCTCCTTTGCGAAGTCGATCGGTGACTTCGGCTGGGCCTCGCTCGCGGGCGAGCGCTCGGTCGGGGCGACGCGGCCGTACCACGCAGCCCCGGCCTTTAGTTTCGGGTTGTGTGCCGCATACATCCAAACGATGCGGCCGCCCCAGCAAAATCCCGTGATCGAGATCTTTTTCTTGCTGCCTTTGTTCTTTGCGGCCCAGGCGAATGTTGCATCGATGTCCGCCATCGATTCGGTGTCAGGGATCTTTGAGAATATCTGGCGGTTGAGTTCGCCCGCATTCTTTATCGAGTGCACATCACCGAGGCGGGCATAAAGCGCAGGAGCGACCGCCATATACCCCAGCTTCGCAAAACGCCGGCACACATCCGGTATCCATTCGTGCACTCCGAAAACCTCGTGGACGACGACGACGACCGGAAGATCCTTGCCTTTCTCAGGCATCGCCCGATAAGCAGGAAGCTCGCCGTCCTTCACAGGGATCTTCACCTCGCCTTCGACAAGGCCTTTGTTGTCCGTTACGATGCGCGTCTGCGCAGCGATCGGCATAACGGCTGCCGCAAATGTTCCGGCGGCAAAAATGGACCGCACCAAGAACTCGCGGCGGTTGAATTCTGTCGAATCGGGATATGTGTTGACAATGTCCTCGCGCATAATGCTCTTGCCTCAAAAGTCGGATCACCCTAAGTTTTACGTTTCAAAATGCCTGCGGTCAAGAGTATAATCATTTTAACGGTCAACAAAGACAGCAGTATCAGACAATGTTCACCTACATCCTTTTAGGACTTCTTTTCGTATTGGCTGGCGTGATCGGCCTGCAGTTAACGTTTATCTTCTATCTCGAGAGGCTTTACAGAATGCGTGTCGATCACACGCGTCTGCTTGAACGGGACGCAAAACACCTCCGTCATAAGATAGAGTTGTTAGAAGAAAAACTCGCGGAAAGGGATGCCCTGCTCGAAATGCACGGCGTCGAGATCGAGAAAAACGACGAGGCATGGGCCGATATCCTTGACGACCGAAACTAAACGTCCAGCTCTGCTATCGTCGCTCCCCAACTGCCTGAAAATTCCGGCGCGTTCTTAAATCCCTTCACAAAATCCGTTTCGGACAACACCTTTCGAACGATCTCTCTCTGCACGCCAACGCCCTTTCCGTGTATCAGGCGAACGACGCGAAATCCGCGCTTGTGTGCCTCGGCAAGATATTCTTCGACGACCGACCGAATGTCCGCGGGACGGAACGCATGCAGGTCGATCGAATCCGTGATCTCGACCTCAAAAGGTTCTTCGGCGTCTATCATTTGCTCTTGAATTGATACTGCGCGATGTCCTCTGGCGGCGTTACGCGCATACGATTGCGGTCCTTGAAGATCACGAATTTCCGCTCGTCGATCTGGCCATTCTGATTCCGCAGCTTTATGCTGAACGTCTTGTTGTCGCCCTGGCCTTCCATCCGCAGCGGAAGCTGGCCCCAAACGTCCGTCCCCGGTGGATTTCTCCAGACGGTGTAATAATTCTGGTCGTATTTATCAAAAGCGAGCACGAGGATGCCGTCAAAATCCGGCTCGACACCGTCGATCGCTTTGACGAGATTCGTGCGCGTAAGGATCACATAGCTTCCCGGCGTTGACGCTCGGCCCGTTCGGTTCTTGTCCGCGTTGTCCGCGTCGATCCGCTGCCAGGTAACGAATTTGCGGTTATTCTGCTGAAAGAACGAGATGTCGCTCGGCACCTGCAGATCGACCTGCCTGCCGAAAAGCCAGCCGGCCGGAGCCGGAGAGACCGATGGATCGAGCTTTACCTCGTACCAAATGTCGTACTTATCGTCGATCTTCTCCGGTTCGCCCGCAACCTTTGCCGCCTCGATCTCCTCATTCTTTTCTTTCTTTGAAGCAGGATTCCCGTCCGGAGCTCCGTCGTCCACGTCGGGAGCCTCCGTCTTTGGAACGAATTTCCACGACATTATCTCGAACGTCGAGCCTTTCGCGAGCTTGAACAGAATATTCTCAGTATTCATATCCGGCTGCGAGCGTAGATTCGAAGCAGCTCTGATGATGCCCGAGGCTTGCGGCGAACGGTCGCCAAAACCCTCGGCAAGCTTTTTGCTTTTTTCGAGCGTCTCGCTCGTGATGACGTTCTGCGCCTCGATCCAGCCTTCGGTCGCCTCGGGATCGTGTGCCCGAACGCGATACCAAAGCACTTTTTCGAACTCCATCTTGTCGAGAACATCGAGTCTGTCCCCGCGATTCACTTCAAGAACATCAGCCGCCACGACCGCATATGACGTGCGGATCTGCGCGGTCTTCGCGATGACGGTCGCGGTATCCGTTACGCCGAGGGCACTCGTAACGCCCGAGAAAGCTTGGTCGATGTACGTGCAGCCGACCTGAAAAAGCCCAAGTACGGCCAGGGCCGCAAAAAAATATCTTGATCTGGAACGCATCATTAAACGTTAACGCGAAGAAAGTTTTCGCCAGTTATTATAACCTAGCTTATTCAAAATCGCCTTTTCCTTCGAGGCAGGCTTTTCTTTGACTTTGAGGCCGCGGCCCGAGTCCGAAAACTCAAATCCCGAGCTCTCGAGCACCGCCGTAAGATCGAGCGGTTCTTTCCGGCCGAGAAGCTCCTGCGCGAGCTGCCCCGTGTTGTCGAAAGCAGCAAAAGCACCGATGATCGCGGGCACAGCATCGGCTCCTGAGCCTTTTCGACGGCCGTGGTCGCCGAAAAGTTTTCTCAAAACATCCTCAAGCGAGTGCCTTCCCTTACTTCGCTTCAAAAGTTCAAGATCGAGAATGAATGCTGCGAGCATCCCGCGGGCATATAGCGTCCGGGCGTTTCCGCTCCAACGCGTATCGCCTGCCATTGCGAGCGATAAGCCTTTCGGTGCCGTGCGGTCATACGCCATCGCCGCCGAGAGCGACGAGACGAGATCGTCAAAACGTGTGCGGTTCAACGCAACGCCAAGCTTTTGAGCCATATAAAGGGCCGATCCCTCATAGAACCAATCGTATCGGCCCGAAAGATCAACGCCGTTCGGCAGCCAAAGGTGAAAGATCTCGTGCCGAAGCGGCACACTTAGGGCCTGAAGTGCCTGCGACCTGAACGGCGGATCTGCCGAGAATATAAGCACATCCTGCCCTCGAGTATCCGCCTGCCAGCCGCCGGGCTGCGTTTCGGCCGAACGCATCAACGTGATCGCGAATGTGCCGTCCGGCTCTCTGCCAAACAATTTCACATATTGCTCGAAGATCTCGCGCACTTCTTTCGCAGCCGCACCGTCGTCGAACTGCCGCTCTCCCTCGACACGCAGCAACAGCCTCGGGTTGCCTGTATCGATAGTGCGAAATGCATTCGAGAACGCGAACATTGCCCTGGCCCGATCGGCGCATCGAAATGACCCGTTCTTCTGCAAAACACACGATGCAGAAGGGAGCAGGCCCTTCTCGCCCAAAATCTGCACGTCTGCCGCAGGCGACGAAGACCCAAGCGCGAGCGGAAGAAGATCTCCGAGGAAAAGGACACCACGTTCGCCCCGGAACCACGATATGTGCGTCTCGTCATACTTCGCGGAATTCCTAAGGTCGACCTCGTATGAAAAGCCGCTCACAGGCCTCGAAGCCCGATATTCGCCCGGAACGAACGTCTTGTAATCGATCTCCCGACCCGAATCGTCAAAAAACTTCAACCCCGATATGCGTTCAGCGAGGCCCGAAACACCGGCAAATTCGCGTTCGAAGCTAATATCGCGGACCTCGGCGCCATCGACGAATTTTCCCGTGACCTCAACGCCGTTTCGTTGAGAATTCACCTTGATCTCCGCTTCAACTGTCTGACCGTACGAAACGACCGCCGGTGCGACGGCCAAAAGCACGCCCAGGATGAGCCTAAGACCGGTTTTTCGCGGCATTGACTTGGGCTTAGGGAACAAATAAGATAATAGTTTCGCGATAAGAACTCTCCCGTTGGCGCATGAACTGGTAATACCTCTTTCTAGAGTATTTTATCTTTATGAGTCTTATCAAAGTCGTCATTTACGCGATCGCGTTGGTGCTCAGTCTGCTGTTCATCGGCCGCTTTTTTTTCTGAACGGACGAAAGGCTTGGGGTACGGCATCACAAACACGCGATTTCGCAAGGCATCCCGCCCGTCTCTGTGCGCGGAAAACAAGACAAAAGCTAACGGCGGCTCATCTTGAGGCCGCTTTTTCATTTTATTCTCGACCTTGTTTATTTTTGAACCTTTGAATCCACACAATGTCCAACCCAGTAAAGATCACGCGTGCTCTATTGAGCGTTTCCGATAAGACCCGACTAAATGAATTCGCCGAAGTGCTTGCAGAATTCGGCGTCGAACTCATCTCGACGGGCGGCACCGCGAACAGCCTGCGTAGTGCCGGTTTTGACGTTACTGACGTCTCCGAGGTTACAGGCTTCCCCGAGATGATGGATGGCCGCGTCAAAACGCTCCACCCGAAGATCCACGGTGCCTTCCTCGCCCTTCGCGATAACGACGAACATATCGCCTCGATGAAGGAGCACGACATCACGCCGATCGACCTCGTCGTCGTGAACCTCTATCCCTTCGAAAGTACGATCGCGAAAGCCGGCGTAACTCTTGAAGAAGCCGTCGAGAATATTGACATCGGCGGCCCGGCGATGATCCGCTCCGCTTCGAAAAATTGGCGTAGCGTCGCGGTCGTAACGGACACGAATATGTATGACGAGATCGCTCGCGAGCTGCGCGAGAACGACGGTTCGATCAGCCTTGAGACGCGCGCAAAACTCGCAGCCGCCGCCTACAAACGGACGTCCGAATACGACGCAACGATCACAAAATACCTTTCTGACGCCTCGACCGATTCAGGGGAAAGCGAGTTTCCGTCCGCATTGAATATCTCAGCAACGAAGGCAGCCGATCTTCGCTACGGCGAGAATCCACACCAAAAAGCGGCACTTTACACCACGCAGGCATCGGGCGTCGCCAACGCCGAACAGCTCCACGGCAAGGAGATGTCGTTCAACAACTACGTCGATACAGACGCAGCATGGAGCCTTGTGAACGACTTCGCGGAACCTGCCGCTGCGATCATCAAGCACACGAATCCGTCGGGCGTCGGCGTCGGCGATTCTCTTTCTGAAGCCTATAAACGAGCTCTCTCGACTGATCCGGTGTCGGCCTTTGGCGGCATCGTCGCGTTCAATCGCAAGGTCGATGCGGAAACGGCAAAGCTTGTCATCGAGATCTTCAGCGAGGTCGTCGTCGCACCGGATTTTGACCCGGACGCCCTCGAGGTATTGGCAACGAAAAAGAATGTGCGCGTTCTACGCGTCGAGAAAGGCACGCCGGAGCCGAACGCCATTCGCCAGATCTCGGGCGGCTATCTTCTGCAATCCGCCGACCTGCACGTGATCTCGGATAGCGACCTGCAGGTAGTTACAAAACGCGCACCGACCGACGAGGAAATGCGTTCGCTGATGCTCGCCTGGACGGTCTGCAAACACGTCAAATCGAACGCGATCGTTTTTGCGAATGCGGTCCAGACGCTCGGCGTCGGTGCCGGTCAGATGAATCGCGTTGATTCGGTGCGGATCGCGGCGTCGCGTGCCGAACGCTTCGACCTCGAACTCAAAGGCTCGGCCGTCGCTTCCGACGCGTTCTTCCCGTTTCGCGACAACGTTGACGAAGCCGCGCGATTCGGTGCCGCGGCGATCATTCAACCCGGCGGCTCAGTGAGGGACGCCGAATCCATCGAGGCTGCCGATGAACACGGTATTGCGATGGTATTTACAGGCGTCAGGCATTTTAGGCATTGATCGCCATTGCAGAATCCGAATGATGCGTGTCAGAATACCTCTCGTGAGAACGGCCCTTATTTTCTGCATCTCGATGCTCGCGTTCGCGATTCCTGCCGCAGCGCAGCAAAGGCCGCTCTTGACCGACGATATTGACATCACGCCCGCCGGTTCTCTTGAGATCAGCGCGGGCGTCGATTTCTATCAGGATGCGAGATTCCCGCTATCGGGGATGGAGGGCGACCTCACGCGGGTCGGTGATATCCGCATCAAAACCGGCGTCGCCCCGAACGTAGAGCTTCAGATCGAAGGCGTATTGCAGAATTACGTTTCGATCGATTCCATCACATCACCTTCCATTCCGGTGAATATTACGGGTAATTCGACTCACGATTTCGGCGACATAACCGTCTCCGCAAAGATCAAGCTGCGAAATGAGACAAAGCATTTGCCTGCCCTCGGCCTTAAATTCGGTTACGAATTGCCGAATACCGATCAGGCAAAGGGCATCGGCACGAATCAGATAAACATTTTCACCAAGATCCTCTTGCAAAAGAAGTTCGGCAGTTTCGCTGGCGGTACGCCGCGGATGAACTTGATGGGCAATATCGGGATCGGCCTCATGTCCGCGCCGCTCGATCGGTTCTCTCAAAACGACGTTATCCTTTACGGACTCGCAGGCATCTATCGGATCACCGACCACGTGAATATCGTAAGCGAGATCAACGGCCGGGCAAGCACGCGGCGAAACGCGCCGATCGGTACGGAAAGTCTCGGTCAGTTAAGGGTCGGTGCTCAATTTCGTGCTTCGGGATTGCGTTTCGATACGGCGGCGGCCTTCGGCATCACGAAAAACGCTCCGCGGACCGGCATCATCTTCGGCGTAACTTATGTTAGCCCGACGATCTTTAAGCCCGCAAAATAGCTAAACGTTCACGGGACGATTTCCACGCCCGACCATCACTGCATTTCGGATAGCGCCGGTAACGAAGGCTTTCGCTTCCTCGATTGCGGCAAAAAGGTCTTTGCCGTGCGCAAGATTCGCAGCGATCGCTGCCGAAAGTGCACAACCCGTGCCGTGTACCGGCTCACCCGCGATGAATTCCGCCTCGAACTCGCGCATATCGTTCGCAAGATAAAGCCGATCGATGGCCTTCTCCGGAACGGCCTCGAACGAATGTCCGCCCTTTATCAACACGGCCTTCGCACCTAACTCAAGCATCTTCTTTCCCGCCGCGTGCATTTCGCCCAACGACGCTATCTTTTCTCCGACGATGCGTTCGGCCTCGGCAAGATTTGGCGTTACGACGACCGCGAGCGGAAAAAGCTTCTCGACAAGGGCAGCAAGCGCTTCGTCGTCGATCAGATCGAATCCTGAGGTCGAACGCACGACAGGATCGACCACGATGTTTGGCAAGCGAAACTCTTCAAAGCTCTTCGCGACCGTCTCGATCACCTCGCGCGTCGGCAGCATTCCGGTCTTGACGGCAGCGATCTGCATATCTTCGGCGACCGCCTTGATCTGCTCGTACACCGTTTCTGCGGACTGTGACGCCGCGCCGAAAACGCCCGTCGTATTCTGGAATGTGAGCGATGTTATCGCACCGGTGCCAAAGCAGCTGTGGTGCGAGAAGGTCTTGATGTCGGCGAGCACGCCCGCACCGCCCGACGGATCAACGCCGGCGATCGTCATACAAACGGGACGCGGTCTACTTTCGTTCATAACTTCTCGATTATCGCACGCCGCGTGAGCGGATCATCTAAAGCCCGAATTGCCGCGATACCTAACGCACCGGCGTTCAAAGCATCTCGAAAATTCAGTTCGTCAATGCCGCCAAGAGCTATGAGAGTCGAACTTCCCGCAGCTCTCGCTGCCTCAGCAAGCGCCTCAAGCCCGACAGGCCGGCCTTTCCCCGGCGATGCAAACACGGGTCCGAAGAGAATGATGTCGGCTCCCTCTGAGGCAGCCCGTTCCACCTCTTCGATGCTGTGGGTCGAGCAGCTTATCAACGCATCGTCGCCAACTATCCGTCGTGCGACAGCGATAGGCAGCGATCTCGTCGTTAGATGAACGCCATCGCAGCCCAATGCGGCAGCAATATCCGCACGGTCGTTCAATAGGATCTTCGTATGGCTGTTTCTTAGCTTCTCTACGAGGCGGCGTGTGAATTCGCTTAAGTTTCGTGCCGACAGGGCCTTTTCGCGGATCTGGATTACGTCGACGCCGTCCGCCGATGCGGCAAAGAGGCGATCTAGATATCTGTTCGCCTCGGTCGCAAAATTATCCTCGGTAAGTTGTCCGCTTGTGATGAGATAGATGACCGGACGCTCGGGCTTCATTTCGTCTCAGTGGGATTGAGTTTGTGGAGCATCGCAACCGTCTTATTGAAGCTGAAGATCTCCCAGACCGCGATGATGATGTTGAGGACGCCCAATCCTGTTACAGCTCCGCGAAACCACGTCGATGCCACTGCCCGCTGAATGACCGGCATTCCTGCCTTGTCCGCTACGAACGCGAGCAGATAATTGTCTGCCCACGGGCCAAACAGCGCGTCCCACGGAGACAAAATGAGGTACAGCCCCAAAAGCAGACAAAGGATAATAAAAAAAATGACGGTCAGGCGTTCCACCATATACCGTCAAATTATAACTAAACGCGATTTCGAAAACTATCTCTAATGCACTGCCAACTCGCTTCGTACGCGGGTTGCCACGTCTCTAAAGTCCACATTCTCCGTATAGACCTGCTCGTAAAAGCGTTGAGCATCGACCGAGTTCCCCGCTGCGTCGTACGCTGTCGCGAGCTCGTACCAAAGGCCGTGACGCTCGGAATCATCGAGATTCGGCGTCTCGAGTGCCCTTGAGAACCAGGTTGCGGCCATGCTTGCGTGACCTGTTGCCATAAAGCAATGGCCAAGCAGGTTCGCACAGTGAAAGAATCTGCGAGTGCCATCAAGAGGCGAAACGAGCGTGATCGCCTCCTGGAAGATCCGTATCGCGTCCTCGGTCAAGCCCATTTCCTGATACGCGATGGCGGTGTGATATTTCGTATCGTAATCCTCGTCGGACGGCAGCTCGTCCGTCAGGCCGAACTCGCTACGCATATCTTCAAGCGTAAGTTCGTGGTGAGAAGCTGCCTTATTCCGCAACGCCGCAACCCTTTTCTTTACCTCGACGATCTCCGGGCGTTCTCCGAATTCCTTCTCGACCTCGTCGATCGCCTTTGCCGCAAGCTCGTGATATTCGTTATCGAGGTAAAAGCTGATGCTCTCAAGATCCTTTGCAAGCTTGTTCTCATCGGCAACCGGCGCTTCGACCTCGGCGACGAAACCATTCGACTGTTCAACCTCAAATGCCGCGGACTCAGGTGCTGGTTCTTCGACAGCCGGCTCGACGACGACCGGTGTGTGATCTTCGGCCGCGACCATCTCGGCTGCAACAGTTTCCGGCTGGTCGAATCCGGCGCGGAGAAGCTCCGCATCCACATCGTCGTCAGAAAAACCATGAAGCTCTTTCAATTCAGCGAGCCTTTCGCTGAACTGCGTTTCGAAGGGCCGTACAACGACAAGCTGCGACAGCGCAAATCTCTCATCGTCAACCTCGTTCGCCGCACGAGCCGAGACCGCGAGCCTTTCGAGCGAGATCCGGAATGCCTCTTCGTCCTTGATCCACGAACTGTACCGGACAAGCAGCCGCAACGCGGGTACATGCGATGGGTCGTGCCCAAGGATCTCGTCGATCCAACGCTTGCACTCATCAGCCTGTCCGCCCGCGAGCAGATATTCGGAGGACATCGAAAGTATCCTTGCCGCCGAATCAAGATCATTCGTATTCAGGTAGAGACGGACGAGATCGAGAAGCTTCGGATAATTTGCGGGCTCGATCTCAACGAGCTTTAGAACGGCACGTTCTGCCCCGGCCGCATTTTGAGAGTCGATGTGACAATCGATCAAGAGATAAAGGATGTCGCGGTTGTACGGCTCCTTTTCGAGAATTCCCTCGAGAAACTCGACCGCTTTCGAGACGCGTCCGAGAGCTGAATACGAATGGATCAACCCGTCGAGCGTACGAAGTGCATCGGGCTGAATATCAAGACTGCGGTGATACATCTTGATCGCATCCTCGTGCGCACCGTGGCGGCCAAATCTTCCGCCCGCTTCGGCGAACGCCTCGGCAGCATCTTCTGCCTGGCCTTCTTTCAGATACGATTCGGCGAGGTTTACGCAAACCTCGGTGTTGTTCGGGTCGAGCAGTGCGATCTGTTTCCACATCGCAAGTGCCTCGATGCGTTTGCCGCTCGCCTCAAAATGTTTCGCGAGCGTCTCGTAATGGGAACGCGCTTCGCTCAGCGATCCCTTTACCTTGTAAAGCTCGGCAAGTTTCGTCGAGACCTCGATCGAATCAGGCTGAAGCCGCGCGACCTTGTTGTAGATCGCGATCGCTTTCTGGGCAAAACCCTGCGTCGCATAGTGTTCCGCGACCTTCATATAACATTCCACCGCTTGCCGCCTTTCGGACGTCTTTGCGTGAAGGTCGCCGAGCATATTCATCGTCGTGATGTCCCTTGGATCGTGGGCTACGACAGATTGATACTCGGAAATTGCGAGTCGAATCTTCCCCTGTGCGACATACTTTTCAGCATTTCGCATCGCCTTTGTCTTGTCGAAACTCATCTTAAATTGAAATCCTGCCGGAAAAGGCTCTCCAGAAGCCTAATAAAAACGCAAATTGGATGGACACCCAAGGTCAAGAAAGCGTATTGACCCGTGTTGTGTAGCTTAGCAGACGGAAACAACTGCCGTCAAACATTTTATACAATGTTGAACGATATATCGGTCAAATTGAATGGTTTTGATTTATTCGGGCCGATTTTCTACTCTTAACCACGAGATCCTCTATGAAGGCAGTCATTCTAGCAGGCGGAAAAGGCACGCGGCTTCGCCCGCTGACTATCTACACGCCGAAGCCGATCGTGCCCGTCGTCAATCGCCCTTTCCTCGAATATCAGATCGAAGTGTTGCGGCGCGCAGGCGTGGACGACATCACGATCTCGCTAAGTTATCAGCCGGACAAGATCGAGCATTTCTGGGGTGACGGCAGCGATCTCGGCGTGCGCTTGAGCTATATTACGGAGGCTTCGCCGCTGGGCACGGGCGGCGCGTATCGATTCGCTGCCGACGGATGCGAGACGACCACGGTCGTCGTTAACGGCGACATTCTGACGGACATCGATCTTGCCGCCGTTATCAAGACTCACAAAGAACGCAATGCGATCGCAACACTTACGCTCACGCGCGTCGAAGACACGTCTCGTTACGGCCTTGTCGAAACAAAAGACGACGGTTCGATCACAAGATTTCTTGAAAAGCCTTCACCCGAGGAGGCCGCAAAACTTGGCGTGAACACGATCAACGCCGGCATCTACGTCCTCGAGCCCGACGTGCTCGCCCTCGCACCAAAAGGCGAGAATCGCTCGTTCGAAACACAGATAATGCCCGAGATCATCGAACGCGGAATGCCGTTCTTCGGCCATGTGATCGATTCGACCTATTGGAGCGATATCGGCACGCCGGCAACTTACCTTACGGCGAATCTCGACCTGTTGACGGGCAAGATCCGCGGATTCGAACTGCCGGAAAATTCCGGCTCGGATATTGCGACCGCGGCGGTCGTCGATAGCGTTTCAAGGCTCGGCGAAGAATGCAACATTAAGCCCGGGGCAGAGATCAAATGTTCGGTTCTTGGCCGCGGCGTGCTCGTAGAAGAACGAGCCGTCATCGAGAATTCCGTGATCTGGCCGCATACGCGGATCGCAGCCGGTGCCGTGATCCGAAACTCCGTCGTCGGCCGGAGCTGCTACATCGGCCGCAAGGCGGTGGTGGCAAATGGAGCGATCCTTGGCGACAAAACGCAGCTCACCGACTACACTCAGGTCTAGCTCCGAATAAGTCACGGCCTGCATAACTCCTTGACACAACGCATCGAAAGGCACAATATCGAATATAAAGATCGTGGTGAGTTATTGCGACTTGCGACCACGTTAAATAAACCGCTAAACAGCTGAAGCATATTCAAAGTTTTTGAAAAAGGTCTCGCTGGTTTGGCGGGGCTTTTTTGGTATCTGTATGAGAAAGTTTCGCGACCTTATCGGCGGCGAAGGCGTTTACGTATTTGACGGCGCCGTCGGCACACGCCTGTACGATAAAGGGATTTATATCAACCGGAGCTACGATGAGCTGAATCTGACGCAGCCCGACCTCGTCAAGGAAGTGCACGACGAATACGTTGCCGCCGGTGCCGACATCATCGAGACGAACACGTTCGGGGCGACGCGTCCAAAGCTACTGCCGTACGGACTGGAATCCAAGCTTCACGAGATCAACGCCGCCGCCGCACGGATCGCTCGCCAGTCTGCGGGCGAAAAGGCGTTCGTCGCGGGTGCGATCGGCCCGCTTGGGCTTCGTATCGAACCTTTCGGGCCGACATCGTTTGACGAAGCGAAAGGCTTCTACCTCGAACAAGTGAACGCCCTGCTCGAAGGCGGCGTCGATCTGTTCGTCCTCGAAACATTCTCGGAACTTGAGATCATCGAGCAGGCGATCAAAGCCGTCCGCGAAGTGAGCGATCTGCCGATCGTCGCTCAGATGACGATCCAGATGGACGGCAAGACCGCTTTCGGAAGCACGCCGGAGACGATCGCGACGCGTCTTGACGAACTCGGCGCCGACATCGTGGGTCTCAATTGCGGAATGGGTCCGAATCACATTCTGAACGCGCTCGAAAAGATGCGAGCGGTCACCGCCAAAGACCTTTCCGCGCAGCCGAATGCAGGCCTTCCGCGTGACGTGCAAGGACGGCAGTTCTATATGGGTTCGCCCGAGTATATGGCGACCTTCGCTAAACGCTTTGTCTCCGCCGGTGCAAGGTTCATCGGAGGATGCTGCGGCACGACGCCGACGCACATCAAGCTGATCGCCGACGCCGTCCGTTCCATAAGTCCACGACAAGCGATCAGTGAAGCACGCAGCCAGATCGTTTCGGTCGCCGAGATCAAACCGCCGGACATTCAGGTCGTTCGCCGCGAGGACCGCAGTCTTTGGTCGAAGAAGATCGCTCGCGGTGAATTCGTTACCTCTGTCGAGGTTCTGCCGCCGAAAGGCTGCGACGCCGAGAAAACCCTCGAATCGATCCGCCTTCTGCACGAGGCCGGCGTTGACGGCGTCAACATTCCGGACGGCCCGCGAGCCCAGACTAGAATGTCCGCGCTTGCGACCGCGGTTCTCGTCAACGAAGAGGTCGGGATCGAACCGGTGCTTCATTACTGTTGCCGCGACCGGAACCTTCTCGGGATGATGTCCGACCTCCTCGGCGCCGCGGCGCTTGGGCTGCACAACTTGCTCCTGATAACCGGCGATCCGCCAAAAATGGGGCCGTATCCTGACGCGACCGCCGTCTTTGACATCGATTCGATCGGCCTCACGAATATGGTCAACAAGCTCAACCACGGCCTCGACCTCGGCAACAACCCGATCGGCAAGCCGACGGAATTCTCGATCGGCGTCGGTGTGAATCCCGGTGCGGTCAATCTCGATGAAGAGATCAAACGTTTTGAATGGAAGGTCGAGGCAGGTGCCGAATACGCGATCACGCAGCCCGTCTTCGATACCGAACAGCTCCGGCATTTTCTCGACCGCATTTCGCACGTCCGCATACCGATCGTTGCGGGCATCTGGCCGCTCATTTCATATCGGAATGCCGAGTTTATGCACAACGAGGTTCCGGGCGTGAATGTAACGCCCGACATCCTCGAAAGAATGCGGATCGCGTCCGACCAGAGCAAGGAACACGCCCGCGAAGAAGGCATCAACATTGCCCGCGAGTCGCTCCTCGAGGTGCGCGATTCGATCCAGGGCGTCCAGGTCTCGGCCCCGTTCGGCAACGTCAAATACGCTCTTCAAGTATTTGAGGTCCTCGAAGATCATCCGAGCGCCGAAGCCAATCCGTGAGAAATATTGGCAAAAAGTCGTCCATCTCGCGGTCATTGTTCAGAACGTTCCTAGTCACAATGCTATGAAGAAGAAAATAGCCTTCCTGATACTTTCAATTCTCGTGGCAACCGCGACCGCTTCGGGCCAATGGCAGGATGAGGGTCCTTTGAATCGTTGGAGTAAGCGGCCGGTGGCACGCATCACCGGTTCCGAAGAATCGATCTACCTGACCGACGTTCGAGTAGCCCGCCACACGGGCTTCGACCGGCTGGTTTTTGAGTTCACAGGTGGGCTCCCGAGTTATCGAATTACGTATGCCGGCGAGTTCGACTTTACAGGGCCGGACAATAAGGAGATCAAGGTGAAAGGCAAAAGTGTCATAAGTATCAACCTGCAGCCGCTCCCGTACCCTGAGTCGGAGGATCACGAAGACGTTGTATTACCGATACGTAAGGCGAGGATGAGATCCTTCATCGAGATCAAAGAGACCGAGTGGTT
>Ga0079224_100005407_pt1 | contig 16760 bp, 9 predicted proteins | sample Stecom2015_FD_80414 | JGI IMG/M metagenome (GOLD analysis project Ga0079224, IMG submission 80414) | Agricultural soil microbial communities from Utah to study Nitrogen management - Steer compost 2015 | ecosystem: Environmental > Terrestrial > Soil > Agricultural land | place: USA: Utah... | reverse complement strand
GCGGCCAGGCCAGCACGGCCAGCGGGACCAGCCAGAGCACGAACTGCGGCGACCACACCTTGTTCGTGATCAGGAACGCGGCCACCACCAGGAACACCAGCTGCTCCGGCCGCGGCGGGCGGCGGGCGAACACCCCGAGCGCGGCGATCAGCGCGCACGCCGCGGCCAGCGCGACCGTCCCGGTGGCGTTGACCAGGTCGAGGTCGTCGGTGCCGAACAGGCCGTAGCCGTCGAGCACGTAGTAGACCGAGCCCCAGTCGGCGCCGCGCTCCCGGCTGAAGGTGAAGAAGGTCGCCCACCCCTCCGGGGCGGCGAGCATGACCGGGAGGTTCACCGCGGCCCAGGCGGCCGCCGCACCGCCCAGGGCGCGGAGGAAGTCCGGCGCGGCCAGCCCGCCGTCCCGCCCGGCCCACCGGCGCAGCACCAGCACCAGCAGCGGGCCGAACACCAGGAACGGGTAGAACTTCGCGGCCACCGCCAGCCCGGCCAGGGCGCCCCCGGACCAGTACCGGGCCCGTGCGAGCAGCAGCAGCCCGGCGGAGAGCAGGGCCACCGCGAGCAGGTCCCAGTTGATGTAGGCGGTGAGCACCACGGCGGGGGCGAGCGCGACCGCGCCGCCGGCGAGCAGCGCCCGCCGCCGGTCGACCCCCTCCGCGCCCTCGGCGGGGCGCAGCCCGCCCCGGCCGGCCAGGTGCCCGGTGCACAGCACGGTGGCGACCAGGCAGGCGCCCATCAGCGCGGCGGTGAGGTCGAAGTAGGCCAGGGCCCGGGTGAGCGTGTCCGGCAGCCAGGAGACGGCCCGGCCGGCCAGGTGCATCAGCCCGCCGGTGAGCACCGGGTACTCCAGCGGCCGGTCCAGGTAGGGCAGCGCGCCCTGGTCCAGCCCGTCCCGGTAGTACAGCGGGAACACGTCGCTGTAGCAGGCGGCGGCGTACTGGCCGCCGTCGAGCCAGGCGCCGCCGAGCCGGCAGGGGGCCTTGGCCAGGTAGCCGAGGAGCGCCCCGGCGGCGCCGAGCGCGGCGAGCACCCCCCACGGGGTCCCGCCCTGCGAGGGCCGGTCCTGCGAGAGCCCGTCCTGCGGGGGCCGGTCCTGCGGCGGATCGGCCTGGAGACGCCGAGTGCCGGCGGCGGCCTGCTGGCCGCCACCGGCACCGGGACGTCCGTCTCCTCCGGACGTTGAGGTCACATCGCTCCTGTTCGCCGGTTATTCGTCTCTGCGGCCGAACGGCCAGCCGCCGCCGCCGTCGCCGCCGTCGCCGTCCCCGGGACCGCCGGGGTCACCGGGTTCGCCCGGCTCCCCGGGCTCGCCGGGCTCCCCGGTCTCGCAGTCGTTGCCGGGGAACGGCACGCACGGCGTCTCGGTGGACGGCGGCGGGCTGGACGGCGGGGCCGAGGTCTCCGGCGGGGTGGAGGACTCCTGCGTCTCCGGCGGGGCGCTCGGCTCCTGGGACGGGGGCGCCGACGGGGTCGCGGGCAGGAAGCTCTGGTCGTCGCCGACCCCGGCCCGCGGCGGGAACTGCTCCACCGGGACGCCCTTCATGGCCTCCTCCATGAAGACCTTCCAGATCTTGGCGGAGGTGGTACCGCCGTAGACGTCCTGCACGCCGGGGATCTCCAGCTGCTTGCCGCCGTCCCGGAACAGGCCGACCGCGGCGGACATCTGCGGCGTGTAGCCGGCGAACCAGGCGGAGACGGCGTTGTTGGAGGTACCGGTCTTGCCGGCGACCGGGCGGCCGCCGGAGAGGATGGCCTCCTTGCCGCCGCCGTCCGGGCTGACCACCTGCTGCATGGCGAAGGTGGCGTCGGCGGCGACCTCGGCGCTGAACGCGCGGGTGCCGCTCTCCAGCTTGTCGGCGTCGTTCGGGGTGAGCTCCTCGCCCTTCGGGTTCACCAGCTTGGTGATCATGTGCGCCGGCATGTGCACCCCGCCGTTGGCGAAGGTGGCGTAGCCGGCCGCCTGGTCCAGGGCGCGGACCTGGTAGGTGCCCAGCGCGATGTTGGGACCCAGGTCGGCGGTCTCCAGCTGCGTCTCGCCGACGCCGGCCGCGGCGGCGGTGTCCTTGACCGCCTGCGCGCCGACCTGCTCGGTGAGCTCGACGAACGAGGTGTTCACCGAGTGCTTGGTGGACTCGATCAGGTCCACCTCGCCCCAGGACTTGTTGCTGTCGTTCTGGATCTCGCCCTCGATGCCGTCGAAGCGCTGCGGGGAGTTTCCGTCGAACGTGCTGTTCAGGCTGATGTTGTTGGTCAGCCCGGTGGCCAGTACGTAGGGCTTGAAGGCCGACCCGGCCTGGGCCTGCTCGGTGAGGGAGTTGTTGGCGTCGGTGGTGAAGTCGCTGCCGCCGTTGAACGCCTTGATCTCGCCGGTCTCGGGGACGATCGCGGTGAGGCCGTAGTTGGTGTCCTCGGCATGTTCTCGGGCAGCACCGAGGTGAACGCCTTCGTGGCGGCCTCCATCAGCTTGGGCTCCAGCGAGGTCTGGATCTCGTAGCCGCCCTTGGTGATCTGCTCCGCGCTGACCCCGTAGCGGTTCTGCGCCTCGGCGAGCACCGCGTCGCGGACGTAGCCCTTGTAGCCGGAGTAGTCCTCGCCGCCGACGTTGTACGGGATGGTCTCGGGGAACTCCAGCTCGTCGGTCTTCTCCTTGGGGAGGCCGTACTCGCCGTCGTACTCCTCGTACATCACGTTCAAGCCGGTCAGCGTGTCCTTGCGCCAGCGCTCCTCGAGGATCTCCTTCATCCTCTCGTCGGCTTCGTAGTTCTCGAAGTTGCCGGGCTGCTGGATGATGGCGCCGATGAACGCGCCCTCGGCGTCGTCCAGGTCCTTGACGTCCTTGCCGAAGTAGGCCTGGGCCGCGGCCTGCACACCGTAGGCGTTGCGCCCGAAGTAGATGGTGTTCAGGTACTGCGTGATGATCTGGTCCTTGCTGAGCTCGTTGCCCAGCTTGATGGAGATCAGGATCTCCTTGAGCTTACGGGTGTAGGTCTGCTCCTGGGAGAGGCCGTCGTAGTAGTTCCGGGCCATCTGCTGGGTGATGGTGGAGCCGCCGCCGGCCGAGCCGCCGCTCAGCACCGCCCGCATGGTGCCGGTGATCGAGATGCCGCCGTCGCTGGGGAAGGTGCGCTGCTCGGTGCCGAGCACCCCGTTGACCACGCTGTCCGGGATCTCCTTGCGGGTCACCTTCTGCCGGTTGATCTCACCGGTGGTGATGAGCTTCTCGCCGCCGGCGTCGGTGATGACCGAGGCCTCCGCGTCCGCGGCCGCCTGGGCGTCCATGTCCTCGGCGCTGTCCATGCTGTAGTAGGAGATCACCAGCGCGGCGATCCCGCCGAGGAAGAGCACGCCGAAGGTGATCAGCACCGGCTTCCACACCTTGGCGAAGAAGCGCTTGACCGGACCGCGGTCGTCCGGTTCCCCACGGCGTGAGGGGGGCCGCCTGCGGCCGCCCCCGCCCCCCTGGGCGCGGCGGGACCCGCCGGAGCGGGCGCCGTGCTCGGACTCCCGGCCGCGCTCGCGGCCCCGGCGCTCGTCGGGGGCGCGGCGCCGGCCGCCGCCCTCGGAGCGGGCCCCGCCGGAGCGGGACTCCGCAGAACGGCGCCGGGTGGGGCGTTCATCGTCCCAGAAGCCGCCGTCGTCGCTGGGAGCAGCGCGACGGCCGCCGGCGCGTTCGTCCCTGGGCGGGCCGTCGGCCCGCCGCCTGCCGCCGCTGCCGCGGAGGCCGTCGTCCGGGCCAGAGGCCCGGCGGCGGCCGCCGCCGGCGTTACGTCGTCTCTCGGTACTCACGCGTCCTCGATTGCTTCTCTGCGGCCGATCGGCCTTACGACTCGGGGTAGGGGGCAACTCCCCCTGGGGGATCCGTTCCAGCCGGGGAACCCGGGAAGCGCCGCGGGGGACGCGGTCTCGGGGGAGACCGGCGATCCCTCCATGGGACGCTCCCCCCGGGCACGGGGTTTTCCGCCCGGCCGGAAGACGTGGTCCTCGGCTTCCTCCTGTCGACGGACCTCTCTTCGGGGAGCCTCGCAGGCGCCGTGCGGCGGCGCAAAGCACGCGTCACGCTAAAGCCAAGGCGCCTCATAGCACAACCCGGGCGTGAGGCTACCCCGCGATACCCATTCGTTGATCACGTTCCGGACAACGCCGACGCGTGCATGACAGGGTACGGGCTACTCCGAGTGTTCGAGAGGGTCCCCGGCCGAATCCGCCGCCGGCTCATCATCTCCCCAGGTCAGCGGGGCGCATTCGGGGAAAGCGAGGGCCGGCGCCGGTTCCCGCCCGGCGCCGGCCCGTGTTATCTGCGCTACATCGCCGGGGTGCGCGGCCCCGCGGTCACCGTCGGTCACCACCAGTCCTGGTCGCCGTCGAAGGGCGGCCCGGCGCCGTCGTCGCCCCCGCCGGGGTCGGGCGGGGTGGGCCAGTCGCCCCCGTCGTCCCCTCCGCCGTCGTCGCCGCCGTCGTCCGGCGGGGTCGGCTCGCCGGTGTCCCCCTCGTCCTCGGTGGGCTCCGGCGGCTCGGTCGGCTCCTCGGTGGTCTCCTCCGGGCTGGTCTGCTCGGGCTGCGGGACGGGTTCGGGGGCCGGCGCCTGGGGCGCCTCCTGCTCCGGTTCGGGAGCGTCGCCACCGCCCCAGACCGGGTCGGGGAACTGCTCCACCGGGACCCCGTCCATCGCCTGCTCCATGAAGTCCTTCCAGATCAGCGCGGAGGTCGAGCCGCCGTAGACGTCGCCGACGCCGGTCAGCCGGAGCGGTTGGCCGTCGCTGCGGCTCAGCCCGACCGCGACCGACAGCTGCGGGGTGTAGCCGGCGAACCAGGCGGCGGTGGCGCTGTCGGTGGTGCCGGTCTTGCCGGCGACCGGGCGGCCGTCGTCGAGGGCGGCGCCGCTGCCGGTGCCGCCCTCGACGACCTGCTGCATGGCGTAGGTGGCGTCGGCGGCGACGCCCTTGCTGAACGCGCGGGTGCCCTCGCTCAGCTCCTCGGCGTCGACCGGGGCGGCCTCGCCGGCGTCGCCCTTGACCTCGGTGACCATGTGCCGCGGCTTGTGCACGCCGCCGTTGGCGAAGGTGGCGTAGCCGGTCGCCTGGTCCAGCGCGGTGACCTGGTAGGTGCCCAGCGCGATGTTGGGGCCCAGGCCGGCGGTGTCGAACTGCTCGGCGGGGATGCCGGCGTCCTCGGCGGTGTCCCGGACCTTCTCCGGGCCGATGTCGGTGGTGAGGCCGACGTAGGCGGTGTTGACCGACCGCTCGGTGGCCTCCAGCAGGGTGACCGGGCCGTAGCTCTCCCCGGCGTTGTTGCGCACCGGGGCGGTCAGCCCGGGGAAGTACTGCGGCGAGCTGCCGTCGTAGACGCTGTTCAGGCTGCGGCCGTCGGCCAGTCCGGCGGCCAGCGCGTACGGCTTGAAGGCCGATCCCGCCTGGGCCCGCTGGATCAGCGAGTTGTCGGTGTCGGCGACCGGGTCGCCGCCGCCGTGGAAGGCCTTGATCTCGCCGCTGTCCGGTTCGACCGCGGCCAGCCCGAGCACGGTGCCCTCGGGCACCTCGCCGAGGGTGTCGGTGAAGGCGGTCTGCGCCGCCTCCATCAGGTCCTTGTCCAGGGAGGTCTGGATCTCGTAGCCGCCGGTGGCGATCTGCTGGTCGGTGAGGTCGTAGCGCTCGCCGAGCTCGCGGACCACCGCGTCGCGGATGTAGCCCTCCAGGGCGGGGGCGCCGTCCGCGCCGCCGCGCCACGGGATGGTCTCGGGGTACTCCAGTTCGTCGGCCTCGGCCCGGGTGATGCCGTGCCCGGGGTCGATGGCGTGCACCTTGACGGCGCCGCGGACCGCGTAGTCCCACCGGGCGCGCAGCGCCTCCGCCTCCGGGGAGTCGGGTTCGGGGTCGGTGAAGGTGCTGGGCTTCTGGATGAGCGCGCCGATGTAGGCGCCCTCGGACTGGTCCAGTTCGCTGACGTCCTTGCCGAAGTAGGCCTGGGCGGCGGCCTGCACGCCGTAGGCGTTGCGCCCGAAGTAGATGGTGTTCAGGTACTGCGTGATGATCTCGTCCGGGGTGAGCTCGCGGGCCACCTTCAGCGAGATGAAGATCTCCTTGACCTTCCGGGCGTAGCTGCGCTCCTGGGAGAGGCCGTCGTAGTAGTTACGGGCCATCTGCTGGGTGATGGTGGAGCCGCCACCGGCCTCGCCGCCGCTGATCACCGCGCGCATGGTGCCGGAGACCGACACCCCGGGGGTCTCGTAGAAGTCGTGCTGCTCGGCGCCGAGCACCCCGTTGATCACGGTGTCGGGGATCTGCTCCCGGGTGACCTTGGTCCGGTTGACCGCGCCGGTGGTGGTGGCCTTGGACCCGTCGGAGTAGTGGATCTGGGAGGCGGAGACGGCCGCGTCGGTCTGCGGCTGGAGGTCGGCCGGGTCGGGGATGAGCAGGTAGATACCGAGGAACGCGGCCACGCCGGCGAGCACGGTCGCGGAGAGCCCCATGAGCACCCAGTGGATGACGCGGCGCCAGAGCGGCAGGCGCGCGCCGCTGCGCGCGGCCGCCCCGCTCCGGGCGGCGCGGCGGCCACCGTTCGGCTCTTCCCGGTATCTCCTGTCCACAAGCACCCTCATTCCCCGGATGGGCCGTTCGTCCGCACCGGTCGGCGGGCGGACGCGGGGTGAGGGGGCCCGTGCGTCTCCCGCTCGGTCGGTCATCACCGGCGGGGGAGGCCGTACGGATCCGACATCTCGTTCAGGTTGAGAAATCGTCCCGGAAATACTACGCGATGGCGGCGCGGCCGCCCGTCACCGTGCACCGCGCCAGGGAGTCCTTATATCGACTGGATATAGTCATACGTGCATAAAGCACGCCTCCGCTCACATTCGGCGCCGCTCCGCGCGGCGCGGGAACAGAACGGTTCCGGCGGAGGCTGTCATCGTTGCGCACCGGTGGAGAGGAGGTGGACGCGGCATGGAGACGCGCCGGTCGCGGGTGCTCGACCTGGCCGTGCTCGGCCACCTGGCCGAGGCCCCGATGCACGGGTACGAGCTGCGCAAGCGGCTCGACCGCGAGCTGGGCCTGCTGCGCGCCTTCTCCTACGGCTCGCTCTACCCCCGGCTGCGCGCCATGCGCTGCGGCGGCCTGGTGGAGGCGGACGGCGACCCGTCCGCGGCCGCGGGGCGCCGCTCCCGGATCGTCTACCGGCTCACCGACGACGGCCGCGCCGCCCTGCTGCGGCTGCTGTCCGACAGCGCACCCGCCGAAAGCGACGACGAATGCTTCGGGGTGCACTTCACCCTGTTCGGCCGGACCCGCTACGAGGTGCGGATGCGCATCCTGGCCGGCCGGCGGCACCGGCTGGCGCAGCGGCTGGACGCCCTGCAGGAGGCCCTGGGGCGGCTGGGCGGCCGGGACGACCCCTATACCTATGAGCTGCACCGGCACCGGGCCGAGGCCCTCCGGCGCGAGATCGGCTGGCTGGACGGCCTGATCGAGCGCGAGCGCCGGTGCGCCGAGCGGGACGGCGCGGCCGGACCGCCGCGGTGAACCGCGGCCCCGAGGCCGCCAGACCTCATACGGATCACAGTCATCGGATCAGAAGGAGCAAGGACCAATGGGTTCGGTACGCGTAGCCGTCGTGGGCGTCGGCAACTGTGCGGCGTCGCTCGTCCAGGGCGTCCACTACTACCGGGACGCCGACGCGCAGACCCGGGTCCCCGGCCTGATGCACGTCCGGTTCGGCCCCTACCACGTGCGCGACGTCGAGTTCGTCGCCGCGTTCGACGTGGACGCCAAGAAGGTCGGCCACGACCTCGCGGACGCCATCACGGCCAGCGAGAACAACACCATCAAGCTGTGCGACGTCCCGCCGACCGGGGTGACCGTGCAGCGCGGGCCGACCTTCGACGGCCTGGGCCGGTACTACCGGGAGACCATCGAGGAGTCGGCGGACGACGCCGTCGACGTCGTCGCGGCGCTCAAGGCCGCCAAGGCCGACGTGCTGGTCAGCTACCTGCCGGTGGGCTCGGAGGAGGCCGACCGGTTCTACGCCCAGTGCGCGATCGACGCCGGCGTGGCCTTCGTCAACGCGCTGCCGGTGTTCATCGCCTCCGACCCCGAGTGGGCGCAGAAGTTCACCGACGCCGGGGTGCCGATCGTCGGCGACGACATCAAGTCCCAGGTCGGCGCGACCATCACGCACCGGGTGCTGTCCAAGCTGTTCGAGGACCGGGGCGTCGTGGTGGACCGGACCTACCAGCTCAACTTCGGCGGCAACATGGACTTCAAGAACATGCTGGAGCGGGAGCGGCTGGAGTCCAAGAAGGTCTCCAAGACCCAGTCGGTCACCTCGCAGATCCCGCACGAGCTCAACGCCGGCTCGGTGCACATCGGCCCCTCCGACCACGTGCCGTGGCTGGACGACCGGAAGTGGGCCTACGTCCGCCTGGAGGGCCGCGCCTTCGGCGACGCGCCGATCAACCTGGAGTACAAGCTGGAGGTCTGGGACTCCCCCAACTCCGCGGGCATCATCATCGACGCGATCCGCGCCGCCAAGATCGCCAAGGACCGCGGCATCGGCGGGCCGATCACCTCGGCCTCGGCCTACTTCATGAAGTCCCCGCCGGAGCAGTTCAGCGACAGCGCCGCGCACGATATGGTCGAGCGGTTCATCGCCGGCGAAGTGGAGCGCTGAGCCGCCGCTGAGGCGGCCGGTGCAGTGGAGACGGCAGCGGAGGGGGCCGCCCGGCGGGCGGCCCCCTCCCTCGTCCGCGCGGGCGCCCCGCGGGTACGCTTCGGTTCCGGCGCCCGACGATTCCGAGGAGTCCCCGTGTCCTTCCCTCCCCCTCAGGGTCCTCCCCCGCCGGGGCACGGCCAGCCGTACGGCCCGACCGGCCCGCACCGGCCCGCACCGCCGTACGGTCCCCCTTACCCGGGAGCACCGCAGGGGCCTCCGCCGCAGGGGCCGCCGTCGGGCGGCCCCGGACCGTACGGACCGCCGCCGAAGAAGGGCGGGTCGGGCTGCCTCATCGCCGGGATCATCGGCGGCGGCCTGGCGCTCATCCTGGTCATCGCCGGCGGCGTGGGCGCCTTCCTGTACTTCGGCGGCGACTCCGGCGGCTCCGGTGGGTCGGGGGGCTCCGGCGGCGGGGGCGCCCCCGGTTCGGGCGGCGCCTTCGACGGCACCTGGGACGCGGAGATGACCCAGTACGACGCGGACGGCGAGCCCTGGGCCGGCTGGACCATGCACCTCACCATCGAGCAGGGCGAGGTCACCGAGGCCTCGGAGTCCGGGCTGACCTCCGGCGACGGCGCGTGCACCTGGGAGCCGGGGCCCGCCTCGGTCAGCGGGGACCAGCTGAGCTTCTCCTACACCGTGGCCGGCGACCCGGACTGCGTGGACAACGGCGAGGTCGTGCTGCGCGACACCGGCGGCGCCATCGAGGCCGAGGTGACCAGCCTGATGACGGACGGCGGCACCGCCTACGCGGACGGGACGCTGGCCCCGCGCTGACCCGGCGCCGGCGGCGCCGCCGCGCCGTACGCTTGCCCCGTGTCGTTCTTCGGTGATCTGCGGACCGTGCTGCGCGGGCCCCGCTTCCGCCGGCTCTTCGGCACCCGCCTGGTCTCGCAGTTCGCCGACGGCGTCTACCAGGCGGGGCTGGCCGGCTACGTCTTCTTCAACCCCGAGCAGCACACCGCCGCCGGCGACGTCGCCGCCGCGTTCGCCGTGCTGCTGCTGCCGTTCTCGGTGGTCGGCCCGTTCGCCGGGGTGCTCATCGACCGCTGGTCCCGCCGCCAGGTGCTGCTGGTCTCGGCGCTGGCGAAGGCGGTGCTGGCCGGGCTGACCGGGGTGCTGGTGGCGGCCGGCGCCGACGGCGCGGCGTTCCTCGCCGCGGCGCTGGTGCTGCTCAGCGTCAACCGGTTCTTCCTGGCCGCGCTCTCCGCGGCGCTGCCGCACGTGGTCCCCGCCGACCGGCTGATGATGGCCAACGCGGTCACCCCCACCTGCGGCACCGCGGCCGGCTTCCTCGGCGCCGGGGTCGGCGCCGGGCTGCGGCTGATCGGCGGGGACGGCGCGTCCGGCACCGCGGCGGTGCTGCTCGGCGCGGGGGTGTTCTTCGCCGCCGCGGGGGCGGTCTCGCTCACCCTGGGCCGCCGGGAGCTCGGCCCGGACCTGGAGGAGGCGCCGCCGCGGGTGCGCGAGGCGGTGCGCGGCGTGGTCTCCGGGCTGGCCGACGGGGCGCGGCACATCTGGTCCCGGCGCCCGGCCCGGTACGGGCTGGGCACGATCGGCGGGCACCGGTTCCTCTTCGGCGTCTCCACCCTGATGACGCTGCTGCTGTACAACAACACCTTCACCGCCGGCGGGGTGGCCGGGTTCGCCGGGTTCTCGGTGGCGCTGGCGGCCTCGGCGGCCGGGTTCCTGGCCGGCGCGGTGGCCACCCCCTGGGCGACCGCGCGGATGGCGCCCGGCAGCTGGATCGCGCTGCTGCTGGCCTGCGGCGGCGCGGTGCTGCTGGTGTTCGGCCTGCCGTTCTCGCCGGTGCTGTTCCCCCTCGCCGCGTTCGGCCTGGGGGTGGTCTCCCAAGGCGTCAAGGTCACCGTGGACACGCTGGTCCAGCGGTACGTCGACGACGCCTACCGGGGCCGGGTGTTCTCCGTCTACGACATGCTGTTCAACGCCTGCTTCGCGGCGGCGGCCGCGGTGGCGGCGGCCGCCGTGCCCCCGTCGGGGGTGAGCGCCGCGGTGGTCTGCTGCATGGCCGCGGGCTACGCCGCCATGGCGGCCGGCTGGGCGGTCTACGCCCGCCGGGGCGGCGCCCCCGGGGCCGCCGGCCCGGTCAACGCCTCCCCCGGTTCACGGTGATCCCGGCGTGTGGAGGGCCTGGTGTCCCGGGCCGCTGCTCCGATGCGGGTCCGCAGACCGGCACCTCCCTCCCCCGGGAACCGGCATCCCACCCGGAGACCGGAGCCTTGGAGGCGGGCGGAGAAGCGCGAGGCGGCCGCACCGGGACAGCGGCTCAGGGCACTAGGCCTCGGGGAGCTCGATCCCCTGGGCGGCGGCCCAGGAGCGCAGCTCCGCCTCGGCCGCCTCGGCGCCCATCGGCCCGTTCTCCAGGCGCAGCTCGAGCAGGAACCGGTAGGCCTTGCCGACCAGCGGGCCCGGCTTGATGCCCAGGATCCGCTGGATCTCGTTGCCGTCCAGGTCCGGCCTGATGCTGTTCAGCTCCTCCTCTTCGGAGAGCCGCTCGATCCGGCGCTCGATGTCGTCGTAGGAGCGGCTCAGCGCGGCGGCCTTGCGCCGGTTCCGGGTGGTGCAGTCCGCCCGGGTCAGCACGTGCAGCCGCTGCAGCAGGTGGCCGGCGTCGCGGGCGTAGCGGCGCACCGCGGAGTCGGTCCACTCCCCCTTGCCGTAGCCGTGGAAGCGCAGGTGCAGCGCGACCAGCTTGCTGACGTCGGCCACCACGTCCTTGGGGAAGCGCAGCGCGCTCAGCCGGTTCTTGCTCATCGAGGCGCCGACCACCTCGTGGTGGTGGAAGGTGACCCGGCCGCCCGGCTCGAACGCGCGGGTCTTCGGCTTGCCGACGTCGTGCAGCAGCGCGGCCAGCCGCAGCACCAGGTCGGGCTGCATGCCGCGCTCCCGCTCCAGGTCGATCGCCTGGTCCAGCACGGTCAGCGAGTGCTCGTAGACGTCCTTGTGCCGGTGGTGCTCGTCGATCTCCAGGCGGAGCCTGGGGATCTCCGGGAGCACGTACGGCGCCGCGCCCAGCTCCACCATCAGCTCGATGCCGGTCCGCGGCGCGGGGCTGAGCATGAGCTTGGTGAGCTCGTCGCGGATCCGCTCGGCGGAGACGATCGCGAGCCGGTCGGCCATCTCCCGGGCGGCCGTCCGCACCTCCGGGACCGGCTCGAAGCCGAGCTGGGCGGCGAACCGGACCGCGCGCATGATGCGCAGCGGGTCGTCGCCGAAGGAGTCCTCCGGCCGGCCCGGGGTGCGCAGCCGCCGGTCCCTGAGGTCGTCCAGCCCGCCGAACGGGTCGACGAAGGCCCTCTCCGGCAGCCGCACCGCCATGGCGTTCACCGTGAAGTCGCGGCGCTCCAGGTCGGCGGTGAGCGAGGTGCCGTAGTCCACCTCCGGCTTGCGCGACTTGGGCGAGTAGGACTCGCTGCGGTAGGTGGTGATCTCCAGCTGCAGGCCGTTCTTGCGCAGCCCGACGGTGCCGAAGTCGATGCCGACGGTCCACACCGCGTCGGCCCAGCCGTCCACCAGCTCCAGGATCCGCTGCGGTACCGCGTCGGTGGTCAGGTCGAAGTCGTGCACCTCCCGGCCGAGCAGCGCGTCCCGCACCGGGCCGCCGACCAGGGCCAGCTCGTGGCCGGCCGCGGAGAAGCGCTCACCCAGCTCTCGGGCGACCTGGTCGATGGAGGCGAAGACGCCGGCGACGGCGTCCCGCTGCTCGGCGGTCAGCTCGGACGGCGCCCGCTCGGGACGCGGGTTCTCACCTGGAGGCGCAGTGTTCGGCACAGCACCAGAGGGTAAGTGGCCTTCCCCCGCGGTGCGAATCGGCGCCCCTCCCCGGCACCCCGCCGTTGCACTTCGGGACCGGCCCCGCGAGAAGGTATCGTCGACTCCATCGGCATGACCGGACCGCCCCCTCGCGGCGGCGCCGCGTGCCCGATCGAACCGGCCACGGCGTCAGCGTTGCGCGGCACCCCCGCCCGGCCACCGTCAAACCCGACTGGAAACCTTCTGGCGTGCGTCGATTTGCTCACCTGGGCGCGGTCGTGGCCACGACCGCGGTCCTGATCCCGGCACTGGCCGCATTCTCCCCTGTCCAGACGCCGTCGGCGGCCCCGGCCGAGGCCGATCCGGACGAGGCGCCGCTCGTCATCGACGCCATCACCCCCCAGGCGGTGAAGCCGGACAGCACGCTGCGCATCACCGGCGAGATCACCAACACCACCGACTCGGCCCTGGACGACCTGACGATCCGGTTCCGCTACTCCGGCTACCCCTTCCACGAGCGCGCCCAGCTCGCCGAGTTCGGCGACGGCGAGGGCGCCGGCCAGACTCCGGCGCGCGGCCCCTCGGTGGACGTCGACACGCCCCTGGAGCCGGGCGAGACCGCCGCCTTCACCCTCAAGGTCAAGGCCGGCAAGCTCGGCCTGGACGGGTTCGGGGTGTACCCGATGGCGGTGGAGGCGCTGGAGGGCGGCTCGGAGGTCGCCGCGGTCCGCAGCTACCTGCCCTACGAGGGCGAGAAGGCCCCCTCCCCGGTCGACCTGGCCTGGGTCTGGCCGCTGATGGACTACCCGCGGCGCACCGACGACGACACCTTCCTCAGCACCGACCTGTCGGCCAGCGTCGGCCCCGACGGGCGGCTGGGCCGGCTGCTCTCCATCGGCGCCCAGGACGACTCCCTCACCCTGGACCCCGACGAGGCCGCCGAACCCGAGGAGGCGGCCGAGCCGGAAGAGGACTCCGCCCAGGACACCACCTCGGCCCCCCGCTCCGACGACGCCGACCGCACCCCGGTCACCTGGGCGGTGGACCCCGGGCTGCTCTCCGACATCGAGCGGCTGGCCTCCGGCCCGCACCAGGTCCTGGAGGACCCCTCGGCCGCCGGCGACGCCCTGGAGCCCTCCGCGCAGGCCCACGAGGCCGACCCGGCCGCCCGGGTCTGGCTGGACGGCGCCGCCTCCGCCCTGGAGGACGAGCACGTCATCGCCACCCCTTACGCCGACCCCGACGTCTCCGCGCTGCTCGCCGCCGACCTCGGCGCCGACCTGGACGCCTCGGTCGCCCTGGGCCGCGACGCCCTCGCCTCCGCGCTGGGCATCGAGGCCGACGGCGCCTACGCGCTGCCCCCCGGCGGCCTGGTGGACAAGGCCACCCTGGACTTCTACGCCGAGCAGGGCGCCACCCGGTTCCTGATCTCCGACGCCCAGATGCCCCGCCAGCCCTGGGTGGAGCACACCCCGGACGCCGGCGCCGAGCTGCCCCTCGCCGGCCCCGGCGAGGGCACCGCCCTGGTGGTGGACGGCGGGATCACCGAGGCGCTCGGCCGGCCCAGCCGCGACCCCGGCGAGGCCGCCCTGGCCCGGCAGCGGTTCATCGCCGAGACCGCGATGATCAGCGGCGAGCACACCGGCGGCGACCGCACCGTGATCGCGATGCCGCCGACCACCTGGAACCCCGACCCGGACTTCGCCCGCTCCGCGCTGACCGCCTCCGAGGACCTGCCCTGGGTGAACGCGGTCGAGCTGGGCGACGTGGAGCCGCCCTCCGGCGACCCGGAGCGCCGGGAGCCGTCCGGCGGCGCGGTGAAGAAGGCCCGGCTGGACGGCGGCCACCTGGACGAGGTCAAAGACATCCGCGGCTCGGTCCGGCTGTTCAACAGCATCCTGGTGGAGGACGTCGACCCGTTCCGCCCCGCCGTGCTGCGCGCCGAGTCCGCGGCCTGGCGGGAGGAGGAGAACCGCGGCCCGGTCTCGGTCCGGCTGGTCGGCAACGCCGTCCAGGCCGGCCTGGGCAAGGTGCGGATCATCCCCACCGAGCCGGTCACCCTGGCCAGCAAGACCGGCACCATCGGCGTCATCATCGCCAACGACCTGGACGACGAGGACCTGGCGGTCCAGGTCAAGCTCTCCTTGTTCTCGGAGAACCCCGAGCGGCTGAGCATCGACGACTACACCGACGAGATGGAGATCCGCCCGGGCCGCAAAACGACCGTGTACGTGCCGCTGAACGCGCGGATCAACGGCCGCACCATGCTCTACCTGAGCCTGCAGAACTCCATGGGCGAACCGATCTCCAGCGAGGAGACCCTCACCTCGGTGAACGCCACCGGTCTGGGCAACCAGGCCATGATCATCAGCGGTATCGGCGCACTGGTCCTGGTGGTCGCGCTCACCCCGCGGGCGCTGCGCAAGTGGGTCCGCAAGCGCGCCGCCGCCCAGGGCGGCCCGACCGGCGGCGAGGACGGCTGAGGCGCCCCCGCCTCCCGTCCCGCCAGCGAGCACCACCAGCGAAGGGAGCCTGCCCGGTGGCAACCGACACCGTCGACGGCAGCGACGACAGCGCGAAGAGCGACCCCGGTTCCGGCGGCGGATCCGGGGGCGGCGCGATGCGCTCCAGCGCCATCATGGCCGTCGGGACCATGGCCTCCCGGATCACCGGCTTCGTGCGGACCATCGTGCTCGCGGCGGCACTGGGCACCCAGCTCCTCGGCGACGCCTACAACACCGCCAACACCATCCCGTTCATCATCAACGACCTGCTGATCCAGGGGCTGATGGCGAGCGTCATCATCCCGTTCCTGGTGAAGCGCCGCAAGAGCGACGCCGACGGCGGCAAGGCCACCGAGGACCGGCTGTTCACCGCCGCGGTGGTGCTGCTGCTCGCGGTGAGCATCACCGCGATGGCCGCCGCCCAGTGGCTGCTGGCCATGTACGCCGGCGGGTTCACCGACGAGCAGATGCAGGTCTCGGTCTACCTGGCCCGGTTCCTGCTCGCGCAGATCTTCTTCGTCGGCCTCAGCGGCCTGATCAGCGCGATGCTCAACACCCGGGACCGGTTCGGCGCCCCGGTATGGGCGCCGGTGCTGAACAACCTGGTCATCATCGCGGTCGGCGCGGCGTTCATCGTGGTCGCGGCGCCCGGCCGCACCCCGGAGAACATCTCCTCCGGCGAGCTGACCCTGCTCGGCCTGGGCACCACCTGCGGCATGGTCGCGCAGACCGCGGCCCTGGTGGTCTCGCTGTGGCGGACCGGGTTCCGCTGGCGGCCCCGGCTCGACCTGCGCGGCTCCGGCCTGGGCGAGGCGCTGCGCACCGCGGGCTGGATGTTCCTCTACACCTGCACCACCCAGGTGGGCTTCCTGATCACCACCAACATCGCCAACCGGGCCGGCAGCCAGAGCGTGCAGCAGGGCTACGGGGTCGGCGCCGGCCTGACCGCCTACAACTACGCCTACCAGCTCTTCCAGCTGCCGTACGCGATCATCGCGGTCTCGCTGATCACCGTGCTGCTGCCGCGGATGAGCGCGCACGCCCACGACGGGCTCTGGCACGAGGTGCGCGACGGCTTCTCCCGCACCCTGCGGGTGTCCGCGCTGTTCCTGGTGCCGCTGGCGCTGGCCATGGCGGTCTACTCGGTGCAGCTGTCCATCGTGGTGTTCGCCCGCGGCTCCACCTCCGCCGCCGACGCGCACAACATCGGCGTCGTGCTCGCGGTGATGTCGCTGGGCCTGGTGCCGTTCACCGTCTTCCAGCTGATGCTCCGGGTCTTCTATGCGATGGGCGACACCCGCACGCCGGCGATGATCAGCATCGGCAACGTCGCGGTGCACGGCGTGCTGGCGGTCTGCTCGGCGCTGCTGCTGCCGCCGAGCCAGGTGGTGGTCGGCGTCGCCGCCGGGTTCATGCTCTCCTTCGTGTCCGGACTGGTCATCGCCGGGACGATCCTCAGCGGCCGGCTCGGAGGGCTTGACGGGCGGCGCATCCTGGGCACATTGTTGCGTCTGCACCTGGCGTCGCTGCCCAGCGTCGCCGCCGCGATCGGTGTGCTGTGGCTGTTCACCCGCTGGTTCGGTCCGGGGCTGCTCACCAACCTGGGCGCCCCCGCTGCCGGCTGCCTGATCGGCGCCCTGCTGTTCGTGCTCTTCGCCCGGCTGCTGCGCGTCCAGGAGCTGCAGTCCGCGATCGGACTGGTCCGCGCCCGGCTGGGGCGCTGACCGGCCGGCGCGGCCGCCGGGGCTGACCGGCATCGGCCGCACCCGGCTCCGGGCGCACCCG
>Ga0079224_100005405_pt1 | contig 16761 bp, 18 predicted proteins | sample Stecom2015_FD_80414 | JGI IMG/M metagenome (GOLD analysis project Ga0079224, IMG submission 80414) | Agricultural soil microbial communities from Utah to study Nitrogen management - Steer compost 2015 | ecosystem: Environmental > Terrestrial > Soil > Agricultural land | place: USA: Utah... | reverse complement strand
TCCAAGATTTAACCGCAGTTAAATTTGGGTTTCACTATTTTAAACTTAACGCTTCAATATACAGGCGTAAACAAGATGTAGGCAATTTTGCGTTAAGCCATCTAGCCATGATCTACGCGCCAAACATGTGTAAGGAAGTTTATGATACATGAGACCTAATAGTTTAATTGCGGTTTTTTTTTTACCCAAAAACAGGAAATACGAGGAAGAATAATGATATAATGCACACATACTAATATTAATATAACTTCATGGATACAATAATCTATATCATAATTGCGCTATTGGTCGGTGTCGCCATCGGCCGCTTCGCATTGCGGTTTCTGTTCAAGCAACAGGAGATCGCCGCTCAAAACAAGGCCAAGAAGATCCTTAAGGATGCCGAACAGGCTGGCGAACACCTGAAGAAACAACGGCAATTGGAAGCGAAGGAAAAATTCCTGCAGCTGAAGGCCGACCACGAAAAAGAAACTAACCAACGAAACAACGCCCTCAACCAACGCGAGAACAGCATTCGACAAAAAGAGCAGTCGCTCAACCAGAAGTTGGAAAACCTCAATCGCGAAAAGCAAGCACTCGAAAACGAACGGAAGAACCTAGAGCGCTTAACGGAAATCAACGAAAAGAAACAGCAGGAAGTAGATCAGCTTAAGGCGCAGCACATCAAGCAGCTGGAAACCATCGCCGGATTGTCGGCTGAGGACGCCAGAAACCAACTTGTGGAGAACCTCAAGGCCGAGGCGCGCTCGCAGGCAGTCATGCAGATCAAAGATATTGTGGACGAGGCGAAGCTGACGGCAACGAAAGAGGCCAAAAAAGTGGTCATCCAGACGATACAGCGCACGGCCACGGAAAGCGCGATCGAGAACACGGTATCGATCTTCAACATCGAGAACGACGAAATCAAGGGGCGTATCATCGGTCGCGAAGGCCGGAACATCCGCGCCATGGAAGCCGCCACCGGCGTCGAAATCATCGTCGATGATACTCCTGAAGCCATTATTCTTTCTGGTTTCGATCCCGTAAGACGGGAGATTGCCCGCTTGGCCTTGCACCGCTTGGTGACGGATGGTCGTATACACCCCGCTCGTATCGAGGAGGTTGTGGCCAAAACCAAGAAACAGATCGAAGATGAAATCGTCGAAATCGGCGAGCGCACCGTCATCGATCTCGGTATCCACGGCCTGCACCCGGAGCTGATCCGAATGGTGGGACGGATGCGCTACCGCTCCTCATACGGTCAGAACTTGCTGCAGCACTCGCGCGAGGTGGCCAACTTTGCCGCCACCATGGCCGCTGAACTGGGATTGAACGTCAAGCATGCGAAGCGCGCCGGACTGCTCCACGATATCGGCAAGGTACCTGACGACAACCCGGAAGTACCACATGCCATCCTCGGTATGCAACTGGCCGAAAAATACAAGGAACACCCCGATGTGTGCAATGCCATCGGCGCACACCACGATGAGATCGAAATGACTGCATTGATATCGCCGGTCGTTCAGGCGTGTGACGCCATTTCGGGTGCCCGCCCCGGTGCCCGCCGCGAGGTGGTCGAGAACTATATCAAACGGCTGAAGGAACTGGAGGAACTGGCGCTCTCCTATCCTGGCGTGGAGAAGACCTTTGCTATACAGGCCGGACGCGAACTGCGCGTGGTGGTCGAGAGTGAGCGGGTTTCCGATGCACAAGCGGAGTTGCTGGCGGCGGATATCTCTACGAGGATACAGACCGAAATGACGTATCCAGGACAAATTAAGGTGACAGTAATCCGGGAAACGCGTTCGGTGGCATTTGCCAAGTAGGCGACGGATTGATTTTTGCAAAAATGGAGAAGACACCGAACCAATTGGGCGGTGTCTTTTCGTTATCATATAGTGACGATGTCCAGACGAAAAAAACACAAACAGAAAGCCGAACCCTTACGGCCGGTGGAGGAGCATTTTGCCGTATTATCCCGCTATTCGGCCGACCCCCGAAATCGGCTGATACAGTATGTCTTTATTCCGGTCTTCGCTTTTGCGATTCTGGGTTTGGTGTGGATGGTCCCTTTCCCAGAGATCGGTTTCCTGAAAAAGCACGGCTATGATATTTTTCTGAATTGGGGCTCCGTTTTCATTGCCATCGTGGTCTATTATTACCTGCGGCTAGCGCCTACCTTGTCTTATGTCGTGTTATTGACTATCGGTGTCTTCAGTTTCCTGATCGTTCAGCTCGAATATGTGGAGCGCGACGGGGGACCGGCCGCTTGGTTGGTTTTCCTGGTTTTGCTTGTATTATCCGTCTTGGCCTTATGGATTGGCAAAGATCGGGAGAAGGAAAAAATGCCCTTTAGGCACTTTTTGAAACTGCTGCTGATCGGCCCGATTTGGCTTTGGTCGTTCGTGTTTAAAAGGATGGGCTGGCCTTATTAATCTAATCTTCTTCCAGCCGGATGGCCGCGCGTTCGGCTTCCGAAAGCCGAGTGAATGCCGCGTAGGAATCCATAATATACAATTGCATCTCCTGTTCGGAAGCCGTAGCCACGAATCCGGGTTCGGGGCGGTATTTGGCTCGGAATAGGTCCAACTCACGGCCGGTTAATGGTGTCAGGGCTTGGATGGCTTCGGGAGAGAAGCGTCGTTCCACCTCTCGTCGCTCGCGTTCGGCTATTAGCAGTTGGTAGCGTTGGCGGGCTTGTTTTCCCTCGTTTCCGAATAATCGGGATGGGGATAGCCGCAGGCCCCCACGGTACTGCGAACTCTCTGCCACGGCACCCTCCTGCCGGGCTCTTTCAATTTCTACGTGCAGGCGGTGGTCGGTCATGGCGGTAATCGAGACGGCATCGATCATAATGCTTCCGTCGGCTGGGGTCATATATACCCGTTTGAGTCCGTATTCGATAACCACGACGGTATCGGTACGGTAACCAGAGTACTCGAATTTCAGGCGATCGTCTAAGCTGGCCGCAATCGCAAAGCGCCCTTCGCGGTCGGTGCGGGTTGAAGCATCGGTCTGGATATTCGTGACCAGGACGTCGGACATGCTTTCCCCGCTTTGCAGCTCCAGCACAATGCCCTCCAGCCGGTGCGGTTGTGTCTGCGCGATGGCAGACTGGCAGCTAAGTATCGCGACGGATAGCACGATAGCAAGCCGGTATAGTATGTGTACGGAAGGGCTTTGCATAAGGGGATTGGTATTCTCTGGTTTATTAACAGTTGACGGCGCCTGATGGTTTACCGGGCCTCCCATCGGTTATTGTCCGGATTGTGGTCGGGAAATACGCGATCGGGGTCGAGTTGCACGCTACTGATCCGTTCGTCGGCGGCGTAGCGGAATGTCCAGGACGAATTTCGCTCCCATATTTCCACGGGTAGGCGTACGCGTTCTTTTCTCCCGCTGACGGTCGTAATCTCAACGACGACCGGCATGGGCATTTTTTCTAAGTTATCGATTGTAATCAAGGCGCCGTTTTGCGGATTATTGTCAGGATAGACGACGCTGCTGACGGCTTGGTCGAGGCGCCAGTTGTGCTTAAACCAACCCCGCCAAAACCAATTGAGGTTTTCGCCAGAGACGTTCTCCATCGTACGGAAAAAGTCGTACGGCGTGGGGTGCTTGTATGCCCAATTGCGGACGTACGTGCGCAAGGCGCGGTCGAAACGCTCGGGACCCAGGATTTCATTGCGTAGCAAGGTCATGCCGAAGCCCGGCTTATAGTACACGAGCGCGCCAATGTTTCGCTCCGGCATATTTTGAGGGGCGGTCATTACCGGCTCCAATGCTGGGTTGGTCATCCCCTGCGCCATACGGTTGGCGTCACCCTGTGGGTGGTAATATTCGCCGTTATTGAATGCGGCGGTAGATAGCTCATTGAGGAACATGTTGAATCCCTCATCCATCCAGGCGTGCAGCCGTTCGTTGGAACCGACGATCATCGGGAACCAATTGTGCCCAAATTCATGGTCGGTGACGCCCCACAGGTCGGCACCACGCGATCGGTAGTTGCAAAAGGATATGGCTGGATACTCCATGCCGTTGACGCGTGCGGCAACGTTGACGGCTACGGGGTAGGGGTATTCGTAGAGCAGGTCGGAATAGAACTCCACGGAGGCTTTGGTATATTCGGTAGAGCGTTCCCAAGCATTGCCGCCGTTGCTCTCGATGGGGTAGGCAGACATGGCAAGGGCCGTGCGCCCTTCGGCGAGGTTGATTCGCGCCGCATCGATGATGAACGCCGGTGATGAGGCCCATGCGATGTCGCGCGCGTTTTCCAGGCGGAACCGCCACGTTAGCTCCTCCTTGCCCTGAGGTCTGGAGTTGGCTTGTGTCACTGCGGTTGCGCTACGGACTACGACCGTTTGGTCGCTTTGTCGGGCGTGTTCCAGCCGGCGGACCTGTTCGGGCGTGTAGACTTCCTCCGGATTCAGGAGTTCGGCACCCATCACCACGATGTGGTTGGCCGGAGCCGTGATCTCTACCTCATAATCGCCATACTCCAGATAAAACTCGCCAGGCCCGGTGTAGGGCAGCGTATTCCACCCCAAGACATCATCGTAGACAGCGACGCGTGGAAACCATTGTGCAACGGCGAAGATCTTGCCGTGCTGGGTCTCCACCACGCTGGTACGATCGGCGCCATGCTCCGGCACGGTATAGGCATAATCGATATGCAAGGTGACCTTACCGCCGTATGGTGCCAGCGGCTCGTCCAGCAAAACCTGCATGCGGGTGTCGTCGATTTTGTGTGGAACGGTCCGTCCATCGGGCTGGGTCAAGGAGTGGATGGTGTAGCCACCGTCAAATTCGGACATCGAATTGCCATAGCGGCTGTTGGTCAGCGGTACGATCTGTTGGCCGCGGCTACTGCGGCTGAACAGGTTTTGGTCCAACTGTAACCACAGGAACTCGAGTTCGTCAGGGCTGTTGTTGGTGTATTCCATGGTCAGGCTGGCAGTTATTTCGTTCGTCTGGTCGTTTAAGTGTGCCTTTATGATGTAATCCACGGAGTTCTGCCAATATTTTGGGCCTGGCTTACCGCTTGCCGAGCGATACTCGTTGCCATTGGTCGTGTAGAACGCGGGGTTGAATGCTTCTGCGTAACGGTATACGCTTTCGCGGGGCTGCGCCCATACGGACAGGGGAAGTAGGCAAACCAACGCAAAATAAAGGTTTGCCATTCGAACGTTCTTGATCATGCGAAGAATCTGCTATTTGATGTGGATATACGGAATGCTTTACCCCAGTTTGCGTTGCAATTCGTCGGGGTCAAAACCCAGGATAATACCCTTTTCGGTTTCGATAACGGGACGCTTGATGACGCTCGTGTGTGCTTGCATGAGGGCTATCGCAGCGTCTTGGTCGGATACCTTCGCCTGTGCTTCCGGGTCCAGCTTGCGCCACGTAGTGCCGCGCTTGTTGACCAAGGCTTCCCAGCCTACTTCATCCGCCCAGGCCTCAAGTTTGTCCGCCGAAGCCCCTTCTTTCTTAAAATCGTGGAACACATATGAAACGCCGTGCTCATCGAGCCAATTCAGGGCCTTTTTTACCGTACTGCAGTTCTTGATGCCGTAAATATCCATGTTGCTTTTCAATTTTATTAACACAAACATAATAAATTATGGGTAGAGTGCTTTTGCAGATGCGCATATCCACCTGTTAGAAAGCTACGTTGTGCCGTGCCCCCCCCCAGCTGGCGGATGCAGGGATGCAGGTTGATATTCCATTTTTTCCTTCCGCATTTTTCCCTCATCTTTCCGGGTCTGTATTCTACATTCGTATGTTTCCTACCTTTCAAAGAATTTACGATATCGTTTGCGTGGCCTTTTTGTGTCGCACAGGCTGTTTTTTGGCAAATGGTTTCGTCGTATTGATCCGCACGGGCTTGCACCGACGCTTATTTCGATTATATTTGTTTATCGCAATGAGCAAGTGGGGGGAATATCCCACCCGGAATCTACTGTTTTCGGACGACGTACGGTTTCCCACCCAGCGCACTAACACAATTTCTATAACCCAAGCGAATGAACTCAAGAAGAACATTTCTGAAAACCGGTTTAATCGGCGTTTCCGGTGTGGCGGTGGCGGGCCTGCCTTTTCAGGCAACCAGAGCGGGGCAGGGCGTGGCGAAACCCCAAGAAGACCGTTTCCATCTCGGTGTAGCGGGGTATAGCTTCGTACATTTCAATTTAGATGAATCCCTCGCGATGATGAAACGGATGGGAATCGAATACTTGTGTATTAAAGACTTTCATTTGCCGTTAAACAGTTCGGAAGCGGAAATTGCAGCTTTTCATCAAAAGCTGGCCGCGCACGGCGTTACCGGCTATGCCGTGGGGCCAATCTACATGACCAAATCGCGGGATGAAATCGACAACGCATTCGCCTATGCAAAGCGTGTGGGCGTGGATACTCTCGTGGGTATTCCCAACAAGGAAGATCTGGCCTATATCGCTGGCAAGACTGCCGAATATAACATCAAGTACGCGATACATAACCACGGGCCCGAAGATAAACTTTACCCCAATGCCACGGTGATTTACGATTTGGTGCGAAACCTAGACAAGCGGGTAGGCATGTGCTTTGATATGGGGCACAACATGCGCGATGGGGAAGACCCGATCCGCGATTTGAAGAGGTATACCGACCGGATTTTCGATATCCACCTGAAAAATGTTACCTCGGCCACGGCCGAAGGGAAAACCTGTGAACTGGGGCGGGGCGTGATCGATATTCCGGCATTTGTCCGGATGCTACGCAAAGTGGGGTATACCGGCAAGTGCAGCCTGGAATACGAGAAAGACATGAAGGACCCCTTGGCGGGGCTGGCTGAATCCACGGGGTATTTTCGCGGCGTGCTGGATGGCACGCGTTAATCATTCCGAATGTAACACAAGGGCTCGCCGCGGGGTGGGCACCATAGCAATTTGTATATGAGCAAGAATAGTGATTTTTCAAGACGGTCTTTCATCAGGAAAGCGATGATCGCTTCGGCGGCCGTAGCTGCGGCTCCGACGATTCTGCCCGCGTGGGGCCGTTCGTCGTCCCGACGGATCATCGGGGCCAACAACAAAGTGAATCTCGCCTGCATCGGCATCGGAAACCGGGCGGGTGAAATTATTCGCGAATTGTATAAAACGGGCGAATGCAACATCGTCGCGCTTTGCGACACGGATATGGGCGCTCCCCATACCTTGCCGGTGCTGGAGCAGTTTCCGGACGTGCCTCGGTTCCAGGATTTCCGGTCGATGTTTGACGCCATGCATCGGGATATCGATGCCGTGTCGGTCGGCCTTCCCGACCATTCGCACTTCCCAGCCACGATGATGGCCATGGGACTCGGTAAGCACGTGTATGTGGAAAAACCGTTGGCACGCACGTTCCAGGAAAACGAACTGCTCATGAAAGCGGCGCGCAAGCACAAGCGCGTGGTGACGCAAATGGGTAATCAAGGCCACTCCGAAGCCAACTATTTTCAGTTTAAGGCGTGGGTAGACGCCGGTATTATCAAGGACGTAACGGCGATTTCGGCGCACATGAACAATCCGCGTCGCTGGCACGGCTGGGATACTTCCATCAAATCCTTCCCGCCGGCTGAGCCCATCCCGGCAACGCTAGACTGGGACGAGTGGCTAGCCGCTACGCCGTATAAAGATTACAACAAAGATTATATCAATGGCCAGTGGCGCTCGTGGTACGACCTCGGACTAGGGGCCTTGGGCGACTGGGGGGCGCACATCATCGATACGGCACATGAGTTCCTGGACCTGGGGCTACCGTACGAAATCGACCCCGTATTCCTTGAAGGGCACAATGATTTCTTCTTCCCTCAATCGTCGACGATTTCCTTTAAATTCGCGGCTCGCAGAAGTATGCCGCCCGTGGAGATCACGTGGTACGACGGTATCGATAACCTACCACCGATACCCGAAGGCTACGGTGTATCTGGCTTGGATCCGAACATCCCGCCGCCCAGCACGGGGGCGTTGGAGCCGGCTAAGCTGAACCCGGGCAAGATTATCTATAGCAAGGAGCTCACTTTCAAGGGTGGGTCGCACGGCTCCACCTTGTCGATCATTCCGGAAGAGAAAGCCCGCGACCTGGCTAGCAGCCTGCCTGAGGTGCCACAAAGTACTTCTAACCATTTTAAAAACTTCTTGTTGGCTTGCAAAGGAGAGGAAAAGACGCGCTCGCCGTTTGAGATATCAGGCCCGCTAAGCCAAGTGTTTTCCTTGGGCGTGATCGCCCAGCGGCTCAACGAAAAGCTCGAATTTAACAGCCGCACCAAGCAGATCACGAACAATGCCGTGGCTAACCAACTGTTGGCAGGTCCGCCGCCGCGCCCAGGCTGGGAACAGTACTACAAAGTATAAAAAAACGTCATATAAGGAGGCTGCTTCACAAAGATAGCCTCTTTTTTTATTGATTTTACCCGATGGACGTGGGATAGCGGGTCGATTATCAGTTGGCTGCGTGGGCTGGGGTGCCCGAGTGAGACAAGTACCCTTTCCTGTCCATTATCAGGATCAATTGACGGCCATTCCTCCACCTCTGGGCGATTATCCGCAAGGGCCATCCTGCCCATTGAATAGGTAAAGGCATCTTGGCAAGCCGAAGCAAGACAGCGGGCGAAGAACAAGTATTGACTTTAAGGATTTCCTATCTTAAATCGCGACCCCGCTCGTCGCCGTGTCCCCCCCTCCCGGGTGTCGTCGCATGACGTGATTACCATGGTGAGCCAATAGCTAGGACGCTCGCTTGCCGTGTGTTCTTCACTAGTGGTCGCCGAATTCTTTGGGGTATTTGTCGCCGACCAGATTAAGCTGAATCCCGTGTTCCAGATAGGCCTTCAGCCCGTCTAGGACAGTCGTGAAACCACCCGTATTGTCTTTGATCGCTTCGATGAGCTCCGATCCGGTCAAGTCGAAATTGTAATTTTTGATTACCACATATGTGGTGTCGTCCGTCAATGCTGTGAACTCATAATCGACACTAGTGGCCGGATTGCCCCATTCGGTGGAAATCAATTTGTTGGGTATGATCTCCTTCGTGAAGACGGTGTCCGAAGCCCCATACATCTCCCATTCCCATGTCACCGTTTTCCCTTCTTCCAGGGGGCCGCTGGATTTAGTAAACCAAAACTTGGTGGTAATGGCTGGGTCGATAAAGGCTTGGAATACTTGGGAAACGGGTTTGCGGATAAGCATTTGGGTCTCCACCATCGCTGCATTGGCTGTCATGTTGATCGTTTTTTAGTTAAAAACTGAATTTTAGAATTGTCCTTTATGCCGTTGGCTACCGGAAAAATGCTCCCTCGTCACAGCACTGGAATATACGTTTGATCGTACTTAAAATTGATTAGCCCTGTGGATTCCGTTTGTCAAAGATAAAGATAAGAAAAGTTGCCGGTTTTGGTGATAATGACATGATAGTGAAGTGAAATGGTGTCTTTCAGAAAAGCCCCCAGACGGAATTTGGTTGAGATAACGGCGACGAATGGGTTCATGGCGTTGCGATTTAATCTACTCAATCATGCGGCGAGATACCTGCATAAACACTTGGGGGCGGGCATTCGTTACACAGGTTGAAAAAAGCTAGAACAATACTTTCAATTTGATGCCCGAAGCCAGCATGTTGGCATCGCCGTGCTGCAGTCTACCGATGGGGATTTTTACAAACGGTTCGATATGCAGGTCGAGCTGTTGGTGGATGCGTTGCTTGCGTCCCAAGGAAAGATTGAGGTATCGCAAATTGTGGCGGCCTTCGAAGTCCGTGTCCGGGCTTTTTGCGTCATAGGTGCTTGTCACCATTTCGAAAACAAGGGTCGAGGTGCCAGTTTCGGGATCGGTTACCGACGTTTTTTGCAGGGTTTCGCGCTCCATATGGTGGATCTTGTCTTCGTCAAGCACGGCTACGGCCGAGACGCCTAGCGACGCATACCACCCGTCTTTGGGCTCGTAAACGACCGCGATCGGGATGTCAAGCGCCTTCAGCATGGATTTGCCGCCCACCAGCCGGGTATCGTGCGACACCTGCACCGGTTTACGCTCATGCGGCGCGGCGATACGCGAATAGGAGAGGCCCGTCGCGACCTTAATTTTGTCCGAAATCGCATACTGGGCTAATACGCCGGCAGCAAGGCTGGGTTTGTCCGTGATAAGTGACGAATTGACCTCCAGGCCGAATTTCCACTTACTGGAAGCAAAAGGCTCGCCAGTCCGCTTGTCGGACTGGATTCCTGATAGTCCTTTCCAAGCGGAGGGGACCTTGCTTTCTTTGCGAATGGCGGGGAGCGACGGCTGGACAAACTCGCCTCGGGTTATTCCCGGCGATCGGATTTCCTCTACCCGCGCGGCGAGGGGGGCGGCCTGCGCTAACGGCAAAGCCGCGGAGGCAGTTGTCGGGGATATCTCCGCTTCGGGTACGTTCGTTGCGGAAACCGGTTCGGCTTCGGGGCTGACAGGCTGCGGCGTGGTTGCCCCGTCCGCTATCGTACGGATTGGAGTGGTAGGTCGTTCCGGGGCGGCCTCGTGGCCGCTGTCGTCCTTCCAATACGCGGGCATCTGCAGCAACGCAGCCAGCAGGATAGCCGCAGCGGTCCCGTATTTCCACCGCACGGTCGGCGTTTTCCGCCCATTCGGCAGCGCTTGGCGCAGGCGTGGTCCATATTGCTGTTCGAAATTCTCCCAACGCCCCTCTTCGTAGGGCAGCTCGAAATCGGTTAGGCTGGCCCTGATTTCGTCTATCAGCCTTTTTCCTTCGCTTTCCATATCTATACCATTAATGCCCGATACAATGTTTTCAGTCGCTCTTTGGCCCTCATCAGGTACACGCGGCTCGAGCTGGCGGTAATGCCCATCATCTCGGCAATCTCATCGTGATTGAAGCCTTCGATTTCGTACAGCGTGAATACCTTACGGTAATTGGGATTGAGGGTGTTGATCAGATCCCAAACGTTTTCGATGTGGAGCTGGTCGGGCAGCAGCACCTGAAACCGCCAGTCATGCGCGTCAGTCAGCGGCTCCTGCAAGGCATTGGCCTTATGCTTCCGGAGCTCGTTGAGCGCCGTCCGGGCCGTGATCTTTGCCATCCAACCTTTCAGTACCTTGTTGAAATTGGCGAGGTCCGTGCATTCAAAAGTGTCCAGGTTCATGAAAATCTTCATGAAGCTGTCGTTGACGACCATGCCCGCGGTATCCCGATCCGGGACATACCGCAAGGCTACGCCCATCAAATAGCCCCAGTAGTGCTTGTAAATGCGTTCTCTTAGTTTGTCTCCGATGTTTTGCCAATCCCTCGACAGAACCTCGACCAAGTCATTATCTGTATTCAATTTCTTTCCGACGGCTAGCTTTCAATCTTGAGGGTTTCCCAACAATGTACTTACCGACAGAAACACAACGTATGGCGGAAACGCTACACGCGGCGCCCAGCGGGGGAGCGAACGCAATTTCTTGTTGTAGCGTAATGTACCGAGCCTGTGTTTGGGTTAGGGAATTGAGTTTTTAACCTAAAAAATTAACATTACCATGAACATCAAGTTACAGTACACTTCGAAATCCGTTCTTTTGGCTTCCCTGTTTGCCTTCCTAGCCGTAGCGGTCGGTTGTAAGAAAGACGACAATAACAACCCCCAACCCACGGCTACTGCTAAGGTGGCTTTCCTGAACGGAGTCTTTGCCAGCGATTCCCTCGACCTTTTTGTCGATACGAAAAAGGCCAACAGCAAGCTGCTGGGTTTTGGCGACCATCTGGCGTATCTCAGCGTCACGGTTGGCGAGCGGGCATTTGAGATTAAGGACAAGGACGAAAAATCCATCGCGAAGAAGTCGTTCAAGACTGAAAAGGACAACGATTATTCGATCCTCGCCAGCAATTCGGCGGATGGAAAGACCTTTGAGCTCATCCAGATTGCCGACGACCTGACGGCACCTACGGGCGATAAGGCAAAAATCCGCTTGGTTCACCTGTCGCCGGATGCGGGCAAGTTGAACTTGGCAAGTGGCGAAACCGTGTTGGCAGAAAATATTTCCTACAAAGGAGCAAGCCTCTACAAGGAAGTCGATGCTAAGAAAACGTCGTTTGAGATTGTGGATGCCGACGCCGAGGAGACTATCCTGAACGTGGAAGGCCTAGACCTAGCGAAAGGTAAAATCTACACCATTTGGGTATCCGGATTGCAAGATCCAGAGGACCAAGGGGAGGCGCTGAAGGCACGGATCTTTACCAACAAATAAAGATACCGAACCAAAAAAGCGGAAACCACCCCGGCCGGGATGGTCTCCGCTTTTTTTTGGATTCGCCTTGCCGGCATGGCTATGGCGAGCGAAACAGTCGGGGTTTACGAACCCATCAGGGGATCCGTAAAGCTGTTGTATCCGGTTTCGACATGACCCGCAAACTGCAAATAAAATGTGGGGTCTTCAGCAGACGTAATTTCGACATCGTACCAGCCAAACGAAGCCGTCAGATCAATCTCCAAACGGCGATTAGAACGGCTAAGCGTCTTCTTTCCCTCGAATAGCTTGTACGATACGTCACGGACGTCGTAGCGATGGCCTTTTTCCACCATTTCCAAAACCAATATGGGCTTTCGGCCCCTTCGGCGTTCGGTCACCCGTACTCCAAGATTGCTTGACTTCGAGCATTTGAAACTTCGGAAAAAACCATTGGGCCCATGGACGTCCATGTCTATGGTATCTTCCAAGAACTCGTCCAGCTTCCATGGATAGTTTAGGGCTTTCTGTTGTTCTACGGCAAAATTCCACACGCGTCCCTTGGTTTCCGGTTTCTCGTAATTGTTATGCGATACCGCGTAAAATGGCACGGCGACCTTTTTGTTTGCGGTGTCGCATTTGCCCACGCCGAAGTCAAGCGTAAAAGCCCCGTTTTCAATGCGCGCATTCACCGCCATATTGTACGGGATGGCACACGCCGGCTTAACGCCTTTTTCCTGGAAAGAGTTAAACCAGTCTGGCATGCCATGGTGGCGTATGTTATCGCGGTCCGTACTATCCAACGGGATGAAATTGGAGGGCAGGTCTTTTGACCGTGCGTTGTTGATCCGACCGATATGCTCATTCCTCACTACCGGCGTGATTTTATCGGCCGCATCACTGCGACCGCGTCGGTAGAACACCGAGGTCATGTCGCCGCAGACTTTCCTGCGCCACGAACTGATGTTCGTTTCGATGATTTTCTTTCCGGTCTTTTTGTAGACAAAATGTTCCAAGAATTGGATGGGAGAGGTCAGGTCTAACACTTCCGAATTCACCCACCCGCCTTTTGTCCACGGTGAAGCTACAATCATCGGCACACGATATCCCAAGCCGATCGGGCTTTCCAAGGTTCCGTTAGCCGTATACGCAGGGTCATCGTCTTTGGTAATGTAATCGACCGCCGTATCGATGCCCTCGGTCGTCTGCCCGTTGCGGCGTTTGTTGGGTGCGGTGGCACAAAAGGGGGGACATGGTCAAAAAAACCGTCGTTTTCATCGTAGGTCAGGACAAAAATAGTCTTCTTCCATACTTCGGGGTTTTTCGTGAGAATGTCCAGCGCCTCAGATACGTACCATGCACCGTACCACGGGCGAGCCGGATGATCCGAGAATATCCCGGGCGCAACAAGCCACGAAACGGTAGGCAACTTGTCTTCATTCACGTCTTTTCGGAACTGGTAGAAAATGTCTCCCGCGGGGACGCTGGTTTCCTGCATTTCGCCGTTTTCATCCCGGTACGTTACTTTTTCCAGCCGATGGTAGTCCGGGTCGCCGTGGTTGGTCACGAAGGCATTTCGGTGTATCTCCTTGAAAAAATCATCCTGCTTATCAAAATTTTCCTGGGAATACTTGGCCAAATCCTCTTTTAGCTGGGCGATTTCCTTTGCTAATTTCCCTTCATCCTGTGCGTTATCGCGAAGTTCCTTTTCCAGCTTTTCTAACCGTGCCTGCATGTATTGCCGATGTGCGGGGTGAAATCGCACGCCATACTGATCGTGATACTCCATGTTATTATCACCAAAATTGCCTAGCCAGTCGACTTCCTCATCGGTCATTCCGACACCTACGCTAAGCTCGTTTTGGTATATTTTCCACGGAATTCCGGCCTCCTGCAGCCGTTCCGGAAATGTTTTCCATTTCACGCCCGGTTTGTACTGAGGATTTTCCAGATAGGCCTTTGAATGGGGCGAATGGGGGTCCTCACGGACCGTTCCCGTCCAAAAGAATGACCGATTGGGGCTGGTACCGGTCAGCGATGAGCAGAAGTGCTGGTCGCACACGGTGAATGCATCCGCCATCGCGTAGTAAAAGGGGATGTCCGAGCGCCTGTAAAAGCCCATCGTAAACGGAACATCCCGAAAAGGCGCGTGGTTGGATCGCTTCGCGTCGAGCCAGTTATCCATTCGCCCGTCGTTCCTGGCCGATATCATGTCTCTCCAGCCGTGCGGCAGGTCATACATCCAAGTCGATTTGCTGTTATCGATATCCAAATGGAAAGGTGCATAGGTCTCTCCGGGCCGGTTCTTGCTGGATTGGACGAAAACGGGCAAGCCGTCGGCCTTTTTCATTGCCCGCGGGTCATTAAAGCCACGCACACCCTTTAGGGTTCCGAAACAATGGTCGAGCGACCGGTTTTCCTGCATGAGAAAGACGATATGCTCGGCGTCTAAATAGGTTGAACCCGGCTCGGCGTCAATAGCCAACGCTTTTTGTATCGATTCGGGGAGAAAACCCATACCGGCCGTCAATCCGGCCAACACTGTTGCTTTTTTGAGAAATTCTCTTCTAGATTCCATATGTCTGGTTCACGTTAGTAGTCAATGATACAGTCGGTATATTAATCAGGGGTGTCACCATAAAATGTGATCTCGTCTATGCGGATCGAATGGCTGCCTTCGTTGTTCCACATGTTTGATTTCGCAACCAACCTGAAATATCGGATGGGTACATTCGGCTGGGGCGCGAAGGCCGTGGGCTCGATGGCGAAATGGAATCCGTTTTTCATTTCTGCCAGCTCTTGCTCGGTGGGTTGCCCTCCGTCATCGCCGGACGGTTTGACACATTGATAATCGCCAAGCGGTATCCACGAATCATCCCACTCGCCGCTAGGGTCGGGGTTGGCGGAGCCCCAGAGCTCAAACTCCTTTACGCTGTAGTTATCGTAGAGGTAACTGTCTTTATGCCACAATACAAAACGCGAGAGTATATAGTCATCGCCCATGTCCACCGTTGTCCACACCGGCACGGGCCCATCGTGCGGGGTGCCATAGAAATTATCCGTGTTTCGTTTCCCATCCTACATATAGGCAATACCGTACCAGCTCTCGAGCCCCGACAGGGCCGTATCCCAATCGCCCGGCATTACATGCTTTTTCCAGCCTGACTTAGGGATTTCGATTTCGTAGGGTGCCAAGTCCGCTATCGTCTCGAAGTCCGTCTTAAAGGTATCGAGCGATAACGTATCGGGGATATAAAGGGTTCGGTACTTTACATCGTGCCGAGCGTCAAAGTCGGGGAAGCTGGTTGACTCCAAACCGCCATCCTTCGCTATATCACGCAATTCGGTGACCTGCCTGCCTTGCCGGTCCACATATTGTACTTCAGTAGCAGGGCTACCAGTGCTTCATCAGCCAAATCACTATACTTAGGCTTATCAGCCAATTGACCGCTAAAATTTGCCAATTTATTTAGGTTTTGTAATAATGATCGATATTGACGCGCTTCGCACATCGCCATGCGCGCAAATTCCAGGATAATTATACATTATGCGCATACTGTTAGCAACCTGCTCTATCCTGTGCCGGGCGTGATGAGGAGTTCCCGACCTCGTGGCGTCGACCGATGGCCGGGCCCGGGCGAGGAAAATACGTGCTTTCTCGAGCGAGGGAGGCTTCCCATGCCGAGGCGCTTTTATTTTGTGCTTTGGGCGATTACGCCTTGCGCCGCGTCAAGTTTCTATCGCAACAATTTGCTATTCACCTGTACGTGCATCGCATAATGATGCTATAGAGGCAGGCCTCAGGTGATTCTTTGACGGTGATATGCTTTCTTTGCGTCGCCTGGCGATGTGATGCCGTCACAAATGGGCTGGCGCAGCATCTCAAGGAACAAATCATGGCTTCAAAAAAATACATGGATCGGGAAGATATTCGAAATCAATTGATAGAGGACGTAAGTATAGTAGACATAATCAGGTATTTTGGCGAAACAGAACTATTGGACAATATCGATGCCCCGGTTTTACGAGCTTATTTAGAAAATGCCCGTAAAGCATCGTGTATGGAGGGAACACCGGTTAGCGACCCGTGAACGTGTAGCTGGCCGAACGCCCCGAGATTGTTAGTGGGGGAGTCCATGAACAAGGTCATTCCCAACGGGTCGATTTGCCTATTCAAGAAATATACCGGCGGCAGCCGCAACGGGCTGATTGTGCTGGCACAAGATACCGACCGGCAGGACGCGGATTTCGGCTCGCAGTATACCGTAAAGGAGTACCGCAGTACGAAGTATCAGGACGAAAACGGCTGGAGGCACCAGGCCATTACCCTGCTGCCGCTATCGGATGATCCATATTACCAGCCTCTGCGTTTACAGGATGACGAATTAAGCACTTTCTCGGTTATGGGGGTGTTTGAGCAGGTTTTGTGGTAACCATAGGTTGTTGACCTCTCCCCAACAAACTGGAGCATTTAAAAGTAGAGGATTCGCTGACGAATTACTAATTTTAAAGAGGGGAAATATCCATGAAAAGATCAAAGTTTACCGAAGCACAGATCGCCTTTGCC
>Ga0079224_100005403_pt1 | contig 16763 bp, 8 predicted proteins | sample Stecom2015_FD_80414 | JGI IMG/M metagenome (GOLD analysis project Ga0079224, IMG submission 80414) | Agricultural soil microbial communities from Utah to study Nitrogen management - Steer compost 2015 | ecosystem: Environmental > Terrestrial > Soil > Agricultural land | place: USA: Utah... | reverse complement strand
GAATCAAATATTTCTGCAAATGTATTTATTACAAGTGGTTTTTAAAAGCCTTAACCATTAATTACCGAAATTATAACGCAGGGTTATACCTGATCTAATAGTGGTTTGCGGAAACGCCGTTGAAATAGCATATTCTGAGAAGGTATAGTCGAAATAGAAAATACCTGTTAAGTTCTTGCTGAAAGCATAATCGGCCGAGTACTTGATGTTCCAAATGGTTTGTCCAGAAGTTACCTGATTGTTATCTAAGTCCAAATAACGGATAATGGTTTTATTGTCCCTCAACGAAACATCGGCACGCATATTCAAATCACTAACAATGGTTTGTCTTGGTCCAGCCAATTTCGATTTGATGCGCACATCTTTAAACCTATACCCCAAACCTAAAATATACTCGTTGCCTAAAATTTCAGTCATCAAATTGTTATCAAAACTCAAGGATAGCATACGGTCTTTCTTGATTTCGGCCAATATCTTGATGGAGTTCTTCATTTCCATATCCACACGAATTAATGGACTGAACATTTCCGACAGGTTAATGTTGCTGTAAAGTGTTTTGTTTTTGTAATCGCCTGCTTGATTGAACACATTAGAAGGCTGGTCGTCATAATTGGCACTTAAATCGGTATCTACATAATCTAAGTTTGTTCTAAACTGATTAATGGTGTAGTTAGCGCGGTAGCCATGGGTTAAAGAGAAACGCTTGAAACGGTCCTTGAACCATTTGTAATTCATCAATCCTGTATACTTAATGTCCCAGTTAGGAATTGGAACATTTCTAAAAGCTCCCAGTTTCACATTGCCTGCATCTTGCCCTGTATAAGCAGCTAAGAAAGCTGGTAACAAAACACGTTGGCTACTCTTACTGTAACCTAATGGGAAACCGTTTATATTATTGTCTTCAAAGTTATCTGGATTGGACATATCCATGCCATTCTGTTGCGCCAAACGACGCGCAATTATCAATCTGTTAGTACGGAATTCCTCAAAAGCTTCTGAGCTGTTTTCGTCACTGGTGCTAAATGCTGTTTTGATAAGCACTGTTGAAATGTTGAAGTTCCCGAAGGTATTTGGTGTTAAGGAATTATAATCCAGTACACCATTGCTGTCAATATCTTCAATACGGAAGTTTTCGGTATAATTTTCAGACATTAATCTATTTCCAATCAAATCGATTTTCAAGTCTCTTGTTGGTTCCAGATTAAGTGAAACGTCCATTTGCTTATTTTGGGTAGAAGTATATTGTTGATTAAAATCAGGGAAAACGGTTAGCCAACCTTTTCTGGCGGCCAATTCCCTAATGTCGCTTTGGCTACCAAAAGTATAACCAATGGTTGGCTTAAGCGTTCCTATAAATCCAGGAGTTAACAAATATCCAGGAAGGAAAGTTCCATTGTTTTCGGTATAGTTTACCTGAACACGTTTTACACTGGTTAAAATGTCTATACCAGCATTAAGCAAGGTCTTGCCAAAACCACTGTTGGCCTTTTTTGCCTGTTGTGTTTTTTCATTTGCCGTAGGCGGCGTGTTGGTTCTTCTTACCGTTTGTCTCGCTCTTGGGCCACGGGTTGCTTTTTTAATCCCTAAGTAAGAATACAACTTGTTCATGTCTAGCGTTGTATTCAGGTTATGGGTATTGGAATTTTGGATGGTATTTCCTAAATCATAGCGTTGTCCATCCAGCTCTAAATCGCGGAACAAATCGGAGCCCTTTTGCCATTGGAAATCTCCCGTATAAGCATATGTCGCATTTAAGAAACTTAAGGTTGGGATTTTGTCCAAAGGTAACTTATAGTTAAGTCCTAACTGTTGGTACTGCATGTTTGGATCTCCCACATCGAACATTCCGTCCCAAACGTCTAAGGCTGGATCTTGTTCACCATTAATTTGGTTATTCACAAAATAGTTTCTTACAATGTTGTTGTTAGAAGCAGTGAAGTTCAACTGTAAGGATTGCGTTAAATTATAGTTGAACGCATATTGAAAATCGAAGGTGTAATTTCTTCTGAAAAGTTCTTCAAGCCCAATATTATCACCGCCCAAATCTACATCTCTAAACTTTTGTCTGTTGAATCTTCTGTTAATATCAGCATTTACAGTAAAACTGGAAGGCATTAAATTAACATTGAAATCTTTTAAAATTTTCCAATATTTTCCGGTAAACAAAGAATCGTTCTTTTTAAACGGTTCAATAACCAAAGGATTGAAGTTAAACGCATAATTGGCACCTAACCTCAGTGTTTTATCTACCGAATTTTCTATCTCAAAATCGCGATGCTCAACCTTGTTATAAGAATAGTTAAGTGTTAGGTTTTCCACATCGTAAAAACGTGGTTTTGCATCGCCTGTTCTAATCTTTCTTACTCCAATAAAGTTTATGCTCTTTCGCTTGGTATAACTTTCGTTTACATTTAAAATGGAATCCCGTTCTTGTGCATCGGCGTTATTGAGCTGGGTTTCGAGTTCTATGTCGCGGTAAAACTCATCATATTTAGGCGTGACAACCTCAACACCTTGACCATAGTTAAACGGAATTTGTAGACCCCACTTTTTGGGTAGTAATTGCCCAACGTTTACATTGGTCACCACGTCATACTGCTTTACATCTTCACGACTGCGCTCGTTTGGTCCTTGCTCAATAGTTCCAAAACCGGCAGTACTTTGTCTTCCTGTGGCACTAACGGTTGCAAAATCGGCAATGTTGGAATCCATACTTAAAATGGCTGCCCAACCGCCTTCGTTATCCATGTCTGAAATTCGCAATTCATTAAACCACAAAACACCACAAGCATCTGTACTTGTTCGGTTTTTAACCCCGACCATTAAGGTTCTAACATCTCCAAAGTTTGGATTACCCAAGATACCAACACGGTGAAAACGGTCACCTGTACTTAATGTTGGCAATGGCGCAAATTCTGCAACAGGGTCTTCACTCAACTGCTCGTTTACCATGTCGTAGAAAATAGGGTCGCCAGAGATGTTTCCGTTAATAATACCTTCAGATTTTATTTGCTGAAGTACCTTTAACGGAATGTTGATTTCATTTTCTTCCGGCCACACCACACTGTTTGAGTTTCCTGTAACTTTTAAAGGGACTTCTATTTGGTAGTAATTCTGGGTAAGGTCGTTACCCATTCTTATAAACCCAACTAAATCATCATCGCCAAGGCCTCCAGTTACACCAGGTTCGGCATGGATAAACATGCGCATGCGTTTATACTGGCGCATATCGACACTAATGTTTTTATATACTGCTCTGGAGTCTTCGGTTTCCAATCCGCAAACTTCTACAACTAAAGACTGTTCGTTTTGTCTAATTACCGTATTGTTATTGTAAAGTTGTTCCAATTGAACACCAGGAGGCAGTTCATAATTTCCATCATTTTCCAATAAGCTAATGGCACCAACTGTAAATTCAGTACCGTCATCGGAAGCATCTGGATCAATAACTGGGTCCTGTAAGGTTTGCTGGTAACGTCTCCAATCGCTTCGCACCAATTCCAAAGTACCAAAACGCATCACGGTTGCTTCTGTAAACTCTTTCATATACATTCTCACAAAACGAATAGACCTGAAATCGGAAATGTTATTATATCTTCTATATTGAGGGTAGTCTATTTGGTCATCAAAAACCTCCATAGGCACATTAACAGGTACTCTAAACTGGTACCAACGCACAGGCACAGAAGTACCATTAGGCATGTTTCGCTGTCTAATCTTGACATCCTTAATAAACTCGCCTATTGGGTTACCAGGAGCAATTTCATCTATGGAGTTAAGAGGTAAGTTGTTTCTAGTTATCGCCAGTTCATATTCAAAATAACTGTCAATCGTGTTCATGGTATTGTCACGATTGATGTCTTCTACATCAGGTTGTGTAGTGGAAGCTCTATTAGTATCAGTAAAGGTCTCAGGTGAGTTGCCATCAGTACCGTTGTAGCGTTTATACCTTTCAAAAATATTTCCTTCTGTGTTTAAGAAGTAAGTGTAATTATCATTTGATGGGTCGGGCAATCCTGCAAAAGGTGAAGACGGTGCAATGTTAACTTCTTCTGCATCATCAAAACCATCATACCCAACATCTTGGTTAGTACGTTCTTGTCCTGTTGTGTCAAAGGAATAAATAAGGGCTTGGTTTTGAGGTACCACTGTACCCCAGGCTGTAGCGGGCAACAAACTCACATCGCCATCACTAGGCAATCCGTTTTCATACTGTTTACGCCCATCTTTTATAACATCTTCGGAAATATTACCCAAGTTGAAAATCAATTTACCTCCAGGGTTTGTGGAACCATCTGGAAACGGATCTTGTAGCCAAAATTCAATGTATTCCACATTAGCCTGTTCAAAATCGGTAGAAGTTAAAGCTCGTGTAATACCTGCCCAACTATCTTCAGGGTTTGAGATGTTTACTCCGTCACTAATAGCTGGGTCAAAGTTGTAAGGACCACGCTCTTGCGGATAATAAGCCAAATCTAAAGGGTACATCACAGTGGCTTGTCCCTGGGCGATGTCCTGATCTGGGAATAATTCATTTATAAATACCCTACTGGTATAAGGCCCCGAGACATCTTCATCGGTCATACTTCCTGGACGTTGGCCGCTAAAGAAAATAGGGTCTATGGTATACCAGTTGAGCATGGCTCTTTGGTAGCCATTTTGGATACCGTTTTCGTCTTCGTTTGGGTTTGAAGGAATATTTAAGTCGAGTGGTCTACTGGATAAAAACCAAGATTGTGGTGTTTTAAGGTCAATGGCATTTTGTGTGCCTTCAAAATCGTCAATATATGAAGTAGCTTCACCATTAAAATCAGTGCCTTTTGGCGCACCTGGAGCCAAATAAGCAAACTCGCCCCTTACCGACAGATTTGAAGGTGCATCGGTATCAATATTGGGGAGTTTATTGGCTAATCGCGTCATGAAAGGCAACTCGGTGGAATAGTTTCCGTTAATGCCAAAAATTGTGTTGTTAATGGGCTCACTGTTATAATTGGCTTTTTGCGTAATAGGGCGTTCATTAAGGTTTAGGAACGTAGCACCCAAAACAAAGTTTTCATTGAACTTGTGTTCAATATTTACTCCCATGAAGCGTCTGGTTTGTTGACCGAACATTGAGTTGTTTTCGGTAGAAACCTGAATAGGCGTATTAGATGCTTTCAAGGCTTCATCAAGAATTTGCACACGCCCCATTTGGTAATTCACTACATAGTCAACACCTTCTACCAATACGCGACCACCAGCGGTAACCCTTACCGATCCACGAGGAACATTAAAAGCTCCAATAGGAATTCCATCACCACCACTAGATGTGTAACGGCCTTTTAACTGAAACTTGTTCTTTTCTATTTCTTCTAAAGCGGCTGTTTTTGTGCTCTTATATAAAATATCGTAAACGTATTTTTCTTGGTTAGGGTTAAAAGCATCGTTGTTATAGTCTGCTTCGTTATCAGCAGGGTTTCCATCATCATCAAGCACATCAAACAAGTACTTACCAAAAGGTTCTACACTTGTGAAAATAATTTTACCATTTTGTGGAATTACCGTAATACCAGGAACAAAATCGAAAAACCCATCACCTCTTGCCTGTGGGTCGTTGTTGTAATTCAACCTGTCTAAATTGAACAGTCTTAAAAGTGGTGTATCTGGAATTGCTTCCCCATTAAAATCGGGAAACGGCGAACCATCAACAGGTAAAATATAGTTTAAAGGAGACGCTTCAGTATAAAAAATGTTCAGTTTAAAATCTTCTTGAGAAAGTTGATAAGCTCCAGTATCATAAATATTCTTCATCATCAAGTCCCAAATAGGTAACTCAACATTTGTAATACTGCTCTTTAAAAGTTTTACAATCAAGTTGCTGTTTACCACATTGGTAACCTGTCCGTTACCGTCAACTGTAACATCGGTTGCGTCTACGCCATCGTTGGCAAATTCACCTACTTGATACACCTGACCGCCAACTGTATATTGGAAAGCCACACCTAAAACTTCATCGTTATTTAAACGCTGGTTTAAGGAAATGTAACCCAACTGCGTATTGAGCACATACTCGCTTCCTTCAATAAGTTTTCTGGCATTTTCCAGTTTTGCATAGTCAAAACCTTCACTTACACCGGGCACTGTAATTCCTGATTGCACCGTAGCCACATCACGAATGAGTTCATTAATTTGTGAGCCTGGGCCGCCCATGTTGGTTGGGTTATAAGCGTTATTTGCGTTTCTAGGAAATGCTCCAGGACCACCTGTTACCGTTACCGCAGAACTTACTCTATCGGTCTCACCTAGGTCTTGTAAAGCTACGATGTTTCTAACGTTTTGTGTTTGGTTATTTCTATTGGTTACCCATACTTCAATTCTGGTAATCTGCACATTGGTATTCAAATATGGATAAGTGGACATGGCATTTTCATAGTTGTCCCTAAAGTAATGTGCTAAAAAGAAGTGACGATTTTCATCATAATCCCTAATAAAAAGCTCAAACTCTTCCATGGTACCGCCACCTTCTGCAACTATTGTTCGCTGTTCAGATTTTTGTTCAGAAAACACACCCGTTACGGTTGTTTTTCCAAATTGTAACTGAGTTTTGACACCAAAGAGGCTTTGCGCACCCGTGATCAATGAACTATTAAGTGGCATGTTTACGTTACCTACTTCAATTTTTTGGACAATGTCATCCTCAGTAGGTGTATATTCCAATTTAATAAGATTGGTAAAATCGTAACTAGCCTGCGTATCATAATTGGCTGTAACCTGCAAACGGGTTCCTACTTTCCCTAGCAAGCTTAAACTTATACGCTGGTCAAAATCGAAAGTAAAATTGCTTCTGTTTCTTGGTGAAAATGCGGGATTATCTTGTTTTGAGAACAGCACGCCCAAATCCATTTCCACATAACCCGTAGGAATTACCTCAATCGTATTACCTCCAAAAATGGTTTCGAAAAAACCGGAATTCACATAAAACTCTGGCAACAGATTTTTTTGTTCTTCTTCTGCACCTTCCTTTTTCCCTTCAAAAGCATCCATCTTTTGCTTGTAATAAGATTTCATGCTCTCTCTGAGCACCAATCTGTTGTATTCTTCGGGTGTTAAAATTACCGGATAATTTATATTGAAATTCCCTACAGACTCTGTATAAATATAACGGTCGCTAAATGGGTCGTAAGTATACTTTGATAGAATACTGCTTGGATTTGGCATTTTTATGCTTCCCATGCTAGCCTTTGTAGTATCCTGCTCGGTTTCTGTTTCTTGTGCCCAAGCAACCGATGATAAAACAAACACTAAGAGATATAAAAAACGCTTTGTAGATTTATTAAATAAGTTGGTAGCTGTATTCAAAATCAATTATAAATTTTTTAAGGCCTTTTTGATGATAGTTTCTACAGTAGCTTCTGGTTCTGCCTTTACAATTTTCTCTACTTCTCTTTCTGCCTGTTTGCGTGCAAATCCAAGAACTTCTAAAGCAGATAACGCTTCATCTTTACTTGTATTGTTCTTAACAAGCGAAACTTCATCAATGTTATAGGTCTTTAATATTTTATCTTTTAAGTCAATGATAACACGTTGTGCGGTTTTAGCTCCTATTCCCTTTATAGATTGAATAGTTGCCACATCTTCACCAGCAATAGCTTCCTGTACTTGTTGAGGTGTTAAAGATGATAGCATGGTACGTGCCGTGCTTGCTCCAATACCGCTCACGGAAAGCAGTAACCTGAACACTTCTCTTTCAACCAAAGAAGAAAACCCAAAAAGCGTATGGGCATCTTCCCTAACCTGAAGATGGGTGTACAATCTTATATGTTCTTTATCTGGGATTTGCGAATAGGTATGCAATGAAATGTTGAGCAAATATCCAACACCGTTACAATCTATGACTACATCTGTTGGATTTTTTTCAACAAGTTTTCCCTCAAGGTGTGTGATCATGATATTCGCACTCGGTTAACCTTCCAAATGTAATAAAATTATTCGCATTACAAATTACTTCTGCAATTGCTTTTCCATTTCCCACTTTTCCTTTTGCTGAGCATCTACTACTGCAATGGCCGTCATGTTTACAATTTCGTCCACACTGGCATCTAATTGAAGAATATGCACCGGTTTTTTCATCCCCATCATAATAGGCCCAATGGAATCCGATTTGTTTAGTTCCTTCAATAGTTTATAAGTAATGTTAGCCGCATCTAAATTAGGGAATATCAACGTGTTGACTTTTTTTCCCGCTAACTTTGAAAACGGAAACACATCCTGAAGCATTTCGCTATTAAGCGCAAAATCTGTTTGCAACTCGCCATCTACCAACAAATCTGGCATGGTCTCATGTAGAATTTTAACTGCATCTTTTACTTTAGTAGCACGAGGACTAGATGACGAGCCAAAATTAGCAAAGGAAATCATGGCGATAACAGGTTCAATACCAAACATACGAACGGTTCTAGCCGTCATTTGTGCAATTTTTGCTAATTCTTCAGCTGTTGGGTCAATGTTTATGGAAGTATCACTCAAGAACATAGGTCCTCGCTGGGTCATCATTAAGTTGGTAGTCGCAATTCTGGTAGCACCTTTTGCCATTCCTATTAATTCCATCATAGGTTTTACTACTGAAGGGTAACTGCGGGAAAATCCTGAAATAAGGGCATCGGCATCGCCTTCGTTAACCATCATCGCGCCAAAATAGTTGCGTTCACGCATAATTTTTTGTGCCGAATATAGAGTGACACCTTTGCGTTTGCGCTGTTCCCAATACACTTTCGCATATTTGTTTTTTCTAGCTTCTTCCTCGTCTGATTTTGGATCTACAATCAACACGTCAGCTTCAAACTCAATTTCGTCCATCAAAGCTTTGATGGTTTCTTTTCTTCCTAATAAAATAGGGGTTGCAATACCTTCATCATAGGCTATTTGAGCCGCTTTTAAAACCACCAATTGATCTGCCTCTGCAAACACTACGCGTTTAGGGTTCATTCTTGCGCGGTTGGTAAGCAATCTTACTATCTTATTGTCGGACCCTAGACGTTCTAGCAATTCATCTTTATACTTCTCCCAATTATCGATAGGCTCTTTTGCCACACCACTTTCAATTGCTGCTTTTGCAACAGCTGGAGGCACTTCACCTATAAGTCTTGGATCGAACGGTTTAGGAATAATATAATCCCTACCAAAAGCCAAATGGGTTTCACCATAAGCAATGTTTACTTGCTCTGGTACTGGTTCTTTAGCCAAATTTGCCAAAGCCACTACCGCTGCCATTTTCATTTCTTCATTAATTTTTGTGGCTCTTACATCTAATGCACCACGGAAAATAAACGGGAAACCCAGCACATTGTTTACTTGGTTAGGATGGTCACTTCGTCCAGTTGCCATGATAATATCGTCGCGAGTGGCAACAGCTAAATCGTAGGCGATTTCTGGATCTGGATTTGACATGGCAAACACAATAGGATTTGCTGCCATGGACCTTAACATATCCTGAGACACAATATTAGCCGTAGAAAGCCCAATAAACACATCCGCATCTTTCATGGCTTCTTCTAAAGTGTCAATTTTTCTATCAGTAGCAAATTCAGCCTTTTCAACTGTTAAATTAGGCCTATCTTTTCTGATAACGCCTTTACTGTCTAACATGACAATATTTTCAGCTTTCGCTCCAAATGCCTTGTAAAGTTTAGTACACGACACTGCTGCAGCACCTGCACCACTTACCACAATCTTAACCTTGTCAATATCTTTTTCGATGAGTTCTAGAGCGTTCAATAACGCAGCAGCAGAAATAATGGCTGTTCCATGCTGGTCATCATGCATAACAGGAATATCCAGCTCTTCCTTAAGTCGTCTTTCAATTTCGAATGCCTCTGGTGCTTTGATATCTTCTAGGTTGATGCCTCCAAAAGTTGGGGCTATATTCTTTACAGTTTGTATGAACTCTTCAACATTCTCGGTATCTACTTCTATATCGAACACGTCAATATCAGCAAAGATTTTAAAAAGCAATCCTTTTCCTTCCATAACGGGCTTAGAGGCTTCCAGACCAATATTACCCAGTCCCAAAACGGCCGTTCCGTTAGAAATTACGGCAACCAAATTGCCTTTAGTCGTATATTTATAAACGTTGTTTTTGTCTTTTTCTATTTCCAAACAAGGTTCGGCAACACCAGGAGAATAAGCCAAGGAAAGATCCCTTTGGGTCGCATATTTTTTAGTAGGAACTACTTTGATTTTTCCTGGTGTAGGTTTTGCGTGATAAACAAGTGCTTCTCTTCTTTTGCTTTGTTTGCTCATATAAGGTTATGATTTTGAAAGAAACAAAGGTAACATAATTTAATTGTGATAAGGCCATACCAGTTAACCGAGATTTCAACCAAACTGGTAATTTTTTAATGCTTCAAAAAATCAATATTGCGTTTTAAACCGGTAAATTTTGTTCGCTTTACTGCAGAATTCTTAAAGACTTTGCTAAAGGTTTCTTCGGTAATCTCATCCCAATCTTTTTTGGTCATTCCCAACAATTCCGGATGCGGATTGAATAAGGGTTCTGAGTGTGGTTTTGAAAAGCGGTTCCAGGGGCAAACGTCTTGACATACATCACAGCCAAACATCCAATCGTCCATTTTCCCTTTAAATTCTGAAGGAAGATTATCTTTTAACTCAATGGTTAAATAGGAAATGCATTTACTTCCATCTACCTCGTAAGGCTGGATAATGGCTTCTGTAGGGCAGGCATCTATACAAGCTGTGCAAGTGCCACAATGGTCGGTTGTAGGCGTATCGTATTCCAACTCTAAGTCCACAATCAATTCGGCAATAAAATAAAAAGACCCTACTTTTTGGCTTAATAAATTACTGTGCTTTCCAATCCAGCCTAAACCACTTTTTGCAGCCCAAGCTTTATCTAAAACCGGAGCAGAATCGACGAAGGCTCTTCCAGATACTTCGCCTATTTCTTCTTGTATAAACTGAAGTAATTGCTTGAGTTTGTCCTTAATCACAAAGTGATAATCGGTGCCATAAGCATATTTAGACAACTTATAGCTTTCTGGGTTTTGAGTTTCGGAAGGAAAATAATTGAGCAATAAAGAAATGACGCTTTTTGAACCTTCAACCAGTTTTGTAGGATCGAGACGTTTGTCAAAATGGTTTTCCATATAGCGCATTTCACCATGCATGTTCTGGTTTAGCCACCTTTCCAATCTTGGTGCTTCTTCTTCTAAAAACTGAGCTTTGGAAATACCACAAGACAAAAAACCGAGGCGTTTGGCTTCGGTTTTTATAAGTTTTGTATAGGTTGCTTTAGATGTCAAAACAAGCCTCCTTGAATACCTCCTTTTATACGCCCTAAATGTTTGTAAGCTAGTTCAGTGACCTCTCTACCTCTAGGGGTTCTGATAATAAATCCTTCTTGAATTAAAAATGGTTCGTAGACTTCTTCAATAGTTTCGGCGCTTTCTGAAACTGCTGTTGCTAAAGTTGTAATACCAACTGGCCCGCCTTTAAACTTATCAATAATGGTAGTAAGAATCTTATTGTCCATCTCATCCAGTCCATGCGCATCTACATTAAGTGCCTTGAGAGCAAACTTGGAAATCGCTACATCTATTTTTCCATTGCCTTTTATTTGGGCAAAATCGCGTACTCTTCTCAATAGCGCATTCGCAATTCTGGGTGTGCCACGACTTCTCCCAGCTATCTCAATAGCAGCTTCCATAGTAATGGGCATTTTTAAAATGCCAGCGCTTCTTTGTACAATGTCTGAAAGTAACTCTGTAGAATAATACTGTAAGCGGTTACTTATTCCGAAGCGTGCACGCATGGGCGCTGTAAGCAATCCAGAACGTGTAGTAGCGCCTACTAGTGTAAAAGGTGCTAAGTTGATTTGAACCGTTCTTGCATTTGGTCCAGATTCAATCATAATGTCAATCTTATAATCTTCCATAGCCGAATAGAGATACTCCTCAACTATTGGACTCAAACGATGAATCTCGTCAATAAACAACACATCACGTTCATCTAGATTGGTAAGCAATCCCGCCAAGTCACCAGGTTTATCCAAAACAGGACCAGAAGTCACTTTTATTCCAACGCCTAACTCATTGGCAAGAATGTGTGCCAAAGTAGTTTTTCCCAAGCCTGGAGGCCCATGAAACAAGGTGTGATCTAAAGCATCGCCACGTAAATTGGCAGCCTCAACAAAAATCTTAAGATTTTCCAAGACTTGATCTTGCCCTGTAAAGTCTCCAAAACTTAAAGGACGTAAAGCTCTTTCAATATCCAATTCTTCGGAAGAAAAGTGTTCTCCGCTAGGGTCTAAATGCTCATTCATGTCTTACAAATATAACGAAAAAGCCTTTCGCAAAAGGAAAGGCTTTTTATATAATATTCAGAAGTTTTTAGTGTTGTAACTCTTCTTCTCCTTCTTTTAAAGGAATGTTTTGAGGCACAAAGTCTTCATCGTGTCCCGGTTTGCTATAATCGTAAGCCCAACGGTGTACGTGAGGAATTTCTCCAGGCCAGTTACCATGTATGTGCTCTACTGGTGTTGTCCATTCTAGTGTATTGGCTTTCCATGGGTTTTGAGTTGCTTTTGGCCCCCTAAAGATACTGCTGAAAAAGTTGTAGATAAATACTAGCTGGAAAGCTCCTCCAACCAAAGCAAAAATGGTGATTACAACATTTACATTAGCCAAATCGTCAAACAATGGAAAGTTTGAGTTTGTATAATAACGCCTAGGTAAACCCGCCATTCCTATAAAGTGCATAGGGAAGAATACGCCATAGGCACAAATAGCAGTCACCCAGAAGTGGATGTATCCTAAATTTTTATTCATCATTCTCCCGAACATTTTAGGAAACCAGTGATAAATACCGGCAAACATACCGTAAAGCGCAGAAATACCCATTACCAGGTGGAAGTGAGCCACTACAAAGTACGTATCGTGTACGTTAATATCCAACGCACTGTCGCCCAAAATAATACCTGTTAAACCGCCACTGATAAAGGTAGAAACCATACCTATGGAAAACAGCATTCCAGGGTTCATTTGTAAATTTCCTTTCCAGAGTGTAGTTATCCAGTTAAATGCCTTTACGGCCGAAGGAATGGCTATCAACAAAGTTGTAAAGGTAAATACCGATCCTAAGAACGGGTTCATCCCCGAAACAAACATGTGGTGGCCCCATACAATTGTAGAAAGAAACGCAATTGCCAAAACAGAGGCTATCATGGCACGATAGCCAAAAATTGGCTTGCGCGAGTTAATGGACATGACTTCTGAAACTATACCCATTGCAGGAAGGATTACAATGTAAACTTCAGGATGCCCCAAGAACCAGAACAAGTGTTCAAACAATACAGGGGAACCTCCATGGTAATGCAATACTTCACCTTGAATAAAAATATCGGATAAAAAGAAAGAGGTGCCAAAACTTCTATCCATAATCAATAACAATGCAGCAGACAATAATACAGGGAAAGATATTACACCAATGATTGCAGTAACAAAAAAGGTCCAGATGGTCAATGGCAAGCGCGTCATGGACATGCCTTTAGTTCTTAAGTTTAATACGGTTACAATGTAGTTAAGCGAACCTAACAATGAGGACGCAATAAAGATAGCCATAGAGACTAACCATAAGGTCATACCTGCACCAGAACCACCTTGTGCCAATGGTAAGGCCGAAAGTGGCGGATAAATAGTCCAACCTGCTGCTGCTGGTCCAGCTTCAACAAATAAAGAGATAACCATCAACACACTTGACAAGAAAAATAACCAGTAAGAAACCATGTTCAAGAAACCAGATGCCATATCACGGGCACCAATTTGCAATGGAATCAAAAGGTTACTAAAAGTACCACTTAAACCAGCTGTTAACACAAAGAATACCATAATGGTACCGTGAATGGTCACTAAAGCCAAATAGATATCAGCATCCATAACGCCGTCTGGTGCCCATTTTCCCAAAAGTGCTTCAAAAAGTACATTTGGTTTCTCTGGCCATGCAATTTGCATACGGAACATAAGTGACATCATAACACCAATGATTCCCATAATAGTACCTGTAATAAGGTACTGCTTGGCAATCATCTTGTGGTCTTGACTAAATATATATTTGGTTATAAAAGTCTCTTTGTGATGATGTCCGTGGTCGTCGTGTGCGTGAGTATCTGCGTGTGCTGACATATCTTAGTATATTTTAATCTCTTTTAGTTGTTAAGTGAATTTTCAAACGTTTTTTGCTCTTTCATCCAAGCGTCGAACTCTTCTTGTGTCTCTACCACAATTTTCATTTGCATGTTGTAGTGTGACTTTCCGCAGATTTTGTTACAAATCAACAAATAATCAAACTCATAGCGTTCTAAAGCTTCTTCGCCGTTAGCAATCAATTCCTTGCTGTTTTCGGCTCTAATTTCATTAATATTAGCAACCTTATCAATAATGTCTGGATTTTCTCTCATTTCCTTGGTAGTAACCGTTGGCGTGAATCCAAACTGGGTGATCATACCAGGAACACAGTTCATTTGTGCTCTAAAGTGAGGCATATAAGCCGAGTGTAGCACATCTTGTGAACGCATTTTAAACAACACAGGTTTTCCAACTGGCAAATGCAATTCGGTAGTAATAACGTCGTCTTGTGCGTTAGCATCAGATTCGTCCAAACCTAATATATTGGCCTTGTCAATATCAATTAATCTTACGTTAGAAAGTCCTAATGTGTTATCAGCACCAGCGTAACGGGCTTTCCAGTTAAACTGTTGTGCATAGAGTTCTACAATCATTGGGTCGTCATCTTCATTGATATTCATAATGGTTGTCCAAGTGAACAATCCGTAGATAATCAATCCAGCCAAAACAATAACAGGGATGATAGTCCAAATGGCTTCCAAGGTATTGTTATCGGCATAGAACAACGCTTTTTTTCCTTTTTCACCTTTGTACTTAAAGGCAAAGTAATGTAGCAGAAACTGGGTTATGGTTTGAACAATAAAAATGAGAACCAAAGAGATAATCATTAAATTGTCTATCTGCGGACCATGCTCAGAAGCAGAGTTTGACAATAAAGGCAAATCGCCCCATTTTACCATACAAACAATGGTAATAATATAGATGAAGGCTAAAAAGCCCATCATTAGGTAACCGTTCAACTTGTTATCGCTGTCGGTTGCAACTTGGTCGTTATTGCTTTTAGCTTGAGCCAAATCGAAGATTTTCACCATTTGCCAAATTGCAACAGCTATGAAAAGTACTATTAATATGGTTAAAAAAACTGTCATTGTTATCTTGCTTCTTTAAGTATTTTTTTAATAATGGAAATGTTTACTCTCTTCTATGAACGGGCTTCCTTTAGCCAATAATGGTGCTTTTGACAGCGAGCGGAAAACCACTAACAGGAACAACCCAGCAAAGAACAAAATAGCTCCTATTTCTGGCGCACCTATAAACCATCTGTCACCTACGGTAGCTGGCATAATCATGTTGAACACATCGATGTAGTGTCCAAACAATATTACAATACCTCCCATTACTACAAACCAAGGAATACGTTTATAATCGCTGTTCATTAAAATCAATAATGGGAAAATAAAGTTCATTACCAACATACCAAAGAAAGGCAGTTTGTAGTCTTCAATTCGTGTTACAAAATAGGTTACCTCTTCTGGAATGTTTGAGTACCAAATCAACATAAATTGAGAGAACCACAAGTAGGTCCAGAAGATAGAAATACCGAACATGAATTTAGCTAAATCGTGAATGTGACTGTCATTAACAAATTCTAAATAGCCTTTTGCCTTTAAGTAGATAGTCATTAAAGCAATAACGGTAATACCACTTACAAACATACTAGCAAACACATACCATCCAAATAAGGTACTAAACCAGTGAGGATCTACACTCATAATCCAGTCCCAAGCCATCATAGATTCAGTATAAATATAGAATACTAAGAACGCTGCTGAAATACGGAATGATTTCTTAAAGTTAGTAATATCATCGGCAGTATCTTGAGCAATAGAAAACTTACGTATAAAGTATCTGTAAGCACTCCAACCTGCTATAAATATCAAGCCTCTAACTATAAACCAAGGTAGGTTTAAGAATCCTGCTTTTCCTGCAACCAATTTATCATAATCCTCATGGTCTGGATTTACCATGTTCTCGTTCATCCAGATAAAAATGCTGTTGTGACCCAAATAATGAGATGCTACTGCAATAGCCAATACAATTAAACCTCCTGGAAGTACGTAAGCCGTAATGGCTTCCATAACACGAAACAGCACAGGAGACCATCCTGCTTGTGCTGCACGTTGAATAGCATAAAATGCTAAAACCCCAAGAGCAATCATAAAGAAAAAGAAAGCACCTACATATATAGCCGACCAAGGACGGTTGTGCAATTGATGCATAACATGTTCTGCATGTTCATCACCATGGTCTTCAGCATGTGTGTTGTGAGAAGCAGCTTGAGTGTGTGCATCGTGAGCTGCTACTTCACCATGGGTTTCGGTAGCGTGAGCTGTCTCACCATGTCCACCACCGTGGTGTGAAGCTTCTTCGGCCAACATAATTTTTACTTCTTCTAAAGATTTATTGGACGACATAAAACCATATCCCATTCCTAGTAATCCAAGGATTATAAGGACAACAGAAAAAGTTCTTAATTTATTTGAATCTGTGTAGTTCATATCTAAAGCTTAGTCTTTTCTCAATTTATTTTTCCAAATCGGCTTTTAACTTCAATACGTATGCAACCACTTGCCAACGCTCTTCTTC
>Ga0079224_100005401_pt1 | contig 16764 bp, 7 predicted proteins | sample Stecom2015_FD_80414 | JGI IMG/M metagenome (GOLD analysis project Ga0079224, IMG submission 80414) | Agricultural soil microbial communities from Utah to study Nitrogen management - Steer compost 2015 | ecosystem: Environmental > Terrestrial > Soil > Agricultural land | place: USA: Utah... | reverse complement strand
TGCCGAACTGGTTGTCGCCAAACCGGCTCGCCTGACATTTGAACAGGCGGCTACCGTTCCAATCCCCTTCATCACGGCCTATTACTGCCTGCATCATCTGGGCGAGATGCGGCCCGGAGATCGGGTGCTCATCCACGCGGCAGCCGGCGGTGTTGGATTGGCGGCGGTGCAGCTTGCTCAGCGTGTGGGAGCCGAGATTTTTGCGACGGCAGGCAGTCCTGAAAAGCGCGCGTTTCTGGAAAGCATCGGTGTTCAGCATGTCATGGATTCGCGCACTCTGGAATTCGCGGACACTATCCTGAATCTGACGGATGGTCAGGGGGTTGACCTGATATTAAATTCACTGGCTGACGAGTTCGTTCCGGCCAGCGTATCGGTGCTGGCTCAGGGCGGACGCTTCCTCGAAATCGGCAAACGCGGCATCCTGAGCGAAGCGGAATTTGCCCGGCAACGACCGGACGCTACCTATGCCATCATCGACTGGACACCGACGGCGATTGACAATCCGGGATTGATCCGCTCGATTCTGGTGACAATTCTGGATTGGATTGAGGAGGGCACACTCAACCCGTTGCCCGTGCAGGTCTTTTCGCTGGAGGCGGCCAGTGAAGCCTTCCGCTTCATGGCGCAGGCGAAACACATTGGGAAGATTGCGCTGTCGCACTATCCAGCCGGAGCGGTACGTTCTGATGCAACGTACCTGATTACGGGCGGTCTGAGCGGCCTCGGCCTGCTGGTTGCGCGCTGGCTGGCCGACAAAGGCGCGCGTCATCTGGCCCTGATGGGACGCCGCGCCCCTTCCGCTGAGGCCGGCGAGACAATCGACTCGCTGCGCTCGATGGGGGTGCAGGTTGAGGTTGTTCAGGGTGATGTTTCGGTCGAAGCAGATGTCCGGCAGGTGCTGGCGCACATCGAAGCGGTTATGCCGCCGCTGCGGGGCATTATTCACAGCGCCGGCGCGCTGGCGGATGCTGCACTCATCCAGCAGAGTTGGGAACACTTTGCAACGGTTTTCGCAGCAAAGGTCGATGGCACGTGGCTGCTGCATCGCCTGACTTATGGGCTGCCGCTGGATTTCTTCGTGATGTTCTCTTCGGTGGCGTCCTTGATAGGGTCGCGCGGGCAGGCGAATCATGCGGCTGCTAACAGCTTTATGGATGCGCTGGCCTATCAACGCCGTGCCGCCGGGCTGCCGGGCCTGAGCATCAACTGGGGTGCCTGGGGTGAAGTCGGGGCTGCGGTTGAACATGGGGTAAGTGAACGGGTGAGCGCCCAGGGTATCGGTGTAATCCCTCCGGATGAGGGCCTGCGCATTCTGGAAGGTCTGCTCAGAGATGCGCCGGCTCAGGTGGGGGTGTCGCCCATCGACTGGCCGCTGTTCCTGCGTCAGTTCAAGGCTCCGCTGTTTGCCGCTTTCGCTGAAGCGGAAGCAGAGCTGCCGGCTTCCGGGGGAATCAAGCAGTTGTCGGGTTCGGAGACTCGAACGATTCTGGATCAGTTACAGAAAGTAACACCGGCTAAACGGCGCGATCTGTTAACTGAATTTGTTCGTGAGCAGGTTGCCCTGGTCCTCGGCGTGGACTCGCCCGACAGCATCGATGAGCACACACCACTGAATTCAATGGGGCTGGATTCGCTCATGGCGGTGGAACTGCGCAATCGCCTGGGATCAGGCTTGGAACTGGCGCGGACACTGCCGGCAACCCTGGTCTTCGATTACCCGACGGTTACAGCGATTACCCAATTTCTGTTGCAGGATGTTCTGGCGCTGGATATGGAAAGTGCAGCGGACAGCCCTGCGCCAATAGCCATAGAGGAGAGCGGCGATTCCATGCTGAATTTGCTGGACACTTTTGAATCGTTGAGCGACAAGGAAATTGAGCGCCTGTTCGCCGAACGTATGAGTGGTGGCGACGCGGATGAAGAGGGTTTTGACGATGAGTAGCGATTTTCTCAAGCGCGTCTCACAGCTTTCGCCTCAGCGTCTGGCGCTGCTGGCGGCAGAGTTACAGGCCAAGCTGGAAAATGCCGAACGTCAGAAGTCAGCGCCGATTGCGGTGATTGGCATGAGCTGCCGATTCCCCGGCGGCGCGGATGACCCCGAGTCTTACTGGGAAATGCTGCGGTCAGGCGTGGATGCGGTCACAGAAGTGCCGGCTTCGCGCTGGGATATCGAAGCCTATTATGATCCAGACCCGGATGCGCCCGGCAAAATGAACACACGCTGGGGCGGTTTTCTCGACCAGGTCGATCAGTTTGATCCGCAGTTTTTCGGTATCTCGCCGCGCGAGGCTATGAGCATGGATCCGCAGCAGCGTTTCCTGCTGGAAGTCGCGTGGGAGGCACTGGAACGGGCCGGGTATGCTCCCGATGGACTGGCAGGCAGCCTGACCGGTGTGTTTGTTGGCATGTGCAATAACGACTACGGCAATATGATGCTGGGCAATTCGGATCAGATTGATCTCTACCTGGCGACTGGCGGCGCCTCGAGCGTGGCTTCGGGCCGGCTGTCTTATGTCCTGGGTTTGCAGGGTCCCAGCATTTCGATTGATACCGCCTGCTCGTCATCGCTGGTCGCTGTTCATCTGGCAGTCCAGGCCCTGCGTGCCGGCGACTGTCGCATGGCCCTGGCGGGTGGCGTCAACATGATTCTGATGCCGGAGACCACTGTTACGCTCTCCAAAGCGAAGATGATGGCGCCGGATGGGCGCTGCAAGGCGTTCGATTCCAGGGCAGATGGCTTTGTGCGCGGCGAGGGCTGCGGTATCGTCGTTTTGAAGAAGCTGGCCGATGCTGTTGCGGATGGCGATCATGTGCTGGCGGTGATTCGCGGTTCTGCGGTGAATCAGGATGGGCGCAGCAACGGGCTGACCGCACCTAATGGCCCATCGCAGACGGCGGTGATTCGTGCCGCACTGGCTGATGCGCGGCTCGAGCCGAAAGACATCTCTTACATCGAAACACACGGCACAGGCACATCGCTAGGGGACCCGATTGAAGTGCAGGCTCTGGGCGCGGCGCTGGGGGCCGGCCATTCGCATGAATCTCCGCTGATGATTGGCTCGGTCAAGACCAATATCGGCCACCTGGAATCGGCTGCGGGTATCGCCGGGTTAATAAAACTCATTTTGATGGTGCAGCACGGCGAAATCCCGCCGCATCTGCATTTTATCGAGCCGAATCCGTACATTCCCTGGGACGATTTGCCGGTAGCTGTCCCCGACGGTTTGAGACCCTGGTCACCGGAAAATGGTAAACGCATCGGTGGGGTCAGTTCCTTTGGTTTCAGCGGCACCAACGCCCATATCATTGTTGAGCAGGCGCCCAAATCCCGCCGTCCGGCGCAGGAAAATGAACGTCCGCTGCATATTCTGACGCTTTCCGGCAGGGACGAAACGGCGCTGCGACAGGTTGTCGAACGTTTCGAGCGTCACCTGGCCGATCACAGTGACCCGATCGGCGATGTCTGCTTTACGGCTAACAGCGGGAGATCGCACCAGACTCACCGATTGGCTGTTGTGGCGGCAGACATCGACACATTCCGTGATTCGCTGGCAGCCTATCGGGCAGGCCAGCAGCCAGATAATTTGTTGGTGGGACAAGCCCAGCGCGAGAAACGCATCGCATTCCTGTTCACCGGTCAGGGCGCACAGTATGTCGCTATGGGGCAGCAGTTGTACGAGACGGAAGCGACATTCCGGGCGGTGATCGACCAGTGCGACGAACTGCTCCGCCCGCTGCTGGGTCGTTCGCTGCTGTCGATCCTGTACCCGCAGCCCGGCGAAGAGTCACCGATCCACGATATTGCTTATGCCCAACCGGCCCAGTTTGCTGTTGAATATGCTCTGGCGAAGCTGTGGGAATCGTGGGGTATTCGGCCATCCGTCGTGCTGGGGCATAGTATTGGCGAGTATGCGGCGGCATGTATGGCGGGAGTCTTCAGCCTCGAAGATGGACTGAAGCTGGTAACGGCTCGCAGCCGGCTGATGAGCCAGACTGCGCCCGGTGAAATGGCTTCGGTATTTACGGACCCGGCGCACGTCGCACGCGTGATCGCACCCTACAAGGATCGAGTGGCAATTGCTGCTGTCAACGGGCCGGAGATGGTGGTGATTTCCGGCGAGAAAGAAGCCATTGCTGCCGTTATTGAAGACCTCAGGGTGGACAAGGTGCGCGCGCGCCGGTTAGAAGTATCGATTGCAGGACATTCACCCCTGATGGAACCGATTCTGGATGCATTCGCCAGAGTTGCGTCGGAGGTGACCTATTCAGCACCGCAGGTTGAGTTTATTTCCGGCCTGACCGGCGACTTCATCGAAGGTCATGAGGTGACAAACGCCGCGTACTGGCGGCGGCATCTGCGCGAAACTGTGCAGTTCAGCACTGCAATCCAGACGCTGGATGCTTCGGGCTACAGCATCTTTCTGGAAATTGGGCCGGCACCGACGCTCATCAGTCTGGGACAGCGCATCCTGACGACAGCGGGGTTATGGCTGCCCTCGCTGCGCGAGGGACATGGTGACTGGCAGACTATGCTCAAGAGCCTGGCCGCATTGTATACGTGGGGCGTCGATGTTGACTGGCCGGGCTTTGATCGTGATTACCAGCGCAGCCGTGTGGTGCTGCCGACTTATCCCTTCCAGAACGCGAGCTACTGGGTTGAACAGTCTCGAACCCGGCGCGCTCAGCCACGCGGCGGCACACCGGGCATACATCCGCTGCTGGGTCAGCGCCTGCGGTCACCAGCAATTAAGGATGTGGTGTTTGAGTCGCAACTCAGCGCCACCTGGCCGCCTTTTCTCGATCATCACCGTATTTATGGCGTGGTCATTCTGCCTTCACCAGCCTATCTGGAAATGGCGCTGCGTGCAGCGGCCTCTCATTTTGGTCCGGGGTCTTATGCGGTAGAAAATTTCGCTATCCGCACCGCGCTCATTCTGCCGGAGGATGATCTGCGCACAGTGCAGTTCGTGATGTCACCCGACCCAAGCGGTGCGGCAGATTTTGAAGTGGTCAGCCTCGATGGCGACGATTGGACTCTGCACGCAACCGGCAGTCTGCGTGCGGCAGCACAGCCTTCGGCAGCGCCCTTCGACCGGGCCGAAGTTCAGGCTCGTTGCAGCGAAATGATCGATGGGGTGGATTATTATGAGCGGGTGCGCGATCTGGGGCTGGAGTTTGGCTCCAATTTCCGCGGCATCCGTGAAATATGGCGGCGCGACGGTGAGGCCCTGGGGCGCGTGGAACTGCCTGATGAACTCATCGCGCAAGCCGGCCAGTATGCCATTCATCCGGCCTTTCTGGACGCCTGTTTCCATCTGCTTGGCGCACCGCTGCCAGCGGATGACCCCCTGGAAATGGCCTACCTGCTGATCGGAATGGACTCGTTCCAGCTCTATCGGACTCCGGGTCGGGAGCTGTGGAATCATACGATCCTGACCGAAAGCATCAACAGCGAGACGTTCACGGGTGATTGTTACCTGTATGACGAGGATGGCACGCTGGTCGCAGAGGTGAGGGGGCTGCACCTGAAACGGGCCGGACGCGAGGCCCTGATGTGGGCAACCAGGCAGCGGCCTGATGAGTTGTTCTATAAGGTCGAGTGGATCGATCAGCCCAAGGCGCACCAGGCCAATCTGCTGCCCCCGCCGGCTGAAATTGCGGCGACAGTCGCGGCAGCGACGGCGCAGACCGTCGCGGAATTCCCGGCGCAGACTTTTGCTGATCTGTCAGCCGCGCTCGATCAGGAGAGCCTGCATTATGTCATTGCGGCCCTGCGCGAACTGGGCTGGACGATGACATCCGGCGACCATATAACCATCGACGAACTCGCCAGCCGGTTGGGTATAATTCCGCGCTATCGCCCACTGCTCCAGCATCTGCTGACGGTGCTGGTGGCAGAAGGCTTTCTGGTGGCGTCGCCGGAGGGCGATTTCGAGGTTGTGCAAACACCTGATTCGGTCGATTCCGGCGGAAGTGCGGACGCACTTGCGGCCCAGTTCGCTGACTATGCCCCGATGCTCGACTTACTTGGTCGCTGCGGTCCGGCGCTGGCTGGCGTGCTGCGCGGCGAAATTGATCCTCTGCATCTGCTGTTCCCGAATGGTTCGCTGGCTGAAACCGAGGCGCTTTATCAGGAAATTCCGACCGCCGTGCTGTATAACGGCATTGTGCGCCAAACGGTAGCGGCCATAACAGCAGGCAGCGTTGGACGTTTGCGCGTGCTGGAAATTGGCGCGGGCACAGGTGGAACAACTGCGGCGCTGCTCCCTGAACTACCGGCAGAGCGCACAGATTATGTCTTTACCGATGTATCGCCCCTGTTCCTGGAACGTGCCCGCGAGAAATTCAGCCGCTATCCCTTCGTCCGTTATGAACTGCTGGATATCGAACAGGAGCCGGACGCGCAGGGTTTTGCCGGGCAGCAGTTTGATGTCATTGTGGCGGCCAACGTCCTGCACGCCACCGAGAATCTGACGCAAACACTGGCCCATGTTCGCCATCTGCTGGCGCCGGGCGGGCGACTGATACTAATGGAAGGCACACGGCCCCAGCGTTGGGTCGATCTGACGTTTGGTTTGACCGAAGGCTGGTGGCGATTCCATGATTTCAGCCTGCGGCCCAGCTACCCGCTGCTGACACGATCCGCCTGGAAAAATCTGCTTCAGGAACAGGGCTTCGATCAGGTGGTGATGCTGCCTGAAGTTGCCGGTGACAGCCCATTGGAAGGGCAGGCGATTATCATCGCCGGCGGTCTGACAGCCGAACCCTCGTCGGTAGAAGCAGGAAACTGGCTGATCTTTGCCGATGCAGACGGCGTTGGCGAGGCGCTGGCGGCTGATCTGGCTGCTCGTGGCGCAGCCTGCCTGCTCGTGCGCCCTGGTGAGCAGTTCAGTGTGGTGGACGATAATCACTGGCGGATTGCTCCGTACGACGCGGGGCAGTATCAGCAGCTTCTGGATGCTGTCGATGACTGGGCCGGAGTGGTCGATCTGTGGAGCCTGGACAGTGAGGTGTTCACCACTGGCGCTGCCGACATCGACGCAACTGCCCTCACGCGGCATACCCTGCTGCTGACTCAGGCGCTCATTCAGAAGGGCGCTTCGGTTCCTCTCTGGCTCGTTACCGAAAGCGGGCAGCCTGTCGAGACGGAGACGATTGATGTCACCGGTTCGCCCCTGTGGGGATTTGGCCGGGTGGTGGCCCTGGAGCATCCTGAAATATGGGGCGGCCTGATCGACCTGGAAAACGCCGTGCCACCGGCGGAACGTGCCCGGCTGCTGGCGGCGGAAATTCTGCTGCCCGATGGCGAAGATCAGATCGCTGTGCGCGGTGGCCGCCGCTATGTGGCCCGCCTTGTGCGCTCGACCGCTCCGGCAGCCGCGTCCCCACAGTTCCGCGACGACGGCGCCTATCTGATAACAGGCGGACTGGGCGGTCTGGGCCTGAAGCTGGCACAGTGGATGTCTGAACATGGGGCTGGTCATCTGATACTGACGAGCCGCCGGGGGCTGCCAGATCGCGCCGAGTGGCCTGAACTGGCCGATCATCCCGATTTTGCGGCAAAAATTGCGGCAGTTGAGGCTATGGAGGCCAGAGGCACACAGGTGACGGTCGCGGCGGTGGATGTGGGCGATGCAGATGGCATGGCGCAGGTGTTCCGGCAGTTTGGATCGGCGCTGCGCGGCGTCTTTCATCTGGCTGCGGCGCTTGAATTCTGGCCGCTCGAAGTGATGCCACTCGACGGACTGGCCGCAATGCTGCGTTCCAAAGTGACCGGCGCGTGGAACCTGCATCAACTGAGTCAGGGGTTGGAACTCGATCACTTTGTTCTCTTCTCATCAACGACAGCCTTGTGGGGTGTCAGCCGGATGGCCCATTACGCCGCGGCCAACACCTTCCTCGATGCACTGGCACATTATCGGCACAGTCTGGGACAGCCCGCTCTGAGCATCAACTGGGGCACATGGGAGGAAATGCGCATTGCGTCGGCGGAGGATCAGCAGGCTGTGGCGCAGTTCGGCCTGAACCAGATTCCGACAGCTCAGGCGCTCGACATTCTGGGCGATTTGCTGGCGGGTTCTGCGGAAGCCCAGGTTGTTGTGGCATCTGTAGACTGGGCCTTGCTGAAACCAGCTTACGAGGTCCGGCGGGAACGTCCCTTCCTGTCTGGCATGACGGTTCTGCCCAGCCAGATCAGCCGCCGTACAGATACAGAACAGGCTAAAGCGGCTGCTGGGCCGAAAATTTCAGATCGTCTGGCAGACATGGAAGCGGATGAACGGCGCGAGGCACTCATTGAATACGTTGCCGGGGAAGTTGGCCTGATTCTGGGGATGTCGGCCAGCGATGTCGATATTCATCGCGGACTTTTCGAAATGGGCATGGATTCGCTGATGTCGGTTGACCTGAAGAGTCACCTTGAACAGGGGACCGGGCTATCGCTTCCTTCGACGCTGACCTTTAACTATCCAACTGTTGCCGAATTGGCCGAATACCTGGACAGCCGTCTGGCGCCGGCACCGGCAGCGTCGCCGCAGCCCGCCGAAACCCGGCCCGAACCGGCGGCAGACCTACCGGTGGCCGATATTGACGAACTATCCGAAGAGGATCTGGAAGCATTGCTGCTGAAGAAGCTGAAGGGCTGGCAGTAATGTCTTGTGGCAGGCCCCATGTTTCATGGGGCCTGTTCGGACGACCAGCCCCGTGCAGAGCATTGGGTGATGAATGCCCGGGGAAACGGGCGAGATTATGACTTGGCGCCCTGTTCCACAGCCTGAGCGAGGCGGACGCGCTGCCGCCGGCGCAAATTGACAATGGCGATACCGGCGAAGATCATCCCGCCGCCCAGCAGCAGAGTCAGGCCGACAACCTCTTGCAGGAAGATCGCGCCGAGAATCACGCCGACCACCGGCACAACGTAGGTGACCATCGACGCCCGCGCCGCGCCGAGTTCGCGCACGATGAAGTAATAAAACAAATAGGCGACAAAGGTGTTCAGCAGGCCGAGGACGATCACTGATACCAGCGCATCGCTGCTGACCTGTGCCAGTGGGGTAAAGCCGCCTTCTCCCAGGAGCGCCAGCGGCGCGGTGGCAATCGCCGCGACGGAGATGGTAACCCCGGCGACCACAATAGGCGCGACATCCCCCTGAATCACACGGCGGCTGTAGGAAGTGAACGTGGCGTAACACAACGAAGCCAGCACCATGCCGAACATCCCGGCGACGCTGTTCTCGCCGCCCATTTCACCGCCAAACAGCACGATGACGCCGACAAACCCCAGCAGCAGGCCGATGATTTTCTGGAGCGAGATGCGCTCGTCAGCAAAGGTGAAGTGCGCGATCACCAGCGTAAACAGGGCGGCGGTGGATTGCAGCACGGCGGCCAGCCCACTGGTGATATACTGCTCGCTCCAGGTGATGAGCAGAAAGGGCGCGACCACATTGCCCAGTCCGATAATCACCAGCGCGCGCCAGGTGCGCCAGTCGCGGGGGAGCGGCACGCGCCGCAGGGCGATCACCGCGCCCAGACCCAACGCTGCGATAAACGTCCGTACAAAGACAATTTCGGCTGTACGAAAACCGGCGTGCGCGCCTGCCTCGGCAGAAAACAGGCCAAAACCGAGCAGCCCGATGCGAATCAGCAGGAACGACGACCCCCAGATCAACGCCACCAGCCAGAATGCGGCCCACGCGCCCCGTTTCATACCATACCTTCCTCTCATAGATTTTCCTGCCCTAGGCTACGGCACAGCGGCAGCCCTGTCAATGTACAGATCAAACCATTTGTTCGATGGCGGCGGACATGTGCTATACTCTGCTGCGGGATTGTTTTTCAGGAGCAGGTTTCATGGCGAATGCAAGTGACGGAAGGCCGGGACTGGATAACGTGCTGCTGTTCAGCGGTCGGTCACACCCGGCTCTGGCGGATAAAATTGCACAATATCTCAACATCGAACGCAGCCCCATATCCGTGACTTCATTTTCAAATGACAATTTTGAAGTACAGCTTGGGGTCAGTGTGCGGCAGAAGGATGTGTTTATCCTGCAAACCTTTGTCAAACCGGTCAGTGATTATCTGCTGGAACTGCTGATGATGCTGGACATTGCGCGGACTTCGGGTGCGCGCAGCATCCACGCCATCTTGCCCTATTTTTCCTATGCACGCTCCGATAAAAAAGACGCACCGCGTATCTCCGTTGCCGGACGGTTGATTGCTGATCTGATGATTGCGTCTGGCGCGCAGCATATTATCGCCATGATGATGCATTCGCCGCAGGTGCATGGGTTCTTCAACATTCACACCGATCATCTGACGGCGCATTCGGTATTTGTGGATTACTTCAGGCAGCAGGATATAAACAACTGCGTGGTGGTGTCGCCCGACATCGGCAACGCCAAACGCGCCTCCAAACTTGCTCGCGCGCTCAATCTGCCGCTGGCGATAGCCGAGAAGAAGCGCCTGTCCGACAGTGCTGTCGAGGTCTCCAGCCTGCTGGGTGACGTTAAGGGCAAGCGCGTGCTGATTGCTGACGACGAGATTGCCACCGGCGGCACGGTTATCACGACGTTGAAGATGCTGAAGGAACACGGCGCTGGCCCGGTTACGATTGTCGCCACACACGGCCTGTTCACCGGGGATGCGGCGCAGCGGTTCGATGCGATTGATGAGATCGATGAGATTGTGGTCACCGATACGGTCCCGCTCCCGCCCGAACGCCGGCCGAAGCGTCTGGTCACGCTGTCGGTCGGGCACATTTTTGGCGAGGTCATCCGCCGCACCATTCAGGGGGAGTCCGTCGGCGAGTTATTCGAGTTCTGGCCGGACCCATAACCCGGTGCAGCATGGCTAACGCACAAACAGCGTGGTCAGGTAGACGTAATCGTTTGACGACGTGCCATCCGGCAGCGAAACCGGCAGCGATCCGCTGATTGCCACGCTGTCCGGGTCGTAGACGCTCATCACCAGCGGATACTCACCGGGCGCGGCGTCACAGGGAACCTGAACGGCGCGGGCATCCAGAAAATAAGCTTCCGCTATCCATACCCTTGTCGGCAGCGTGGTCAGCGGGCCATTGGCAGAACTGACCGCCTCCCCCGCGCCGTTCACCAGGGCGATCTGCATACTGTAATTGCGCAGCGGCGGCTCGACCATCTGCCACCAGCTTTCGATATGGACGCGCTGGCAGGGCTGTACTTCTACACTGTCCTTTAGTTCCCAGTGCTGCAAGGTGAACGTATTGCCAAAGTAGAACAGCGTTTCGGCGGTTTCGGGAATATGGCGCGTTTCCGCCGCTGTCGCATCAAACAGATGGGCGACGGTGTTTGCCGGGGTCAGCGACTGCGATACCAGTTGCAGGCCGTCCGCATCATCCGGCATGAGAAACGGCTTCGAGGTGTGATAGACATGACCGGTGAGGATATAATCGGCAGCTTCGTAGTCCGGCGTGATGAAATGGTCGCCCAGATAAAAGCCGAGGACGAAGCACTTCGAGTTTTCGATGGCGCAGTTGTTGGGGAAGATGTGATAGATGCTGCGCTGGCTGCCTTCGATGGCGTGCAGGATGCGGTTGTAATCTTCGGTATAGATGTCATAGCTGCGAATTTCATCCACATTGTCGGCGTACACCCGGTAATGCATGTAGCCGAAGATCGTCAGGCTGATTACCAGCAGCAGGGCCGGCGCGAAGCGATGCCGTTTCAGCCAGGCCAGCGCCGCCGTGTAGAAAATCAGCGCCAGACCCGCACCGTACATGATGGTGTATTCATGGGTGGCGGTCAGGTTAATCATAAACGCCAGCCATGCGGCACACCCGGCAGCGGTCAGAAAGGCGATCATTCGCACGCGTGGCGGCTGGCGCAGGATATACACGGCGGTTACTGCCAGCACCAGCGCGCCAGCCGGGGACGCCCATGCTGCAATTTCGCCATCATCCCAGCCCAGATTCAACGGCGTGAACCAGCGGATCAGCCGTTCGCTTTGCAGCGCAATAAATTCGTCCCAGGGCGGCGGCGAATCTTCCGAGGCTGTCGTCAGGTTGCGCCCGCCTTCGTGTCCGAATGGCAGACGCCGCCGCGCGCTTTCGATGACGCTGGTATGTTCAATCGGGACATCGCGCCGCAGGGCTTCGACCACGATGTTGTACGACAGCAGCGCCCCGGCCCATACCAGCGCCAGAGCCAGGACCCAGGCCGCGTCGTGGGTCAGGATGCGCGTCAGGCGCTGGCGGAGGCTCAGCGTGCGTTCAAGCAGCAGGCCGCCAGCTTCGGCGGCAAACCACAGGCCAAGCACAAAAAACGAGGCATAACCGCGCCCCAGGCTGACCGCGACCAGTGCGATAACGTATAACCAGCGCCAGCGCCGCTTCTGTTCCAGCTTATAAATGGCAAGGACGTACAGCAGCAGCATCATGCCCAGCAGGGCCGGCTGGTCGTAATGAATCATGTCACGGTAGTAGATGAAGTTATAACCGGCGAACGTCACGAGGGTGATTGACAATGCCAGAAGCGAATGCCCGGTCAGCCGCCGGATCAGCGCGAAGGCGGCAGCCAGTGTGGCGACAAAGATCAGGTTCATGACCTGCCGCGCCAGCCAGACTTTGTGAGCCAGGTTGTCCGTTATGCTCATGACGCGGTTGATAAAGGCGCTGAAGAAGAAGGGGTAGCGGTCGAAGTAGATGTAGCCAGTGTGGCCGGTGGCGGTGCGGTCTGCCAGCGCATAGCCGACAAACAGGTTTTCCGGCCCTGCGTGAGTCATGATCGCCAGCGCGTGTGCCGAGTTCCAGCCGTGGCTGCCCTTCCAGAAGCCGATTCCGCCGCTTTGGGTGCCAAAGACGATCAGGATAATGAGCAGGATTGCTGCCGGGATGATCCAGCGTTGGGATGGTCTGAAACGGCGGAAGTCGGAAAGGGCGGTCATCGTCTCTGTAGGTTTAATCGTACTGACTTTTTGGGTGGAATCGGCATTGTAAACGGCTTTCTTGTTCAGACCTCACCCCTGCCGAACCTGCGGTTCTCTCTCCCCTCTCCATTCGATGGAGAGGGTAAAGCGAGCGCAGCGAGCAGGGGTGAGGTAATTTCCACCAATTCCGTTAGGTCCGGTAAGTTTACCAGTCACCATGATCGCGGGTGCATCTTAGCGGATTCGCGCTTGATCGAGAAGCCTTGACTTTTGCCGGGATTTCGATCACTCTTTGGCGCAGTCGAGGTGAATACATGAACCCACCAACACATCGCGCGGCCTGGCCCTTTGTAGCTGCATTTATACTGGTGCTGGCCGCAGGCACGCGGCTGCTGGCCTTTGATCGCTATCTGCCTTATGTCGATTACCCGGACGAGGCCAATATGTTTCTGCTGGCTGTTGACTGGCGCGGCGATTTCCCGCTGGCGGCAGAATACGGCGCGCACCTGACCGGGGCGCGGCTGGCGGGGTATCCGCCGCTGTTTCCCTGGCTGGCGGTGGGTACACAGCGGGTTGTCGAGGCCGTGTCGCCGAAGCCGTTTCTGTTCTCCGGCGATTACGTGCTGGCGCTGCGGCTGGTGGCCGTAGCTGCCGGGGTGCTGACAGCGGCGGCGCTGCTGGTAGTCGGCTGGACTCTGGGCGGACCTGTTGCGGCGGCGCTGGCCGGGCTGGTGTGGGCGCTGTCGCCGGTAGTGGTGGAATGGAACAGTCTGGCAATTCCTGACCCATTGGTGTATCTGGCGAGCGCGTGGACGCTGGCCTGTGGGTTGTGGGCGTGGCACACGGACAATCCCGCCTGGACCCTGCCGGCCCTGCTGGCGGCGATTGCAGCGATCTACCTGAAGTACGTGCCGCTGCATGTGCTGGTGGCCTGGGCTGTGCCGGTGCTGGTGCTGCTGCGGCGTAACTGGCGGCGGATGCTCCCCTGGCTCATCATTGAGCTGGTCATCGGGCTGGCGAGCGCGGCCTATCTCGTGTTTGGCTACAACGCGCTGCGGCTGGAAAATGACGAAGCCATGCGGGTCGAACCGGGCATGGCACTCGATCCTGAACGCGGCCTGAGCAATCTCTACGGGGCGCTGCTGCCGGTGGGGGCTGGTCTGTTCGCGCTGGTGATGCTGGCTGCCGTGTTTGTGATTGTGTGGCGCAGGTCAGGCGTCAGGGTTGCAGACGGCGGCCCTGAACCGGCCTTCAGACCGGATTGGCGCAAAGCTGTGTATCTGCTGCTGGTCATCTTCGCCGGTGTCCTCAGCGTCTCGACTTTTATCGGCATCGAACCTTACAGCAACCAGATGCGCCACGTGCTGCCGGTATCGGTGGCCGTGATTGGCCTGTGGGCGCTGGGCGTGACGCAGGTGATGGAGGCGCTGCGCGGCGCGGGGCGGGCGGCGCTGGCGGAGGCGCTGCTGACCGGCCTGATCGTCTTTTTCGGCGTCGATGCGTTAATGGGCAATGCGGCGCTGGTGGCCCGCTTCAACGGACCTGACCCGCGCTACGAACTCTGGCGCTGGTCGGATGCCAGCCTGCCGCCGGAGGGCAAGATCATGATGTTCCCTGACAGCCGACTGCGCGCTGTCTGGAACCGGCCCTACAGCGGCTACGACGGCCAGACCGCCTTTGAGTGGGTCTTCGATGCCGCGCCCTATCGCAGCACGCCGGAATCGCTCTATGAACAGGGCGTGGCCTATTTCGCCCTGACCTATGCCGACTGGCAGGCGGCAGGTGGCGAACCGCAGATGGCTGCCTTTCTCGATCAACTGATGCCGCTGCGGGCTTTTGTCGCCCCGCCGGAGCAGGGCGAGGAACACACGATCTTTTTCTACCGCCTGCTGCCGCCGCAGGTCGAAACGGACGTGCATTTTGGCGGGGCGATCCTGATGATGGGTTATGATCTGCGCGTCACAGATGACGCCGTGCTTTTCCGCCCCTACTGGCGAACACTGGCCCGGCCGGCAGTCAATTACTCCCTGTTCGTGCATCTGGTGCCGCCAGACTCCTTCGATGTGCTGGCGCAGTACGATGGCGCGCCGGCTGCGCCCCGGCGGCCAGCAGCAAGCTGGCAAACCGGTGAAATTCTGGTTGGGGCGGATGCGCGTATCGAACTTCCGCCGGGTCTGCCCCCCGGCCCGTACCGGTTATATACCGGCCTGTACGATTACGAGACTGGTCAGCGGCTGGCGCTGGCTGGCGGTGGCGACGGCTTCGCCATTCCGTTAGAGATCGCGCACCAGCGGCTCAGTACAGCATTTTCATCATACGCAGCCCCGTCAGCGACACGCCATCGGGCAGGGTGACCTCGATGGGTTCCACGCCGGTATAACCCGCTGATTCGTAAACCGGCACACCGGTCCAGGTGGCGACCAGTTCCGCTTTCCAGAAGCCGCTGGCGCGCGCTGCCGCTTCGCTGACCTGCAAAAGCTGCCGGGCGATTCCCTGCCGGGCGAAATCGGGATGCACAAAATAGGCGCGGATGCGGGCAGCATCGATCAATGGGTCTAGGAATTGCTCTGCTTCCGGGTTGGGCGTGGCGTCGTGTCCGTAGATGGCCTTGCGACGGCTCCAACCGCCGGCCCCCGCGATCCGGTCACCGACTTCGGCCACGTAGTAAGTGCCATCTTCGATCAGGCGCGAATCAATCCCCAGCAGATGAACGAGCGCGCTTTCGATCTGGCGCGGCGTGTAGTCATTGCGCATAAGCTGGCGCACAGCCTGTGCGACCAGGTCTTTCAGTTCGGGTATATCGTCCTCACGGGCCAAACGAACTGCCAGATTCAGACGAATGGGTGCAGCGATCACGACAGCCTCTTTTCGTTCCTGTTTCCGATAGTCACAGGATAGTGACGGCTCGCTTAGAAACTGCCGAGGGATCGTCTATTCGGAATCAGAATCCGCGCCGTTCGACGGGGAGCGAGGGACGCGGCGTCAGATGCGCGTTGAGAAAATTGAGAATTTCCATCCAGGCGACGTGCGGGTCCGAGCCAACGACGGTGATGTCAGGAAATTTGAGGTATCCGCCGGGCTGGGAATGGACGAAGATGGTATGCTCGATTCCGGCGGCTTCCAGCGCGGCGCGGAACTGCGCTACCTGAGACGGACGGATCAGCCAGTCCCGTGACCCGAATGTGCCCAGAACCGGCCCGCCCAGTTGCGCCAGCGCCTCCGGCTCGGTGATGACTGCGCCATAGGCGTTGACAACGGCGGTGATATTGGGGTTATCCACCGCATAGCGCAGCGCAGCGCCGCCACCAAAGCCAAAGCCAACGATGCCGATGTGGCGCGTGTTGACGCGCTCGTGCGCCATCAGGTAATCAAACGTGCTGTTCAGGTCGCTCAGGATGCGCGCCGCCGGGGTCAGCCGGCTGAGCAGCAGAGCGCGGGGGAGGGCATTGGCGCTTGCGCCCCGGTACAGGTCCGGCACGATGACCAGATAACCCTCGCGGGCGACATGGTTCGCCAGCCGGATCATCTCGTCGTTCAGACCATACAAATCCGGAACCATGATAACCGCCGGGTGGCGGCGGCTGCCGGGCGGCATATTGATGTAGGCCACCAGTTCGGCTCCATCCGCACCCTGATAGCTTATATTGCTGAAGTCGGTGGCGCGCGGGCCGAAGATCATGTCGGCGGCGACGATGCCGAGTACGGCCCCGCCGGCGATCATCAACGCGATGAACAGGACGATGAGAATGAGGCGCAGGAACTGGAGAACAGCGTCCATCTTCTATCTGTGTGTTGGAGTATACAGGCTAATGCAGCCGCGCCGCGCTGACCGCGCCGGGGTTGGCCCCGTTGAGGAGCATA
>Ga0079224_100005400_pt1 | contig 16765 bp, 11 predicted proteins | sample Stecom2015_FD_80414 | JGI IMG/M metagenome (GOLD analysis project Ga0079224, IMG submission 80414) | Agricultural soil microbial communities from Utah to study Nitrogen management - Steer compost 2015 | ecosystem: Environmental > Terrestrial > Soil > Agricultural land | place: USA: Utah... | reverse complement strand
TGGCAGGAGGAATCATAGGTATGTTTATGGGACCTTTTGGTATTATCATAGGACCTTTCATAGGTGCGTTAATTGGAGAGTTAAAAGCAATGCGGGCAGCAGTAATAATTCAAAACTTCGCAAGCACTTTCAACCGACACTACCCGGTAGGCAAAGCTTTGTTTGCCATCCTTCGCAAAAAAAATAGAGAAACAACGCAACTTTTCAATAGCCACCGCAATGTCGTTTCACAATTTTTTTTGTTCCACCGCACCCACGTTTCCATCTGTAACTTTCCCGCTCAAACCAAAAACGGTTATTAAATTAATTTGGTAATATAAATTATTGTGTTTTACTTTACATAAGATTTGGTTCCTCTTTTTATCAAAACTTTAAATTGAAAAAGGATATGAGGAAGATTCTTTATTTAGTCTTAATTGTTCTTGGCTCTAAACTAAATGCTCAAAATATTTATCCTAACGGGGCAAAGTGGTATTATAACCAACCATCTATTTTTTCTCCTGACATCAATTTCAGCACACTTGAAGTAATTGGAGATACTGTAATTAATTCTATTCCATGTAAAAAACTTAACAAACTATCAGGCTGCGATTTCTTATCAGGACTGGTTTTTATTTATTCCGATAGCAACAAAGTTTATTTCTTTAATAGTTCTTTACAATCATTTAAATTATTGTATGATTTTAATGCTAATTCAGGTGATTCATGGGTTGTCTATCCGGAAAGTCCTTCTTTAGATTCATTAACAATATCTGTTGATTCCACATCAACCGAGATAATAAATGGTAATACAGTTAAAGTTCTTTATACTACAAACAGTTCTTCTCCGGGTTGTTTTGGAATAGGAGGAAAAATTATCGAAAAAATTGGAAGTGTTGGATATTTTTTTCCTCAATATTGTATCTGCGACCCCTCGTCTGGTCCTTTAAGATGTTATTCTGACTCATCAATAGGACTTTATGAAACTGGAATTGCAGATTCTTGTGATCAAATCATTTTAGGAATAAATGAAATCAAAGCTTATAATAACATCGGAGTTTTTCCTAATCCAGCATTTGATTATGTATATATACACTTTAGCAAAAGTTTCGAAAACAAAAAATATACCCTGATACTTTCTGATGCTTCGGGCAGAATATGGAAAACAGAAATTAATAAATTTTCTTTTGAACCTTATTATTTAAATATAAAGTCTTTTGAAGCTGGATTTTATTATTGTAACTTAATTATTAATACTAAATCATATTATTTCAAACTTTTAAAGTTATCATCAAAATGAAAACTAAATCCAGTATTCAAAAATCATGCACTTTAAATTTATTTTTACTTATTATTTTTTTTAACTTCCTATTCATATATAAATGCACAATTCGAATGTTTTACTCCTGATTATTCACAAGCTATTCTTATGTCTCAACCTCCTTCTTGTACAAATTATTTAAACTATATCCCTGACCCCACAAACAATTATCAGAATACTCCTGCATTTATTTTTAAAATAAATTTCCATTTTTTCCGTAAAACTGATGGATGGGGAATTATTCAACCAAGTACAGCGTGGACTACTCAAATGCATGCATTTGTTGCAACAATGAATGGTATGTATCAAAATATTAATGCACCAATACTACCTGTTTCACCCCCAGCTCAAAACATCAATGACAGTAGAATTCGGTTTGAACTCAAAAATATCTACTTCCATGATGATGATAATTATTATTATAATACTGAACAATGTGGCTCTACTTATTATAATGCTTGGGCTGTTAACAAATGTTCTGAAATAAATATATTTTGGTATTACACCGCACCACCTTACGGAGGATGTGGACCTTACGGATATATAAACTTCAGAATGGATTCCTTACTTAATCCTGTCAATACTTTCACTTGGGCTTGGGCACAAGTTCTTGCTCATGAATTAGGGCATAGTGCTGGCTTTTTGTCTCATCCCTATGGTGGATGTAATCAATATGGATGCTGTACTTCATTTCCTACATGTGTTCCTTGTGGTGATGATCAATTTAATGACACCTATGCTCCTGATTGTAATATAGCATGGCAATTTTACTCAACAAATTATATAGGGACTAATAATTGTGCAGGATGTACTTATCAAGTTTCCAATAATATTATGGGATATAATATTTGCAGAGATTATTTATCACCTATGCAAATGGGTTGGGTTCACATGTATGCTAATTCAGCAAGCCCAACCTATAATACTACAAAATTTTTAACTTATTGTGATTATGATGCTGCAAATTCAATCACAATCAATTCTTCTCAAACATGGGTGACATCAAAAGCAGTAGGAGGTAATATCACTATTACAAATGGTAATACGCTGACTATTCAGTGTAATGTTTTCATGCCAGCTGGAGGTAAAATTTATGTTCAACCTGGTGCACATTTAATTGTTGATGGCGGTAAAATAACTAATGCCTGTTGTTCCATGTGGGATGGAATTGTAGTTGATGGACCAACAGCCTCCCTTAAAACATATAATAATGCAATAGTAGAAAATGCTGTTGTGGGGGCATTTACAAATAATGGAGGTGTTATTCAAATTGAAGGCAATTCTCATTTTTCAAAAAATGCTACCCATATTGATATTGAAGGTGTAACAAGTTCTTCCTATTCTGGATATGTTAGACAATCTATATTTGATTGTCCAGTAAATCTTCAAAACCCTAATTATGGCAATAAACCTATTTCAGCTATAATAACTAAAAATAATACCGGAAATGTTACCATAGGTGATGACGCTAATAGCTCTTTTCAAAATACCATAATTGATTTTGATCTTGCAGGAATTAGAATAGTAGATTCACGGACAACCGTCATCAACAACAATATCAACTCCAACAACACTTCCACAACATCACGTGGAGTATATGCCACAGGAGTTGGTGGTAATGCTTACGAACTCAACATTGGAACCAAAACCGGACTTAATTCCACACCTTTTTCTGCAAACAGTTTCAGCAATTTATGGATGGGTATTTACATTTACAAAAACTATTCACCACACATTGCCGACAACGATTTTCAATCCATCCGTTTAAGAGGAATATTTATTAGAGACTGCCTTAAAAATATTGACATACTTGCCCTACAAAACCCTTTTGGTAATTACATACACAATAGCCCAAGCCTTACAAATGAAGGCATCTTCGTTCTTTACAATCCCAAAGCAAACGCCATACGTATAGTTCAAAACAAAATCGAATTAAACAACAGCGCTGTTGCTATTCGCGATGTCGAATTTTCCTGCACCGACATGCATCGCTTATTTATTGTTGGGAATGAAATTAACAACATCAAATATGGTATTTGGGTTCAAAACGAAGGGTACCCAATCATTGACAACAACCGTATCACTTTTTTAACCAACCCTTCCAATAATCAGGTAGGCTACGGTGTTTACGCGCTTAACTCATGCTTTCCTGATATTACAAACAACATAATTACTTCCATAGGAGCCGCTGTAAAACCTGTCTTCGGCATCTGTGCCGAAATGTGCAACGTTCCAATTATATGTGCCAACGACCTCAGCCTCCTCGAAAGAGGAATTCTTACACGCGGTATAATGATTGGAACAAAGATTAAACTAAACTCAATGCACGACAACTATTTCGGCTTTTACATGGAAAACGGGTCAGATATTGGTGAGCAAGGAAACCAACTTGTCGGGGATGTATCCGACAATCAATGGATAAACAATTCACAGTTTGACACCTATGCCGCTGGCTTTTCTGATATTAATGGAACTACTTTTTTTAATGTTCAAAGTTCTAACCCTCCCTATGTCATAGCAACGCATGATAATGATGGTTCAACTCTTTTTGATATTATTTCAAATACACTTTCACCGTTCACCCCTGCTGACTGTAACGACCATAAAGGTTGGCGGGTAATTGATGATGCTGAAAATGCAATCTCAGACACAATACCCGACACTTTACTAACCGAAGAAGAACGATGGATTAAAGAGCGACAAATGTATAATGTTGCCTCAAGTACAAATATTATAGCATCACCTACCCCAACCATTCAGGAGTTTATTCAGGATGCGCAAGGTCATCCCATTGCAGATTTTCAAGAAATTGATAGATACATTTCAAAAGCTTTCCTCGATACAGTTGCTGTCGGCCCCGATACCATTCATGTTGACAGCGCACGAACTCGAAACCTTGCAGTTGCCGATTTTAAATTAATTGAGTTTTACTCCAAAATAATTAATGACATTTACCTCTCTACGGCTGCAAGAGGAAACTACGATTTTACACAAGACCAGATTAGTTGGATTTATGCTATCGCTGCATTGTGCCCATTTGAAGCAGGCCCTTCTGTATATCGCGCACGATTACTGCTATCACTTATTGATGACCAAGCCTGGTTTTACGATTACGATTGTGACCCCAACGCCCATTTACGAAAAGCAAATCAGCAACAATCTTCAGTTCATTCGCAATATTTTAATTTATATCCAAACCCCGCTAACAATAATTTATATCTCGATTATTTCTTACCCGAAAACATAACAGTTTCATTTGCAATAACAGATTTTTCAGGAAAAGCAATAAGCACAACCAATTTAAAACCATACAATAACCATCTCACCATCCCTTGCGATAAACTGAACGATGGTATTTATTTCTACATAATAACTAGCAACGGTTCAGTTACCAAAACAGGTAAAATTTCTGTAATACACTAAATATAAACAAGAGCCTGCAACAATATTGCAGTCTCATTTGAGTTATGAAACAGGTTTGCCTAATTTCGTTTTATCTATTTCTTCTTGAACTACCTCTTCAATCACTATCACAAGGTCAAAGTGATACATGGTGCTTTGGTGATTCAGTAACCCTTAATTTACAATCAGGCAATTTTATTAACCTTCCTTCATGCAATCTCAATTCCATTGAATCAAGCGCAAGCATTTCTGATAGCAATGGTAACTTAATTTTTTATGCTGGTGGTTACACGAATTCAACCGTTAGTTATTTAAAAATATTTAGTGCTTCACATCAGCTAATTCAAAATGGAGATAGCATTAAAGGCGATGGAACGGTTACCAATGGCTTAGTTATTCTTCCTTTCCCATCCGATACAAATAAATATTATCTTTTTTCCATTGCACCCACTATGGGCTTTGGACTTCATCTTTATTACTCAATAATTGACATGAGTTTAAATTCCGGAAATGGTGCTGTTATTCAAAAAAATATATTGCTCTATAATCAAACAACTTTAGCAGAAAAACTCACCGCTATTAAACACGGTAATGGCAGAGATTGGTGGCTAATAACACATCAACTTAATTACACTTATGATACTGACACATTTCTTCTTTACTTAATTACTCCAAATGGCATTGCAGTACAAAACAAACAAAACTTAGGCACTTTATATTCTCACAACTATCCTTTCAATGGTTTCACAGGAGAAATTCAACCATCTCAAGAAGGCACTAAATTACTTTGCGTTGGCTCAGATGTAATCGATTTGTTCGACTTTAATCGTTGTACTGGTACATTAAGTAATTATCAAAACTTAGCTCCGGCTATTTCCCCTCAACCGCCTTTAAATGGTTATTATGGCTGTTCATTTTCAACTGACGGAACAAAGATTTATATTTCTAATTGGCATAATGGATTGAGCACTAATCTTTCATATCAACTTTTTCAACTTGACTTACTGTCTCCAAACATCGCTTCTTCTAAAACAATAATTTTTTCTACAACAAATCAAAATACTCCTTTGGGGCAGCACCAACTTGCACGTAATGGTAAAATTTATATTGCCTCGGCTTACGGTATTCCGTTCTCCAACAGCAACTATGTTACTCAAAACATGAATCTCAGTGTCATCAACGCACCCGATTCATTAGGCACGACATCTAACTTTTCTTCTTACAGCATTCCCCTTGGCGGTCGAAGAAGTTATGTTGGCCTCCCAAACATCCCCAACTACAACCTTGGTGCTGATGAAGGCAGCCCATGCGATACACTTGCTGTCGTAATTTCCCTCCCCATTGGAGAGAGGTTAGGGGTGAGGTTATTCCCCAATCCTGCATCAAACAACTTCACCATTTCATATACCGCAAAACAAAATCTCAGATTCACCTTACAAAACACATTAGGACAAACAATTTTACAAACCACACTTTACACAAACAAAAATTCGCTATCAGTAAACACTCAAAAATTGTCAAACGGAGTTTATTTTTATAAAATAACCAACAGCGAATTAAAAACTCAATCTGGCAAAATTTCCGTAATACATTAATAAGGGCTACCACCTATTTAAGGTAAGAAAACCAAATTCCATTATATTGCTAACTTATTATATATAGCGTAAACCAAATTACATCAGGCAACACTCTCATCATCCCCCCTCCTTTAGAGATTAGTCAGGAGTTAGGTCACTAACAATAATGGGTAATGTCAGCACGCCAAACGCAGATCGTTCGCATTCACGCGTAATATGAAGAAACCAACTCTGCACTCATCCCCACCAAAGTTGCAATCGTTTGCACGGTGTCTGATGATGATATACTGGTATATAAAGCAAATTGTTTTGTAAACAGTTTGTAATTAAGTTTTCGTAGTCAGAAATCTGAAAAGATGGCAATGTAACAAAGCACTTTTGAATAAATTTGCCGCCTGATAAATTACTTTATGGCTTCAGGATTTTTTGCTTTATTGGACGATATCAGCGCATTGATGGATGATATGGCGATGGCTACAAAAGTAGCTTCGCAAAAAACTGCCGGTATATTGGGTGATGACCTTGCTGTTAACGCTGAAAAATCTACAGGTTTTATTTCATCCAGAGAATTGCCGGTATTATGGGAAATAACCAAGGGATCTTTTCTGAATAAAGTCATCATCATTCCGCTGGTATTTTTGCTCAATGTTTATCTTCCTATAGCCATCATCATTATTTTAATGGTAGGAGGTGCTTATCTTGCTTATGAAGGGGTTGAAAAAATTATTGAATATTTATTTCATAGAAATCATGATGAGACCGACAAGCACATTGAAAATATTGCAGATTCAGGAGTAGAGAATATTGAACAGGAGAAAAAGAAAATTAAAGATGCCATAAAAACAGATTTCATTCTCTCTCTGGAAATTGTCATCATTGCATTAAGTACTGTGCTCAACGCAGAGTTGTGGTTGCGGATAGCAACTGTGTCAGCAGTTGCAATTATTGCCACAGTAGGTGTTTATGGGATTGTTGCACTTATTGTTCGGATGGATGATGCCGGATTTAAACTTATTAAACGAAGTGATGGAAAAGGTTTTGCAGGAGCTGTGGGTCGCCTGTTGGTTAACTCATTACCTGTTATCATAAAAATGCTGAGTGTAATTGGTACCATAGCCTTACTGATGGTAGCAGGAGGGTTATTTCTGCATAATGTAAGTTTTCTGCATCACTTTTTTGAAAAAATACCGGAAGTGTTTGCGAGTATCATCATTGGTATTGTTGTTGGTTTGATTACATTCGCATTAGTGGCTTCAGGTAAGAAAATATTTTCTGCAATCAAGGGAGGATGAGCGTAGTAATCAAACTCAGGACAGATGCTCTCAGGTGGTATCAATCATTCATCATTTTTTTTCTGTTGCTGATGCCTTATTTCGTAAAGGCGCAGGAAGTTCCAATCAGTACCGACCGTCCTGACCAAAGTGATGGTGTTGCAACAGTTCCTTTCAGAAAATTTCAGATAGAAGAAGGATTGACATTTGCAGAGAAAACGGTTGTCAATAATCTGATGCTGCGATATGGGTTGACCAATTCTACTGAAGTACGTTTGATTGCTGATGCAGGAAAAGAAAATCATCTGGAAGGATTGCAACCTTTGACACTAAGTGTTAAACAAAAAATTATTCGTCAGCACAAAGTTTTGCCGGCAATTACTTTCGTTGGTGATTTATCATTCGGTCAGCTTGCAAGTAACGATTATCATTCGGAACAGTGGCCTTATTCATTGAAAGTGGCTTTTGAAAACGAACTTTCACAAAAATTTACACTGAGCTACAATGCAGGTACGTCAAACGAGTTCAGGAATCTTGATTTAAGTCTGAATCTTGGATATTTGCCTGATGAAAAGTGGGCTGTATTTATAGAATATTTTTCAACATTGAGCGAGGATGAAAGAGAGCATAACATAGATGTAGGAGTTTTGTATTTAATACATCCATTGTTGCAGGTAGATATTGCAGGCGGACGTTCAATATTTGCAAAAGAAAATCGTTATTTTGGCACCTTTGGAATATCTTATCTGTTTAACTGAATCTTTTCACAGGATGAAACGAATATTCTTTGCAGTTTTAGTTTTTATACTCAGTGCAGATGCAACTTTTGGTCAGCAGCAGATGTCTGAATCAAAAGCTGAAAAAGACTCTTCTATTAACAAAAACATCAGTAGTAATCCTCTCCGGTTTTCAGGTTATATACAAACACAATATCAGTACGGAGAGAGATATGCAACACTGAAAGTAGGAGGAAGTAATACTGATAATAATAAAAATTTCAATCGTATAGGTATAAGAAGAGGTAGAATAAAAATGCAATATGAAAAAGGAATTGTTGAAGGGGTGTTTCAGATTGATGTAACTGAAAAAGGATTCAGAATTAAGGATGTTTACATTTCACTGAAAGACCCATGGAAGGGAATCTGTAGTTTGAATGCCGGAATTTTCAATTTACCTTTTGGTTACGAAGTTTCTTATTCATCTTCAAGGAGAGCATCTCCTGAAAGAGCAAAAGTTATCACAACTCTTTTTCCTGATGAGCGCGATATTGGTGCCATGTTGACTTTAGAAGGACCTGATAGCTCAATGTGGAAAAATTTTAAATTGGAACTTGGAGTAATAGGTGGCAACGCTACCAATATGGAGTTAGACAATCACAAAGATTTTATTGCTCATCTTACATATCACAATCAGTTGAGCAGTAAGTTGGATTTGGGAGGTGGATTTTCTTATTATTCCGGAGGTGTTTATCAGGGCAATGCCAATGTCTATAGCATGGAGAATAATTCTTTTGTATTGAACAGTAATATTAAAAATGTTGGTGATTATGCTCTTAGGAGATATTTTGGTGCAGATATACAAGTGTTGTTTAAAACCAATTGGGGTGCATCACAGATTTATGGTGAGTATATTTTTGGCTCGCAACCCGGAGGAATAAACTCAACTGAAAGTCCTGACTATACGTCCTTGCCTGATGAGGATACTTATATAAGAAATTTCACCGGAGGCTATATCACATTTGTACAGGAGTTAGGAGGGAGTAATGTATCATTCGTTGCCAAGTACGACTGTTATGATCCTAACATAAAGGTTGAGAAGAATGAATTAGGTTCAGGTGGAACTACAAAAGCAGATGTGGCTTATAAAACTTTTGGCTCAGGCTTGCTATGGCAATTGAAAAACGGATTAAGGTTAACAGGATATTATGACTGGATTTTAAATGAAAAATCCGCGAACCTTACCGGATATGAAAAAGATATTTCGGACAATGTATTTACACTTCGGTTGCAATATAAATTTTGACAACTCATCAAGGTTATATGCTGAAATTACTGATTTTTGCTGAGGTATTAAGTATTAAAATAATTCCTGCAGCATTTAATAACAACTTTCAGAATTTTACAGTATGATTCTTTGGATTGCATTTATTGCATTAATCATTATAGCATTAGTTTTAGATCTGGGCATTTTCAACCGTTCTCCACACGTTATAAAAACAAAGGAAGCTGCCATTTGGACAGGTGTTTGGGTAACACTTGCTGTACTGTTTTCAGGGATAATTTATCTGGCTTTTCAGAATAACTGGATAGAGAATCCAACCAAACTGACTCCAACAAATGCTGTAATCAAATATGTTACCGGTTACCTGATAGAACTCTCATTAAGCGTTGATAACATCTTTTTAATTGCACTAATTTTTTCATCCTTTGCCATTCCTAAAAAATATCAGCATGAAGTTTTGTTTTATGGTGTATTGGGTGCTATAGTTTTCAGAGCAGTGATGATTGTTTTCGGTGTGGCACTCATCAACAAGTTCAGTTGGATAATTTATGTTTTCGGAGTGTTTCTGATTTTTACAGCAATCAGAATGCTGATTAGCCATGACAAACCAAAGAATCCCAAAAAATCTAAAATTTATAAATGGATAAAAAAAGTATATCCGGTTTCGAATACACTGTATGAAGACAGATTTTTTGTAAAAAAAGGAAGAATAAAATTTGCAACACCACTGTTTGTGGCATTAATTATTATTGAACTTACAGATATAGTTTTTGCATTAGACAGTATTCCGGCAATTTTTGCAATAACAGCCGATCCGTTTATCATTTTCAGTTCAAATATCTTAGCGGTGATGGGTTTACGTTCCATGTTCTTCCTGATTGTAGGTATGCTTGATAAATTCAGATATATCAGTTATAGTTTGATTGTTATTCTGGCATTCGTGGGTACGAAGATGCTGCTTGCACATCATGTTGATATTCCCGACTGGTTATCGTTAGGAGTAATAGTACTGTCACTGGCAGTTGGTATGATTGCGTCAGTACTTAAAAAACAAGAACCCGAAATAATAAGTTTTGATGATGCCGCTCAGGGAGAAAAATAAATTTCAGAACTAACAGAGTATTTTTTATTATTGAATTTTTTAGATTAAAAATTTAAAGTTGAACTTATGAAAACAGGAAGATTAGAAGCTTTTAGTGATGGAGTAATTGCAATCATCATAACCATAATGGTTTTGGAACTGAAAGTTCAGGAAGAAGCAGATTTTGCCGGCTTAGAACCTTTAATCCCCAAATTCATGTCCTACATACTTAGCTTTATTTACGTAGGTATTTACTGGAATAATCACCATCATTTATTTCATGTTATTGAAAGAGTAAACGGGAAGATACTGTGGGCAAACATGGGTTTGCTGTTTGCCATGTCATTAATTCCGCTAACAACAGCATGGATGGGTGAACATCATTTTGACCGCAATCCTACTACTTTGTATGGCTGCAATTTACTTCTGTGCGCCATTGCTTTTTTTATTCTTGAGTATGCAGCCATAAAAAGCGAAGGTAAAGCATCAAAACTTGGCAAAGCCCTGCATAATACCACCAAAGAAAATTTATCATGGATATTGTATTTAGCAGGAATTGTCTGTTCCTTCTATCAACCTCTCATCAGTGTCATCTGCTATTTTTCAGTAGCTGTCATTTGGTTGGTACCCGACACACGAATTGAGAAACAGATGAAGGAATGAAATCAATTCACGAAGTTTTGCTTTAAAGGTAAATTATGAATACCTTCCTGACAATATTATAGCATATATCACTTTCATATTATCAAAAAAGCATCTTTCAGGCCTTTTTACGGAGAAATCTAAAAGAACTATTTAAAAAAAATACAAATCTGATATTGAGTTATCGGGGTTTTTACGATTTTTAACCGCTGAAAAATAATGGCCTTAGGATAAATGGCAATAATGATAAAAAAAGAAATACCTGGAAATTATATTCCTTCAATTTATGCTATTTAATTCTTTTCATTTTGTATTTTTTTTCATAATAGTCACATCACTGTATTTTGTATTACCCTACAAACTACGTTGGTTTTTGTTGTTAGTGAGCAGTTGCTATTTCTATATGGCATTTGTTCCAATGTATATTCTGATTCTTGGTTTTACTATAGTTATAGATTATTTTGCAGGTATATATATTGAGAAAAGTGAAGGTAAGAGACGAAAGTTGTTTTTAATATTCAGTCTGATTGCAAATATTGGTGTTCTTGCAGTATTTAAATATTACAACTTCATTAATGATAATTTGACTTTTTTGCTTCAGGAATTCGGGATGCAAAATCCTGTACCTTATTTATCTATTCTGCTTCCAATTGGATTGTCATTTCATACCTTTCAGGCCATGAGTTATACGATTGAAGTATATCGGGGACATCAGGCTGCAGAAAGAAATTTTGGAATTTACTCCCTTTACGTTATGTTTTATCCTCAGTTGGTAGCTGGACCTATTGAAAGACCTCAGAACTTATTGTATCAGTTTCGTAAGAATTTTGATTTCGATTATGAAAGGGTTGTTGATGGATTGAAACTCATGCTTTGGGGATTGTTTAAGAAAATAGTTATTGCTGACCGTCTGGCTATTTATGTTGATTCTGTTTATAACAATCCATATCAGCATCACGGATTAACATTTGCTCTCGCTACATTTTTCTTTGCTTTTCAGATATATTGCGATTTTTCAGGATATTCTGATATAGCGATTGGTGCTGCAAGAGTGATGGGCTTTAAACTAATGACCAACTTCAATAGACCATATTTTGCCAGAAATATTTCTGAATTCTGGAAAAGATGGCATATTTCACTATCAACATGGTTTAAAGATTATCTGTATATATCCATGGGTGGTAATAAGGTTTCCATTCCCCGATGGTACTTTAATTTGTTCATTGTTTTTCTGGTAAGTGGGCTTTGGCATGGTGCCAACTGGACTTTTATTATCTGGGGAGCACTGAATGGATTCTATCTTGTTTTTGCAATCATTACAAGGAAATTTCGTGATAAAATGAATAAACTTTCAGGAATTGAAAAAATTCCATGGCTCAATCACACATTTCAGATTTTAACTGCTTTTGTTCTTACTTGTTTTGCGTGGATTTTCTTCCGTGCAAATAATGTGAATGATGCTTTTCATATAGTAAAAGAAATCACAAAGTTTAACGGACCTGTATTTTATGATTCTATTTCTGTAATGTCATTTACTGTATTATGTGTGATAATGCTGTTATTTGTCGAGATAAAAATGGAATATTATAAAGGGAAGTTTTCTTTTTTCAATAATCGGAATGTAGTAGTAAGGTATATGTCCTATGCTACCTTAATAATTATTTTACTGCTTATGGGAGTCTTTGATGGTGGACAATTTATTTATTTTCAATTTTAAGAATCTATGTTGCCAAGTTCACTGAGCAGAATCAAAAAATATCCGGTAGTTTATTTCCTGTTTAAATTATTTCTGTTCGCAGCACTGATTTTTGTGTTAGACTTTGGAATTGGACGTTTATTGAGACATTTCTATTTTACTCAGAAAAGCGGATTTCAGTATCTTACAACATATTCCATGGAGCAAACAGAAGCCAGACTTTTGGTGTTTGGTTCATCCAGAGCCAATCATCATTACATACCGGATACACTTGAAAAATATTCTCATAGCTCATGTTATAATGTGGGTCGAAACGGAGCTTCGGTATTTTACCATCTGGCTGTTTTGAAGTCAATTTTGAAACGATATACTCCGAATGCTATTATACTAGACTTTACAAGAATTGAGTTGGAAGAACGTGCGAGCAGTTATGAAAGATTGGCAGCATTGTTACCCTATTATAAAGACCATCCTGAGATTCGTTCCATTATTCAGTTGAGAGGCAAGTATGAAAAAATAAAATTACTGTCAGAAATTTACCCTTATAATTCCGACATATTTTCAATCATTGTTGGAAATATGAAATTTAATAAAAAGAGAAAGGAAGATTTTAAAGGATATGTGCCTCTGAAAGCAACAATGGACAGTTTAGGCAAGGGTTCGTTAAAAGAGGAGAAAGAGGCCGGACTGGATAGTTTAAAAGTAAATGCTTACAGGGAATTTATTTTATTGTGTAAAAAATCAAATATCAAATTAACAGTTGTATGTTCACCTTATGCTTATAAGGCAGAAGGCTCAGGAATTTCATTACTTACTGGGCAAAAAATTGCAAAAGAAAATGGTATTGAATTCCTTAACTATTCCGAAGACCCAAGATTTATTAATAAGTATAGTTTGTTTACGGATAGGAACCATCTGAATTACAAAGGAGCAGAAATTTTTTCTCCGATTATTGGGGTGCAATTATCAAAAGACTAATTTCCTTTTGATGGTTTCAATTCAAGTATTAGTATTTATTACAAAACCTTTATTTATGCTGAAAACAGTTCTGTAACTTCAGCATCTCGACTAAATTTAACAAAATACTTAGTCTGTTATTTCTTCTCATACGCTCCTAAATCAGGAGCCACACCCTGCGGACGTGCATTGCCATCCAGATCAAAATTTAACTGAGGGAAGTTGAGTAAACCGGCATCACCGGCATCAATACATGGCGAAATGCCTTTGAGATGATAGTCGTACTTGTTTACATCTTCAAACTCCGGATTCTGGTTTTTAAGAATGTTATAGAAACCCGGAATTACACTTACCGGTGTAACTTTCTCATCAACTTTTAACAAACAATATCTGAATGCATAAGTGTCGGCAGTGCTGTCCACCAAATCTTTTTCAATTTCATTGTCAATATTACCGTAGATAATACAGTTATCAGTTTCTATGTTAAGAGGAATATGTTGATTGCCATTTTGTGTTGGCACAAAATCATTCATAAAGAATGCAGGTGTGCTGCGCTGTGAGTAGCGCCAGTAATTAGCAAACGTATTTTGTTTGAGCGTGTAACTTCCTCCCTGTGTAAATGCAGCACAATAGCTTTTGCAATCGCTGATAAGTGTGTTATACATGGAAATGTTAAAGCTTCGTGCCAACAAACCAATGGACATATTTCTGATATTGGTATTACTTACTGTCAGCTGTGTGGGTACATCACCAATCACTCCGTCAAGGGTTACGTCTTCGGCCTGTATTCCGAAAATTGCATTTTTGATAAGGGCGTGGTCAATCACATTTACTCCTCCTTCGTTAATCCATATTCTGTCCCACTGGTTAGGTACTTCTGAATAACTATTTTCAAGACGAGTACCTCCAAATTCTACCGGATGTTCTTTACTGCCTTCAACATACAAATTTCCGAAGCGATAAACCCACAATCCTGAATTGTTATAGAAATAAATTTTTGTGCCTTCTTTAATGCGTAAAGTAATGCAGCTGTCAACTACTGCATAACCATACACCACATAAGGCATCAGACTATCCCATTCAACAATGGTTCCACATGGTTCTCCGTCACCAATGATAGAGTAGGGGAGCCCACTCCCATCTGAACAAGTAATTGCATATTTTGGTGTGATAAAATGTGCATTCTTTCCATAGGCAACCAGATTAACATCCTGCACATTTCCGTTTGTTTCAAATACGATGGAGTCTGTAACCAAATAAGGTGTGAGACTACTGTTGGGGTCAATAGTTACTTCAATAAACACCCACAGGCTGTCCTTGGCTCTGATTTCAATATCCTTAAATTCATTACCTGAGTGTCCGTCCACATTTATTCTGAATGAGGATGCCGAACCACCTGCAAGTTTAATACTGGAAATATTTATCGGTCTGTTGTGGTTGTTGTATAACATCAGGTATTGTGTTGTACTGCCTATGCTGACAAACACGGTATCAAACATGATGGTATCTTCAGAAAAATCAAGCTTTGCTGAAGCATCTGTAAGCAGATTGTCTTTGCGGCAGGAAACTGAAACTGCCATATAAATTATCAGCAACAGCCCGAAAAAGTACTTAGTGGTCATGCAACAAAAATAACAGTCTTGATTAAAACGAAAAATCTTCTTTTATATTGAAAATCTGATTGAATAAAAAAACCGCCTCTGTTGAAGGCGGTCTTTTTTGTTATTCTGCAACCGGATTATTTGGAATCCTGGTCATCTTTTTTCTCTGAATTGATCATTTCATCTTTCAGAGCAGACAGTACACTCAGGTCACCGAGTGTAGTTTTCTCCTGAGAATCTTTGATCTTTTTCACATTGCGTGAAGCTTCGCTCTCTTCGCGTGAACGTTCGTTCTCGCGAGCTTGTTTTTCAGAAGCTTTTGCTTCTTCAAACAGGCGGGTATGAGATACTACCAGCTTCTTGTTCTCTTTACTGAACTCGATTACTTTGAAGTCAAGCGTTTCATCTGTTTTAGCAGGAGTACCGTTTTCTTTCATCAGATGACGGTAAGGTGCAAAACCTTCCACACCATAAGTTGTGAAATTTATTACAGCCCCTTTGTCAGTCACTTTTCCTACAACACCCTGATGAACAGAATCTACTTTGAAGATGGTTTCATAAGCATCCCATGGATTATCTTCAAGTTGTTTATGTCCTAAGCTAAGCCTGCGGTGTTCAGTATCTACTTCAAGTACTACCACTTCAATATTCTCACCTACCTTGGTAAACTCTGCAGGATGTTTTATTTTCTTAGACCAACTCAAATCTGAGATATGAATCAATCCGTCAATTCCTTCTTCAAGTTCTACAAAGACACCGAAGTTGGTAAGGCTTCTTACCTTGGCTGTATGCTTAGATCCAACAGGATATTTATCCATAATGTTGACCCATGGGTCAGGCATCAGTTGCTTTAATCCTAATGACATCTTGCGCTCTTCGCGGTCAAGTGTCAGAATCACAGTTTCAATTTCATCACCCACTTTCATAAAGTCTTGTGGGCTGCGCAGATGTTGTGACCATGACATTTCCGATACGTGAATAAGTCCTTCAACACCGGGAATGATTTCAATAAATGCACCATAGTCAGTAAGTACAACTACTTTGCCTTTTACTTTATCACCTACTTTCAGGTTGGCATCAAGTGCTTCCCATGGCTGAGGTGTAAGTTGTTTCAGGCCAAGTGCAATACGTTTTTTGTCTTCGTCAAAGTCGAGAATTACCACATTGATTTTGTCATCCAGTTTAAGAACTTCTTCCGGATGATTGATTCTTCCCCATGAAATATCAGTGATGTGCA
>Ga0079224_100005399_pt1 | contig 16767 bp, 18 predicted proteins | sample Stecom2015_FD_80414 | JGI IMG/M metagenome (GOLD analysis project Ga0079224, IMG submission 80414) | Agricultural soil microbial communities from Utah to study Nitrogen management - Steer compost 2015 | ecosystem: Environmental > Terrestrial > Soil > Agricultural land | place: USA: Utah... | reverse complement strand
TCTCGACCCGCCCACCTTTTCCAACTCCAAGAGCACCGAGAACATCCTCGACATCCAGCGCGACCATCAGGAACTCATCGATCTGTGCATGGGGCGGCTGGAGGACAACGGCCTGCTGATCTTTTCCAACAACAACCGCCGCTTCCGCATGGATGCGGAAGTGGAGCAGAAATATCGGGTGGAAGACTGCTCGGCAGCGAGCATAGACAGGGACTTTGCCCGTAATGCCAGGATCCACCGGACATGGTTCATCCGGCATTGACCGCAATACCTGAACACGGTGATTGCTTCGTGCACGCAGCCTGTTTACTCTTGGAGCACAATATCCACAGATAGCGGATACTTCGACAACAACAAAAAACAATGAAGGTCAGTTGGAGGATTTCTCGATGTATTCAGTGCCAGCGGTAATACGCAGTACCGTTCTACCCTCACTCCTGCTTCTCAGCCTCGCGAGCAGCGCCACTGCGCAGAACGCTGACCAGCTGCTGCCAGGGTCCGAGGATCAGGTCGTCAACATTCTGCAGGAACCCCGTCATCGCATCGTCTACAACCAAGGCGACGTCTGGGTCCTGGACATCCAGATCAACCCTGGTGATTCCACCAAGCAGCATACCCACGACTCGGCAATCCTGTACAACTTCATCAGCTCCGGAAGCGGCTCCTCCAACGGCAGGCTGAGCAGCAATACGGATTATGTCACCGAGAACTACACCCATCGGGCTGCCAACGAAGGCCCGGGTTTATTCCGCATCATCGCCGTTGCCAACTACGGGATGCCCGAGGAGGACCTGACGGCAAATCGCCCCACCGGTCTGCAGGGACAGCCCGAGATCGAAAACCCCTGGTTTCGCGCCTACCGCATCACCCTGGCGCCTGGCCAGACCACACCCATCCTGCGCCACAGTACGCCGGCGGTAATCGTTCAGGTGACTGACGGGCTCGCCCATGTCAGCCGCCAGGACGGCATTACCGCAGAGCTGACCGGTCAGGGCAGCTGGGCCTGGCGTGATGCCGGCACCAATTACCAGATCACCAACAAGAGCAGCGCCCCGATAGAGCTCAACATAACTGAACCGCGTTGATGAGCCGTTAACCGCTCGCAACCCTCGTTTTGGCAGGCCGGAGGGCGGCCTGCGCTGTCTGGCAGGAGAGGTCATGCAGACGTTCAGCAAAGTTATTCTTTATACCGATACCGATGGCAGGGCGAAATTTCGCACAGAGGAGATTCCCCTCACCGAGGGCAGCCCCCAGGTTCGCCTTTCGCGCGTGTTCGCCGCCCGGGAACTGCAGCTGCGCGAGAGTCCGGTCGGCTTCCGCAGCAGCATGCACTGCACAGAATCGCCGCAGTGGCTGTTTGTTCTGAGCGGCGAGATGGAGATCGGCCTGGCCGATGGCAGCACCCGACGGTTCAGTGCCGGGGAACACTTCTACTCGGCAGACCTACTGCCCGAAGGGACGGTATTCGATCCGGCCGTACACGGTCACTGGAGCCGCCAGGTGGGGGATGTACCTCTTGTCACTCTTTTTGTGAAGGACTGATTAGGAGGGCCTGCCAGGCAGACCATGCGGAGCAGGCACTGGAGCAGATTCCGGGCGGGGACTGGCAATGTCGATGGCAAGCGTGCTCATCATCAAGTCGTGCAGTGCCTGACGTTTGTCGGCCGTGTCACTGACATGGACGACGAACCCCGCATCCTGGCTCAGCGCGCTGCGCGCTTCAACCTGATCGCCGGCCTTGACCTTGATCCGGAATTCCCGCACCCCTTCATGGGACAGCACCTGCTGCTTGCCCCGCACTGCCGTCACCGTGCCCGGCCCAGGGTGCAGGATTTCCGCTGCCGCCCAGGCGGCGGGCTGCTGCGGAAAGGTAAACTCTTCGCCCAGTTCCATTGCCACGAATGCCTCCCAGGGATTGAATTCCCAGGCGTGCTGCAGCGCATTCATGATGTACCCGCCGGGGGGGCGCAGGGCGATTTCGCCGAACAGGGGGCCCCCGGGCGTGAGGTACACCTCGAGATGGGTCATGCCCCAGGGAATCCCGAGTGCCTCGATCACCCGTGTATTCAAATCCCGCAGGAGCGTCAACATCCCCTCCTCCAGCTGAGCCGGAACATAGTTGGTATGCCCCTTGACCTCGTAGCCGGTGATGCTGGTGAAGCGGACAGTGCCATTGCCTATGAATGACTCAATGCTTGCCTCGGGCGCATCGACAAAGCGCTCCAGCAGGCATTGACTGTTGCCGGTCTGAAACGCCTGCCCTGAGTGAAGATATTCGATGCCGCGCCCACCCGATGACTAGCGCCACTTGCGCACCAGAGGGTCGCCCAGGACTGCAAACACTTCCTCGGCGGACAGGTCTCCGGTATCCGCCATGAAGCGCGTCATGGGAATGCCGAATCCGCTCAGGTGCTGCTTCATCAGAAACTTGTCGCGGCAGCGACTGCTGGTCACTGTCGAGGAAGGGCGTGCGCCCAGCAGGCGCCGCGCCACCGAGGCAGCCATGACCCCGGCTTCGGTTCCTGCAATGACGTGGGTGAAGCGCTGCCCGGGAAATGAGCGGCGAATTTGCTCCCGGATTCTGGTAATGGAGCTTGAAAACGGAGCAGTGAGGGTCAGGTGGGGAGGGTCCACCCGATAGAGGCGCTTCTCCTGCCACACGGAAAATGGGATGCGGCGGGCCCGCAATACTTCGATGAGCCCTCGGCGTGGTCCGATCACTAGTACCTGGTAGTCAGTCATCACGAATGCGCAACTGCCGGGAGGTTGGGAGTTCACGGTTCCGGGCAGAGTGCCGCGGAACCGCTAGGTCAGTCTGTCAACGCTTGATGCGGGACTTGTACTCTCCGGTACGGGTGTCGATCTCCACCAGATCACCGATTTCGCAGAAGGCGGAAACCTGCAACTCGTGACCGCTCTTGAGGCGGGCAGTCTTCATCACCTTGCCTGACGTGTCGCCGCGTACCGAAGGCTCGGTGTAGACGATTTCGCGGGTGATGGTGGTGGGCAGGTCGATGGAGATCACCTTGCCGTTGTAGAACACCGCGTTGCAGATGTCCTCCATACCGTCTTCGATGTAGTTGATGACATTCTCCAGATCATCTTTTTCGATCTCGATCTGCTCGTAGTTCTCGTCGACGAACACGTACATCGGGTCGGCGTAATAGGAATAGGTCACTTCCTTCTGGTCAAGGATGACCATTTCGAACTTGTCATCTGCCTTGTACACCGTCTCGGTGGCGATACCATTGAGCAGGTTCTTGAGCTTCATCTTGCAGACCGCAGAGTTGCGGCCGGACTTGTTGAATTCAGTCTTCTGAACCTTCCAGGGAGAGCCGTTGATCATCATCACCTGACCGGCACGGATTTCTTGCGCTGTTTTCATGAATGGATACTCGATGTTTGCCAAGCCCAGGGCTTGTTTCCAGGTTTGTATTGCTTGAATATCATTGGCCGCGGGTTTGCGAGCGCTGTTCGTGCTGCCAGTCATGCTGCAAGCGCAGCAGATTGGTTACCAGATCAGGGCTCTTCGCCAGTTCTCGCTGCCACTTCCGGGCATGCTCCTGCAGGCTCGGAAGTTGTGGGCGCAGATGATGCCACAAATCACCACAATCTTCACCTCGGTTCCAGGCCAGCCAGAAACTCGCCAAATCCGCCAGGGCGGAGCCCTCCCCTGGCGCGGGCGCCCCGCCCTGCGTGCTGTAGATGTCCAGAAAGGCCCGCAACTTCGCCAGATGCGCCTCCTCCTGCTGCCGATAGATATGCCACAGCAACGGCCGTGCCGCCCATTGCGCCCGCACAAAGGAGTCCTCTCCCCTGACCAGGTTGAAATCGCTGGTTCCCAGCAACCGGTCGTACTGATCCTGCGTCATGAAAGGGAGCACGGCCACTGTCAGCGAGCCTCGTACCACGACGTCCCCCGGGCTGAGTTCACGCAGTCCCAGTGCGACAGCCAGGGCTGGCAGAATCCGCCCTTCGGGCACCAGCAGGCAGGCCGGCAAAGATGCCCGGGACAGGGCGTCGAGCCAGCCAGGCAGAGAACGGCTTTCATAGGTGAACAGGGAAATGACGAGACAGTCGTCCGCAGGCTGCAGAGGACTGCCGAGTTCACGCAGCAGCGACAGACGTGACCCGGTGTTCTCCAGTTGCCACCCCGCCTGTCGACTCAACAGACTGCGCTCGCGCAACAACCCGCCGGTGCCGGACCGAAAACCGGGAAAGAAGAAGGTGCGCAGCAGGCTCTTGTCCCCCTTCACAGAGATCATGGAGCGCAGCAGATGCCAGTCACCAACCCAAAGCTCCGCACTCAGGTACTCCAGGTTGATCCACAGAGGGGGAGCCGCGCGCTCCGCCATGGCTTCGATCAGGGCAGTGGGAAGATTGCAGCCAAATGCCTCGATCACGACATCAGCGGCAGCCACGGCAGCATCTGTGGGCGGGGACCACTCTTGCGGCCAGTGCCGCAGATGCAACCCGTCGTATTCGAGCGACACTCCGTCGCGCCAGGTTATACCCAGAAATGTCTCTGCGACACTGATGTCGTCCACCCACAGGGTAACGTGGCACCCCCTCTCTGCGTGCAACTGGCGAGCCAGCCGCAAACACACGCCAAGATCCCCGTAATTGTCGACTACTGCACAAAATATCGCCCACCTCGACATGGGCTTGGGCGCGGACGACGGATAACATGCTGAGTCTGGAAAGTTCACGGAAAACCCAAGGAAATCTGAAGAATTGCAAGCATAACCGCAACAGACAGACATAAGGAAATTGTATGGAAGAAGCCAACGGAGTCAGCGATTTTCGCGTGCGTTCAAAACCCCGCGAGGCCGCTTCAAGTATGGATTTTAGCGGGCAGTTGTTTTATCCTGCCGCTCCACTTCTCATGAGCAGACCTGGGACTATGAAACACAGTACGAAGAAGAGCAGCACGACCACCACGACCACCAAGGTCTCCCTCAGCAAAAACAACCAGCAACAGTTCGTATTCAACTTCGGCAGCCAGACCGATGGCAATGCTGGAATGCGCAATCTGCTGGGAGGAAAAGGCGCCAACCTGGCGGAGATGGCATCCATTGGCCTTCCCGTACCGCCCGGCTTCACCATCAGCACTGAAGTCTGCACTTACTTTTATGCTCATGACCGCAGTTATCCGGCCACTCTGGAAGCAGATGTGCGCGCCTCCATTGGATTGATCGAAGCCCAGATGGAGAAGCAGTTCGGCGGCAGCACCAACCCGCTGCTGGTATCCGTGCGCTCGGGTGCGCGCGACTCCATGCCCGGAATGATGGACACTATCCTCAACCTCGGCCTGAACGATGTCACAGTGGAAGCTCTCGCCTCCATCTCCGGCAACCCGCGCTTCGCCTGGGACTGCTACCGTCGCTTCATACAGATGTACGGTGATGTGGTCATGGGGGTGCAGGCCGAAGACGAAGAGTCACATGACCCGTTCCACGAAATTCTGGATGCCCTGAAGCAGAAGCTGTGCAAGACCCAGGACAGCGACCTGAGCGCGGATGATCTCAAAGTGCTCGTCAGCCAGTACAAGGCCTTGATCCGCAAGCACACCGGCGTCGACTTCCCGCAGGACGTCTACGAGCAGTTGTGGGGAGCGGTCGGCGCCGTGTTCGGATCCTGGAGAAACGATCGGGCGATTCTGTACCGCCAGCAATATGGCATCCCTGCGGAATGGGGTACAGCCGTCAACGTCCAGGCAATGGTATTCGGTAATGCAGGTGACGACAGTGCCACCGGGGTGGCGTTCACCCGTGATCCGGCCAATGGTGAGAAGTCCTTCTATGGCGAATACCTGATCAATGCCCAGGGTGAAGATGTCGTAGCAGGCGTCCGTACGCCGAAGCCGATCGCTGCCATGGCTGAAGAGATGCCCGCCAGCTTCAAGGCCCTGGAAAAAGTCCGCACCAAGCTCGAGAAGCACTTCAAGGACATGCAGGACTTCGAGTTCACCATCGAAAAGGGTCGCCTGTTCATGCTGCAGACCCGGAACGGCAAGCGCACTGGCCTGGCCGCGATCCGCATTGCGGTCGAGATGGTGAAAGAGAAACTGATGGACAAGCGCACCGCCCTGCTGAAAATTCCGGCGGAGTCTGTCGACACATTGCTGGTCCCCGTGTTCGATGCCCGCTCCCAGAAAGAAGCGAAGCTCATTGGCACCGGCCTGCCTGCCGGTCCAGGCGCCGCTACCGGCCGCATCGCTTTCACGGCAGCCGCTGCGGAGGTCGAATCCCGCAAGGGCAACAAGGTCGTGCTGTGCCGCGCCGAGACTTCCCCCGAAGATCTCAAGGGCATGCTCAATTCCCAGGGCATCCTGACTACACGAGGCGGCGTATCCTCCCACGCAGCGCTGGTGGCTCGTCAGCTGGGCAAGGTCTGCGTATGCGGCGCGGGTGACGTGACCATCAACTACGAAAAACGCACCCTGACCGCCAACGGCGTGACACTGAAGGAAGGTGACTACATCTCCATAAACGGTACCACCGGGGCGATTTACCAGGGCCTGATCGAAAGCGCCGACTCGGAAGTGAAGCGCGTACTGGAAGGCACGCTGAAACCGGAGAAGAGCTACACCTACGAGCTGTTCCAGACCGTCATGGACTGGGCAGACGAGTATCGTGACCTGCGTATCCGCACCAATGCCGATACCCCCGCCATGGCCCAGACAGCCGTGGCCTATGGTGCCGAGGGCATCGGGCTGTGTCGCACCGAGCACATGTTCTTCGAAGGCGACCGCATCGATTTCATGCGTCAGATGATCCTTTCCGTCGATCAGGTCCAGCGCAAGGCGGCACTCAAGAAACTGCTGCCCTTCCAGCGCAAGGACTTCGTTGGCCTGTTCAAGGCCATGCAGGGCCGTCCGGTAACCATCCGACTGCTCGACCCGCCTCTGCACGAGTTCCTGCCGCAGGATGACGCCGTGCGCCGTCAGCTCGCAGCCAGACTGGATCTGCCGCTGGAGTTCGTCATCGAACGGATCAAGGCCCTGCACGAAGAGAACCCGATGCTTGGCTGCCGTGGTTGCCGTCTCGGCATTCTGTATCCGGAGATCACGGAGATGCAGGTACGCGCCATCTTCGAGGCTGCCGCCAGTGTCATGAGTGCAAAGACGCCGGTGGAAGTGAACCCGGAAATCATGATTCCCCTGGTAGGCTTCTCCGCAGAGCTGGCTGACCAACTCGAAATCGTCCACCGCGTCGCCCGCGAAGTGATGGACAAGAACGGCGTCGAGATCGAATACCTTGTCGGCACCATGATCGAAGTGCCGCGCGCTGCAATCACGGCGGAAGAAATCGCCAAGCAGGCGGAATTCTTCAGTTTCGGCACCAACGACCTTACCCAGACAGCGCTGGGCCTGAGCCGCGACGACATGGGCTTGTTCTATGAAGAGTACAAGCGCAAGGAAATATACAATCGCAATCCCTTCGCCAGCCTGGATCAGGTAGGTGTCGGCAAGCTGATGGAATTCGCCGTCGAGAACGGCCGTCGCTCACGTCCCGAGCTCAAGCTGGGCATCTGCGGTGAACATGCGGGCGACCCGGACTCCATCGACTTCTGTCACCGACTGGGCCTGCAGTATGTCAGCTGCTCGCCGCCCCGCGTGCCCATCGCCCGCCTGGCGGCAGCGCAGGCCGCGCTGAAGAACGCCCGCAAGTAATAAACCCCGGTTTCCGGCCCCGTAGAGGGCCGGAAACTGCTTTGCCAATCCTTCGTCGGCTGCCTGGAATAGACCGGGCATGTCGATTCCTGCGAGAAAGGATTGCGTCGAGGGCCGTCATAAGATACGTTCTCATGGATTCTTGGCGATTATCAATGCAGATCAGTCCGATGCCTTGATGCCTTCCTGGACGAATCTGATCGTCGTGCGAGTATCTGAATCTGCTCTCTGGCCGCTAGCCGGCAAGTTCGAGCCAAATGCAATCGTGAACACTTGAGACATGGCTCCTGCTACGAGCCATACGCCCAGCTTGCGCTTGCAGTTATGCAGCAGTAGCAAATGGATGACACACAAACAACGGAGGACTGCCCATGAAACGTATCTTGAGCCTTGCCCTTATCCTGGCCGTCTTCTGGATCATCAACTCCGGTTACTTCGAGGCTCTCCTGCTGAGCTTTGGCGTTTTTTCCGTTGTGGGGGTCACCTGGCTGGTGCTGCGCATGGACAAGGTCGACCACGTCATGCAACTGCCGGTATTCCTGTCCTGGCGCATCGTCCCTTACCTGCTGTGGCTGCTCAAGGAGACCGCGCTGGCCAACATCGACGTGGTCAAGCACATCTGGGAGCCAACCCCCAAAATCAGCCCGGTGGTCTTCGACACCTTCACCCTGGAGGAGAAGACTGAGTTCACCAAGGTGCTGTACGCCAACTCCATCAGTATCACACCTGGCACCGTTATCCTGGACATCGTCGAGAACGTGCTCGAGATCCACGCCCTGACACTGGATACCGCCCGGGGACTTCTGAGCGGCAAGATGGGCAAGCGGGTCAGTGTCCTGGAGGACTGAGCATGTATATCGCCGCAACCGCCGCAATCCTCATCGTGATGACCCTGGCCGTGATCCGCGCAGTGATAGGGCCGACCCTCTATGACCGCATCCTGGCAGGCAACATGTTCGGCACCAAGACGGTGCTGCTGATCGCCATCATGAGCGCAGTCGCCGGTCGCGCGGACATGGTGGACATCGCGCTCGTCTATGCGCTGATCAACTTCATCGGCACGATCGCCGTGCTGCGCTATTTCGAGTACTCGACCGAGGAGCAGGAGAAGGCTGAATCATGATATCGGTGATCCTCGACATCCTCAGCTGGATCTGTCTGATGGGCGGCAGCTTCCTGGGCATCAGCGGCGCCGTGGGCCTGTTCCGTTTTCCCGACTTTTTCACCCGCATCCATGCCTCCGGCGTCACCGACACCATGTGTACGGTATTGATCATCGGCGGACTGATGCTGCAGGCGGAATCATGGCAGATGCTCGCCAAGCTGCTGATGATCCTGCTGCTGTTGACCTATACCAGTCCGACCTCGGCCCACTCGCTGGCGAAGTCGGCCATCCGCGGCGGCCTGCGCCCCACCCTTGGCAGCGGAGACTAGAGGCTCACATGGTTAATCTCATTGATATCGTTCTCATGGGGCTGCTGCTGATTACCGCGTTCGCGGTCGTCCGCATGCGGGACCTGTTCGCGATCGTTATGCTGTTCAGCATCTACAGTCTCGTATCTGCCAGTTTTTTCGTGAACCTGGACGCCGTGGACGTGGCGCTGACCGAGGCGGCCGTGGGAGCCGGGATCTCCACGGTGCTGATGCTGGGCACCCTGGCCATGACCCGACGCTATGAGGAGCGTCGTCCCCGCCATGCCCCCCTGCTGCCCCTGTTCATCGTGGCGGTCACCGGTGCAGCGCTGATCTATGGCACGCTGGACATGCCGCACTTTGCCGATCCGCAGGCACCTATCCATCAGCATGTGGCTCCACGCTACATCGAGCAATCGGGCACAGAGATCGGTATCCCCAACATTGTCGCCTCCATCCTCGCGAGCTACCGGGGCTTCGATACCCTGGGGGAAACGGCTGTGGTCTTCACCGCCGGGCTGGGTGTGCTCACCCTGCTGGGCCGCTTCGGTCGCCGCGAAGAACTTTCGGACGGCCGCTCCATGTATCACGACATGATTCTGCGGGTCATCGGCAAGGCGTTGGTGCCACTGATGCTGTTGTTTGCACTCTACGTCCAGTTCCATGGCGAACTGGGCCCTGGCGGAGGGTTTCAGGCGGGCGTCGTCGCCGCCGCCGCGTTCATCCTCTACTCCATCGTTTTCGGCTGGGACCGGGCGCAGAAGATCATTTCTCCGTTCGTCCTCAACATCATGATGGCCTCGGGCGTAACGCTCTATGCCCTGGTCGGCGTGGGAGGGATGCTGCTGGGTGGCGAGTTCCTCAACTACAACGTTCTGGGTTCCTACCCGGCGGGAGGGCAGCATCTGGGCATCTTCCTGGTGGAGCTGGGCGTGGGCATCACCGTTGCGGCCGTCATGCTCTCGATTTACTTCGATTTCGCGGCCCGCGTTGCTGTCCGCAAGATGGAGGCAAGATGAGCACGATACTTGGCCTGTACAACTACTGGATCGTCGTCCTGCTGATGATGACCGGTTTCTACATCGTGATTGCCCACGGAAATCTCATCAAGAAGGTCATCGGCCTGAATATCTTCCAGACCTCCGTGATCATCATGTACATCAGCATGGGCAAGGTGCGCGACGGGGCGCCGCCGATTCTGACCGAGGGCGTGACGCTGTTCTCCAACCCACTGCCCCATGTCCTCATGCTCACGGCAATCGTCGTGGGGGTGGCGACCACCGCTCTGGCGCTGTCTCTGGTTGTCCGTATCAACGAGGCCTACGGCAGTATTGAAGAAGAAGACATTCATACACAGGAAAAATCATCTTGATCAGCGCGAATCTGCCTGCACTGCAGGTCATCATTCCACTGCTCGCCGCTCCGTTGGCCTTCCTGCTGCGCAAGCCCCGCCTGGTGTGGCCTTTCGCCTTGCTCGCCACGATCCTGACCGTCCTGACCAGCATCGGCCTGCTGCAGCAGGTGCTGGACGAGGGCGTCATCTCCTACGCGATGGGTGGCTGGAGCCCCCCCTGGGGCATCGAGTACCGGGTGGATGCCGCCAATGCTTACGTGGCGCTGATCGTCTCCGCCATGGGGGCCATCGTCATGTTCTACGCCGGCACCAGCATTCGCCACGAACTGCCGGAGCACAAGCAGACACTGTTCCACGTCGCCTATCTTCTGTGCCTGGCCGGGCTCCTGGGCATTACCGTGACCGGCGATGCCTTCAACGTGTTCGTATTCCTGGAAGTGTCATCGCTGTCCACCTACATCATGGTGAGCCTCGGCGCCAACCGTCGCGCTCTGACCGCCACCTTCCAGTATCTGATCATGGGTACCCTCGGGGCCACCTTCATTCTGATCGGGGTCGGCCTGATGTATGTGATGACCGGCACCCTCAACATGGTCGATCTGGCCCAACGCCTGCCGGAAGTCGCTGACAGCCGCACCATCTACAGCGCCTTCGCCTTCGTGACCGTCGGGGTTTGCCTGAAGCTGGCCCTGTTCCCCCTGCACGGCTGGCTCCCCAATGCGTATGCCTATGCGCCATCGGTGGCGACGGCCTTCGTCGCCTCCACCGCCACCAAGGTGGCCATCTATGTGTTGCTGCGCTTCGTATTGACCATTTTCGGCGTCACCTTCTCCTTCAACACCATGCCCCTGGGATACATTCTGATGGTGCTGGCGGTGATCGCGATACTGATCCCGTCTACGGTTGCCATATACCAGAGCAACGTCAAGCGCCTGTTTGCCTACTCCAGCGTCGGGCAGGTCGGTTACATCATTCTGGGTATCAGCTTTGGCACCGTGCTGGGCGTGAGTGCGGGTCTTCTGCATATCTTCAATCACGCACTGACCAAGGGTGCCCTTTTTCTGGCCCTCGGGTGTCTGTACTACCGCACCGGGTCCGTCCATCTGGATGCTTTCCGCGGCCTGGGCAAGACCATGCCCTGGACCATGGCGGCCATCGTCGTCGGAGGTCTCGGCCTCGTTGGCGTACCCTTGACCGCGGGCTTCATCAGCAAGTGGTATCTGGTGATGGCCGCACTTGAACAGGGCTACTGGCCGCTGGCGGCAGTGGCGCTGGCCGGTTCCCTGCTGGCGGCGATCTATCTGTGGAAACTGGTCGAGCTGGCTTACTTCCAGCAGCCGGACAGCGACGCCGCACAGATCAGGGAGGCGCCGTTGAGCCTGCTGGTACCGACCTTGCTGGTGACCGCGTCCACCATTTATTTTGGCATCAACACTGACCTCACCGTCGGCGTTGCCACCGTGGCGGCCGAGACCCTGATTGGGGGGGTGCGATGATGGAACAGCATGTGTTGTTGCCCTTGATCGTCGCCCTGCCGCTGCTGGCAGCAGTGCTCATCCGCGTCATCGGCGATCGCCCGAACCCACGGGAGGCGGTCACGCTGGTGACCGCCACCATCGTGCTGGCTTTATTGGGCCTGCTGGCCGGAGACATCTACCGCGGCGAGCAGCCATCATTCACCTTCGCAGAACCCGTGCCAGGTCTACCGATCCGCTTCCAGGTGGAGCCCCTGGGCATGCTTTTCGCGCTCGTCGCCGGCAGCCTGTGGCTGGTGACGTCGATCTACGCCATCGGTTACATGCGCGGTCATCATGAGCAGAACCAGACCCGCTTCTTCATGTGCTTCGCCATTGCCATTGCCGCTACCCTGGCAGTGTCGTTCTCCGGCAATCTGTTCACCCTGTTCGTGTTCTACGAGGTGCTGACGCTCTCGACCTATCCGCTGGTCACCCACGCGGGAACGCCCGAGGCGAAGCGCGCCGGTCGCGTCTACCTGGGGATTCTGCTGGGCACCTCCATCGGTTTCTTCCTGTTCGCCATCCTCTGGTCCTGGTTCCTGGCGGGCACCCTCGACTTTCTCCCGGGGGGCATACTGGCGGGCACGGGTGACAGCTTCCTCCTCAGCATCATCCTGCTGCTGTTCTTCTTCGGGGTCGGCAAGGCGGCACTGATGCCCTTCCATCGCTGGCTGCCGGCAGCGATGGTGGCGCCAACGCCCGTCAGCGCCCTGCTTCACGCAGTGGCAGTGGTCAAGGCGGGTGTATTCTCGCTGCTCAAGGTGTCTCTCTACATCGTGGGGCCGGAAACGCTGATGGCATTGCCGGGGCGGCAGATCCTGCTGATCGTCGTTGCTATCTCCATATTGCTCGCCTCACTGATTGCGATGCGTCAGGACAACCTCAAGAAACGCCTGGCCTATTCGACCATCAGTCAGTTGGGCTACATCACGCTTGGTGCGCTGCTGGCCACCAGTGCGGGGCTCATTGGCGGCAGCCTGCACATCGTCATGCATGCCTTCGCCAAGATCACCCTGTTCTTCGCGGCCGGCGCCATCCTGGTCGCAGCCCACAAGAGCGAAATCAGCCAGCTGGACGGACTCGGCCGACGCATGCCACTGACCTTCATTGCATTCACTGTAGGCGCCGTGAGCATCATCGGCCTTCCTCCCTTTGGCGGCATGTGGAGCAAGTGGTACCTCGCGCTCGGCACCCTCGAAGCCGGGGAGCTGTTGCTGCTGGCCACGCTGATGGTGAGCTCGCTGCTGAACATTGCCTATCTGATGCCCATCCCCCTGCGCGCCTTCCTGGGCAAAACCGCAGAGGAGGACAGGCATGTCGGTGAAGCGCCGCTGCCTTGCCTGATCGCGATGGGGGTGACTTCACTCGCCTGCCTGCTGCTGTTCTTCTTCCCGCAGCCCTGGTATCAACTGGCGTCCATGGCGGTGCTGCCATGAGCAATCTGATGATGAGGTGTTTCCATGCAGACATCCGATAGCAAACCAGGCTGGGCCGAGCGGCCCGAAGTTGGCCAGCGGATCCGCTACGTCCTGTACGTGATCTGTGGGTTGCTGGTACTGGCCGAACTGGTGGTGCACCGCCACACCGTGATGCCACTGGAGCGTATCCCCGCCTTCTATGCAATCTATGGCTTTATTTCGCTGGTAGGCGTGGTGCTGGTAGCCAAGTTGTTGCGCCGCGGTGTCAGCAGACCGGAAAACTATTACAGCAAGGATGAGAATGATGCTTCCTGACTTTCATCCCTTTCTGCCCTTCCTGATCGCGGGGCTGCTGGCCGCCGTCACCCAGGGCCGGGTACGCTCTGCCATCATGCTGGCGGCGCCGCTGATCGGCGGCTATCAGCTGATGACGGGTACTCCCGGATGGGAGCAGACCCTGCAGATCATGGACATCGAGCTGGTGCTGTACCGCGAAGATGCGCTGAGCATGCTGTTCGGCAAGCTCTTTCATATCGGCGCCTTCCTGTGCGTTCTGTTTTCCCTGCACGTCAAGGACAGGGTGCAGCACGTGGCGGGGATGCTCTATGCGGGCAGCGCCGTGGGTGCCGCCTTTGCGGGCGACCTGCTTACCCTCTTCCTGTTCTGGGAACTGCTCGGCCTCAGCTCCACCTTCCTGGTCTGGGCATCGCGGGATGACAAATCCATTTCCGCGGGTATGCGCTACCTGCTGTTCCAGGTGCTGTCAGGCGTATTGTTGATGGCCGGCGCCCTGTGGCACTGGAGCAGCACCGGCAGCCTGGCCTTCGAGGAAATCGGTCTGGCCAGCGGCGCTTCGTGGCTCATCTTCCTGGCCTTCGGCATCAAGTGCGGCTTCCCCCTGCTGCACAACTGGATCACGGATGCCTATCCCGCCTCGACGCCCACCGGCACCGTGTTCCTCTGCGCCTTCACAACCAAGGTAGCCATCTACGCCATGGCGCGCGCCTTCCCCGGCACCGACCTGCTGATCTATATCGGCGTGGTGATGGCGTGCTATCCGATCTTTTTCGCCGTCATCGAGAACGACCTGCGCCGTGTACTCGCGTATTCGATGGTCAACCAGCTCGGCTTCATGGTCGTCGGTATCGGGGTCGGCACCGCGCTCGCTCTCAACGGCGCCGTGGCTCATGCCTTCAACGACGTGCTGTTCAAGGGCCTGCTGTTCATGTCGATGGGGGCCGTGATGTATGTCACCGGCCGCACCAAGGCCACCGATCTCGGCGGTCTATACAAGAAGATGCCCATCACCACCGTGCTATGCATCATCGGCGCCCTCACTATCTCCGCCTTCCCGCTGTTCAGTGCCTTCATCAGCAAGTCGATGATCATGACCGCACTGCTGGAGGAAGGACATTGGGCGGTCTGGACCGCCATGCTGTTTGCATCTGCAGGCGTCCTCGAGCACGCGGGTATCAAGATCCCCTACTTTGCCTTCTTCGCCCACGACGCGGGGCTGGACGCGAAAGAGCCTCCGTTGAACATGAGGCTGGCGATGGGCATCGCGGCGGTGCTGTGCGTGGCAATCGGCTGCTTCCCTGGCATGCTCTACAGCATCCTGCCCTATGATGCTCCCTACAGCCCCTACGATGTTACTCATGTGCTGACGCAGCTGCAGCTGCTGGCCTTCGCCACCCTCGGCATCGTCTACCTGCACCGCAGCGGCCGCTACCCTGCCGAAGTGCCATCCATCAACCTGGACTTCGAGTGGGTTTACCGAACGCTGCTGCCGGGCATTTACCGGGCGGTGGTGCAGGTGATCACCATCTTCGTTTCGCTGCTGCAGGAAGGGCTGCGTGCGATGGTGCGCTTCGTGGTGGATGTCATTACCCGTTCCCATGGAACCGACGGCCTGCTATCCCGCACCTGGTCTACCGGCGGAATGGTGCTGTGGGTGGCGGTGTTGCTCGCCACCTTCCAGATTCTCTATGGGTTGTAGATGAGAGGGAACGGTCCGCTTCAGCGGCGACTGTTGCATCGATATACCTGCCCCGCCTTGGCAGATGGATCAGGGTAGATCCACGGGCCATCACCAATGGGGTCAATGCACAGTTCAGCCTCGAGGAGGAGCAGTTGGCCTTTTCCATGGTTCCCGACCAGGGCGAATACCTCTATAACTCGCTCTACAGCAGTCCAGCGCCTGAGGGTGTGAGCGTATTGAGTCGTCATGCGAGGCGTTCGGAGATGTGGTCTGAGCTGCCGCAGCGCATTATCAGCAAGTAAGTACGAGTGCATCATCACCAAATCGCGGCCGGACTGCCGGAGGAGTCATGAAGTACGACTACCGCATCCCGAGATTGAAGATCTCTACCGTATACCCGCTTTACGTTCAGAAGGCGGAACGAAAAAATCGCACACGAGAGGAAGTCGACCAGCTCATCTGCTGGCTGACGGGATATAGCAAGACTGGTCTGCAGCAGCAGATTGACAGGGAAAGCGACTTCGAGACCTTTTTTGCCGAGGCCCCCGCACTTCACCCAAACGCCTCGCTTATCACAGGTGTCATATGCGGCGTGCGGGTCGAGGAGATCGAGGACCCGCTCGTGCAGAAGGTGCGCTACCTGGACAAGCTGATCGACGAGTTGGCGAAGGGAAAGGCACTCGAAAAAATCATGCGCTGAGACAGACAGGCCTATGCAAACAGAACACCTTCCTCACGCTCATACCGCGTTCCTTGACCGTGCACTCCCACTTTTACAGTCTGACCCCCGCATCGTCGGCATAGCCGCTGCTGGTTCCTTTGTCTCAGGAAGACTGGACGAATTCAGCGATCTGGATCTGGTCATCGCCGTGGAACCGGAATCCACTGCTGCCGTCAGCGCCGAGCGACATCAGATCGCCAGCGGGCTGGGGTCCCTGGTAGCTGCTTTTACAGGAGAGCATGTCGGGGAACCCCGTCTGCTCATTTGCCTGTATGACGGCGAAGACGAGCACCCTCCCCTGCATGTCGACCTGAAGTTCATTTCACTGGATGATGCGGTGGCGCGCGTCGAGGAGCCGACCGTTCTGTGGGAACGCGACAGTCGGTTGAGCGCGGCACTGGAAACGGAAGAGGCTCACTATCCCATGCCGAACCTGGCGTGGATCGAGGACCGCTTCTGGGTGTGGATACACTACGCCACGACCAGGATTGCTCGTGGCGAGCTATTCGAGGCAGTGGATTGCCTGGGCTTCCTGCGCGTCCAGGTTCTGGGCCCCCTGGCTCTCTTTGACGCTGGAGCCCAGCCAACCGGGGTCAGACGGATTGACACCGCAGCGCCTTCCCGCGTTATCCACCTCCAGGATACAGTGCCCGCGTATGACCCCGATTCCTGTATCCGCGCACTTTGCGCG